>Ga0207711_10001307_pt1 | contig 23557 bp, 21 predicted proteins | sample KBSS34metaG_FD_184401 | JGI IMG/M metagenome (GOLD analysis project Ga0207711, IMG submission 184401) | Switchgrass rhizosphere microbial communities from Kellogg Biological Station, Michigan, USA - KBS S3-4 metaG (SPAdes) (version 2) | ecosystem: Host-associated > Plants > Roots > Rhizosphere...
ATCGGACGGCCCTGGTCATCATCGATATGCAGCGCGACTTCCTGCAGCCGGGCGGGTTCGGGGCGGCTCTTGGGAACGACGTCGGCCGACTGGCCGGCGTCGTCGCCCCGACCCAGCGCCTGCTGGCGGCCGCGCGGGCGGCGGGTTTGCTCGTTGTCCACACCCGCGAAGGCCACCGCCCGGACCTCAGCGACCTGCACCTGGCCAAGCACCGGCGCGGGGGCGGGTCGCTGAGGATCGGCGACATCGGCCCGATGGGCCGCATCCTGGTGCGCGGCGAGCCTGGCCACGACATCATCCCCGAGCTCGCGCCCATCGCCGGCGAGCCGGTGATCGACAAGCCTGGCAAGGGCGCCTTCTACGCCACCGACCTGCAGCTGATGTTCCAGGCCCGCGGGGTGACCCAGCTCTTGATCTGCGGCGTCACCACCGAGGTCTGCGTCAACACCACCGCGCGCGAGGCCAACGACCGCGGCTTCGAGGTGATGGTCGTCTCCGACTGCACCGGCTCCTACTTCCCCGAATTCCACCTCCAGGCCCTGGAGATGATCCAGGCCCAGGGCGGCGTCGTCGGCTGGGTCGGCCACTCCGACGCCATCATCCAAGCTCTCGCGGCGACCGCCGCGCCCCCGCGCCAGAGGAGCGCCCACCCATGACCGCCACGTCCTTCGCGCCGGGGTCCGTCCCGGCGACCGCCGCCACCCGTCCGCCGTTGTGGACGCCGGGCGACTGGAATGCGCTGTTCGGCTTTGGCACCAACATCCTGGTCAACGTCCTGGTGCTGACCGGCCTGCTGCGGTTCGTGCTGCAGATGCCGTCGGAGATCGTCTTCGGCCGGATTCTGCCGGCGACCGGCCTGATGATGTTCCTCAGCACCATGTACTACGCCTGGCTGGCGCGCCGCCTGGCGATCAAGACCGGCCGCAGCGACGTCTGCGCCCTGCCGTCCGGCATCAGCGTGCCGCACATGTTCGTCGTCGTCTTCGTGGTGATGATGCCGATCCTCAACGCCACCAAGGACCCGATGCAGGCCTGGGGCGCTGGCCTCACCTGGGTGTTCATCCAGAGCTTCGTGCTGATGGTCGGCGGCTTCGTGGCGCCGATCATCCGCAAGATCACCCCCAGGGCCGCCCTGCTGGGCTCGCTCGCCGGCATTTCGCTGACCTTCATCTCGATGAGCCCGGCGGCGCAGATCTTCACCACCCCGGGCATCGGCCTGATCTGCCTGGTGGTGATCATGATCAGCTGGCTGGGCGGGGTGCGCTATCCCAAGGGCCTGCCCGGCGGCCTGGTGGCCATCGCCGTCGGCGCGCTGATCGCCTGGGTCGCGACGCTGGCCGGCTATCCGATCGGCGGCGTGGGCCCGACGCAGCTGGCCGATGCGGTCTCAACCTTCGGCTTCCAGTTCCCGAGCCCGGCGATTCCCGAGCTGGTCGGCGGCTTCAAGTTCATCGGCGTGATCCTGGTCACCGCCATCCCCTTTGGCATCTACGACCTGGTCGAGGCGATGGACAATGTCGAGAGCGCCGCGGCGGCCGGCGACTCCTTCCCGACCACCCGGGTCTTGACCGCGGACGGCGTCGTCAGCTTGATCGGCTGTCTGATGGGCAACCCCTTCATCAATGCGGTCTACATCGGCCACCCCGGCTGGAAGGCGATGGGCGGGCGCACCGGCTATTCGGCGGCGACCGGCATCCTGATGCTGGTGCTGACCTGGCTGGGCGTGGTCGCCGTGCTGATGGCGATCATCCCCTCCGTCGCCCTGCTGCCGATCCTGCTCTACATCGGCATGCTGATCGGCGCCCAGGCTTTCCAGGAGAGCCCGCACACCCACGCCCCGGCGGTGGTTCTGGCGCTGGTCCCGCAGATCGCCGCCTGGGGCAAGACCCAGATCGACAACGCCCTGGGGGCCGCCGGAACCAACGCCCACGACGTCGGCCTCGACAAGCTGGCGCAGGGCGGGGTGCTCTACCATGGCCTGTCGATCCTTGGCAGCGGCGCGACCCTGGCGGGGATCATCCTGGGCTCGGTGGCGGTGCTGATCATCGACCGCAAGCTCGACAAAGCGGCCTGCTTCGCCTTCGCCGGCGCGGTGCTCACCTTCTTCGGTCTGATCCACTCCGAAGCCATCGGAATAGCCAAAACGCCCCTGGTCGCGGCCAGTTATCTCGGTTGCGCCATCTTCCTGCTGGTCTGCGCCAAGCGGGCGCAGCAAGCTGACGCCGTGACCGTCCACGCGCCGACGATTGAGCACGGGGTGGGCGAGTTGGCGTGAGGGCGTTGCGACCATGAGTTCAGTGCATGCCGAAGGCGATGACCCGGACGAGGCCCTGGTCCGGGCGCTCGCCGAGGCCTTCGATATGACCATCCGGCCGGAGCATCTGGGCGAGGTCGCCGCGGCCTGGCGGCTGATGCGGCCCCACCTCGAGCGGGTCCGGTCGGCGGAGCTTTCGCCGGCCGCCGAGCCGGCGGCGCTGTTTCGCCCATGAGCCAGACCCAGGAGGGGATCGCGGAGCTGGGCGTCGCCGAGGCGGTCGCCGCGGTCCGCGAGCGCCGGCTGACCGCGCGCGCCATCGCCGAGGCGACCCTGCGGCGGATCGAGCGGCTCAACGGGCCGCTTAACGCCTTTCGCCTGGTGCTCGCCGAGCGCGCCCTGGCCGAGGCCGGCCTGGTGGACGCCGCCATCCGCGAGGGGCGCGATCCCGGTCCGCTGGCCGGGGCGTCCTATGGGGTGAAGGACCTGTTCGACGTTGCGGGCCTGGCCACCGCGGCCGGCTCGAAGATCGGCGCCGAAGGCCCGCCCGCGGTCCGCGACGGGGTTCTTGTCGACCGGATGCGCCGGGCCGGCGGCGTGCTGCTCGGCGTCCAGGTGATGGACGAGTACGCCTACGGCTTCACCACCCGCAACGCCCACCATGGGGCGACGCGCAATCCGCATGACCTCGCGCGCACGGCAGGTGGCTCCTCCGGCGGCTCGGCGGCGGCGGTGGCCGCGGGGCTGGGCGCCTTTGCGCTGGGCTCGGACACCAACGGCTCGATCCGCGTGCCGGCGTCCTTCTGCGGGGTGTTCGGGCTGAAGCCGACCTTCGGCCGGCTGCCGCGCAGCGGATCCTTCCCGTTCGTCTTCGACCTCGACCACCTCGGTCCGTTCGCGCGCAGCGTCGCCGACCTCGCCCTGGTTTACGACGCCCTGCAGGGGCACGACGGTGGCGACCCGGCCTGCGTCGCCCGCGCCGTCGAGCCGGTCAGCTGCAGCCTTGCCGCCGCCGCCCCGCCCTCGCGCGTGGCGGTGCTGGACGGCTGGTTCCACGAGATGGCCGGCGCTGAGGCGCGGGCGGCGGTGGCCGCGGCCGCCGCGGCGCTGGGCGCGCGCAGCCGGGTGACCCTGCGGGGCGCGGAGACCGCGCGCTCGGCGGCCTTCCTGATCACTGCCTCGGCGGGCGCCAACCTGCACCGCCGCAACCTTCAGGACCGGCCGCAGGACTTCGATCCGGCGACGCGCGGGCGCCTGCTGGCCGGCGCCCTGCTGCCGGCTGACGCGGTGATCCAGGCCCAGCGCCTGCGTCGCAGCTTCTACGACGAGGCGATGGCCGCCTTCCGCGGCTTCGACCTGCTTCTGGCGCCGGCGACGCCGGTCCCGGCGCCGGGGCATGACGAGGCGACGATCCGCATCGGCGGCGACGTGGTCCCGACCCGTCCCAACCTCGGCCTTCTCACCCAGCCGATCAGCGCCATCGGCCTGCCGGTGGTGGCGGTCCCGCTGCGCACCGCAGCGGGCCAGCCGATCGCCGTCCAGCTGATCGCCCCGCCCTGGCGCGAGGACCTGGCCTTCGCCGCCGCCGCCCACCTCGAGGCGCAGGGCCTGGCGGTCTCGCCGCTGGCCGCGCCATGCTGATCAACGATCCCCAGGTGCTGGCGGAGGTCCGCGCCGCCTTCGAGGCCTATGAGGCTGCGCTGATGGCCAACGACCTGGAGGCGCTCGACGCCTTCTTCTGGGCCGATCCGCGCACCGTCCGCTACGGGCCGGGACAGAACCTCTATGGCATAGGGGAGATCCGCGCCTTTCGGCTCGCCCGCGTCGGCGGCTCGCCGCAACGCACGCTCGATCACACGGTGATCACCAGCTTCGGCCGCGACTACGCCACCGCCAACACCGAGTTCCAGCGCGCCGGCGCCGCCCGGCCGGGGCGGCAGAGCCAGACCTGGGTCCGGCTGGAGGGCGGCTGGCGCGTCGTCGCCGCCCACATCTCGCTGCTGGCGGAGGGCTCTTAGACCAGGCGGCTCCTAGTGTCCCGTATTTGACGTTCGGTTTACGAATTTGACGCTCGCCACCGAGCTTGCCGCTGCCCGCGAGCGAGCGCCAAATTCACCTCACTAGGCCAGGCGGCGGGCGCAGATCCGGCGCTTCAGGCCACGCCGCGCCTTGACGGCGAAGCGCGCGCGCTTGGGCAGCACCAGGCGTTCGACGCGCAGATACTGTTGCCAAAAGACCAGCACGATCTCCGGCTCGCGGCGCATCAGCCGCCGGATCGGGAACACCATCTTGGGGTGAGCGCGCTGGATGCGGACGAACTGCCGCTTCGCCGCGAAGGAGTTGCGCAGCACGATCATCAGCCCGATCACCAGCAGCGGCAGGCCGATGTGGCCGGGCAGCGCCGCCAGGCCCAGGCCGACCAGCATGATGACGCCCCCGAGGAACAGCAGCAAAAAGCGGCTGATCCGCGCCAGCAGATCGCGGGCGATTTCATCGGAGGCGCGGTTCACGCGCAATGACGGCATGGCGAAGGACACTGGCGCAACCTGAGATTGCGCGGACGTCCCGAGAGGAGTCGATCCGAAACCGCGCCTACCAGATATGTGAGCGGGCCGAGGAATCGTAAAGACAACGCCGGGTTAATTTTTCCCCCTGCGGCTCTATTCCGCAGCCAATGGCGCCGGCGCCACAGCCATGGGTTCCGGGCGCCACGTCAGCCGCGGCTTACGCGCCGCCAAGGTCTCGTCCAGCCGCCGCAGCGGCGCCAGTCTCGGCGCGGCCTTGAACCTTTGCGTATCGCCGGCCTTGGCGGCGTTGGCCAGCGCGCGCAGCGCCGCGCAAAAGCGGTCGAGCTCGCGCTTGGACTCGGTCTCCGTCGGCTCGATCAGCATCGCCCCGTGCACCACCAGCGGGAAGTACATGGTCATCGGGTGGAAGCCCTCGTCGATCATCGCCTTGGCGAAATCGAGGGTGGTCACCCCGGTTCCCTCGAGCCAGGCGTCGTCGAACAGCGCCTCGTGCATGCAGGGGCCGTCGGGGAAGGCCGGGGTCATGACGTCGCAGAGCTTGGCCTTGATGTAGTTGGCGTTGAGCACCGCGTCTTCGGCGACCTGGCGCAGGCCGTCGGCGCCGTGGCTGCGCATATAGGCGTAGGCGCGCACATACATGCCCATCTGGCCGTGGAAGGCCGACATCCGGCCGAACGCCTGGGCGGCCTCGCCGACGGCCTCCTCGGTCAGGCTGAGGCCCTTGGGGCCGTGGGTCAGCCAGGGGGCGGGCGCGAAGGGCGCCAGGGCCTGCGACAGCACCACTGGCCCGGCGCCCGGGCCGCCGCCGCCATGCGGCGTCGAGAAGGTCTTGTGCAGGTTGATGTGCATGGCGTCGACGCCCAGGTCGCCCGGCTTCACCCGGCCGACGATGGCGTTGAAGTTGGCGCCGTCGCAGTAGAAGTAGGCCCCGGCCGCATGGGTTAGCCGCGAGATCTCCAGGATGTCGCGCTCGAACAGGCCGCAGGTGTTGGGATTGGTCACCATGATGGCCGCGACGTCGGGGCCGAGCTTGGCTTCGAGGTCGGCGAGGTCGACCCGGCCGTCCTGCGTCTGGGCGATCTCCTGCACCGAATAGCCGACGAAGGCGGCGGTCGCCGGATTGGTGCCGTGGGCGGAGGTGGGGACCAGCACCCGGCGGCGCTCGCCGTGTCCGGCCGCCTCGTGCGCGGCCTTGATCGCCAACAGGCCGCAGAGCTCGCCATGGGCGCCGGCCTTGGGCGACAGCGCCACCGCCGGCATGCCGGTCAGGGTCTTTAGCCAGTGCGCCAACCGGTCCATCAGCTGCAAGGCGCCCTGCGTCGTCGACGCAGGTTGCAGAGGATGCAGGTCGGCGAAGCCGGCCAGCCGGGCCATCTTCTCGTTCAGCCGGGGGTTGTGCTTCATGGTGCACGAGCCCAGCGGATAGAGCGCCAGGTCGATGGCGTGGTTCTTCTGGCTGAGCCGCACATAGTGGCGCACGGCCTCCGGCTCGGACAGGCCCGGCAGGCCGATCGGCTCGGCCCGCACCAGCTCGCCCAGGTCCGAGGCGTCGAACTCGCCCGCGATGTTCGGCGGCAGGTCGACGCCGGTCTTGCTCCAGCCGCCCAGCTCGAAGATCAGCGGCTCGTCCTGCAGCAGGCCGCGCGCGCCGGTCAGCGACAGGGCCTCCGCATCCTCGGCGCCGCCCGGGCCGCTGGTCTCGGGCCGGGTCGGGCGGCCCACGTTCTGCATGCTCATCGGCCGAGGTTCCCTTCAAGGGTGCGGACCAGGGCCGCGATATCTTCGGAGGTGGTGGTTTCGGTGGCGGCCAGCAGCAGGACGTCGTCCAGGCCGGCCGTCGGATCCAGGCGCGAGAAGGGCACGCCGGCGACGACGCCGTCGGCCAGCGCCGCCTCGACCAGGGCCGCGGCCTGGCCAGGCACGCGGATCGCCAGCTCGTTGAAGAAGCGACCAGTCAGGATCTCGACGCCGGCCACGGTCTCCAGCGCCGCCTTCAGCTCGCGGGCGCGGGCGTGGTTGAGCTCGGCCAGCTGGCGCAGGCCGGTCTCGCCCAGCAGCGACATGTGGATGGAGAAGGCCAGGGCGCAGAGGCCGGAGTTGGTGCAGATGTTGGAGGTCGCCTTCTCCCGGCGGATGTGCTGCTCGCGGGTCGACAGGGTCAGCACGAAGCCGCGGCGGCCATCGGCGTCGAGCGTCTCGCCGCACAGCCGGCCGGGCATCTGCCGCACCAGCTTCTCGCGCACCGCGAACAGGCCGACGTAGGGGCCGCCGAAGTTCAGTGCATTGCCGATCGACTGGCCCTCGGCGACGGCGATGTCGGCGCCCATGGCGCCCGGCGACTTCAGCAGGCCATAGGAGACCGCCTCGGTGGTCACCACGATCAACAGCGCGCCGGCGGCGTGGGCGGCCTCGGCGATCCTGGTCACGTCGGTGGCCACGCCGAAGACATTGGGGGTCTGGACGACGACGCAGGCGGTCTCGCCGTCGATGGCCTCGATCACCGCGCTCTCGGCGTCGACCGCTGCCGCCAGGCGAACGATCTCCATCCCCTCGGCGTGGGCGATGGTCTGGGTGGTGGCGGCGTAGTGCGGGTGCAGTCCGCCGGAGAGGATGGCCTTCTCCCGCCGCGTGACGCGCTGGGCCATCATCACCGCCTCGGCGCATGCGGTGGAGCCGTCGTACATCGAGGCGTTCGCCACCTCGAGCCCCGTGAGCGCTGCGACCTGCGTCTGGAATTCAAAGAGCACCTGCAGCGTGCCCTGGGCGATCTCCGGCTGGTAGGGGGTGTAGCTGGTGAGGAATTCCGAGCGCTGGATGATGTGGTCGACGCTCGCCGGCACATGGTGGCGGTAGGCCCCGGCGCCGCAGAAGAAGGGTCCGGCCCCCGCCGGCCGGTTGCGCGCCGCCAGGCCGGAGAGCTCGCGCTCCACCTCCAGCTCGCCCGCCAGCAGGGGCAGGTCGAACAGGTCCGCCGGCCGGGCCGCGGCCGGCACGTCGCGAAACAGCGCGTCCACGTCGGGTGCGCCGATGACGGCCAGCATCTCCGCGCGGTCATCGGGGGTCAGGGGCAGGTAGCGCATGGATCAGGTCCGAAATTCACAGGGTGGCGAGGTAGGCTTCGTAGGCGGGACGATCCATCAGGGCGTCGATCTCGGCCGGATCGGCGACCTTTAGCCTGGCGAACCAGCCGCCGGCCTCCGGAACCGCGTTGACCGTCTCGGGCGCATCGGCGACCGCGCCATTGGCCTCGACCACCACCCCGGAGATCGGCGCGTAGACGTCGGAGGCGGCCTTGACGCTCTCGACCACCGCAAAGCCGTCGCCGGCCTTCACCGTCCTGCCGACCTGCGGCACCTCGACGAAGACGACGTCGCCCAGCTGCTGGGCGGCGTAGGCGGTGATGCCGACGGTGGCGACGTCGCCGTTCAGCTCGACCCACTCGTGGTCCTTGGTGAAGCGCATGCGGATCCTCTTGTTCTCTGTCTAGAGCTTGCGGACGTAGCGGTGGGCGACGAACGGGGCGGAGACCACCTCGCAGGCCTGCGGCTTGCCGCGGACGATAACCTTCAGCCGGGTTCCCGGTTCAGCCTGCCGCGGCGGGACGAAGCCCAGCGCGATTCCCTGGCGCAGGCTCGGCGAAAAGCCGCCGGAGGTGACCACCCCGATCACGGCGCCGTCCTCGTCGGCGATCTCTGCGCCTTCGCGGGCCGGGGCGCCCTCCAGCACCTTCAGGGCCACGCGGACGCGCGCCGGGCGCTGCGCCAGCTCGCGCTGGATGCGCGCCGCGCCCGGGAAGTCGCCGGCCTCGCGCCGGCGCTTGGCGATCGCAAAGCCGAGGTCGGCCTCGATCGGCGACACCGTCTCGTCGAGGTCGTGGCCGTAGAGCGGCAGGCCGGCTTCGAGCCGCAGCGAATCGCGCGCGCCGAGGCCAATCGGCCGCACCCGCTCGTCGGCCAGCAGTGCGCTCCAGACGGCGACCGCGGCGTCCCCTGGGATCGAAATCTCATAGCCGTCCTCGCCGGTGTAGCCGGAGCGGGAGACGATCAGCTCGACGCCGAAGGCGGTGAGCACGCGAGCCTCCATGAACACCATGGTCGCCGCTTCGGGCGCATGAGCCTCCAGCACCGCGGCGGCCTTGGGCCCCTGCAGGGCGATCAGCGCGCGGTCTTCCAGCCGCTCGACCTGCGCCTCGCCGGCCAGGGCCTCCGCCACCAGCCGGTAGTCGCCCTCCTTGCAGGCCCCGTTGACGATGACGAACAGGCCATCGTCGTCGGGCCGGGCGGCCATCAGGTCGTCGATGATCCCGCCCTGCGCGTTCAGCAGCACCGAGTAGCGCTGCTTGCCGGGCTTCAGCCCCTTGAAGTCGCCGGGCGTCAGCTTTTCGAACGACGCCAGCGGATCGGCGCCGCGCAGCCGCGCCTGGCCCATATGGCTGACGTCGAACAGGCCGGCGTGCTCGCGGGTCCACAGGTGCTCCTTCAGCACACCGTCCGTGTACTGAACAGGCATGCTGTAGCCGGCGAACGCCACCATCCGCGCGCCCAGCGCCACGTGCGCCGCGGTCAGCGGCGTGGTCTTGAGGACCGTATCGGCAGGGGTGTCTGACACGTGAAACGGACTCCGGGCTGATGACCAGCGAGCCGCCGGAACATAAGGTCCCGGCATCCCGCGCCCCCGCTGTCCTTAGGGCCTGAGAGATTTCGGGTCCCGCCGGTGGCTGGCGGCCCTCTGCTCCTTCGGCAAGCCGGTCTTGCGACCGACTACTTTCCAGCGTGCATCAGCTCGTCGCGGTCCGTTTGCCTGAGCGTTTCCGGGGCGGTTGCGCCTTCGGCTCCGGACTCGAAGTCCAGTCTCTCCCGCGAGAGTCGGCCGCAAGGTGGGGGAGGGGCGGCGGAGAGTCAACGCGGGAATGTGGGGCGGCCTGGGGCCGGCGCTGGGGGGTGTTGTGAAAGCGGCCGACCTCTAGCTTTGCCGGGCCGGGCGGACTTGGACGAGCCGCCCACGGGCTGAGGGTGGCGTTCTCCTCGCGCCCGCGCTAGCAGACCGCCCCATGATCCGCCTCGACAACATCTCCAAGCAGAACGGCCACCAGATCCTGTTCATCGAAGCCTCGATGGGCGTCCAGAAGGGCGAAAAGGTCGGGCTTGTCGGGCCGAACGGCGCCGGCAAGACGACGCTGTTCCGCATGATCACGGGTCAGGAGCAACCCGACGACGGACTGGTGGCGATCGATCCTGGAATGACGATCGGCTATTTCAGCCAGGATGTCGGGGAGATGTCGGGCCAGAGCGCGGTCGCGGCGGTGATGGATGGCGTCGGCCCGGTCAGCGCCCTGGCCAGCGAAATGTCCAGGCTCGAGGCGGCCATGGTCGATCCGGACCAGGCCGGCGAAATGGACGCCATCATCGAACGCTATGGCGAGGTGCAGGCGCGCTTCGAGGAACTGGACGGCTATGCGCTGGACGCGCGGGCGCGCGAGGTGCTGGCCGGCCTGAGCTTCAGCCAGGAACGCATGGATGGCGATGTCGGCCTGCTGTCCGGCGGCTGGAAGATGCGCGTGGCGCTGGCGCGCATCCTGCTGATGCGGCCGGACGGCATGCTGCTGGACGAACCCAGCAACCACCTCGACCTGGAAAGCCTCATCTGGCTCGAGGCCTTCCTCAAGAGCTACGACGGCGCCCTGTTGATGACCTCGCACGACCGCGCGTTCATGAACCGCATCATCGGCAAGGTGGTGGAGATCGACGCCGGCTCGCTCATCACCTATTCGGGCGATCTCGATTTCTACGACCAGCAGCGCGCGCTCGGCGAACAGCAACGCCAGGCGCAATACGAGCGCCAACAGGCCATGCTGGCCAAGGAAATCAAGTTCATCGAGCGGTTCAAGGCGCGGGCCTCGCACGCCGCCCAGGTCCAGAGCCGGGTGAAGAAGCTCGACAAGATCGAACGCGTCGAGGCGCCGCGCCGCCGCCAGTCGGTGCAGTTCGAGTTCAAGAGCCCGCCGCGGTCGGGTGACGACGTGATCAGCCTGCGCAACATCCACAAGGGCTACGCCGCGCAGCCGATCTATGAGGGCCTGGATTTCCTGGTGCGCCGCAAGGAACGCTGGTGCGTCCTTGGCGCCAACGGCGCCGGCAAGTCGACGCTGTTGAAACTGGTGGCCGGCGCCACCGCGCCCGACCAGGGCACGGTCAGCATCGGCGCCAGCGTCAAGATGGGCTATTTCGCCCAGCACTCCATGGACCTGCTGGACGGCGAAGAGACCATCTTCGAGTCCCTGGACGGCGCCTTTCCGCAGGCCGGCCAGGGCGCGCTGCGCACCCTGGCGGGGTGCTTCGGCTTCTCCGGCGACGATGTCGAAAAGCCCTGCCGGGTCTTGTCCGGCGGCGAGAAGGCGCGCCTGGTCATGGCCAAGATGTTGTTCGATCCGCCGAACCTGCTGGTGCTCGACGAGCCGACCAACCACCTCGACATGACGACCAAGGAGATGCTGGTCGCGGCCCTGGCGGACTTCGAGGGGACCATGCTGTTCGTCTCGCACGACCGCCATTTCCTGGCGGCCCTGTCGAACCGCGTGCTGGAACTGACGCCCAAGGGTGTCCACCAGTACGGCGGCGGCTATGCGGAATATGTCGCCCGCACGGGCCAGGAAGCCCCGGGGCTGCACCCGGGCGGGTAGCGGCATAGGCTCCATCGCCTCACGCGCTCGATAGTCCGCCAAGCGAGACGTGCGACGATCCTCAGCTACCTGGATCTGCGGCCCGGTGGGACACCCGCCGTCGACGACGCGTGGCGGGCGATTGTCAGCGAGCGGCGCGTTGGAAGCAGTCGCCGTCATTGCTGCGACAGGTGATCGCATCGCGACACTCTGTCTCAAAATATTCAGTCAAGAGGGCGGCGTTTTGCCGCGAGAAATCCCAATAATATGCAGACCTGCGTCAGGGTGTCGCGGAAATGTATTTCGCATCACGCCCACCCATCACGTTTCAATATCAAAGTGTTCGATGGGTTGTTGATCCGAGATCTTGTGCTAACTCGTTTTATCATTCGCAATGCTTCTAAGATTAATGGGGGGAGGTGCAATTTGTAGGCCACGATCCAAAAGCGAGCACCGATCATGGCCTCCGGCTACACGAATTACAGCGGCTCCTTCCTGCCGGAGAGCGCCGCTTACAAGGCGACGGTTTGGGCCAGCGGGACGGCGACGATCACCGCCGGGAGCGCGGCGACCCGTCTGATGGCCAACGGCCAGGGCAATGTCCTGGCGGGCGGCGGCGCTGACGACACCCTCGTGATCAACAGCCTGAAGGACAGGTTCACCGGCGGCGCTGGCGTCGACACGGCGATCGCCACGGTCGACGTGGTCGCGCCGAGCGACATCGAGAACCTGACGATGGACGCCACCTGGTCGCCGGTGTTCGGGGTCGCCAACGACCGCGCCAACATCGTCAAGGCGGCGACCGCCAACGTCACCCTCGACGCCAAGGGCGGCGACGACGTGATCATCAGCCACGGCGGCAAGGACACCTTCCTGTTCGAGCAGGGCTCGGGCAAGGACGTGGTCTACAACTTCCACACCGGCTCCGCCGACAGCGACGTCGCCCGGCTGACCGGCTACGGCTTCAACAGCTTCGCCGACGTCACTGCGGCGATGACCCAGACCGGGTCCGACGTGACCTTGAAGCTGTCGTCGAGCGACCTGATCCTGTTCAAGAACACCACCGTCGCGGCCTTCACCGCCGACAACTTCCAGCTGGCGATCGATCCGTCGAAGCTGAAGCAGACCTTCGCCGACGAGTTCAACTCGCTGTCGCTGCAGACCAAGAGCGCCGGCGGCGGCGCCTGGGCGACCAGCTACGCCTGGGGGGGCTACAGCACCCTGGGGGCCCACAACATTCCCGGCGAACAAGAGGTCTACGTCGACCCGAATTTCGCCGGGACCGGCAAGACCGCCCTGGGCCTCAATCCGTTCAAGGTCAGCGACGGCGTCCTCACCATCACCCCGGCCCTGACGCCAGACTCGATGAAGGCCTCGCTGTGGAACCTCGACTACACCTCGGGGCTGCTGACGACGAAGGGGACCTTCGCCCAGCAGTACGGCTACTTCGAGATGCGGGCCGACCTGCCGGAGGCCAAGGGCGCCTTCCCGGCCTTCTGGCTGCTGCCGGCCGACGGCTCCTTCACCGCCGAAATCGACATCATGGAGTACGTCAACGAGACCAACTCGGTGCACGACACCGTGCACTATAAACCCGACGGCACGCACTGGACCGCCGAGAGCTTCAAGAGCTACGTGGCCGACCTGGCCAGCGGCTTCCACACCTTCGGCCTGCTTTGGACGTCGCAGAACCTGACCTGGTACGTCGACGGGACCGAGGTGGCGCAGGTCGCCACCCCGGCCGGCGCCAACAAGCCGATGTTCATGCTGGCCAACTACGCGGTCGGCGGGGACTGGGCGGGCGACACCACCGCCTCCACCATGCCGGGCATGGCGATCGACTACATCCGCGCCTACAGCCTCGAGGCCGCCCCGGTGACCGCTCCCGTGGTCACCGCTCCCGTCGTGACGGCTCCGGTCGAGACGACGCCGGTCACCGTCGCGGGCCTCAATCTGGTCGGCACGACGCACGCCGACACCCTGACCGGCGGAGCTGGGGCCGACACCTTGAACGGCGGCGCGGATATTGATCGCCTGATCGGCGGGGCCGGCGACGACACCTATTACGTCTCCGACACTGACGTGGTCGTCGAACTCCCGGGCGGCGGCGTCGACACGGTCTCGACCTCGAGCAGCTATGCGCTTGGGGCCAACATCGAGAACCTGACCCTGACCGGCGCCGGCCGGGCCGGCGGCTTCGGCAATGCGCTCGCCAACGTGATCATCGGCAACAGCGGCGCCAACCGCCTCGAGGGCGCCGGCGGGAACGACACGATGAACGGGGCCGGCGGCGCCGACACCATCGTCGGCGGAACCGGCGACGATCGCCTGACCGGCGGCGCGGGGAACGACACCTTCATCATCAACCGCGGCGACGGCCACGACGTCATCAGCGATTTCGGCAATGGCGCCGACGTCCTGGACCTGTCGAACTTCTACGGCGCCGGCCTGCACCCCACGATCACCGCCAGCGGAGCGGACAGCATTATCCAATTTTCCAACGGAGACTCGATCCACCTCCTGGGGGTCCTGCCCAACCATTTGGCGAGCACGACGAGCGGTTTCGTCTACGTTTGATCGCTCTGCCCGGCCCAGCTCTGCATCCGAAGCGCCGCTCGACCCGTGGACCCTTGCCGCGGCCTGGCGGCGCGGCGGGATCGCCGCTCGGGCCGGTGCGATGGCTGGACCCGCCGAACCTGGAGGTGGCCCCCGCCGACCCGGTTCCGGCGCGGCCCAAGGCCGCCTCCCCTTGATCGGCCCATCGAGGCCTTCGCTACATCCGCTCCGGCACCGAGATCCCCAGCAGCTCCAGCGCCTGCTCGAGCTGGCGCAGCGTCGTCTGCGCCAGGGTCAGCCGGCTGGCGCGGATCGCCGGTTCGGCCTGCAGGATCGGGCAGGCGGCGTAGAACTTCGAGAAGCTCTGCGACAGGCGGTAGGCGTGCTCGGCCACCGCATTGGGCGCATAGCGGTCGTAGGCCTCGACCAGCGCCGCCTGGAAGGCGTCCAAGGTCAGCGCCAGGTCGCGTTCGGCGGGCTCGGCCACCACCACCTCGCCGGCCGTCGCGCCCTCCTCGCCGGCCTTGCGCAGCAGGGATTTCACCCGCACCGCCTGGTAGAGCAGGTAGGGGCCGGTCTTGCCCTCGAAGCTGGTGAAGCGGTCGAGGTCGAAGACGTAGGAGGTGCCGCGGAAGTTCTGCAGGTCGGCGAACTTCAGCGCCGCCACCGCGACCTTCTCGGCGATCGCCTCGAACTCGGCCTCGGGCAGATCCTCGCCGAGGCCCGCCTCGTGCAGCCGCTCGCGCGCCTTGCCGCGGATCATCTGGATCAGGTCGTTGAGCTTCAGCACCCCGCCCTCGCGGGTCTTGAAGGGCTTGCCGTCGGTCCCGTTCATGGTGCCAAAGCCGATGTGCTCCAGCTGGCCCTCGCTGGCGTAGCCGGCCAGGTAGGCGGCGCGGAAGACGATCTCGAAATGGTCGGCCTGGCGCTGGTCGACGCAGTAGATCACCAGCTCCGGATCGAAGCTGGTCTTGCGGTCGAGGATGGTCGCCAGGTCGGTGGTGCCGTACATGGCCGAGCCTTCCGAGGAGACCACCAGCAGGGGGTCAGGGTACGGCGCCTGGATCACCGTGCCGTCCGGCAGCTTTTTGGGCCTGGTCTCGCCGTTCCGATCGACGCGGACGATGCGCGCGCCCTGATCCTCCACGAGCAGCCCCTTCTGCTCGAGATCGGCGATCATCCCGGGAATCAGGGCGTCGGCGTCGCTCTCGCCCTTCCACAGGTCGAAGTCGACGCCGAGCGCATGGAAGTCGCGCTCCAGCGCCACCTTGGTGACCTTGGCGAACCGCCGCCACAGGAGATAGGCGCCCGGCGCCTTGGCCTGCAGCTCGGCGGTCAGCTTGCGCGCGCGGTCGCGGTAGGCCGGGTCGGTCTTGCCCCTGGCCGCCGCCTCCGGATAGAGCCGGTCGAGGTCGGCCAGCTCGACCGCCGCGAATTCCGCCGGCTCCAGCTCGGTCCAGTCGGCGGGCAGATCCGCCGGCGAGACAGACCGCGCGTTCAGCGCCGCGACGGCGGCGGCGATCTGCGGGTTCTCGTCGCAGACCGCGCCGATCAGCAGGCCCATCTGGTAGCCCCAGTCGCCGAAGTGGGCGTCGCCCACCACCTCGTCGCCGCGGAAACGATAGAGCCGCTTGAGCGACTCGCCGATGATCGAGGAGCGCAGGTGGCCGACGTGCATCGGCTTGGCGACGTTGGGGCCGCCGTAGTCGACCAGCACCCGCCGCGGCGCCGAGACCAGCTCGCCGCCGGCGCGCGGGTCGGCGGCGATCTCGTTCGCCCGACGCGACAGTTCGGCCGCGGCCAGCTTGAGGTTGATGAAGCCCGGGCCGGCGATCTCGACCGCGGCCAGCCGGGCGTCGCCGCTCAGCTGCTCGGCCACCGCGGCCGCCAGCTCGCGCGGGTTCTTGCCGACGCGCTTGGCCGCAGCCAGGGCGCCGTTGGACTGGAAGTCGGCGAGGTCGGGGCGGTCGGACGCGGTCACCCGACCGAGCTCCGCGGGCAAGCGAAGGCTGGCGAAGGCGGCTTCGACCGCTTCGCTCAGGAGGGTCTTCAGATCGCTCATGGGCGCTTGGCGGCGTCCTGCGCGGCGACGGTGGGGGCGACGTTCGGGCGGAAGCGTTTGCCCTCGCGGTTGAAGTCGGCCATCGCCGGCGTCACATCGAAGCCGACCAGGATCTCGAAATTGGCCCCCGAGACGGTGGCGGTGGCGCGCGGAATGACGATGCCGCCGACGGTCTGGGACTTGTAGACCCGGTCCTTGCCGGCCGGGAAGCTGACCGGCAGGTCGAAGGTCTGCTTGGCCAGCACCTCGCGGTTGCGGTCGGTGACGGCCACCCAATAGTGGTAGGTGGTCGACGAGCCCTCGGCCTGCGGGCCGCGGCCGAACTCGAACAGCACGTTCATGTTGACCTTGATCGGCTCGTCGGACTTGTACTCGCAGGCGGCCGAGACCCCCTGGATCTCGCCGGTGAAGCCGACGTCGGCGGAGGCTTCCTTGCCGCCCTTGAACTCGACGTAGCGGGCCGCGTCATAGAGGCTCTTGGCGAACGGGCAGGGACCGGCGTTGCGCAGCGCCGGCAGCGGCGCCTGCTTGTCGCCCCAGTCGTCGTCCTTCTTCTTCTTCGCGGCGGAGTCGTCCTGCTGGTCGCCGCCCGGATCGATCTGGGCGTGGGCGAATGTCGGGACCGTCGAGGCCGCCATGACGAAGGCGGCGGCGGCGAGAAGCAGGCGGCGCATGAAGGAGCGTCCATGAACAAGGAGGGGCGCGAAGGAGCGCGCGCGGTATGGCGCCTAAGTACAGCGTGACGAATGCGGCCGCAACGCGGCTGGTCCCGGAGGCTTCCAGCCCCTAAGTTCCCGCCCATGCCCGACGCCGTTCCGCGCCCCAAGCTCACCGTCCTTCTCGCCAGCCCGCGCGGCTTTTGCGCCGGCGTCGACCGGGCGATCCAGATCGTCGAGCGGGCGATCGGCAAGTACGGCGCGCCGGTCTACGTGCGCCATGAGATCGTCCACAACCGCCATGTGGTCGAGCGGCTGCGCGCCCTGGGCGCGGTGTTCGTCGAGGAGCTGGACGAGGCGCCGGACGACCGGCCGGTGATCTTCTCGGCCCACGGGGTGCCGAAGTCGGTGCCGGCGGCGGCGAAGTCGCGGCAGATGCTGTTCCTCGACGCCACCTGCCCGCTGGTCTCCAAGGTCCATGTCGAGGCCGAGCGGCACTACGAGGCCGGCCGCGAGATCGTGCTGATCGGCCATGCCGGCCACCCGGAGGTGGTGGGCACGCTGGGCCAGCTGCCGGAGGGGGCCGTCACCCTCATCGAGACCGTGGCCGACGTGGCGCAGTTTGCGCCGCGCGACCCCGCCAACGTCGCCTTCGTCACCCAGACCACCCTGTCGGTGGACGACACCGCCGAGATCGTCGCGGCGCTGCGCGCCCGCTTCCCGGCCATCGCCGCGCCGCACAAGGAAGACATCTGCTACGCCACCACCAACCGCCAGGAGGCGGTGAAGGCGCTGGGCGCCCGAAGCGACGTGGTGCTGGTGCTGGGCAGCGCCAATTCCTCCAACTCGGTGCGGCTGGCCGAGGTCGGCCGCCGGGCCGGGGCCGCCGCCTATCTGATCGAGGACGCCGAGACGCTCGACCTCGACTGGCTGCAGGGCGCCTCGGTGGTCGGCGTCACCGCCGGCGCCTCGGCGCCCGAGGTGCTGGTGCACGGCGTGCTCGACCGTCTGGCGCAGAGCTTCGACCTCACCGTCGAGGAGGCGCAGGCGGAGCCGGAGACGGTCAGCTTCAAGCTGCCGCGGGCCTTGGTGGAGTAGCTGAGATGCTCCCCCCCCAGGGGGAGCTCCGCCGCAGGCGGTGAGGGGGCTTCCGCTCAGACGGCCGGAGCGGGTTCCATCAGCATCTGAGTGGAAGCCCCCTCCGGCGCTTCGCGCCACCTCCCCTGAGGGGGAGGATTTAAGCTAGCTCAGCTGTTCGAACGTCCGGTTGTAGCGCTTCAGGAAGGCGCGGCCGCGGGCGTGGGAGTCTTCCACCCAGACCTCCTGGGTCACCGCCGCCAGCACGCGGCCGTCGCGCGTCGGCTCCAGGTGCAGCACCCCGCCGACCCGGGCGTTCAGCACATCGATGGCTTCTTCGTTGAGGATCACGGCGATCTGGTCGCCGATTTTTTCGACCTTCAGCGCAATCATAGACAGCTCTCCTGAAAGTCCGCCGATCCTAGCACGCAGGCGCCGAGGTGTCTTGACCCGGCGCACGGGCTCGCGCAGGCAGCGCGCATGGCGGTCTATACGGACATAACGGACGACGAGCTGGCCCAGCTTCTCGCCGATTTCGATCTGGGCGAGGCGGTGAGCTTCAAGGGCATCGCCGAGGGCGTCTCCAACTCCAACTTCCTGCTGGAGACGGACGCCGGCCGGTTCATCCTGACGGTCTACGAGCAACGCACCAACGAGGCGGAGCTGCCCTTCTTCATCGAGCTGATGCACTGGCTGGCGGAGCACGGCTACCCCTGCGCCTCGCCGATGGCCGACCGCCACGGCGTGGCGTTGAAGCGGGTTCGCGGCAAGCCCTGCGCCATCGTCGGCTTCCTGCCGGGCCTGTCGGTGCGCAAACCCTCGGTCGCCCACTGCCGCCAGGCCGGCGAGGGGCTGGCGCGGCTGCACCTGGCGGTCCGAGGGTTTCCGATGCACCGCGTCAACGACCTGGGCCAGACGACCTGGAGCGCGCTGTTCGCCCCGCTCGGCGACGCCGCCGAGGCGCTGAAGCCCGGCCTGCGGGCGGTGATCGAGGCCGACCTCGCCCACTTCGCCGCCGCCTGGCCCAAGGGCCTGCCGGAAGGCGTCATCCACGCCGACTTCTTCCCGGACAACGTCTTCTTCCACGGGCCGGAGTTCGCCGGGGCCATCGACTTCTACTTCGCCTGCGACGACGCGCTGGCGTACGACATCGCCATTGCGCTCAACGCCTGGTGCTTCGAGCCGGACGGCAGCTTCAACATCACCGCGGCGCGCGCGATGGTCGCCGGCTACGAGGCCCACCGGCCGCTCTCCGACGCCGAGCGCGCGGCCCTGCCGGTGCTGGCGCATGGCGCAGCGATGCGGTTCTTCCTCACCCGGCTGCAGGACTGGCGCGCCACCCCCGCCGGCGCCCTCGTAAAACCGCACGACCCGCTGGAATACGAGCGCAAGCTCGCCGTGCACCGCGCGGCCCCTGACCTCGTCCTGTTCGGAGATCCGGCCTGATGTCCCCCGAAGCGAGCTCCGACGCGGCCAAGGTGGTGATCTATACGGACGGCGCCTGCTCGGGGAACCCCGGCCCCGGCGGCTGGGGGGCGATCCTGTTCTACGGCGACAAGCGCCGCGAGCTGAAGGGTGGCGAGCGGGCGACCACCAACAACCGCATGGAGCTGATGGCCGCCATCCAGGCGCTGGAGGCGCTGACCCGGCCCTGCAAGGTCGAGCTGCACACCGACAGCCAGTACGTCCAGAAGGGCATCCACGAGTGGATCCACGGCTGGAAGCGCCGCGGCTGGCTGACCGCCGACAAGAAGCCGGTGAAGAACGACGACCTCTGGAAGCGCCTCGACGCTGCGCGCCAGCGCCACGAGGTCAACTGGCGCTGGGTCAAGGGCCACGCCGGCCACGAGCACAACGAGCGCGCCGACGAACTCGCGCGCCAGGGTCTCAAGGAAGCCCTCGGCCGGGCGGCCTAGGCGCGCGCGTCAGAGGACCGCGGTCACGCCGATCGCGACCCCCGCCGCCGCCAGGGCCGCGGCGGTGACGATGGCGAACCGCACGGCGAAGGCCCGGGCGCCGAAGGACAGGGCGAGGAACACCCGCTGGACGGCGTTCACGCCCAGGGCGATGAGGATCCCCGCCGAACTGACCGCTTCCCCGCCGCCCTGCGCCGCCTGGCGCGCCAGCGACAGGGTGACGGCGTCGACGTCGACCAGGCCCGAGGCCGCCGCCAGGGCGTAGGTTCCTGCGGGGCCTGCGACCTTCGTCAGCCAGGCGCCCAGCAGCATGATCGCCGCCAGCAGCACGCCGAAGCCGAACACCGCGCCGAACTCGAACGGCACGCTGACGTCGTCGGGCGTCTTGTCACCCGCGGTCCGGCGCTGGAGCGCGATCAGTCCCCCGGCGGCGAACATCACGGCCGCAGCGACGGCCGCTGGCGCCAACTCGGCGAGCAGGCCAGGGGCGACGATCGCCGCCAGCAAGGTCGCGCGAACGATCGAGACCATCGAGGCGAAGGAGACGCCCGCCGCCAGCCCCAGACTGTCGCGCGTCCGGCGGCTCAGCCGCGCCATCGCGAGCGTCGTGGCGGTGGATGAGGCGAGCCCGCCCGCCAGCCCGGCCAGGGGCGGCCCCTTCTCGGGGCCGCCGATCTTCAGCGCGATGTAGCCGGCGTAGGAAATGGCTGCGGTGAGGATCATGAACCGCCAGACTTCGCTCGGATTGACCGCGCCCAGGGGATCGACCGGCCGGTCGGGCAGGACGGGCAGCACCACCGCGGTCATGCCGGCCAGCAGCAGCGCCGAGCGGAGCTCCAGCCAACTCAGCCGGGCGACGGCGCGGTGCAGGATTTCGCGGCTGGCCAGCAGGCCGGCGGTGACCACGCCGGCGGCGGCGGCGATGCGCAGGTCGCCGAGCAGGGCCATGACGCCGAGGGTGAAGACCACCATGGCGGCCACCACGGCGGTGACGCTGAAGTCGTGCTCGGCGACGCCTTCGCGGAAGCTGAAGACGGCGAAGGCGGCCGTCATGATGGCCAGGCTCGCCACCCAGGGGACATAGCTTCCGGCGGCGGCGGAGAGGGCGCCGGCGACGCCGCCGAACAGGCCGATCAGGGCGAAGGTGCGAACGCCGGCGGTGCGACCGCCCTCGCGCTCGTCGCGCTGACGCCAGGCGCGCTCCACGCCGACCAGCAGCCCGATGCCGAGGGCCGCGCCCAGCTGCAGCAGGAGGTGTTGTTCGATGGCCGCCTCGGAGGACTGAAGCCTGGGTTTGCGAGACAAGTCCGCGCCGCCGAGCTTAGCGCCGTCGGCGACCTCGCGTCAGTCCCGGCGTCGATCCCCTAGCGGCAGCGCATCCCCCCGCGGTCGATCTCGCGTCCGAGCAGGGCGCCGCCGGCGGCGCCGAGGATGGTGCCGACCGTGTGATCGCGGCCGCCGTCCAGCTCATGCCCGACCAGGGCGCCGACCGCGCCGCCGATCACCAGGCCGGTGGTTCCATTGCCCCGCCGGCAGTAGTAGCGGCCGTCGTGGCCGCGCCAGATCCGGTCGTCGCGGCGGATCGCCCTGGGTTCGTAGTAGCGGCCATGGTCGTCATAGATCCGCTCCTTCGCGCGCCGGCCGTGCGCCGGCGCCCAGGGCGGCGGATCGGCGAACGCCGGAACGGCCGGGATCGCGATTGCGGCCATGACGGCGGCGATGACGGACTTGCGCATGTAAGGCTCCCCTGAAGCTCGACTGTACAAGGGCATTGGGCAGATCTTGTGGCGCCAGGATGGCGGCCCGGCTTCATCCGCCAACGTAGTCGATGACCAGGGTGGTTCGCAGCCGGCGGATCAGGCGGGGTTCGAAGCCGTGCCAGGTGTCAGCCGCGGGCGCGAAGGCCAAGGCTGCTCCGGGCGGCCAGCGGAGTTGCGCGGCCCAGGTCTGGGGACCGGAATAGAGGTCCGGCCCGAGGTCGGGCTGATGCGACGGCGGCAGGGCGACGATGATGCGGAACCGGGCTTCGCCCTCCGCAGTCCGCGGCTCGCAGGCGTAGCCGTCGACCTCCTGGACCAGGCTGAGGCGGAGCGCGCAGTCGGCGACCGCCACCCCGGCGCGCCGGCTGACCAGCGCCGTGACGGACGGCGCGGCGAAGGTGCGGGCGAGCGCTCGGCAGGCCGGGGCGGCGTCGGCGACGTGCGGATGCAGCCGGTGCATACGCCGCCGCGCGCCCGTCCCGCAGGCCTCGACCGGACCGCCCCAGGCCTGCGGCGGCGGCGGACAGGGCAGGCCGCCCAGGGCTGCGGTGATCGACGCCGGCAGCAGCTTCTTGAAGCGAAGGTGGAAGAAGGGGAGCTGAGCCTCGACCGCTGCGGCGAGGCTCCGGGCGACGGTCTCGTCGAGGCCCGGCGCGGGCGCGCAGGTCTCGCTGACGGGGCGCAGGCGCCCGAGGACGATGGTGGTCATGGCGTCACCACGCAGTGGCCGACATCAGCTTGACGCCGCCGCGCGACCAGCGCCTCAGCCGCGGCTACGCCGTTTGACGTATTCCGATTTTCCGCCCGCGGACGACACTTCGAGACGGGCGCGGACCTGCGCCGCTGTTGCGACTGGACGCGCAACGTCTCTGAGGGGGATCTCATGAACAAGGATATCGGCCGCAGCCGGATGCGGCTGCGCGGGCTTCTGCTGGCCGCCGCCGCCGGCGCCTGCCTGGCGCCGCTGAGCGCGGCGCAGGCCGGGGCGAAACTTCCGCTCGGCGACGACAGCTGGATCAGCGTCGGCCTGGGCGTCCGCGCCAGCGTCACCGAGAACGACCACGGTGCGCCCGACGGCTCGTCGAACTTCGACACCAGCCTCGACAGTGTGCGGCTCTATGTGAACGGCCAGCTGAACAAGATGATCGGCGCGACCTTCAACACCGAGCGCGACGGCGACGGCGATATCAAGCTGCTCGACGGTTACCTGCGCTTCGAATTCAACGACGCCTTCAACATCTGGGGCGGCCGGCTGCTGCCGCCGAGCGACCGCTCCAACCTCGACGGGCCCTACTATCTGTCGAGCTACAACTTCCCCGGCCTGGTCTCGCAGTACCCGGCGCGTTTCGCCGGCCGCGACGACGGCGTGGTGGTCTGGGGCAAGCTGCTCGACAAGAAACTGGTCTATTCGGCCGGCGTCTTCCGCGGCCACAACAAGATCTCCGGCGCCTCGAACGAGGGCGGCGACCCGCTGTTCGCCGGCCGCGTCGCCTTCAATTTCTGGGAGCCGGAGGACAACCCCGGCTACTACACCAGCAGCACCTACTACGGCTCCGCCGACATCCTGACCGTCGCGGTCGCCGGCCAGATGCAGAGCAACGCCGTCGGCACGGCGGCGGTGAAGGGCGACTACAAGGCCTGGAACGTCGACGCCCTGATGGAGAAGAAGGTGATGGACGGCGGCGCCGTCACGCTCGAGGGCGCCTACTACAAATACGACACCGACGGCGTGGTGGACGTGGGCGGCGGCTTCAACGGCGCAGGCTCCACCGACAACGTCGGCGGGATCACCGAGGGCAAGGCCTATCTGCTGTCCGCCGGCTTCCTGTTCCCGCAGACCGTCGGGATCGGCAAGCTGCAGCCGGTGGTGCGCTTCCAGGAGTTCGACGCCAAGCTGCTGGACGTGAAGACCAAGCAGTACGACGCCAGCCTCAACTACATCATCAAGGGTCACAACGCCCGGCTGTCGCTGGACTACGCCCACCTGGACACCGACGGGGGCTCCGACAACGACACCGTGACGCTGGGCGCCCAGCTGCAGTTCTAAGGATCAAGTCAGTTCCGGGCGGCGACCACCCGTGTCGCAATGG
>Ga0207711_10001317_pt1 | contig 23490 bp, 25 predicted proteins | sample KBSS34metaG_FD_184401 | JGI IMG/M metagenome (GOLD analysis project Ga0207711, IMG submission 184401) | Switchgrass rhizosphere microbial communities from Kellogg Biological Station, Michigan, USA - KBS S3-4 metaG (SPAdes) (version 2) | ecosystem: Host-associated > Plants > Roots > Rhizosphere...
CTATTAATGATTATCGCGTCTTTAATCTTTGATCTCGAAGGAGATCAGGCGAATCTCGACGTCGCCTACGTTTTCGATGCTGTGGGGAGGGAGGCAATCGAGCCACACGGCCGGGGGGCAGGGGATCGGTGAGTTGTAGACCGCGGGCCAGCGATGGGCGCCGACCGGCACGCTATCGCCGACAGGCGGGCCAGGGCCAAGGTCTCATGATTTAGAGAAGCCGTGCGAATTCGTCTACGGACAAACCTGCTTCACGAATGAGTGCTCTAAGGGTGCCCTTGGCGAGTTCTTTATGATTGGGAATCGATAAGCGCCTGTGGGGCGGATCCACGTGCCTCATGATAATGTGGCTTCCGTGTTGCTCATCGAATTCGTATCCCGCTCTTCTAAATGCGCGAACAGCGTCGCTGCCGGATATCACCGGCAGTTTCACCGATTAGTGACCTCGATGACTTCCTCTTCAATGCCGGGAGGCACGGGATCGCCGTGCTTGACGAGGCTCTTCAGGTACCCTTCGATCGCTTCCCGGATGTTCGCAGTTGCTTCCGCGCGAGTCTGGCCCTGCGAAACGCATCCGGGTAAGGTGGGACAGGTGGCCACAAAGATGCCATCTTCATCTTGTTCCAGGTAGACCCGGTATTTCATCGATTTGTATTCTAGCAAGGTTTACTTTCTAGCGACCTAGGGTTTTGTCCGATATATCATCCGCGGGAATGCGGTGGTTTCGCGGACGTGCTCCAGGCCGCACATCCACGCGACGAATCGTTCGACGCCCATCCCGAAGCCCGCGTGCGGCACGCTGCCGTACTTGCGCAAATCGAGGTACCACTCGAAGGCTTCGCGCGGCAGCTTGTGTTCTTCCAGGCGCTTGAGCAGCAGGTCCAGTTCATGGATACGCTGTCCACCGCCGATGATTTCGCCATAACCCTCGGGTGCGATGAAGTCGACTCCCAGGGCTACATCGGGGCGATCTTCAGCCAGTGCGAAATAGAATGCCTTGACCGCGGCCGGGTAGCGATCGATCATCACCGGGCGATCCAGGTCCTCGGTGATCAGCGTCTCGTCGGTGTTGCCCAAATCGCTGCCCCACTGAATCTCGCTGCCCTTGGCTTTGAGTTTTTCGACAGCCTGATCGTAGGTCATGCGATGAAAGGGAGACTTCACCGCTTCGAGTTTCGAGACATCGCGCTCCAGAACCTTCAACTCCTCGCGGCGATTCTCCAGAACGCGGCCGATCACGTGCAGGATGAATTCTTCACCGACGTCCTTGACGACTTCGAGGTCGGCATACGCCATCTCCGGCTCCACCATCCAGAACTCGGTCAGATGGCGGCGTGTCTTGGATTTCTCCGCGCGAAAAACCGGGCCGAAGCAGTAGGTTTTGCCGAAGGCCGCGGCGGTCGCTTCGCCGTAAAGCTGTCCGGATTGGGCGAGATAGACTTTCTCATCTTCGAAGTAATCCACCTCGAACAGAGTGGTGGTGCCTTCGCACGCGGCGGGAGTGAAGATCGGCGTGTCGACTAGAATAAAGCCGTGGGAATCGAAGTAATCGCGAATCGCCTTGATCACCTCGTGGCGGACAAGCAGAGCCGCGTGCTGGCGGCGGCTGCGCAGCCACAGATGGCGGTGATCCATTAGAAAGTCGATGCCATGCTCTTTCGGCGTGATCGGATATGGATCGGCCTCGGGAACGCGCTGAACGATGTCCGCGCTTTCCAGGTCCATCTCGTAACCGCCGGGAGCGCGCGCTTCCGCGCGAATCTTGCCACGGACGATCAGCGACGATTCCTGGGTCAGGTGCTTGAGCGATTCAAACAACTCTTCGGGCAGCGCCGATTTGACGGCGACACATTGTATGATCCCCGAACCGTCGCGCACTTGCGGGAAACAGATTTTGCCGCCGCTGCGAAGGTTGTAGAGCCAACCGGCGATCTCAACGGTCTCTCCAGTGTGGTGCCCGGCCTCAGCGATCGTGATTCGCTCAAGTCTCATTGGGGGATCTCAGTCCTTCCAGGTAATCAAAAGTTTGCCGCGCCGATTCGGCGGGGTGCTGCATTTCGTCCACTTCACGCAGCTCCAGGAGCAAGGGATATTGCCCATCCGCCGAGCGCAAGAGGTCCATGGTACGCGGCCAATCGATGGATCCCTTGCCCGGGAACAAATGCGAATCGTCGGCGCCGTTGTTGTCGTGGACGTGCGTGGAGCGGATGCGCGGCTTCAGCAGTCGATACTCGTTCTCAATGCTACCGCGCATGTGGGCGTGGCCCACATCAAAGCATATATTCAGATTCAGATGGGTCACGTCCAGGAACTGCATCAGGCGCTCGGCGTGCGAAAGCTCGTTGGGCGTGTTCTCCAGGAGCACTTCGACCCCCCGCTGGCGGGCGAATAAGTTGATTTCCTCCAGTGCGGAAAACGCCGCGTCGATCTTGCGCTCATCGAATTCTTCCCAGGCCACGCCCAGGTGCTGGATCAGGTAGCGGAACGGCACTGTTTCGGCGATCTCCAGCGCGCGCTTGATTTCGTCCACCATATCCAGGCGCTTGGATTTTACCGGCTCGGTGATCGTGACGATGGACTGGGGTCCCGACCGCCCCCACGCCGTGTCGTTATACATGGGTGAGTGCAGAGAGTGAAGCTTCAGTTCGGCATCGCGGAACCAATGCCCGAGATCGGTAATCTGCGCCTTATCGCGATAGTCCAGATGCTGGCGGGCGCAGAAAATCTCCACCAGCGGAATGCCGGCGTTCCAGATCCGATCCAGCCAGACGGTGGTCAGGCGGTGATTCGCGAAAAGGTGCGTCGAAAGGGCGCGCTGCATATTAGATAAGATCCTGGGTCGCTCAGTATCCGGCGGCCTTTCCCGAGGCGCGCCCGTCTGATCCACCTTCAAACCAGCCGCCCTTACTGATGATCGCTTCGACACGTGCTAGCACTAAGCCGGGCGAATTATCGACGTCATAGCCGCGCGATTTGAGCAGAGCGACGGTATCGGGAGAAATCCCCGGTTCGAGATACAGCTTGTCGGGCTGCCATTGATGATGAATGCGCGGCGCATCCACGGCGTTCTGGGCGTTCATGCCGAAATCGACCACGTTGAGGATCACTTGCAGCACCGCGGAGATGATGCGCGAGCCGCCGGGAGCTCCCACTGCCATAAAGAATTTTCCGTCGCGAGTGAGGATCGTCGGCGTCATGGATGAGAGCGGACGTTTGCCAGGCTGGATGGCGTTCAGTTCGCCCTGGATCAGGCCGAAGGCGTTAGGCGAGCCCGGCTTGGAGGCGAAGTCATCCATTTCGTCGTTCAGCAGGAAACCCAGACCGGGCACGGTGATGCCGTTGCCATAGCCTTCATTGAGCGTGTAAGTGACAGCCACCGCGTTGCCCTGCGCGTCGACGACGTTGTAGTGCGTGGTCTCGCCGCCATCGCGGCCCGCGGGCAAGCCGGGGAGAATCTGCGTACTGGGAGTCGCGCGATTTGGATCGATGCTGTCGCGGCGGCGCTTGATGTAAGCCGGATCGAGCAGACTGGTTAATCGGAGCTTGCCGAAATCGGGATCGCCCAGATACTGGCTGCGGTCAGCGTAGTAGCGCCGCATGACTTCGGCCACGTACTCAATTTCAGCCGCGGAACCGAAGCCGGATTTCTGGTAACCCGAGCCCTCCAGCATCCCCAGCATTTGCAGAATGCCGACGCCGCCGGAACTCGGGGGAGGCGCCGCGACAATTCCGTATCCGTGATAGGAGCCGGTCAAGGGCGCACGCTCCACCGCGGCGTAATTCTTCAGGTCGGACAAAGTGATCAGGCCGCCTTTGCGAGCCATCGCTTCGGCGAGTTTTTGCGCGGTCTCGCCTTCGTAGAACTCCTTCGCGCCGTTTTGCGCGATGCGGTTCAGCGTGCGTGCGAGCTCCGGCTGGATAAGAGTATCGCCAGGCGCGAAATACGCGCCGTTTTTCAGAAAGATACGTTTGGACTCGGGGTCTTGCGACAAGTTGCGGGCGCTTTTCAGCGATTCCGCCAAGGGATAGCTCACTTGGAAACCCTGCGCCGCCAGGGCGGCAGCAGGTCCAACGAGGTCGGCCCATTTGCGGCTGCCGTATTTGCGGTGCGCCAGCTCAAACCCGCGTACAGTTCCGGGGACGCCGGAAGACTTCCAGCCTTCCAGGCTCTCGCGCGTTGGTTTGCCTGAAGCGTCTAAATACATGTCGCGCGAGGCTTTCCCGGGGGCGCGCTCGCGGAAATCGACGAAGGTAGAACGGCCGTCGGCGAATCGGATCAGCATGAATCCACCGCCACCCAGGTTTCCGGCATAGGGATGCGTCACGGCCAGGGCGAAGCCCACGGCGATCGCGGCGTCCACGGCATTGCCGCCGTCTTTCAGCACCTGGACACCGACGTCGGCCGCCAGAGGCTCCTGTGTCCCGACCATTGCGTGGCGGGCACGGACGGGTTCGCGCGCGTTCGCGGAGGAGCAGAATCCTCCCACGAACACCAGCATGACCAGCGGCAACCGCATGAATCCGATTCTAGCGAATCGGCGAAAGACTAGAATTGAAGGCATGCCTCGAAAGGATATTCGCCGGCATGAGCGGATTGCCTGCACCGAGCCGATTTTACTCGCCTGGACCAACGCCGACGGGTCTGACCGGTACGCTCGCGGCAAGTGCCGTGATATCTCGCCCGCAGGCCTGCGGGTCGAGACGGCCGATACCATTCCCGCGCAGAGTTACGTGAACTTTCGGATGGAGAAGTGGGATCTGGCCGGCTCGGCCCGGGTTCGCTACAGCCGCCGGGGCGCCGCAGGCAATATTGTCGGGCTGGAGTTAAACCAACAGGTCCGCCAGCAGATCCTGGATTTGCTACGGCCAACGCCCCCCAGCTCATAGAAAATTCCAATCAGTCCCATCAAAAGAATCGAACACAACGGGACTCTGGAAGTTACTATACTGATTAGACTTACGCCACGGTGCGTAAAGACATTAAAGGAGCCCCCATGAGGAACCCGTCTTTCCCCAGGCTTCGCGCTTTAGATAGCGCGCCGGCAAAGTCTGCCAAATCACCTTCACAAATGATTCGCAGCATACAGTTTCTGATGCTAATGGCTTTGACCGCGGGAGTTTCACTCGCGCAGTCGATACCGCCGGATATCGCCAAGAAGCTGGACGATCTGGACAAGGCCACTAAGAACGCCCAGATGGCCGGCGACAACGCCTGGATGCTGACCAGTTCGGCGCTGGTGTTGATGATGACGGGTCCCGGGCTGGCGCTGTTCTACGGCGGACTGGTGCGCAAGAAGAACGTGCTGGGCACCATGATGCACAGCTTTATCCTGATGGCGACGGTTTCCATCCTCTGGGCGGTGATCGGTTACAGCCTGTCCTTCGGCGAAGGCAACGCGTTTTTCGGCGATCTTCGCTATCTGTTCCTGAGGGGCGTGGGCGCGGATCCGAACGCCGATTACGGCGCGACCATTCCGCATCAGACTTACATGATCTACCAGCTGATGTTCGCCATCATCACTCCGGCGCTCATCTCGGGCGCCTTTGCGGAGCGGATGAAGTTCTCGGCCATGCTGCTGTTCATGACGCTGTGGTCCTTCGTGGTTTATTTTCCGATGGCGCACATGGTGTGGGGCAAGGGCGGACTGCTGAACGCAGCGCTGGGCGGGCAGTTTCCGGCATTCGATTTCGCCGGTGGAACGGTGGTGCACATTACCTCGGGCGTCTCGGCGCTGGTGTGTGCGTTGTACCTGGGCAAACGCAACGACTATCCGGGCGAATCCATGCGGCCGCACAGCGTGGTGCTGAGCGTGATCGGCGCCTGCCTGCTGTGGGTGGGCTGGTTCGGATTCAACGCGGGTAGCGCGGTGGCCGCGGGCTCGCTGGCCTCGAGCGCGTTTATCGCGACGCACTTTGCCACGGCTGCGGCGGTTTTGGGATGGATGACGATCGAGTGGATGATGGTCGGCAAACCCAGCGTCCTGGGCGCGATCTCGGGAGCGGTGGCCGGGCTGGTGGCGATTACTCCGGCTTCCGGTTTCGTCAAACCAATGCCGGCGATTCTGATCGGACTGGCGGCGGGCGTGGTGTGCTACCTGATGGTCAGCAAGGTAAAGAAGATGTTCGGCTACGACGATGCTCTGGACGCGTTTGGCGTCCATGGTGTCGGCGGAACGCTGGGCGCGCTGCTGACCGGTGTGTTCGCCACCAAGGAAGTCAACGATCTTCGGATGGGCAAGCCTATGGGTTGGGTGGATGGCTATGCCGGGCAGATGACCAACCAGGTCATCGCGGTAGCGATTTCGATTGGACTTGCAGTGGTAGGGACGTTGATTATTTTGAAGATCTGCGACGTCGTGCTCGGCGTGCGCGTGAGCAAGGATCAGGAGACCGAAGGCCTGGATCTGAGTATGCACGGAGAAGAGGGCTACAATCTCGAGTCTTAGACGAGGTGGCCACGTGCGGGGGGTTATACTTCCGCAAGGAGACCTGACATGAGAAAGATCGAAGCAATCATTCAGCCGCATAAGCTGGAAGACGCAAAAGAAGCCCTTAAGAATATCGGCGTCGATGGGATGACGATTACCGAGGTGCGCGGCCACGGCCGCCAGAAGGGTCACACCGAGGTCTACCGCGGGATGGAATACAAAGTAGACCTGCTGCCCAAAGTGAAACTGGAAATGGTAGTGACGGACGCGCGCGCCGATGAAGTGATCCGGACTCTGGCCGCAGCGGCGCGGACGGGCAAGATCGGCGACGGGAAGATCTTTGTGTACGCGGTAGCCGACGCGGTACGGATCCGCAACGACGACCGGGGAGAAGCAGCATTGTGAAGGAAGTGGCGGTACTTCCGCCGCCTAGTCCGGAGGAAGTCCGGCAGACGCTGGCTGGGCGGACGGCGGAAGTTGAAGAACGCGTGCGCCAGGCGTACGCGAAAACGCTGGAGCCTACGTTTCGCAAAGGTCTGGCGGTGGTGGCGGTGGGAGGATTCGGACGGAGCGAACTGTTCCCGCACTCCGATGTCGATCTCCTGTTGCTGGCGGAATCCGACAAGAATCTGCCTCCGCGCGAGAACATCTCCGCTTTCCTGCAGGGGTTGTGGGATTCGGGTCTGCGCCCCAGCCATTCCGTGCATTCGGTGGCGGATTGCTGCGTCGAACACGAGGATAACGCCGAGTTCACTATCAGCCTGCTGGATCGGCGCATGCTCGCGGGAGATGCCGCGCTGTATCAGACTCTGGAAGACAAGTTCCGGCTGTTCCAGGCAAAGAAAGGCCACTCGTTGGCCCGTAAGATCGCTGGTCTGGCGGAGGGACGGCGAGCCAAGTATCAGAACACCATTTATCATCTGGAGCCGAACGTCAAGGAGACTCCCGGCGCTCTCCGCGATCTGCAAACCACGCGCTGGCTGCTGATCCTGGAGCCGCGGGAAGGGACGCCTGACTTGTCGGCCGCGTTCAGTTTTCTCTCCGGCGTCCGTTTGCGGCTGCACGAATTGGCTGGGCGCGACCAGAACGCACTGAGCTTCGACGCGCAGGAATCCCTCAGCGAGCATCCGGCCTCATTGATGCGGGATTATTACCGCCAGGCGCGCTTAGTCGACCAGGCCGTGAGACAAGCCATTGAGGCCTCCACTGAGAAAGCGGGGACGCTGCTGGGGCGGTTCCACGAATGGCGATCGCGTCTGTCCACCGCCGAGTTCACGGTGTCGCACGACCGCGTGCTGCTGCGTACACATAAGCCGCCGCAGGATCTGAGTCTCTTCGAGTTCGTGGCGCGCCATGGGCTGCGCATCGCGCCCGACACCATCGACCGCTTGCAGGGTTTTACTCCGGAAACCAAATGGGACGATTGGAAGGGCATGCTGTCCCTGCCCAAGGCCTCGGTCGGTCTGCGGGCGATGCAGGAAGCCGGCGTCCTGCCGAACGCTCTTCCCGAGTGGCGCAACATCGAGTGCCTGGTGGTGCGGGATTTCTACCATCGCTATACCGTGGACGAGCACACCCTGGTAGCCATCGGATCGCTCGAATCGGTGACGGACGGCCGCTTCGCGGATCTGATGACCGAAATTGACGATCCATGGCTGCTGCGTTTTGCGCTGCTGATGCACGACATCGGCAAAGGCTCGGGCCGCGATCACTCGGTGGCTTCACTGGATATCGCCCGCGCTGTGATGGAGCGTCTGGGTGCGCCGGAAACGGATCGCGAGACGATCGAATTTCTGGTGCTGCGGCACCTGGATCTATCGAGCGTGATGAGCTCCCGCGATCTGTACGACGGCTCCACGGCGCGCGCGCTGGCCGATCGCGTCGGCACGCTGGAGCGGCTGAAGCAATTGACCATGCTGACCTACGCCGATATCAGCGCGGTGAACCCGCAAGCCATGACGCCCTGGCGCATGGAACAGCTCTGGCGCGTCTACCTGATGGCCTATGAGGAGCTGACGCGCGAGCTGGTCACCCAGCGCATCCACGATGCCGCTGGGATGCCGGCCGAGCGCGCCCGGTTCCTGGAAGGGCTGCCGACGCGCTATCTGCGCACCCACACCCCGGAAGAGATTGACGCGCATTTCGCTCTGGCGCAGCAGTTGGCATCGCGTCCGGTGGCCGTGGAGATCCATCACGAACGCGGCTTCTATAAGCTCACGCTGTTGACCAAGGACCGTCCAGCTCTGTTTGCCTCCGTGGCGGGCGCGATTTCCAGCTTCGGCCTCAATATTCTTAAAGCCGAGGCCTTCTCCAACGCTTCGGGCATGGTGGTGGACACCTTCACGTTCGCCGATCCGCATCGCACACTGGATCTAAATCCTCCGGAAGTCGACCGGCTGCGCGGCGTCGTCCGCAAAGTGGTGGAAGGCAGGCAGGACGCCGACAAACTGCTGCGGGGGAGGCCCAAGCCTTTCTTATCCTCGCGCGTGAAGATCCGGCCGCGCGTTTCCTTCAAGGACGACGCCTCGGATGGAGCCACCCTTATCGAGATCGTCTCCGAGGACCGGCCCGGTCTGCTGTACGATCTGGCCAATGCCATTTCGCTCGCGGGCTGCAACATCGAGGTGGTGATGATCGACACGGAGGCGCATAAGGCGCTGGACGTGTTCTACGTCACCCATCAGGGTCACAAGCTGGCTGACAACCTGCAATCGGAGTTGAAGTCGGAGCTACTGGCCGCCTGCATCGGCCCGCGCTAATTTGGGAGGCTTCCCATGAACTGGACGGTGTGGTGGCTGTTCGTCCCAGTGGAAACCGTCCTCTGCCTCACCCCTGGTCCCGCGGTGCTGCTGGTATTGGCGACGGCGCTCCGTCGCGGCCCGCGGGCGAGCGTCGCATCCACGCTCGGCATTTTGTCGGCGAACAGCATCTACTTCGCGCTTTCCGCTACTGGTCTGGGAGCGGTACTGCTGGCGTCGTATCGTATTTTCTTCTTGATCAAATGGGCGGGCGCGGCGTATCTGATTTATCTTGGCGTGAAGGCGCTACTCTCGAAATCGGGCGCGTTCGACAATCCTGAAGCCGCCGCGGGATCCATCCGGTCCTCACCACGACTCTTCATGGATGGATTGCTGTTGCAATTGTCCAATCCGAAAGCCATCGTTTTCTTCGCGGCGCTGCTGCCGCAATTCATCGATCCCAAAGGCGACCTGGTCGTGCAGGTGTTGGTTCTCGGGATCACCAGTGTCGTCATCGAGAGCCTGGTGCTCCTGTCCTACGGCATGGCGGCGGGAAGGGCGTCGGCAGTGGCCCGGCAGCCGCGCTATGCACGCTGGACCAACCGCGTTTCAGGAGTGCTACTCATCGGCGCGGGCAGCGGGTTGGCCGCTCTGCGGCGGTCATGATCGAAAGGCACACGCTCGCGCTAATCAGCATTATCGGTAGTTCTCTTGACATGCTCGGCGCGCTATACCTCGCCTACGATCTGTTGGGTGGGGAACATGGACCACTGCGGACGCTTACCAGAGGAGTCACCTATGGCGCACTCTTCGGAATCGGCTACGGTTTGCCTCTAGGACCGGTATTCGGGCTCGCGAGCGGCTTGGCGCACGGCGTCACACTCGCCTGGGAGTTTTCGCGCGCTTCGAGGCGCGGACCGAAGCCGGGATTTTGGTATGACACGGCGATGAGCGCGATTCGCGGGTTCGGTTTTGCCATCGGCGCGGCCTATACGTTCAGCGTCCCATTCGGTATCACATTCGGCGTATTCAGCGCGATCGGGCAGGCGATCGTGTATCGGTTTGGGATGCGGCCGACTGCCGAGTACAAACCTGCGACCCGCCCGCGCATGACCCGGTTCCAGCTATTTGGGGCGGTGAATCGCACCGTCGGATATGCGTTCACCGGCTACGTGAGCAGTCTGGTGGCCGGGCAACCGGAACACGCGGTCGCGGTAGGTCTGAAAGTGGGGCTCGTCATTGGCGTGGTCACGGCGATCTTCGGATCCTGCACACCCTTCATCGAATGGTTCGCGGACCATGTGCCCGCCAAGCGCATGGGAGTCTTCGGAGTGGCCTTGATCCTGGTCGGATTCACACTGCAATCCGTCCAGTATTGGGTGGCGCTGCTCGACCTGAATGTACTTCCAAAATGAAGGCGGTCATGCTACACCTGAGTATTGCGCGTAAATATTCTTTGGGTTGCTCTCGCACTGCTGGTGATGGGTTCGGCTGCGGCGCAGGATGCCACTGTTGACAAGCCTTCCGAGCGCTGGAACCTTTACTTCCAAGCTACTTCGATCGGCGATTATCACGGGAACTTTCCTGCGCTGTACAGTGGCGCGCATAGCCTCCAGAACACGTGGGAGCGCGATGCTTCTTTAACCAGCACTCTTTATCTCGGACTGCGGCTTCCCGGCGATACGCAGATCTATGTCGATCCGGAGCTCGCGGGCGGGCGCGGATTCAGCGGCGTCAACGGTGTCGCCAACGCTCCGAATGGCGAATTGCCTCGCGTGGCCTCCGCGACGCCGAAGCCGTATATTGCCCGAGCCTACATCACCCACGATTTCGGATTCGGAAGCGAGCGCGAAGAAGTTTCGAGCGATGCCAACCAGCTCGCGGGCTCGCGGCCGATGACCCGCTACTCCATCACCGCCGGCCGATTCACGGTTACCGATTTCTTCGATAACAATCGCTACACGCATGATCCTCGGACGCAGTTCATGGGCTGGGGCATCATGTACAACGGCGCGTGGGACTATCCTGCCGACGTTCGCGGTTACACCTGGGGCTGGATGCACGAGTTCCACACCCGCCGCTGGAGCGTGCGCTATGCCAGCGCCGCCGAACCCAGGGTCGCGAACGGCTTGCGATTCGACCGGCGCCTATTCGTCAATCGTAGCGACATGTTTGAAGGAGAAATACATTATTTGGATGGCGAGCATCCGGGCGTTCTACGATTACTCGGTTTCGTGAACCACGCCAATGCCGGTGACTATGCTGATGCGTTGCGCCTCGGCGCACAAACGGGCTCCGTACCGGACATCACGGCTACGCGCCGCAACGGCACCGTGAAATATGGAACCGGCGTGAACCTTGAGCAGCAGATTACGAAGAACGTCGGCGTATTCGCGCGGCTCGGTTGGAATGACGGCAAAACCGAAAGCTTTGCGTTCACGGCCATCGATCGCTTAGCGACCGGCGGAGTGTCGGTGGCGGGTGGGCGCTGGAAACGTCCAGACGATGCTGTGGCCACGGCGCTTACCGTCAGCGGCCTTTCCGGCGTGCATGCCTCGTATTTGGCGCACGGCGGCCAGGACTTTCTGATCGGAGATGGAGCGCTGCAATACGGCCCTGAGTATGTGTGGGAAAGCTACTACAGCGCGCGACTATTCGGTGGGTTTTTCGCGTCGATCGATTTGCAGCACATCGCCAATCCGGCCTACAACCAGGATCGCGGCCCGGTATGGATTCCCAGCGCGCGCCTGCATCTGGAGCTCAAGCTGCACGGGAATTCAAAGAATCCGTAGCGACTCGCGCGGGAACTCGATCAGCCAGTCCTTGGTGTTGCGAACGCGCTCGAAATCCGGACGCGTGAGATCGACAGCGATGCCGCCGGCGAACTCCAGGCGCATCCATTGGGGCTTTTCGATGGTGCGTTCGAGCTGTGCGGGAATCTGGTTGACGCCGGGGCGTCCATTACGCGCCAGCGCGGCCAGGCGCTCGGGCCGCACGCACACCGTAACGCGATCGCCCTTCAGATGGCCCGGAAAATAGGGGCCTTCGAGCTCGTGCTCGCCCATCTGCACTTTGCTGGTGTTGCGGCCCGGATCGAGAGCCCGGATCTCCGCGGGAATGAGATTGAAGACTCCCAGCAATCGCGCGACGTCGGCATTGGCAGGCTGTTCGAGGATGGCTGCGGGCGTCCCGCTTTGCACCAATCGGCCTTCGCGCAGCACCAGCATCTCTTCGCCCAGCTCGAAGCATTCGTCCAGGTCGTGGGTCACCAGCAGCATCGGAGTCTTGAAATCCGCGCGGACCTGCCGCAGTACCTCGTAGAATTCAGCCCGCAGCGGAGCATCGAGGCCCTGCGCGGGCTCGTCGAACAGCAGCAGCTTGGGCGCACCGATTAATGCGCGCGCGATGGAGCACCGTTGGCGCTGCCCGCCGGATACTTCGTGCGGTCGCCGGCCCGCGGCGTCGACCAAACGGAACTTTTCGAGCAGTTCGCTCACCCGGCGATGGCGTTCGAGGCGCGGCCTGCGCTCGGCCGCGAACTCCAGGTTCTGACGCAGCGTCATGTGCGGGAACAGGGCGTAATTCTGGAACACGTATCCGCAGTTGCGAGCTTGCGGGGCGAGGTTTACGCCGGCCGCGCCATCAAACAGGATTTCGTCGTCCAGCAGGATGCGGCCGTCGTCCGGGCGCACGAAGCCCGCGATCAGATCGAGGGTGAGCGTCTTTCCCGAGCCGCTGGGTCCGAATAGAACCGTGACGCCGGCCGTCGCTTGAAATTCGAGTTCGAGCGCGAACGAAGCCGAATCGGGCCGTGCAGGAAAGCTCTTGCGAAGGCGGGCGCTGATCATGTCGTTGCAATCATGCTGTTGCGATCATGTTCCGCGCGGGTTAAGTCGATTCGCCAGCGTCAGGATCAGCAGAGCGATGGCCGAGATCACCAGCACCAGGGTACGAGCCACCATCGTGTTGCCGGCTTCGTAGGCGTCATAAATGGCGACCGCGACGGTCTGCGTGCGTCCTGGAATGTTGCCTGCCACCATGAGCGTGACACCGAAATCTCCCAACGATCGCGCAAACGCCAGTGCCACGGCGGCTAAAACGGACCGGCGCGCCAAAGGCAGAGTCACGCGCCAGAACAATCGCCATTCCGAAGCCCCCAGATTGCGCGCGGCACGCTCCAGGCTCCGATCGACACTCTCGAGCGCGGCTCGGGCCGACTTCACCAGCAACGGAAGCGAGTGCAGCAGAGCTGCCACCACAGCGGCTTTCCACGTGAACACCAGCGGCGAACCGAAGATGTTCTCCCATAGCTTGCCGAGCGGGCTGTTGCCGGCGAGCAGCACCAGCAAATAGTATCCGAGCACGGTGGGCGGCAGGACCAGAGGCAGAGTTATGGCCGCATCCAGGACTTCTTTGCCGCGGAATTCACGGTTCGCCAGGATGTAGGCGAGCCACAGGCCAACGACGAAAGCGACTGCAGTGGAAACGAATGCTACACGCAGGCTGAGCCACAGCGGGAACCAGTCAATCTGCATGGAAGTTTCAATTATAGTTCCCCCGCCGTAACCGGCGGGGCTGGGCAAGCCCCGTACGTAAGGACGGGGGCTAGATGAGGGCTATTCCACGCCGTCGGCTAGGATGCGAACGTGGTTGTCGCGAACTTCTACATATCCGCCGGTGACGATGAAGCTCTCGGTCTTACCGGACGTGGTGAGCGTCAGCTTCCCGTGCGCCAGTTCGCTGAGCAGAGCCGCGTGCCCGGGCAGGATGCCCATGTAGCCGTCCTTGCCGGGGATCTCGGCATAGTCGGCTTGCTGGTCGACCACCAGCTTCTCCGGCGTCGCGATTTCGATGTGCAGAGTGTCTGCCACGTTAGCCCTGCTTCTTGATCCGTTCCCACTCTTCGAGCACGTCGTCGATAGAACCTTGCAGATAGAACGCCTGCTCCGGGATCTCGTCGTGCTTGCCTTCGACGACTTCCTTGAAGCTGCGCACGGTATCGGCGACCTTCACGTACTTGCCCTTGCGGCCGGTAAACGCTTCGGCCACCGTGAACGGCTGCGAGAGGAATCGCTGGATCTTGCGGGCGCGGGCCACGATAGCTTTGTCGTCGTCGGAAAGCTCGTCGACGCCCAGAATCGCGATGATGTCCTGCAGATCTTTGTAGCGCTGGAGAATCTGCTTCACCTGCTGCGCGACGTTGTAGTGCTCCTCGCCGATAATCAGGGGATCCAGAATGCGCGACGTGGACGCCAAGGGGTCCACAGCGGGATAAATGCCCATTTCGGAGATGGCGCGCGAAAGGTTCGTAGTGGCGTCGAGGTGAGCGAAGGTGGTGGCCGGAGCCGGATCGGTGTAGTCGTCGGCAGGCACGTAGATCGCCTGCACGGACGTGATCGAGCCCGATCGTGTCGACGTAATGCGTTCCTGTAGGTCGCCCATTTCGGAAGCGAGGTTGGGCTGATATCCCACCGCGCTAGGCATGCGGCCCAGGAGCGCTGATACCTCGGAACCTGCCTGCGTGAAACGGAAAATGTTGTCGATGAACAGCAGCACGTCCTGGCCTTCTTCATCGCGGAAGTACTCGGCGACGGTGAGGGCAGAGAGAGCGACGCGCAAACGCGCACCGGGCGGCTCGGTCATCTGGCCATAGATCAAAGCGCACTTGGATTTTGTCCAGTCGTGCGGATCGATAACGCCGGCTTCCTGGAACTCGAGCCAAAGGTCATTGCCTTCGCGAGTTCGCTCACCGACCCCGGCGAACACCGAGACGCCACCGTGCTTGGTGGCAAGGTTCGAAATGAGCTCCTGAATGATAACCGTCTTGCCGACGCCCGCGCCGCCGAACAAGCCGATCTTGCCGCCGCGCACGTAGGGCTCCAGCAGGTCGATCACTTTGATGCCAGTCTCGAACATCTGCGATTCGGTGGATTGCTCTTCGAAGGCCGGCGCCTGGCGATGAATGGGGCTGCGCTTGGCGGTGTTCACCGGACCCATCTTGTCCACCGGCTGGCCGATGACGTTGAGCACGCGGCCCAGTGTCTCCTTACCGACGGGCACCATGACGGGCTCGCCCAGGTCGATGGCTTTCATGCCGCGGACCAGTCCGTCGGTGGGCTGCAGCGCGATGGTACGCACGCGGCTTTCACCGATATGCTGCGCGACCTCACAGATGATGTCGATCGGGTCGGGAACGTTAAACCCTTCGCTGGTAATGCGTATGGCGGTACGGATAACGGGAATGTGTCCTTCGGGAAATTCCACGTCGACGGCCGGTCCGGCCACCTGGATCACTTTGCCTTCGTTCATATGCAATTCCTCTTTGGGCTAAACATGTCTAGCCCCTACTCCAGAGCGGACGCGCCGCTGACAATCTCGATAATCTCGCGGGTGATGCTGGCCTGGCGGACGCGATTCATCAGCAGCGTCAGCTTGTCGATCACTTCGCTGGCGTTCTTCGTGGCAGCTTCCATCGCGACCATGCGCGCGGCGTGCTCCGCTGCAACCGATTCCATAAATGCCCGATAGATCAGCAATCTGACGTATCGCGGCAGCAGGCTACCCAGCAATTCGCCTGGATTCTGTTCGTAAATGTAGTCCACCGTCTGGGCCGTTTTCGGCACCTCAATCGGCAGGATCCGCGTCGAGGTCAACGCCGGGGCCATGGCGTTCTTGAATTCGTTGGTGAACAGGTAGACCGCGTCCACCTCGCCCTTTTCGAAGCGGGAGATGATCAAGTTCGCGATCCGTTCAGCGTCCTCGAATTTCACGCGCCGGAAAAGATCGGTATGCGTACCCGCAATGCCGCTGAATCGACGCCGGAAGTAGTTCACGCCCTTTTTGCCGATGAGCTCGAAGCTCAGCGTCGCGTTCTTGTGCTCCTCGGCGAAGCGATGAGCCAGCTTGATGAGGTTGGAGTTGAACGCGCCCGCCAGTCCACTGTCTGCGGTAATGACAACTAATAAGATGCGCTGCTCGGGACGAACGGCCAGCAGAGGATGCGCGCCGGCATCAGGATCGTTGGCGGCGCCCTGAGCCACGTTGGCCAGCATCTGGCGCAACAGCACGCCATAAGGCCGCGCGGCGATGGCCTGGTCCTGCGCTCGACGCAGCTTGGCCGCCGAGACCATCTTCATGGCCTTGGTGATCTGCTGCGTGTTCTTGACCGAGCGGACACGCCGCCGGATGTCAATCAGGCTGGGCATTTACTTCTTGTTCTTGTGCGCTTGGTCTTGAACAAACCGAGTCTTGAATTCCTGCAGCGCTGAGTTCAGCTTGGGCTTCAGTTCGTCGTCGATGGTCTTCTTTTCCTTGATCGTGGTGAGGATCGCGGGGTGGGCGTTTTCCAGGAACCGGTACAGCTCCTGCTCGAACGCCCGGATCTGATCGAGTGGAAGGTCGTCCAGCACGCCGTTGGTACCGGCATAAATGATCGCGACCTGCTTTTCGACGGGGACCGGCGAATACTGGCCCTGTTTGAGAATTTCCACCATGCGGCTGCCGCGTACCAACTGAGCAGTCGAAGCCTTGTCTAGCTCCGAGCCCATCTGGGCGAATGCCGCCAGCGCCCGGTATTGCGCCAGACTGAGTCGCAAGCCGCCGGCCACCTGTTTCATCGCCTTAATCTGCGCGTTGCTGCCGACGCGGCTGACCGAGATACCGACGTCGATGGCGGGGCGAACGTTGGAGTTGAACAAGTCGCCGGTGAGGTAGATCTGACCGTCGGTGATCGAAATTACGTTGGTTGGAATGTACGCCGAAACGTCGCCGGCTTGCGTTTCGATGAAGGGCAGGGCAGTCAGCGATCCTGCGCCGAGCTCATCGCTCAGTTTGGCGGCGCGCTCCAGCAGGCGGCTGTGGAGATAGAACACGTCGCCCGGAAACGCCTCGCGGCCTGGCGGGCGGCGCAGCAGCAGCGAAATCTCGCGATACGCCGCGGCGTGTTTCGAAAGATCGTCATAGATGCATAGCGCGTGGCGCTTGGTATCGCGGAAGTACTCGCCCATCGCGCAGCCCGAATAAGGCGCGATGTACTGCATGGGTGCGGGATCGGACGCTGTGGCGGCCACGACGATGGTATACGCCATGGCGCCGTAGGTTTCGAGAGTCTTCACCACCTGCGCGACGGTGGAACGTTTCTGCCCGATCGCGACGTAGATACAAATTACGCCGCTGTCCTTTTGGTTGATGATCGTGTCCAGCGCGACGGTGGTCTTACCTACCTGGCGGTCGCCGATGACCAGCTCGCGCTGCCCGCGGCCGATCGGAATCATGGCGTCGATGGCCTTGATGCCGGTCTGCATCGGTTCACGTACCGGCTGCCGGTCGACTACGCCGGGCGCCAGACGCTCAATGGCGTAGAACTCTTTGGTCTCGATGGGTCCCTTGCCGTCGATAGGCTGGCCGAGCGCGTTGACCACGCGGCCCACCATGGCTTCACCCACCGGCACCGACATGATGCGGCCGGTGCGGCGAACCTCGTCGCCCTCTTTAATGCCGGCGAATTCGCCCAGCAGCACGGCGCCGACCTGGTCTTCTTCCAGGTTGAGCGCGATGCCGGAAACGCCGCCCTTGAACTCGATCAGCTCGCCGGCCATGACGTTTTCCAGGCCGTACACGCGGGCAATACCGTCGCCCACCGAGATCACCGAGCCGGTTTCCGCTACGTTTACCGCGCGTTCGTAATTGTCGATTTCCTCGCGCAGCAGGCGCGAGATCTCATCTGCCCGAATTTGAGCCATATATAAATGTCACTTCAGGGAGCCTAACCCGCCCCCAGCCTTGTTCGTAACTTTTCCAATTGCCCCCGCACACTGCCGTCGTAGACGGTCGAGCCTACGTGCGCGACCACCCCGCCGATCAGCGTGGGATCGCTTGAAAATTTGAGTTTTGCTTTCTTACCCGCCAAACGTGACACCTGCGCTTCCAATGTGACCCGTTGCGCGTCCGTCAGCGGCGTCGCACTGCGAACTTCCGCCGCGACAAATCCCAGACGTTCGTCCAGCAAGGTCTCGAATCCGTCCACGATGGAGGCGAAATCGTGCGCGCGGCGATGGTCGATCACCACGTACACGAAGTTGCGGACTTTGTCCGACACTCCCATCGGTTCCAGCAGACGGCGCATCACAGCCCGCTTGCGGGAAGGCGCCACCGCCGGCGAATTCAATGCGTTGTGCAGCGTGGCCGATCCGTGGATCAACTCCTGCACCGCCCGCAGTTGGGATAGCACCTGCGCCGGATCGACGTTCGATCCCGGTGCGGTGACCACGTCCACCAGCGCTCGCGCGTACCGTGCCGACACAACGGAGAGCATCCTAGTTACTGGCCCCGTTCTTTTGAGATGCCTGCCGTTGCAGATCGCGCACGAAGTCGTCCACTAGTGCGGATTCCGTAGCGCCGTCGATGCGCGCTCGCAGACGCTCTTCCGCTAAACCCAAAGCAAGCTCACCGGCATATTCTTTAAGCTGGCGTCGCGCGGTTTTTCCCACGGATTCGAGCTCCACGGCAGCTTGTTGCTCTATCTTCTTGATCTGCTCGGCTGTTTCCCGGCTGATGCGATCCCCTTCCTGCTGCATCTCGGCCGCCGATTGCGTGCGGAACTTTTCGATGTCGGCGCCCAGTGCATTGAGGCGGGCATCCATCTCCGCGGAGCGCCTTTCGGCATCCAGCTTCATCTGCTGCGCTTCAGAAATACCCTGCTGGATTTCCTTCGTGCGCGACTTGAACAACGGAGGCAGGCCCTTTGCCATCCCGTATCCGAGTCCAATTGCCAGGATCGCGAAATTTGCCCATTTCCAGATCGGGGAAACTTCCGCGGAGTGTTCCGCCGCCTCACCCGCCTTGTGTTCGGCCGGTTCCTGGGCCATCAGCGTCGCGATCGCAAAGAGCGGAATCAGCAGGAAACGCTTCATGCAGCCCTCTTGCCTAAGACCGTTGCGACGATCTGATCGGCTACCACCGTGCTCGTGTCCTGGAGAGATTTGCGGGCCGCCGCTACATCCTGAGCGATGGCTTCGCGCGCCGACTTCACCGTCGATTCGCTCCGAGCGCGAGCTTCCGCCACTTGCTGAGCCTGCTCATCCAGCCAGCGCTTGCGGATCTCTTCCTGCTGTTTATAAACCGCCGCGCGGGCGTCGCGAAGTTTCGCCTCGTATTCGTCGGCCTTGCGAGTAGCCGCCGCCAGACTGTCTTCCGCGGTCTTGCGGGCGCCTTCGGTCAACTCGCGGCGCTTCTGCATCACACGATCCAAGGGTCCGAATAGCACGGCCTTCAGATAGAAATGCAGAATGATCAGAAGAATGACGGTGGGGATAGCTTTTAGCAGTATCCCACCTAGGGCTTGTAGCGTTTCTTGCATTTTTAAAACTGTTGCAGGGAACCTGAAGCTTTAAGAAACGAGCAGACTGTTCTTAAACTGATGAAGTTATCACAGTGGGAGGCTTTTGGTCAACTTTCAATAGCTTACGGACGGTATTTAAGTCCTGGCAGCGAGCACCACCCACTTCTGCCCGATGGGGTATCCTCATGGTGTGAATTCGCGAAGGGCGCTGTTTGCGATGGCGGGTTTTGCGGCCTGCGTCAGTGCCGCGTACGCGTATCAGCGCGAATTCCGCGATTTCCCCGGCGAAGATCAGATGGCGCCGGTGTCGGCGGAGCAACTGCGCCCTTCCGAGTTCGTTTTCGGACGCCTGATGTACCCTTCCGGAGGTGGAGGCGGCCGATTTTTCGGGAGAGATTGGCGTCAAGGAGGCCGTACCAACTGGACCAACGACTACCCAGCCGGGGACCGTCACCTGATGACAGCCCTTCGCCGGCTTACGCGCATCGACGGGCGGCCCATTGAACAGCCCATCAATCTCGAGGACGGCGACGATATCTTTAACTGGCCGTTCTTATTCGCCGCCCGCACCACCAGCATTGACCTCACCGGTGAAATGGCGGCCAAGTTGCGCGAATACCTCGATCGTGGAGGCTTCTTCATCGCCGACGATATGTGGGGACCCAACGAACAGCAGGCGATTGCCGACACCGTCAAACAGCTTTACCCCCAGCGCGAGCTGATCGAATTACCTGACGATGCCCAGGCATTCCATATGCTGTTCGATCTCGACAAACGCTACCAGATCCTCGGACAGTGGGCCAGGTTCAACGGGATGCGGCCGCTCGACGGCGTATCTTACGACCCCCACTTCAAAGGGGCTTTCGATGAGAAGGGTCGCATGACCATGGCGGCGTGGTTCAACAACGATACGGGCGATTCCTGGGAGTGGGCCGACGATCCTTCCTATCCGGAGAAGTTCTCGGCATTGGGCATCCGAATCATGCTGAATTACGTCGTCTATGCGATGACGCACTAGCCGGTCAGCAGGCGTTTCCGCTCGGCTGCTGGAAACCTTTCGATCGCGTACCGCAGCGTGGTTCTGGGAAGCGCCGCGTAGTTGGCCTTCAGAAAACGCAAGAGGTCCGCCTTGGACACTTTCCCTGTTTCGCGCAGCATCCAGCCGACGGCTTTGTGAATCAGATCGTGGTCATCCGCGAGCAGAAGTTTGGCGATGGCGAACGCGTCTTCGATCTCCCCGGCTCGAATAAGTGTCTGCGTGGACACGATGGCGATGCGCCGTTCCCAGAGGTTGAGCGACTTCGCCAGCCGGTAAAGCACCTTGCGCGGCCGCGTCAGAAGATGCCGGCCGACGATGTAGGAGGCTGACCCATCCACCAGGTCCCAGTTGTTCACGAACTTCGTGTGCTTCAAGTAGAAGTCGAAAATAGCTTTGCTGTTTTCGCGTTCATATTGCGCGACCAGGATTTCCAGACCGACAGATCGGTACTCGTGTATCGGCGATGCCAGTAGCCTTTCGATATCGTTCAGCGGAAGGTGAATATAGCGGTGAGCAATCCGCCGCATCGTGGGGACCGTGAGCCCGATGAAGCGGTCGCCATATCCGTACTGGCCCTTACCGGTCTTAAAGAACCAGGCGGAATTGCGGGCGCGCTCGGGATCGGCCGCGGCGGCAAGTTCTTTCTTAAGGTCGGCTAGCCTCATGGATGTGGAGTACACTGTGGAGTGGAGTCAACAATGGAAACTATCCAGATTGTAATCGATTCCAAGCTCCGGCAAACCGCCGACCGGCTCGCCAAGCGTAAGAAGGTCAATCGGTCGGCTCTTGTGCGCGAGGCCTTGCGTGAATACGCAAAGCGTGAGCGCATCCGGGAGATGGAAGAGCGCGAGCGAAGGGCATACGAGGCTCACCCCCAAATTGATGATGAGTGGCTGATTTGGGAAGGAGAGGCCGCATGGCCGGAGGAATAGCCCGCGGCGACGTGCGCCTCTATCGCTTTTCGCCCCCGGATAAACAGCGCCCAGTTGTGGTCCTCACCCGGGAATCGTCGATCAGCCGCCTTTCCCGCGTGACGGTTGCACCGATCACTTCGTCTCAGCGGGGCGCTCCTTCTGAGGTTACCTTGAACGAAGACGATGGCTTGAAAGGGCCTTGTGCGATAAACCTTCACAATCTGGTCACCGTTTCGCAGCATCTGGTCGGCAAGCGAGTGGCGCAACTCAGTCCAGCAAAGATGAGCGAAATCTGCGCCGCGCTGCGCTTTTCGTTGGGGTGCGACATCGACTAATTTGGTGCTCTCTGCGCTAACCCTCCGCGTCAATATCCGCTATGGCCACGCAAGTTTGCGGACGGGAGTGATTGGGCGCGGTTCGCCACGTGCCGTCGAGCAACTCCACCTTCCTGAGTTTTTCTAGCGCAATGCAGCGCCAGTTCTCCGGCGAACCCGGTGGACCCAAGCCACGTTCACTTTCCCCACCGTACTGGTAGCAAAGCACCCTAAGTTGTCTTGCCTTGTTCTTTCCTAGCCGATGAGGGCACAGAAGGCGAGGACGACCTTGATACAGCGCACTAATCGGCCGTTTGCTTTTCGCCGCTGTCCAGACCAGGCGATAGATGTCCTCGACTGTCTGAATCTCTGCCCGAACAACGCCCATTCAAAACTATCGAAACTCTTCCTGCATCCGCTCCAGCTCCGCCGACCCTGGGCATAACTTCTCGTAGGCCAGATCGCGCAACGGCGTTGGCGACGATTGACCCAGCTCGTGCATATCCGGTGCGCTCGGATCGATGTAGAGCAACCCCGTGACGACGGCATTAGCGGGCTGATCGTCGAGATAAGCCGCGACCTTGCGGCGATCCGTCGGATCGTAATCCTTCGGAACCGCGCTGAAGTTGACCACGCTGCCGTCGTGCATAGTCACCGATGTCGTCCCCGACTTGCTGATCTGGGCCAGAATCTCGCTCTGCGGCGGCACCCAATCGGCTTGCGTCGCACGCAGTGTGTTCTTGCGCGTATGCTTGTAGCTCTTGGTCGACCCTTCGTGATCGTTGAAGGTCACGCACGGCGACACGACGTCCACCAGCGCGAACCCGCGATGCGTAAACGCGGCCTTGAGAATCGGGACCAGTTGTTCCTTGTCGCCTGAAAAACTGCGTGCGATGAAGGTCGCGCCTAGTGACAAACCCAGCTTCACTGGATCGATGGGGGCCATTCGATTCGGCTCGCCGCGCTTGCTCTTCGACCCGATGTCGGAGGATGCCGAGAACTGGCCCTTGGTCAGCCCATACACGCCGTTATTTTCGAGAATATACGCCATGCGAATGTTGCGGCGGATCGCGTGGCACATCTGGCCGAGGCCGATGGACAGTGAATCGCCGTCGCCCGAAACGCCGATGTACAGCAGATCTCGGTTGGCTGCCGCCGCCCCAGTTACGATCGCGGGCATACGTCCGTGCGCGGAGTTGAATCCGTGCGCGCCGCTAAGAAAGTAGGTCGGCGTCTTCGAAGAACAGCCTATGCCGCTCAGCTTGGCGACCATGTGCGGCTGGGTGTCCAGTTCCCAAAGCGCGCGAATGACAGCGGCGGTGATGGAATCGTGCCCGCAGCCCGCGCACAGCGTGGACATGGACCCTTCATAATCGCGGATAGTCAGTCCCAGCGCATTGCGCTGCAGCGTGGGGTGCGTGGCGACGGGTTTTGCGATCGACGGCATGGTCGGCTCTTTTCTATGTGTCCGCTTCCTTAAGTTGACTCAGGATCCCCTGCACAACGTGGCGGCTGCTGAGCGGGAATCCACCGTACACTAAAACGCTTCGTAGTTTTTCTTTCGGCACCGCGGTCTCCAGGATCAGCAACGACCGAAGCTGCGCATCGCGGCTCTGCTCCACCACGAAACAAAACTCGTGTTCGGCTAAAAATCGTTCCACCGCTTCGCCGAATGGAAATCCCCGTACGCGCAGATAGTCGGCGGGAGTGCCCTGGCG
>Ga0207711_10001318_pt1 | contig 23485 bp, 24 predicted proteins | sample KBSS34metaG_FD_184401 | JGI IMG/M metagenome (GOLD analysis project Ga0207711, IMG submission 184401) | Switchgrass rhizosphere microbial communities from Kellogg Biological Station, Michigan, USA - KBS S3-4 metaG (SPAdes) (version 2) | ecosystem: Host-associated > Plants > Roots > Rhizosphere...
CGATCGCGATCACCGACAACCTGAACTTCGGCAACCCCGAGCGGCCGGAGATCATGGGCCAGATCGTGCGCGCCATCGAGGGCATGGCCGAGGCCTGTCGCGCGCTGGATTTCCCGGTCGTGAGCGGGAATGTGAGCCTCTACAACGAGACCAACGGAGCGGCCATTCCGCCGACGCCGACGGTGGGGGCGGTGGGGTTGATCGCGGACTATGCGCGGCGGGCGGATTTCTCGTCGATGAAGGCGGGGGACGTTCTGATCCTCGTTGGCGACATCGGGCGGGAGCTCGGGTCGTCCATGTACCTGCGCGAAATCCTCGGTCGCGAGGACGGTGCGCCGCCCCCGGTCGACCTGGCTGAAGAGCGGAAGAACGGAGACTTCGTCCGCAGCCTCATCCACGACGGCCTCGTCCGGACGGTCCACGACATCTCGGACGGCGGAATGATCGCAGCCGCGGCCGAAATGGCGCTGGCCTCCAGTGTCGGGATGACCTTCGGCTACATGTATCACGGCGTCGGCGAGCTGTTCGGCGAGGACCAGGCCCGGTACCTGATCGCCGTGCCGGCCGCCGAGTCGCCGCAGATTTATGCCCGGGCGACAACCGCCGGGGTCTCGGTGCATCCGGTCGCCGACGTCGGAGGCGAAGACATCGTCGTGGTGCACGACAGCGGCGACCGTCGGTTCACCGTCAGCCTGGAACGGCTGCGCACCGCGCACGAAGCCTGGCTGCCGGGCTATATGGGCGCATGAAACCGCATCTCCTCGCCACCGAGCAGCTCCTGGCCCAGCCGGGCTCGCGGGCGCTGATCCCGACGCCGGCGGCGGTGCTCGACATCGACGCCTTCGAGCGCAACGTGGCCAAGATGCAGGCGCGCGCCACGGCGGCCGGCCTGGCGCTGCGGCCCCACGCCAAGTCGCACAAGTGCGCGGCGCTGGCGCTGCGCCAGATCGAGGCCGGGGCCGTGGGCGTCTGCTGCGCCAAGCTGGCCGAGGCCGAGGCCCTGGCCGTCGCGGGCGTGAGCCAGATCCTGGTGACCTCGCCGATCAGCGGCCCGGCCCAGGCGGCCCGCGCCGCGGCGCTGGCGGAGGACCTCACCGACTTCCGCATCGTGGTCGACCATCCGGACGGCGCGGCCGAGCTGGGCGCGGCGGCTTCTGGGCCAATCAACGTCCTCATTGATGTCGACCCCGGCATGGGCCGCACCGGCGTGCACGACGCCGCCCAGGCGGTGGCGGTCTGGCGGGCCATCGAAGCCCAGCCGAACCTCAAGCTGCTGGGCGTCCAGTGCTACGGCGGGACCTGGCAGCACATGGAGGGCGCCAACGAACGCGCCGCCGCCGTGGCCGACGGCATGGTCCGGCTGAAAGCGGTGATCGCCGCGCTGCGCGAGGCCGGCGCGCCGATCGGCGTGGTCACCGGCGGCGGCACCGGCACCTTCACCGCCGACGCCGCCCAGGGCGTGCTCAACGAGCTTCAGCCCGGCTCCTACGCCTTCATGGACCGCGAGTACCGCGACTGCCTGAAGGCCGACCCCGAGGGCGCCTTCGAGCAGGCGCTGACCATCGCGGCCACCGTGATCAGCGCCAATCACCCGCAGTGGGTGACGGTGGACGCCGGGCTGAAGGCCTTCGCCACCGACGGACCGATGCCCGAACCGCTGACGCCGAAGTTCGCAGGCGCCGCCTACCGGTTCTTCGGCGACGAGCACGGCATGCTGATGCGCCAGGCGGGCCAGGAGATCGCCCGCGGCGAACGCGTCGACTTCGTGCCGCCCCACATCGACCCGACGCTGGACCGCTATGAGGTGATCCATCTGGTCCGCGGCGATGCGCTGGTGGAGATTGTGCCGATCGAGGCCAGAGGCGCCTCGCAGTAGGGGCTAGTTCTCGCCCGCCGAGCCGGTGGTGCTGACCAGTTCCACGTGCAGGTGCGGGCCCTCGCGGCCGTGGGCGCGCTCGGCCAGGACCCGGCGGAAGGGCACGCCGGCCTTCTTCAGCTTCGCCGCCGCGCTGGCCGCCGACATGGAGGCCACCACCGCGTCATAGGCGCCCGGCGCGTCCGGCGCGCCGACCGAGTGATAGGAAATCCGCCCCGGGGCCACGGTGCCCGCGCCCGCCCGGCGCAGCGCGTTCTCCTGGGCCTGGGTGCGGAAGCCGCTGGTCTCGCGCCAGCGGCCCTCGCCGAACACCTGGTCCATGGTGGCGTGGAAGTCGCCGGCGCTCGCCTGGGCCGCGCGGGCCTTGGGACGCGGGTGGAACGAGGCGTATTCATCGCCGGCGTTGACCACCTGGATCTGCGCCACGGCCGATCCCGCCGCGCTCAACGCCATGAAAGCGGCCGCCGCCGCGATGAATTTCGCGCCATTCATCCGACCATTCTGCGCGAAACAGCCTTTCCGGCTCGTTCACCGCGGCGAAGAAAGTCCCCTATTCCATCGCCCGCTTCAGCATCTCCAGGGCGGCGGCGGCGAAGGCGTTCATGTTGGCGGCCCGGTCGCTTTCGCCGGTCTCCAGGGTGAAGGCCATCTCGATGGGCCCGGAGACCGCGAGGCAGGTGTGCCCCGCCGCGTCGCCGTAGCCGTTGCCGGTGGGCCCGGCCGCGCCGGTCTCCGACAGGCCCCAGGTGGCGCCGAACCGCTCCCGCGCCGTGCGGGCCAACAGCATGGCGTAGGGCTCGCTGGCCGAGCGCATGCCCTCCAGCGCCTCGCGCGGGATGTCCATCAGCATCACGCGCGCCTTGGGCGTGTAGACCACCGCGCCGCCCAGGTAGTAGGCGCTGGCGCCGGGCACGCTCAGCAGCGCCGCCGAGATCAGGCCGCCGGACGAACTCTCCGCCACGGCCACCTTCTCGCCACGGGCCTTCAGCGCCTCGCCCACCTCCGCCGCCAGGCTCATCAGTTGGTCCATCCGGCCTCTTCCTTCTTTGTCTGGGGCTTGGCTCGCGCAGGGTTCGGCGCCCATGATGGCCCCCAATTAGAAGACGCGCCATTTCCCGGGAGAGATTTCATGGACGCCCAGTCGCAGTGGACCGGCCTCGACGCCGGCCGCCTGGACCGCATCGCCGAGCACCTGGACCGCAACTACATCGGCAACGGCAAGATCGCCGGCTGCCAGGTGAATGTGGCGCGCCACGGCCACCTGGCCTACTCCAAGTCCTTCGGGATGATGGACCTCGAGCGGCGCATGCCGACCGCCGACGACACCATCTACCGCATCTATTCCATGACCAAGCCGATCACCTCTGTGGCGCTGATGACGCTGTACGAGAAGGGCTATTTCCAGCTCAACGATCCGGTCAGCCGCTACGTCCCCTCCTGGAAGGACCACCGCGTCTGGGTGAGCGGCGAAGGCGCCGACATGAAGACCGAGGCGCCGGCGCGGCCGGTGACCTTCCGCGACGTGCTGTCCCACACCGCCGGCTTCACCTATGGCGGCGGCCTGCCCGGCGTGGGCATCCAGCACCCCATCGACAAGATCTACCGCGAGCTGAAGGTCCTCTCGGTGGGCGGCGCCGACACCATGCAGCAGTTCCTCGACAAGCTCTCCCAGGTGCCGCTGCGCTACCAGCCGGGCCAGGCCTGGATGTATTCGCTGGCCACGGACGTCTGCGGCGCCCTGGTGGAGATCATCTCCGGCAAGGCCTTCGCCGACTACCTCAAGGAGGTGATCTTCGAGCCGCTGGGCATGAAGGACACCGCCTTCCACGTGCCGCTGGAGAAGGTCGGCCGCTTCGCCGCCAACTATCAGCGCGGGCCCGACAAGAAGCTGAAGCTGATCGACGACCCGGCCAACAGCGAGTTCACCAAGGAGCCCGGCTTCAAGTCGGGCGGCGGCGGCCTGACCGGCACCTCGGCCGACTACCTGCGGTTCTGCGAGATGCTGCGCCGGGGCGGCGAGCTCGACGGCGCGCGGATTCTGGGGCCGCGGACGCTGGAGGTCATGCACATGAACCACCTGCCGGGCGGCGCCGACCTGACCCAGGTGGCCATCGGCGGCTTCTCCGAGACCGCCAACGAGGGCGTGGGCTTCGGCCTGGGCTTCGCGTCGACCATGGGCCAGGTGCAGACCGGCACACTCGGGACCGGCGACTACTATTGGGGCGGCGCGGCCTCGACCATCTTCTGGGTCGATCCGAAAGAGGACCTCTCGGTGGTGTTCATGACCCAGCTGATGCCATCCGGGACGTTCAATTTCCGCGGCCAGCTCAAAAGCATCATCTACGCGTCGATCATCGACTAGGCGGACCTGGAGGCGGCGTCGGCGCGCGTCGCGCCCTCGCCGAGCAGGCGAAAGGCGTTGCGGATGACGCCGGGGCCGACATCCCCTGGCGTGAGGATGGATTGCTGCAGGAGACCCATGATGAGGGTCTGGAGCAGCACGGCAAACTCCCGCGGGCTGACGGACAGCTCGTCGGCGTAGGCTGAGAAGAACGACGCGCCCCGCTCGAACATCCGGGCGTACTGCGACGCCAAGGCGTCGTGAAAATTGGCCTCGGCCGCAGCATACCGGTGGTAGTCGGTGACGAACCGAATGGCCGCCGCCGATCGAGGCAGATCCTCGATCACCGCATCGGCCAGCAGGTCCATCTGACGCGCGAGCGTTGCGCCCGGTTCGAATCGCATCCGAATGCGGGGCTCCTTGGCGTCCCGCACCGCCATCAGCAGTTCCGCCTTGTCGCGGTAGTTCGAATAGATCGCGCCCTTGGTCATGCCGGCGCGCCGCGCGATGGCGTCGAGGCTTGCGGCGGCGAACCCGTTCTCGACCACCTCGAGATAGGCGGCCTCGATCAACCGGGCCTGGGTCCTGGCCTTCTTTCCATGGGCGGGGCTGGACATCGACGCCAATATATACTTACTAGTATTTTATACCAGGTGGAATTTTGAGGGTGCGCGATGCTGACCCGTCGAATGATGCTCACCACGGCCGGGGCGCTGTCCCTGAGCCCCGCCATGGGTTGGGCTGCGGCCACGGCGCCTGTCTCGCCCCAGGCGCCCGGCGACGCCGGCCAGCCGGCGCTGACCCAGGACGGACTGGAGGCCCTGAGGAACGTCCATGGCGCGCCCGCGCTGGCCGCGGCCGCCCAGCAACGCGGCGGCAAGACGCGGGTCTGGGCCACCGGCCTGCGGATGGCCGGCGACCCGACGCCGGTCACGCCGGACGACCAATGGCACCTGGGCTCGATCAGCAAGTCGTTCCTGGCCATGCTCGTCGGCCGCCTGGTCGAGCAGCGGCGGCTGTCGTGGGACGACCGCCTCGGCGCGGCGCTCGCAGATGACCACCCGGCGATGCCGCCGGCCTATCGCGACGCCACGTTCCTGCACCTGCTGAGCCACCGCGCGGGGTTCGCCGACAACCTGCTCTATCCGGTGATGGGCGCGTTCGACGTCTCCAAGGACGACGAGCGGACCCAGCGCCGCGCGTTCCTGGACAAGGCCTTCGCCCTGCCGCCGGTCGGGCCGGTTGGCGCGACCACTCTGTACTCCAACGTGGGCTATGTAGCGGCCGCGGCCATGGTTGAGGCGCGCACCGGCAAGACCTGGCAGGCGCTCATGGCGCGGGAGGTCTTCGCGCCGCTCGGGCTCAGAAGCGCAGGTTTTGGGCCGCCGGGCCGGGTCGGCGCGCTGCTGCAGCCGGTGGGCCACGGTCCGGCGCCTGGGCGGCCGCACCGGTTGGGAGAGCCGCACGACGACCTGCCGCTGGTGATCGGCCCGGCGGGTCGTATCCACATGACCCTGGCCGACCTCGTGACCTATCTGGCCGCACACCGCGACCGCACGACCCTGCTGAAGCCCGCGACCTGGGACGTGCTGCACACGCCGCACTTCGACGGCGAATACGCCCTGGGCTGGAACACGTGGCCGGACGGCTCCCTCACCCACGACGGCAGCAACCTGCTCTGGTATGCGGTCGCGGGCTTCAATCCGAGGACCGGCTGGGCGGCAGCGGCCGCCGCCAATGACGGACGCCCTTCGGTCGGGAACGATGTCGGTCAGGCCGTCCGTGAAGCCAGGGCGAGCGTCGCCGTCTCGGCATGAAGACCCCCCGATCCGGCTGCTGACACGAGGCTGTCAGCAGGCTGGGCGTAGGACTGTCCTTCAACGAGGGACAGTCTCATGAACGCGATCGTCAAGACCATCAGCGACCCGGCCACGGATGGGCGCCACGACTTCGATTTCCTGCACGGATCGTGGCGCGTGCAGCACCGCATGCTGAAGCGCCGCGGTGTCGGCTCCGACGACTGGATGGAGTTCGAGGGGACCTCGGTCACCCGCCCGGTGATGGGCGGGCTCTGCAACCTGGAGGAAAACGACTTCCCGGCCCGGGGCTCGCAAGGGACGGCGTTTCGCACCTTCGACCTCGCGCGGCGCGTCTGGTCGATCTACTGGGTCTCCAGCCTCGACGGCCTGCTGGGCGAGCCGGTGCACGGCGGCTTCGAGGGCGGCGTCGGGCGCTTCTACGGCGTCGATCTTGACGGCGGGCGGCCGGTGAAAGTGGCTTTCGTCTGGGCGGAAATCACCGATACATCGGCCCACTGGTCGCAGGCCTTCTCCTACGACGACGGCAAGAACTGGGAGGTCAACTGGACCATGGCGTTCACCCGTACAGGACACTGCCCCGCTTGAACCACCAGCTGCTCTCGCTCGCCTCCCTGGTCGCGGTCTGCATCGCAACGTCGATCGTGCCGGGGCCGAACAACTTCATGCTCATGCGCTTCGGCATGCGGCATGGGCGCAGCATCGCGCTGGCCTCGGGGTTCGGCGCGACGTTGAGCTGCGTGATCTGGTGCGCGCTGGCGGCGCTGGGGCTGGCCGCCCTGCTGGCGGCCGCACCCTGGCTCTACAAGCTGCTGCGCCTGGGCGGCGGCCTCTACCTGATCTGGTTCGCCATCGCGCTCTGGCGCACCAAGGCCGAGGCGGCGACGCCGGAGGCGGCGGGGCCTGCGCTGCGCTGGTGGCCGGCCTTCTGGCAGGGCTTCGCCATCAACATGACCAATCCCAAGTCGGTGCTGTTCTTCGCCTCGATCTTCTCCGCCTATGTCGGGCCGGACACCGCGCTCTGGGCCCGGATCGCGGCCGTCGTCATCTGCATCGTCACCTGCCTGGGCTGGCAGATCGCCATGGCCTGGCTGTTCTCCACGCGGCGCGCCGCCGGCGCCTACGCCCGCGCCCAGCGTCCGCTGGACCGCGCCGCCGGCGCCATGATGGGCGCCTTCGGGATCAGCCTGCTCTGGGTCTTCGATTGAGCTTGGGCCGCCTGGGCGCTATGAGCCCGCCATGCCCATCGCCCAAGCCGACCTCGAAGCCATCCTGAAAGACGGCTTCCCCGACGCCGAGATCGCCATCGAAGACCTGGCCGGGGACGGCGACCACTACAAGGCGCGCATCGTCTCGACCGCCTTCGCCGGCCTGCCCCGGGTGCGCCAGCACCAGCTGGTCTACGCCGCGCTGAAGGGCAAGATGGGCGGCGAACTGCATGCGCTCGCTCTCGAAACCAGCGCGCCCTGACCTCCCCCAGCGCGGCAGCGATGGCGGGAGGGGGACCGTCGGCCGAAGAGCCGATGGTGGAGGGGGCAAGCCCCATCCCCGAGCTAAAATGCAGCTTGAAGACGCGCCGAGTTTCCGGCTTGCCCCCTCCACCACTCGCTCTGCGGCGAGTGGTCCCCCTCCCGCCGCTGCGCGGGGGAGGTAGGGTTGACCCTGAAGCCCGGGCTCCCTAGCTCTAGGGCCTTGAGATTCCGCCGAAAGGGCGACCGATGACCGAAGCCGCCACCGCCAATCCCGTCCACGACTTCATCGCCAAGGCCGTGACCGACCACCCCGTCGTGCTGTTCATGAAGGGCGTGCCCGAGGCCCCGCAGTGCGGCTTCTCCGCCCAGGTGGTGCAGATCCTCGACCACCTCGGCGCCGATTTCGTCGGCGTGAACGTCCTGCAGAGCCCGGAATTGCGCGACGCCATCAAGAGCTACTCCGACTGGCCGACCATCCCGCAGCTCTATGTGAAGGGCGAATTCGTCGGCGGCTGCGACATCGTGCGCGAGATGTTCCAGGCGGGCGAACTGAAGACCTTGCTGGCCGACCAGGGCCTGCTCGAGGCCTAGCCCTGCGAACAGCGGGGCGAAGAGGCAAATGAGCCGGCTCCTAGAGCCGCCGGAGGGCCGGAAGGTCTTCCAGCTCGACTTCCACCCCACGCCTGCCGACATCGACGAGAACGGCCACGTGAACAACGTGGTCTATCTGCGCTGGGCGCAGGACCTGGGCGTGGCCCACTGGCAGAGCCTGGCGCCGGTCGCCGAGCAGCAGATCTGGGCCTGGGTCGCGCTGCGCCACGAGATCGACTATCGCCGCGCCCTGCTCCCCGGCGAGATGGGCCACGGCCGCACCTGGGTCTCCGAGACCGCCGAGGGCCCGCGCTTCAACCGCTACATCCGCATCGACGCCGCCGACGGCGCCATGTGCGCGCAAGTGATCACCACCTGGGTCCTGATCGAACAGGCCACCGGCAAGCCCAAGCGCGTCCCGCCCTGGATGCTGGAGATGTTCGCCTAGGCGACGCGCGCCGCCGCTATCGTCTCCCTTGTCGCAAACGGCTGTCGCGCCGAAAGATGTCGGGCGCAGTCATCGCGGGGGCGGGACATGTCACATCGGTTGGGTCTGGTCGAAGTCTCACGGCGGCTCAGGGACCAGGCCGCCGACCTCACCATTCAGATCGCCAGCCTGCTGCAGGGTGGCGTCCTGACGGCTGCGGCCTTCTCCCTGATCGCAGTCTTTCAGGCCCACGACCAGATGGCGATCCGCGTGATCCTGTGGGTCAACTTCGTCGTCATCAGCCTCATCTCCTTCGTGCAGCTCTGCCAGCGCTCGCTGCTCATCGTGAACGCCGGCCTGGAAGTGACCTTGATGTTGCCCGTCATGGCGCTGTTCCAAATCTTCCCGTTCGCCATCATCTCGTCGACCGGCCTCGGCCCCGACGGTTGGCGCTACTGGTACGTCGCCGACTCCCTGGTGTTCATCACGGGCCTCCTGGCGAACTGGCTCAGCCTGCGCGCGCTAAGACCGGACCTCTATGAAGCCGATGCGGCCGAGGTGTTCGAAACGGCGCGGGCCGCATTCCGCCAGGCCTGCTGGGAAGGCGCCGCCGCGACCCTGCTCACCTTGGGTCTTACGATCGCGATTCTGGCCATGCCGACAAACTGGCCCTACGCGACGTTGTTCGTCTCGGCGCACCTGGCGCTGACCCTCGCCAGTGGGACCCTGATCATCTGGCGCGAACGCCGGGACGCGGCGACCCTCCGCGCCAGGGTCGCTGGCTGACCCGGCGACCTACCCCGCCGGCTTCAGCTTGCGATTGAAGAACTCCAGGGTCGCCTCGGTGCGGTGGGTCATGGGCTTGCTGGTCCAGCCCGTCCGGTGGCGCAGGCCCGGGTAGGTCATCATCTCGAAGGGGATCGCCAGCTGCTGCAGCCGGTAGATCACCTGCGTCGCGTTCTCGAAGATCACGTTGTCGTCGGCCATGCCGTGCAGGATCAGCACCGCGCCCGGCTTCATGTTGGCGAGGCGGCCGGTGACCTGGCCCAGGCGATAGCCCTCGGCGTTGTCGGCCGGGGTGCCCATGTAGCGCTCGGTGTAGGCGGTGTCGTAGAGCGTCCAGTCGCTCACCGGCGCCCCGGCCACGCCCGCCGCGAACGGCGAGTTGGGGACCGTGAGCAGCATCAGGGTCATGTAGCCGCCGTTGGAATAGCCGGTGACGCCGATGCGCGCCGCGTCAACGTAGGGCAGCGTCTTGAGGAACGCCGCGCCGGCCAACTGGTCGTCCACGTCCGGGCCGCCGGTGCGCCGGTCGATGGCCGTCTTGAACGCCACCGAGCGGTTGGGCGTGCCGCGATTGTCGATGCGGAACAGGATGTAGCCGGCGTCGGTGAGCAGCTGGTCGGCCGGCGCATGCCACTGCTTCTCCACCAGCGCCCCGGCCGGGCCGCCATAGACCTGGACGATCACCGGATAGCGCTTCTTGGGATCGAAGCCGTAGGGGGTGCGGAGCGACCAGTGCAGGGTCTGGCCATCGGCGGCCTTGATGGTCCCGAACTCCGGGACGCGCAGGTGATCGGCGTAGGGCGCGAACGGGTGGCCCGCGGCCAGCGGGTTCTCCTCGATCCAGCGGACCAGGGTCCCGTCGGCCTTGTAGAGGCCGGTGCGCGGCGGGGTCTTGGGGTCCTGGTAGGTGCCGGCGAAGGCGCCGCCGGTCTTGGCCACGTCTTCCGTCCACCAGCCGCCGGCGCTGGTCAGCGCCTTGGGCTCGCCCGGCTTGGCGTAGGAGACCTCATAGAGCCGCCGCTCGATGGGCGTGTCCTTGCCGGCCCCGAAGATCGCCACCTGCCGCGCCTCGTCGACGCCGGCCAGCTCGGCCACCGGCCAGTCGCCATGGGTCACCTGCCGCACCAGCTTGCCGTCGGCCGCATAGAGATACAGGTGCCGGTTGCCGTCCCGCTCCGAGGACCAGAGGAAGGATCCGTCCTTCAGCGGTTTGAAGTCCTCGGAGAGGCCCACCCAGTGCGGGCTGGTCTCGGTGAGGATCACGTTGCTCGCGCCGGTCGCCGGATCGACGGCCAGGATGTCCAGCCGCTTCTGGTCGCGGGTCAGCCGCTGGACGTAGAGAGTCTTGGAATCCTTCGCCCAGTCGGCGCGGGCCAGGTAGATGTCACTGTCCGGCCCAAGGTCGACCTTCACCCGCTGGCCCGTGGCGACATCGGCGATGTAGAGCTCGACCTTGGCGTTGGGCCGCCCCACGCGGGGATAGCGCTGGTGCACGATGGTGGCGCCGGACGCGCCCACGTCGACGCGGTCGATCACATCGACGCCGGACTGGTCGACGAAGGTGAGCGCGATCTTCTGCTCGCTGGGCGCCCACCAGTAGCCGGTGAAGCGGTGCAGCTCCTCCTGGGCGATGAACTCGGCCGTCCCCCAGCTCTTCAGCTCCGTGCCGCCCGTGGTCAGCGCCCGTTCCGAACCACCCGCCAGCGGCATGACGTAGAGGTTGTCATCACGCACGAAGGAGACGAAGGCGCCCTTGGGCGAGATCTTGCCGTCGACCTCGTCGCCCGGCGTGTTGGTCAGCCGGCGCACTTGGCCGCTCGCCCGGTCGGCCAGCCACAGGTCGCCCTGCACCGGCGCCAGGATGACCTTGCCCTGGTCGTCCCAGTGGTACTCGACCACGCCGCGCGTGCGCTGCCCCAGGCGCTCCCGGCGGCTCTTCTCGGCCTCGGAGAGTTCGTGGTCCTTGGGCGACAGCGCGCGGCCGTCCACCAGCATTCGCGGCGGCCCGCCGGCCACGTCGGCGATCCACAGGTCGGTGACGTCCACGTCGTCGGCCTTGGCCTTGAGGTAGGTGACCGCCGAGCCGTCCGGGGCCAGCGCCACGCCGCGCGCCTGGGGCCCCGACAGGTCAGGACTGGCGAACACCCGCTCCGGCGTCAGGATTTCAGCTTTGGCGACAGCAAGGGACATGGTGGCGATGACCGCGGCGAGGATGAGTTTCATGGGTGTCTAGCTACCCGGCCCGGTCCAGGCCGTCACGGGGTTCAGCAGGAAGACCGGCGCCTTGGCGTCGAGGCCGAGTTCGGCCCAGGCGAAGGCGATCTCGGTCTGGCCCATGGCGAAGGACTTGCACGTGTCGACCCGCTTGCGGGCGAAGGCGATGGTCGCGCTCCCGCCGCGCCGCTCCACGTAGAAGGCGAAGTCAGGCTTGGCGGTGCAGCCGTTGGACGCGACGCGGATCGTCAGCGCCTCGCGCCCCGCGACCGCCGAATAGAGCGGCTCCAGCTCCGCCAGCGGCGGTGGCGGACCCGCGCTCGTCGGCGACAGGGTCGCGCAGCCGCCGAGGGCCAGGGAGGCCAGCAGGAAGAGGCGTCGATTCATCGGCCCCACTCCGCCACAGCCCAGCCCAAATCAAAAGGCCCCGGAGTGATCCGGGGCCTTCGAAAGTCGCTGGTCGTTCCCGCGCGCTTAGGACGCGTAGAATTCGATGACCAGATTGGGTTCCATCTTCACCGGATACGGCACTTCCGAGAGCTCCGGGATACGGATGAACTTGGCGCTCATGCCCTTGGTGTCGACGTCGATGTAGTCGGGCGTGTCGCGCTCGGGCGACTGCAGGGCTTCCAGCACCAGGGCCATGTTGCGCGAACGCTCGCGCACCGTGACCACGTCGTCGGGCTTCACGCGGTAGGACGGGATGTTCACCCGCTTGCCGTTCACCAGCACGTGGCCGTGGTTGACGAACTGGCGGGCCGCAAAGGGGGTCGGCACGAACTTGGAGCGGTAGACCACCGCGTCCAGGCGGCTTTCCAGCAGGCCGATCAGGTTCTCCGAGGTGTTGCCCTTACGGCGCGCGGCCTCTTCGTAGATCTTGCTGAACTGCTTCTCGGTCAGGTTGCCGTAGTAGCCCTTCAGCTTCTGCTTGGCGCGCAGCTGCAGGCCGAAGTCGGAGACCTTCTGCTTGCGGCGCTGACCATGCTGGCCGGGGCCGTAGGCGCGCTTGTTGATCGGGGACTTCGGGCGACCCCAGATGTTTTCGCCCATCCGGCGGTCGAGTTTGTACTTGGCGCTGTGGCGCTTGGACATTGATAGCTCTTCTGTTCGACCCGAGCCGGCGCCCCCGAAACTGGAAGCGCGATTACAACGGCGGCGTTCGTGTCACCCGTCATGAATTCCGCCCGCGCAGGTCGCCCTGGCGGTTGGAAGGCGCGGTGTATGCCCACCGGGCCTCTCGGAGTCAAGGCGGCGGGGCCTAGCGGCCGCCCTTCGCCGTCTTGTCGGCGAGCTTGGCCAGGACCCGCCCGCGCCCCTTGGAGAGGGCCGTGACCACGCCGCGGAAGGTGCGCACCTCCTGGTCGGTGAAACTGGCGCGGCCCAGCGCCGAGCGCAGGTTCTGCACCATGGAGGGGCGTTTTTCCGGCGGGTGGAAGAAGCCCGCGTCGTCCAGCTCCTTCTCGAAGTGCTCGTAGAGGCCGAGCATCGCGGCGCCGTCGGCCGGCGGCGGGCCGTCGCGGAACGCTTTGGGCGCCTCGTCGGCCTGGGTCATCCGCCACTCATAGGCGTTGATCGCCACCGCCTGGGCCAGGTTCAGCGACTTGAAGCGCACGTCGACCGGCAAGGTCACGACGGCCTGGCAAAGGGCGATGTCGGCGGTCTCAAGGCCCGCCCGCTCGCCGCCGAACAGCAGGCCCACCTTCAGGCCGGCGCCGATGGCGCTGGACAGCTCCGCGGCCGCGACACGCGGCGTGAGGATGGGAAGCGTCAGTTCGCGCGGTCTCGCGGTGGTGGCATAGACGAGATTGAGGTCGGCCACGGCGTCTTCCACGCGCTCGAACACCTGGGCGGCGTTCAGCGGCCAGTCGGCCCCGGAGGCGGACGCCCAGGCGCGTTCCTGGGGCCAGCCGTCGCGCGGATTGACCAGGCGCAGCGCCGACAATCCGAAGTTGGCCATAATTCTTGCGGCCGCACCGATGTTCTCCCCGAGCTGTGGCGCGTTCAGGATAATGACAGGTGCGGCAAGGGAACCTTCGGCCATGACGCGGTTACAATCGGTCAGCGCGCCCAACGCAAGCCTCGCAAGGCGCGATCTGCTGATTGGCGGGGCGAGCCTGGCGCTCGCGGCCTGCGGCGACTCCCAGCCGATGACCGCATCGCGCACCCCGGCGCTGAAGATGGACCGGCTGAATCGCGAAATGGGCGTGCTCGCTCAGCGCGCCCTGCCCGCGATCCTCGGCGTCGGCCTGATGAACCTGGAGAGCGGGCAGCACTTCACCCTGGCCGGCGACCGGCGCTTTCCCATGCAGAGCGTGATGAAGCTGCCCCTGGCGGCCGCGGTGCTGGGCGAGGTCGACGACGGCCGGCTCAGCCTGGCCGAGACCCTGCTGCTCACCGCCAAGGAGCTGTCGCCGCCGTGGTCGCCGATCGCCGACGCCTGGCCCGCCCGCTCGACCTACACCGTCGAGACCCTGTTGCGCGCCGCCCTGGCCGACAGCGACAACACCGCCGCCGACCTGCTGATGCGGCGGATCGGTGGCCCCGGCGTGGTCTCGGCCTGGCTGCAGAGCAAGAACCTCAACGATATCCACGTGGACCGCTACGAGCGCGAGTTGCAGCCGCAGGTGCTGGGGATGGCCTCATTCCGCGCGGCCTGGAAGGGCGCGGCGGCCTTTGCGGCGGCCCGCGACACGGTCCCGCCGGCGGCCCGCCACGCGGCCGCGCTCGCCTATCTGGCCGACCCGCGCGACTCGGCCACGCCGGAGGCCATGCTGACCTTCATGCGCAAGCTCGACGCCGGCGAGCTGGTGACCCGGGCGTCCACCCGCCGGCTGCTGGCGATCATGTCCGCCAGCCCGCGCGCCGCGGATTGGCTGAACGCGGGGCTGCCGAAGGGCTCGACCTTCGCCCACAAGACCGGGACCTCCGGGACCGACCCGGGCCTGGCCGGCGCCTACAGCGACGTCGGAATCTTCACTCTGCACGACCGGCGAAGCTATGCGGCGTCGGTGTTCCTGAGCGGTTCGAGCGCCCCGGAGGCCGAGCGCGCGGCCCTGCTGGCCGACGTCGGCCGGGCCATGTCGGCCAGCCTCGGCTGACCGGCGCGCGCGCGCCGTGCGCCAGCGGCCTTTGCGTCCGACGCCGGGGCGGCTATACGGCCCGCAAAGCATCAAGTTCGCGCGGAGCGCCTGCCCCTCATGGCAAAGATCAAAGTCGCCAACCCCGTCGTCGATATCGACGGGGACGAGATGACCCGGATCATCTGGAAGTGGATCAAGGACAAGCTGATCTTCCCCTTCCTCGACCTTGAGCTCGACTACTACGACCTGGGGATGGAGCACCGCGACGCCACCGACGACAAGGTGACGATCGACGCAGCCGAGGCGATCAAGCGCCATGGCGTGGGCGTGAAGTGTGCGACCATCACCCCGGACGAGGCCCGGGTGAAGGAATTCGGCCTCAAGCAGATGTGGAAATCGCCGAACGGCACGATCCGCAACATCCTGGGCGGCGTCGTCTTCCGCGAGCCGATCATCTGCAAGAACGTGCCGCGTCTGGTGCCCGGTTGGACCCAGCCGATCATCATCGGCCGCCACGCCTATGGCGACCAGTACCGCGCCACCGACTTCCGCGTGCCCGGTCCCGGCAAGATGACCATCACCTGGAAGGGCGACAACGGCGACGTCATCGAAAAGGACGTCTTCACCTATCCCGGCTCGGGCGTGGCGATGGCCATGTACAATCTGGATGACTCGATCCGCGACTTCGCTCACGCCAGCTTCGCCTACGCGCTGGCGCGCAACTACCCGCTCTACCTGTCCACCAAGAACACCATCCTCAAGGCCTATGACGGGCGCTTCAAGGACCTGTTCCAGGAGGTCTACGACACCGCCTACGCGCATCAGTTCAAGGCCGCGGGCCTGACCTATGAGCACCGGCTGATCGACGACATGGTGGCCGCGGCGATGAAGTGGTCCGGCGGCTACGTCTGGGCCTGCAAGAACTATGACGGCGACGTGCAGTCCGACACGGTGGCGCAGGGGTTCGGCTCGCTCGGCCTGATGACCTCGGTGCTGCTGACCCCGGACGGCAAGATCATGGAGGCCGAGGCCGCCCACGGCACCGTCACCCGCCACTTCCGCCAGCATGAGCGGGGCGAGGCCACCTCGACCAACTCCATCGCCTCGATCTTCGCCTGGACCCAGGGGCTGAAGCACCGCGCCAAGCTCGACGACAACGCCGAGCTGACCCATTTCGCCGACACGCTGGAAAAGGTCTGCGTCGAGACGGTGGAAAGCGGCTCGATGACCAAGGACCTGGCGCTGCTGGTCGGCGACACCCAGGGGTGGCTCACCACCGAGGGCTTCATCGACAAGATCGCGGCCAACCTGACCAAGGCGCTGGCCGCCTAGGCACATCTGTTCTTGCTTCGTTCACGTCCGGCGCTATGCTGGGCGGCCCGGAGCCCTTCGGGCTCCTGACATATGCCGACGACCCTGTTTATCCCGGCTGACTTGAATCAAGTCAGCCGGGACAGGGTCTGGGACGGAGGACGACACATGACCATCGGCTACATCACCCTGGGCGCTCACGACGTGGAGCGAGCCCTGCCCTTCTATGACGCCGTGCTGGGCGCCATCGGCTACGCGCGCGGCCCGCTGGACGGCGGCTGGGCGTTCTACGGCAAGGACGGCGCGCCGGGCGTCGGCATCTGCAAGCCGCATGACGGCCAGGCCGCGCGCGGCGGCAACGGGATCATGATCGGCTTCAAGGCCGACACCCAGGACCAGGTGAAGACGGCCTATGACGCCGCGCTCGCCAACGGCGGGACCGACGAGGGCGCGCCGGGCTTCCGCCCGCCCGAGGCGACCAGCGGCTTCTACGGCGCCTATGTCCGCGACGCCGCTGGCAACAAGCTCTGCGTGTTCGTGCAGTCCTGAACGCGGACGCAAAAAAGGCCGGGGTCGCCCCCGGCCTTTTCCGTGTCTGTAGGTCGTCGTCGCCTAGGCGGTGGTCGCCACGGCCTTGCGGCGGCGGAGCGCCACGCCGGCCATGCCGAAGCCGCCGATCATCAGCGCCCAGGTCGCCGGCTCGGGGATGGCGCCGTTCGGATCGGTCTGCCAGTCGAACGTCGCCTTGACGACGTAGCCCTTGCTCGCCCCGCCATGCAGGCTGAGGATGCCGGTGTCGAAGGTGCCTTGGCTCAGGCTGATGTTCATGATGCCGGGGTTGGCGAAGCCGGGTTCGGTCCAGGTGAACACGCCCGGGTTGTTCCAGGTCACGCCGCCGTTCTGGAGCAGGAAGAAGCCCGAGAAGAAGCCGACCGTGTGGCCATCGACGTCCGTGCCGCCCGAGTTCGGGGTGGGCGCGGTGAAGTTGAAGGTCACGTCGATCGGAACGGGAACCAGGTCGTCGCCCTGCAGCGAGCTCTCCGGCGTGAAGATCTTGAAGAGATTGAAGGTCTGCGGGTTGGAAGCCCCCAGATCGATGTTCTTGCCGCCGACCGGGATGCTCAGCAGGTTCTGAGTGCTGACGGACAGGCCGCTGTTGCTGTCGGCGTTGCCGATGTTGGCGTTGACCGTATACGAATCCAGCGTGAACACGGTGGCGTTGGCCGAGACGGCCGACATGGCCAGGCCCGCGAAAGCCGCGAGCGCGATGATCGAAGTACGCATTTCAAAACCCCCCAAGGTCGGTAAACAAATCCTTACTCAAGCGTGACCATGGCATAAGAATCCCATAGTGCATGCGAATTCAACTCTATGGGGAATCGGGCGCTCGGCAGTCGCCTGAAAGGGCAATTATCAACCTTAACAGGTGCTTGTCCGGCCGCAGCGACACGCGTTAGTTGTAGCACTCGCCGTCGGGGTCAGCCGCCGATGAGGGCTTTTGCCGCCGCCAGGCCCTCAGCGGCCTTGCCGCCGTCGGGGGCGCCGCCGGCCGCGAAGTCCGGTCGGCCGCCGGCGCCCTGTCCGCCCATGGCCAGCACGGCCGCCTTGGCGAGCTCGACGGCATTGTTGGCGGCCTGGGCCGTACCCGTCACCGCCACCGTGACGGCGGCCTTCCCGTCGGCCGTGCCGATCAGCGCGATGACGCCGTTGGGCAGCTGCTTCTTGTATTCCTCGGCGATCGGCCGCAGGTCCTTACCGCCGACGCCCTCCATGACGCGGGCCAGCACCTGGACGCCGCCGATGTCCTCAGGCCCGGCCGCAGCCGCGCCGCCGCCTGAGCCGCCGCCCATGGCGAGTTGGCGTTTGGCGTCGCCCAACTCCTTCTCGAGCTGCCGGCGCTGGGCTTCGAGCGCCGCGACCCGGACGGGCACCTCGGCCACGGGAACCTTGAACTGGTCGGCGAGGCCCTTGGCGACCCCGGCCTGATCGAGCAGGTAGCGGCGGGCTGATTCACCGGTCAGCGCCTCGATCCGGCGCACGCCGGCCGCCACGCCCTGCTCCTGGACGACCTTGAAGAGCGCGATGTCGCCGGTGCGCGCCACGTGGGTGCCGCCGCAGAGTTCGACGGAATAGGCCCCCTCACCGGCCAGCGACTGGCCCAACGTCAGCACACGGACGGTGTCGCCGTACTTCTCGCCGAACAGCGCCATGGCGCCGGCTTCCATGGCCTGTTTGGGAGCCATCAGTTCGGTCTCGGCCGGCAGGTTCTGGCGCACGACCGCGTTCACCTCGGCCTCGATGCGATCGATCTCGTCGGGGCTGACCGGCGCGCCATGGCTGAAGTCGAAGCGGATGCGTTCGCCGTCGACCATCTGGCCCTTCTGGGTCACGTGCGGGCCCAGCACGTTGCGCAGCGCCGCATGCAGCAGATGGGTCGCCGAGTGGTTGGCGCGGGTGGCGGTGCGGCGCTCGGCGTCGACCAGCAGGCGCACGCGGGCGCCGGGGGCCAGCGCGCCGTCTACGATCTCAAGATCGTGGACGAAGAGGTCGCCGGCCTGTTTCTGGACGTCGGTGACGCGGGCTCTACCCCCGTCCCATTCCACCTCGCCCTGATCGCCGGCCTGGCCGCCGCTTTCGGCGTAGAAGGGAGTGCGGTCGAATACCGCCTGGACCTTGGCGCCCGTCGCCGCGCCATCGATCTCGCGGCCGTCCTCCACCAGGGCCAGGAGTTCGGCCGTCGCCTCGATCGCCTCGTAGCCGACGAACTCCGTGGGGCCCAGCCGGTCGCGGATGGCGAACCATTCGCCGGCCGCGGCCACCTGGCCGGAGCCGGTCCAGTTCTCCCGCGCCATCTCGCGCTGGCGGGCCATGGCCTTGTCGAACTCCTCCAGGTTCACCGTCAGGCCCTTGGCGCGTACGGCGTCCTGGGTGAGGTCGAGGGGGAAGCCATAGGTGTCGTAGAGCTTGAAGGCGGTCTCGCCGGAGAGCACGTCGCCTTCCTTGAGCGAGGCCGTGGCCTCGTCCAGCAGGCCCATGCCGCGGCCGAGCGTGCGGCGGAACCGCTCCTCCTCCTGGCGCAGGGTGTCGATGATCGCCGGCTCAGCGCGTTTCAGCTCGGGATAGGCCTCGCCCATCTGCGCGACCAGCGTGGGCACCAGCCGGTGCATCAGCGGGTCGGCGGCGCCCAGCAGGTGGGCGTGGCGCATGGCGCGGCGCATGATCCGGCGCAGCACATAGCCACGGCCCTCGTTGGACGGCATGACGCCATCGGCGATCAGGAAGCTCGACGAGCGCAGGTGGTCGGCGATCACCCGGTGCGAGGGGCCGTTGGACGAGCCGCCCGCTCCGCCCACCAGGTCGCGCGAGGCGGCGATGATCGCCCGGAACAGGTCGATGTCGTAGTTGTCGTGCACGCCCTGCAGGACCGCGGCGATGCGCTCCAGGCCCATGCCGGTGTCGATGGAGGGCTTGGGCAGACTGGTCCGGTCGCCATTGGCCATCTGCTCGTACTGCATGAAGACCAGGTTCCAGATCTCCACGAACCGGTCGCCGTCCTCGTCCGGGCTGCCGGGCGGGCCGCCGGGGATATGGCTGCCGTGGTCGTAGAAGATCTCCGAGCAGGGGCCGCAGGGGCCGGTGTCGCCCATGGACCAGAAGTTGTCCGAGGTGGCGATGCGGATGATCTTCTGATCCGGCAGGCCGGCGATCTTCTTCCAGAGTTCGGCGGCGTGCTCATCCTCGGCGTAGACGGTGACCAGCAGCTTATCGACGGGCAGCGCGAACTCCTTGGTCAGCAGCTGCCAGGCGTATTCGATCGCGCCGTCCTTGAAATAGTCGCCGAAGGAGAAGTTCCCCAGCATCTCGAAGAAGGTGTGGTGGCGGGCCGTGTAGCCGACGTTGTCCAGGTCGTTGTGCTTGCCGCCGGCGCGGACCGACTTCTGCGACGAGGCCGCCCGCGGCCACGGCGAGGTCTCCGCGCCGGTGAAGTAGTTCTTGAACGGCACCATGCCGGCGTTGACGAACAGCAGCGTCGGGTCGTTCTGCGGCACCAGGGGAGCCGAGGCGACGACGGCGTGATCCTTCTTCTGGAAATAGTCCAGGAAGTGGGTGCGGATCTCGTTCAGGCTCGGCATGACCTAGGCGACTCTTCTCAGACCTCGAGGGGAAAGCCCTGGGCTTCACCCGTACATTTAGGAATGGCCGTTCGTTTACGGGACTTGTTCCGCTCTTCCAAGAGATAGGGGGCTTCCGAGAAAGCCCGGGCTTCCAGGTGACCGGGGTCTTCGGAGCGGACTGGGAACGGAGGACGGCCCCCAAAAGGAAAAGGACGCCCGGGGAAACCCGAACGTCCTCATTCCGATGTCAGGCGCCCTTGTGCGGGGACGCTGGGCTAGCCGGCTGGCGGGGAGGCCCGCCCAGCGCTGGCGCCTGGCAGAGGAACCTTTGCCTCGTCAGGCCCTATTCGTCTTCGGACTCGGACGGGCCGACCAGCAACTCTTCCTCGATCACCGCCTTGGCGCCGCGGACGCGAGCCTCGATGTCGTTGGCGATGTCCGGATTGGCCTTCAGGAAGTCGCGGACGTTGTCGCGGCCCTGGCCGATGCGCTGGCTGGCGAAGGAGAACCAGGAGCCGGACTTCTCGATGACGCCGGCCTTGACGCCCAGGTCGATGATCTCGCCCAGCTTGGAGATGCCCTCGCCGTACATGATGTCGAACTCGACCTCGCGGAACGGCGGGGCGACCTTGTTCTTTACCACCTTGACGCGGACGTTGTTGCCCATGATCTCGTCGCCGCGCTTCACCGAGCCGGTGCGGCGGATGTCGAGGCGCACGGAGGCGTAGAACTTCAGCGCGTTGCCGCCGGTCGTGGTCTCCGGCGAGCCGTACATGACGCCGATCTTCATGCGGATCTGGTTGATGAAGATGACCAGCGTATGGGTCTTGGAGATGGAGGCGGTGAGCTTGCGGAGCGCCTGGCTCATCAGGCGAGCCTGCAGGCCCGGCAGGCTGTCGCCCATCTCGCCTTCGATTTCCGCCCGCGGCGTCAGCGCCGCCACCGAGTCGATGACGATGATGTCCACCGCGCCGGAGCGGACCAGGGTGTCGGTGATCTCCAGGGCCTGCTCGCCGGTGTCCGGCTGGGAGACCAGCAGGTCGTCCAGGTTGACGCCCAGCTTGTGGGCGTAGGACGGGTCGAGCGCGTGCTCGGCGTCGATGAAGGCCGCGGTGCCGCCGGCCTTCTGAACCTCGGCCACCACGTGCAGCGCGAGCGTCGTCTTGCCCGAGCTTTCCGGCCCGTAGATCTCGACGATCCGACCCTTGGGCAGGCCGCCGATGCCCAGCGCCATGTCCAGGCCCAGCGAACCGGTGGAGACCGACTCGATCTCGACGATCTTGCCCTTCTCGCCCAGCTTCATCACCGAGCCCTTGCCGAAGGCCCGATCGATCTGAGTGAGCGCCGCTTCCAGAGCGCGCTGCTTGTCGCCGTCTTCCTTGCCGACCAATTTCAACGCCACCGTCTGACTCATTTTCAAAGCCCCTTATCCCACGATTCCGCCAACCGGCCCGGCCTTCCCGGTGCGTCCGGCGCCCTTTAGAGGGCCGCCGGATGCCGATGACTCATGCGTACCGGGTTTGTTCCATGTTCGCAAGATGTTCTTTTTTCCTGTGTGGCCGATCAGGCAAGCATTCCGGCGCGCCGATCATTCAGCCGGCTCCGCGCGCGGCCTAGGCTCTGACGATCGGCGGAAGATCCGCCTAGTCGGAGATCCGCCATGACCATTCCCCAGTGGGTGCTGCTGGCCTTTGCGATGTGGACGCTGTTGGTGCTGTGGGGAACGGTGGGGGTGCACCGCTGGTCCCACATCCTGACCGGACGCGCCCGGGTCAGCGAGTGGCCGTCGGACCGGCCGCATGGCGCGGCCTGGTACCAGCGCGGCACCCGGGCGCACATGAACTGCATCGAGAACCTGCCGGTCTATGGCGCGATCATCGTCTGCGCCACCGTGGTGGGGGTCAAAGGCGCCCTGATGGACGAGCTCGCGCTCGCCATCATCGCCGCACGCGTCGCTCAGACCTCGATCCACATCGCCTTCGTCCAGACCGACCTGGCCGTCTCGATCCGCTTCTCGCTCTACATGGTCCAGGGGATCGCCATGGCGGTCATGGTGGTCCTGGTGGCGATGGCGGCGGCGGGCTGACGAGACCGGCTCAGGTCGCCGTGGGGTCGGTGAGCGCCATTTCCGGGCGCTGGGCATAGGCGTCGTAGAAGGCGCCGAGCTTGGGCGCCGCCTTGCGCCAGCCGCGGTCCGGGAAGCGGAAGTCGAGGTAACCCAGCGCGCAGGCCGCGGCGATGGCGTTCAGCGCCGCGCCGGTCTCCAGGCGCTTCACGTCGGCCTCCAGGGCGGCGAGCGCGCGGTCGATCTTGCGCCCCTGCCCGGCCAGCCAGTCGCGCCAGAGGAATTCGCCAGGACGCAACGCGACCTCGTAGCGGCTGAGCAGGGCGGCATCGAGCAGGCCATCGGCGATCGCCTGGAGGCGCAGGGTCTGCCAGCGCTCAGGGTCGCTGGCCGGCGGCAGCAGGCCGCCGCCGGCGCGGTGGTCGAGGTATTCGACGATCACCCGGCTGTCGATCAGCACCGTCCCGTCGTCCAGCGCCAGCGCGGGGATCTTGCTCAACGGGTTGGCGGCCGCGACGGCGGGATCCTCGGCGATCGGGGTGGTGGTGGCCGCGACCAGGGCGATGGCGTCGGTCAGCCCCAGGTGGGCGGCGGCCAGACGGACCTTCCGGGCATAGGGCGAGGTCTGGGAGAAATAGAGCTTCATGGCATCCTTCTTAGTCATGGCGCTGATCACGTCCCAACCGCGCCCTGCACATCGGCGGGAAGGGCCGCCAGCGCAAGGGCCAAACGCGGCTGGACAAGGCCGCGCGGGAAGGAGAGCGTGCCGCCGGTCAAATCCGGGGAGCTGAGAACCATGAGAACCACCGCCATCATGCTTGGGACGGGCCTGGCGCTTGTTCTGGCGACCGCCGCCTCCGCACAGACGCCCGCCGCGCCGCCGGCGGCAGCGGCCCCCCGCCCGCCGCTGGTGGTCAAGACCGTGAAGCCCGGGCTGTTCATGATCGTCGGCGCCGGGGGCAACACCACCGTGCGGGTCACCGACGCGGGCCTGGTGCTGGTGGACGCCAAGAACCCCGGCCAGCCGATCTATGACGAGCTGATCGGCGACGTGACGACGATCAGCCCGGCGGCGATCAAGTTCGTGATCAACACCCACATGCACGCCGACCACACCGGCAACAACGGCCGCTTCGAGGCCGCCGGGGTGAAGGTCGTGGGGCAGAAGAACATCCCGATCGAGCTGGCCAAGTTCAAGCCGCCGGCCAACAACCCGACCCTGCAGGCGCCAGCCAGCCCGGACGTCACCTACGACACGAGCTACGACATCAAGCTGGGCGGCAAGGTGGTGAAGCTGAACCACTTCGCCAACGCCCACACCAACGGCGACACGGTGGTCTATTTCCCCGACCTGAAGGTGGTGGCCATGGGCGACGAGCTGGTGGCGGTG
>Ga0207711_10001323_pt1 | contig 23422 bp, 35 predicted proteins | sample KBSS34metaG_FD_184401 | JGI IMG/M metagenome (GOLD analysis project Ga0207711, IMG submission 184401) | Switchgrass rhizosphere microbial communities from Kellogg Biological Station, Michigan, USA - KBS S3-4 metaG (SPAdes) (version 2) | ecosystem: Host-associated > Plants > Roots > Rhizosphere...
CTTCGGGATCGTGCTGCCGAACACCCTCGGGCCGGGCCTGCACTACGTGGGACCTTTCACCAAGGCCGAGTCGGTGACTATGGAATTCACCGATTTGAACCTCACCGACGACAACGCCAAGGACCCGGATTACGCGCCGATCACATCGGTGAACAAAGACGGCGTGACGGTGTCGGTTCCGGTGAGCGTCAACTGGGCGATCAACCCCGACAATCTCGCGCTGGTGAAGTCGCGTCTGCCGGGGCTCTATACCGACCGCGAAATCACCATTGTGCGCTCCGCTGTGCGCGACGCCATGAAGGACTTCGGCTACAAGGATGGGTCCATCCTCGACCGCGATGCGGTGCAGAAGGCCATCACGGCTCGAATCATCGCACAGACGACCGCCTACTACGCGGGTCAAGGTTTCGGTGACCAGTCGGACAAGATCATCAAATATGGCCTCGTGACCCTGCGCGGCCTCTACCCGACGGACAAGATCGCCGAAGCGAACGAAGCCCTCGTGACCGCCTCTCTCGAAGCGCAAGCTTCTGCGGCTCGCACCAAGGCACCGTCGGATCGCTCGGTGGGCGACTACACCAAGGTCATGAAGGCGCAAGCTGTGGCCAAGGCTGCCGCCAGTGGGAACGCCAACGTCACGGTCGTGGACTCCGAACAGCCGGTGGCCGCTATCGTCGCGACGGGTAAGCACTGATGGGCGTCCTGATGTGGGATAAGCCGAAGAAGGTCCAGTCCGCCAAGGACTGGGCCGAAGGCTACGGCTTCGACGGTGGTCCAACTGGCGGCTTCATGCCGAACATGTCGGATGCCGACACCCGGCGCTGGAAGGCGAAGATCACCGGCACCAAGCTGGGGTTCCCGCAGGTCGAAATCCGCAAGACCGCCGGGGCTCAGATGACGATCATCGTCAATCTCGGTGAGGGATACAACTACAAATACTACAAGGCCATCGACGAGAAATACGAGGGCAAGACTCCCGCTTCGCCCGAACTGTCGTGGTGGCGGGGTGTGACCCAAGCTGAGATCGACGAGCGCGCTCGGCCGCTGCGTGGAATCAACGTCCACGTCGCGCTGAACGGCCCGGCGCAGATGACCTTCGCTGAGATGGCCGAGATGCAAGAGGCTATCAACGAAGCGAAGGAAGCCCTCGAAGCGTTGGTCCCGTGACGATCTCCCGCGCAAAATTTGTTGAGCGCGTCGGGCGCGAGCCCGAAGACGACGAACTCGAACGCTGCAACTGCACCAAGGCGAAGGACTTTGGTCACGTCATGTGCGGGTGGGATGACGAGGCCGACCAGCCGATGTTCATCACCTATCCACTGCACGCCGCGAACTACCCGTGCAACACGAAGTTGGAACGCGAGCGGGAAGTGATCCGCACGCCGCGCAATTTCTATGAGCCGCCGTTCTACACGATGGTCACCAGCGGCGAGTTCTGGCGGTGCTTCCACGGCGTGACGCGCTTCACGGAACCCGGCGGGTGCCCCGACTGCAAGCGAGCATGGGATTTGAAGGCATGAGCATCACCACGCGCGCCTATGGCGGGATCGGCATCCTGCTGTGGATGAATGACATGAAGTGGCCTACCACCTCGAAGGAAAGCTGCGAGCACCCCGAGCGCGTGGGTCAGAAGTTTTGCCCTACCTGCGGCACGAAGGTTGAGACCATCGTCGAAGAGACAGACACGCGAGAATATTTCGTGGATGCCTTTCAGGCGACCAGCCCGGACAAGGGTCTCTTCCTTGCCGAGACGGTCTACTATGAGGAACGCGGGTGGAAGGCGAACCCCGCCGAACCGCTCAATCATTGCGTCTTCATCGGCTACGGCCGAGCAGCGGGCGGCTATGGAGAGAAGGTTTTCAAGAGCATCCCGGCGCCAACTTCCGACGTGATGGAAGCGCTTCAAACGTGGGAAAAAGCCGCCTACGATTGGCTGAAGGCGAAGGGGCATGAACCGCCAGACAGCATCTTCGATGTCGGTGATTTCGGGCTCCACATCATCAACTACGTGAGCTAATCCCATGTGGAAATCGACGACGCTGAGTAACGGGGTCACCGTCCACGTTCAGCAAAATCTTCGGGTCGTATCGCTCATCGACGTGGAATATGAGTGGCGCGCGGGCAGCTTCATGAAGATTCGCAAGGGGGACAAGTGCCTCGTGCGACAGGAGCCCTGCGGCGCCAGCCAGTTCCCCAATGACACCTTCCTGTCTCTCGGTAAGGCGACCGGGGCGTGGAATTTCCGCACCCTGAAGAAGGAAGTCCGCGAAGGCGTGGATTTCGAGGTGATCGACGGCGAGGTTCCTTATCCTCCGTTGCAGACAGAGGAAGAGCAGCGCGCCGCAGCAGCATCGTTCATGGACTTCATGGACATTCTTGCGGGGCCGAAGTGACCTCCGTTCAGACTGGCATCGAAGGCGTCACCGTTGAGAGTGTCGATACGCTCTATGCGGAGCACCAACGCATGGACGTGCCCGACTACTACAAGGACGGCGAAGAGAACCCGTATGAGGGCCGAGTGCGGGTGATCCCGCGCAAGGCGGCCGTCTATGCCATGATTCCCGAAATGGACGAGACTCGTCTCGTCATGGCGCGGGCCGTTCTCAAGGCCATGGCAAAACGCAAACGCGTGCGGGAAGTCGTTTGCGAAAAGCATGAGATCAACTACAACCAATTCGCCCATGCCGGGCGGATCGTCGTGCTCTATGTCTAAGAAGGTCAGCAAGAAAGAATTCGAACGCAGGCTCGACGTTTTGAGCCGGGGCGGACCAGAGGCCGATGCTCTGATGTATGAGCTTGGTAGGCTCTCGCTGGCTGAACAGATCACCTACATGTATCCGCACCGGATGCTGTGGCCTCACGAAGTGGCGAAAGACTTGGACTGATGAGTGATGCGGTTGTCACCATTGACGCCTATGACGAGCGGTTCACACTCCCTCGATCTGAATGGCGATGCCTGAACGTCGCCAGTTTCCGTCCCGATTTGTATGAATGGCTTCAAGCCTATACGCCGGAAGCAAAGGTCGCCCATCGCCACAAGCGAGTTCGCTCGCATAACGGCTGGGGCAATCGAGGTGGGTGGATGGATCGCGCCACGACCATCGACTTTATTTTTCCAGACGCGGGCGCGGAGATGGTGTTCCGCATGGCGTGGAACTATTTCAAATGATTCCGGGGCCGTCCGGTCCCATGGGACCAAAAGGAGACCCCGGCGAACGCGGCCCACCGGGTGAGCAGGGTTCGCCGAGTGTAATCTCGATTGTGATGCTGGCTTTGGTGATCGTGCTGTTTCTAGTCGATCACTTCCGCCATTAGAACGTCGGGACCGGGTAGAGCGAAACCGACACACCAGCCAAAGTCGAATCAGCCGGGTTCGGGGCGACGACTTGCATGATGTCGCCAATGTTGGCCGTGACCACGCTGTTGCCCGCCGTGCTGAAGGTCGGCGTGTTGGCGCCCGTCTCAAAGAAGATCGTGCCGACGGAACTGCCATTCACCTGAACGTCGAAGGATGCATTTGCGGTGGAATCGACCATCGCATCACCTTGGCTGCCGAAGAAATCTGCGCCGAAGGAAACGGGACGAGATAGCTTTTCCCGGTAGACAATCGCACCCGTCAAAAGCGGCGCAAATGCCGGATTGGCGGAATCACCCGTGAAAAAGCACACGCCGTATAGCGGGGCCGGGCCGGGATCGCCCTGCGGGCCGACCAGCGACGCCAGCCATTGTGTTTCATTGCCAGAGAAACCGTTGTTGACTGCGATCACGTAGGCGTTCGCGCCATCGGTGCCGGGAGCGCCCGGATCGCCCTGCGGGCCGGGGACGGTGGAATCTGCACCAGCCGGGCCGGGATCGCCCTGCGGGCCTGCCGGACCAACATCACCTTGAGGACCAGCGGGACCGACATCGCCCTGCGGACCAGCCGGGCCAACGTCACCTTGGGGACCAGTGGGGCCGGGAACCGTAGAGTCGGCGCCAGCCGGGCCGGGGTCGCCCTGCGGGCCTTGCGGACCAACGTCGCCCTGCGGGCCGGGAACTGTGGATGCGTTGCCTTGGGGACCGGGATCGCCTTGAGGACCAGCGGGGCCAACATCACCTTGAGGACCGGCAACCATCGAATCTGCACCAGCCGGACCAACGAGCGAAGCGAGCCATGCCGTTTCGTCTCCCGAGAAACCGTTGCTGACCGCAACTACGTAGGCATTCGCGCCATCTACACCGGCCGGGCCGGGATCGCCTTGAGGACCAGCGGGACCGACATCGCCCTGCGGGCCTTGGATGCCTTGCGGGCCTTGCGGACCCGTTGCTCCATCGGCTCCCTGAATGCCCTGAGCACCCACGGTGCCATTTGCGCCCTGCGGCCCCTGTGGGCCGGTCGGACCAACGATACCCTGCGGACCTTGCGGGCCTTGGGGACCTGTCGGACCAGCCGGACCTTCAGGACCACTCGGGCCGCGAGTAGCGAATGCGGTATTGTAAGAAATCTCTTCTTCAGTTCCGGTAGTAACGACGTGATCTGTGCTCATTGTGGCGGTCCTCGGACATAACAGCTTTAATATTTAGGCGTGTAGCTGTTTTTGGTTGACCACTCGTAATGAGCGAGTAGACTGCGAGAATGAGCAAATGGAACCACATCCCTGACCTGAGCGACCACCGCGTGGAGAAAGCCTATTTCTTCGCGATGGCTGGGCACGCGGCCGTGGGTCAGAAGCGCAAATACTCGGGCGAGCCCTACATCGTGCATCCGGCGGAATGCGTCGCGATCCTGCAATGGCTGCCGGAATCGTCCCAAATCACCGTGGCGCAACTGATCGCCATGATGTTCCACGATCTGGTGGAGGACACCCGCTACTTCACCGATGAGCATGGCACCCGCGTCAAAGACCCGGCGAAGTTCCTGAAAAGCGGAGCCAAGCTGATCCTCGTCGAGGGCATCACGCTGGACCTGATCCAACACGTCGCCACTACTTGGGGTGGCGAAGGTTTCGGCATCGAGGTTCGGCGTATCACGTCCGGTCTGACCGATGTGAGTATGCCGTGGGATGGCAACCGCGTGGCGCGGAAGGCTCTCGATCTGGCGCACACCGCCGAGCAAGAGCCTGACGTGAAGACCAACAAGCTGGCCGACATCCTGAGCAACGCGCCCTCAATCATCGAGCATGATCCGGGGTTCGCTCGCAAATGGATGGCGGAAAAGGCCGATCTGCTGCCCGCGCTGAAGGATGGTGACCCCATCCTGTATGCGCTGGTCGAAGAACTGGTCAACGAATACGCTCGGGGGCGCAACTTCTGAAGCCATTCCAGCTTATCACCCGGCCGATGGGCAAGGCACGCTTGCGCGCCGAAGCCTGTCGGCTGGCCGCCCATCGACGCAACGTCAGTGAGCTAGAAGCCGCGCGCTATATCACCAAGGGCGAGCTTCGCCACACGCTGACAGAATACAGCGCGGCCGAAGAAGCGGCATCCATTCTCGATCTGATCTCGGCCGTCACGGCAAAAACGGCGGTCGATTTCAGGGAGGCGATCATTTCGCTTGCGTCAAGTCGCGCACTCGATTTGCGGGCTCGCGCGGAGCTTTACTTTGCGCAGGGAAAGAAGGAAGAATCGGCTCGCGCGCGATGCGCCAGTTTTGAAGCGAAGCACATTTCTGAGATGTTCGAGCTTCTCAAACCGGCAGTGAAGGCATGACGATCAGTCCTCAGATGATGAACTTGACGATCAGGCTCAGCGAGATGATGCCGCCGGACAAGCTGACGGTCGCCCGGTCGCGTGACCACAACACCTATCGTCGAGATTGCTTCTGGGCTTTCGTCTCCAACGTCATCATGCTGCTGGGCGTGGTCAACCACCAGACACACTACAATTTCCGACCGCTCAACTGGTTGGTGGCGGGGCTGGCGTGGGTGCATGTGGTCGCCGGGGTCGCGCTCATCGTATTCGCGTTCGGCGCCGCGATCATCATCCCGGTGTTCGTCCTGCGGCGATATGAGAAGGGCTCGGAAGACTGGCAACAGGCCATGGCCAGTCTCAAGCGCAAGATGCTTCAGTATAGAATTCATTTCGCGCAGATTTTCATGAACCTGCTATGGGTTGCCATGGTTCTGTTCTCAGGTCACCATATCATCGCGTATGTGACGCTCGCTTTGTCACTCATGCTCCACGGTGGTTTGATCGCGAGTTGCTACGTTGGCCCAAGGTTCATCAATGTTCAGGTATGATCGTCGAGATTTTGGGTTCGGGGTGCCGGTGCCCGAGCGTGCCTTCGTAATCCACAAAGGCAATGCTTTCGTCATGTCCGACGAATTCCTCGCATGGTGCCGGACGAACATGAAGGGCGAAATGACCTTCCAAGGTCAGGAAGTCAGCCGTAGCGAGCGGAAGGCGGAAGGCTTCAAAGCCGAAATCATCGCCTTGTTCCAACTCGAAAAAGACGCGCTGTTTTTCAAGCTCTACTGGTCATAAAAATTTGGTAAACGAGATCGAGCGGTGTAGGCTTGGTCTATGGAATCTGTCATTTCGTTGGATGATCTGGAAGGGATGAAGCAGTCGATCTGCTCGCTTCCCGTCGATCTGACCGAAGAGCGCGTCACGCCGAAGGGTCCTCGATTGTGGGACCGCTTCATGGATGCCCTGATTCTCCAAGCTCGCGAAAACGAAGAACACCGGAATAGCTGGATGGGCGTCGGGATCGGCTACACGTATGCCGACGTGCGCCATGATGTCTATCTTTTCGGAAACCACGGCACCCGCTCGGTGGGCAAGGTGATGCTGCTCAAGCTCACCCGACACAGAGGTGAGATGATGGTGCTAGGCAGCCTGCCGGTCAGACTAGGCGGGTCCACCCAATTTCACTGCTATGCCACATCAGACGATTATGCGGCCGTGCTGCGGATGCTCGCGCGGACTTTGATATGAACGAAACCATTTGGCTCGAAATTGACGAGAACAACAGCGTCGGCGTGCCTGCGGGAACCCCGTGGTGCAACGATGAATATCTGAGCCCGGTTGAGCCATACGGCTTTCACGAATTTGCGTGGAAGCCCCGGCGATGCCGAAACGGCAAGATCAGGTGGCTTTGCTGGGTTGAGCGACATAGCAACGGGACGTTCACGAAAGGGCGCCTGAAGGGTTGAACTAAGCCTCCGGCTATTTTGCCGAAGGTATTTTTTGAAGATTTCACATGCTCCATTTCACAGTTGCGTCGAAAGCTGATGCGCTTGACACGCTGCAAACTCTCCCCGAAGTCTTTGCGATTGAGAACGCAGAGATGACCTTGTTTCGGCCGGAAGCTGATATTTTCAGCGAGGCAGGATTTTGGTCTCCCATTCTTCGCTGTCTCACCGCAGCCAGCGTCGTTGAGGGTCGCGGACATCTCAGTGGAATTCACTGGATCAAGGAGTCGCGTCCCGTGCGGCTCAAGCGGGGTGTCATCCGCTTCGCAAGATGGGCCGAAGTAAAACTCGGAAACGAAATCCTGATTGCCGCTTTCCTCCCACACGTCTATAGTGAAAATGGCAAGGAGTTCGTCGATCATCGCTTTGTGGTGGGCTGCTCCAATGAACAAATCGTCCCGCTGATCCTGCTCATCGCTGACCAGATCGGAGGCAACACCGAAGGAGATGATTCGTGGGAGATGGCTTCACCAAGCTCCACGAATATGGACTCAATGCACGCCTGACCCGGCGCCAACGTTGGCGGGTCGGAGAAGAGGGCGCATGGGAGGCGGTCACCACTTGGGTAGGTCGCCAGATGATCCGCCCGGCCTATGGCTGGACGAACGGCATCCGCTGGCGCATGGGCACTGGTGAGAACCCCTATTTCCAAGCCGACCTGAACCGGCTCGACTCGGTGGTCGTCTCCCGCACGTCGCCCCAGAAAGGCAAACACAAGTCCCGGTTCATCGACATCTTCGCCACGTCGGACGAAGCGATGACCAAGGTCTTGTTGTTCATCGACCGCATGGGAGATGACCTGCTCGACCAAATTCGGTATGGCAGCAAGCTCGACTACTACATCGGGCAGATCAACTGCGCGCGGGAAGCCATCACGCAAGAACGCGACTCGTTCTCGAAATGGGAAACGTCGCTGTCCGGCGAGCAACGCTCTGACGAACTCATGAAGCTGCTGCTCGAAAAATATCGCGGGGAGCACAACACCAAAATGCAAATGCTCCACGATCAAGTGCTCGAAAGCCTGTGCGTGATCGGCCGCATCCACGGTGTGCGCTACATGTCGATCTCATCGCGCGATCTGGTGTGCCTCGAAGACGTGCGCACGTCCCGCCTGCCGTTCGGCGCACCGATGGCGTGGCACATTCGCGACCTGCTCGACCTCGGGGGCTGTGGCAACGGCTCGCAAGCGCAGGTCAACCTTGGCCATGCGCTCCCCAAGACAATGTTCGGAACCTATTACCTGCTGACCGACAAGCCATCTCGGGTCGGCCCGCATATCCCGCTGAAGGATGCAAACGAAGACCACATCGCGACCATCTACGATGGCCGTCAGCCGCAGTCCAATTGGCTGCGTCAGTGTGGCGCCACGGGGATGAGCGAATGGTAGAGATGAAAGTTTACCGCGATCCGAAAGCCAACGAAGAGCCTATTTTGGCGGGCTACAAACTGAAAATTGTGGAGGGGCCAAACTATGTCAACTGCCCATACGTTCCGCTGATGGAGCGACCGCACGTCATCAGCGAATGCGGCGACGGGCGATACCTATTCCGTCTGCGTTGCCAACACGACAGCTATTTGGCGGGCGCGGAGCGAGCTTTCCGGTGGATCGAAGCGAACATTCCACGGGAGAGATACGCTCTGATCGACGCCTATCCGAATGGCGGAAGTGGCGGGCAGTATGATCGCAAAATGACGGAGCGAGATGTCGTCATGGAGTTTCACGAGCAACAGGACGCGGCCCTCTTCAAGCTGCTCTTCCTGTGAACAGCACCAAGCCCCAATACGTCATCGACATCGACCTCGAAAAGCAGGCCGAGCTTGGCCACTGGGTCTGGGTCAAGCGCGATCCCAAGCCGACGATCAACAATGCGTTCGGAGGTTTACCGCTCAGCGAAGACAAGTCCGTTTTTTGCTTGAACGACGACGTAAAGGAATGGTGTGACGCAAATATCCCGAAACGGCACAGATATGCTCGACCTTACGACGTGCTTTACACGCAGGCTCAGCAGGTCCAAATCCTGTTTTGGGACTCCATTGACATCATTCACTTCAAGATGAGGTGGTCGATTTGAAAGACGATCCGTTCTTTTCCGAAGACGACCATGTCGTCATGCTACCCGACCGCGAGGAACTCTCGGACGGCTTGGGCACCCTATCACTCGAAGTGCGGCAGTGGCTTGTGGATCAGGCGCCCCACACGAAGTGGACCTATCGCCGCTCGGGCGACGATATGCGGTGCGTGTTCAAATTCGTGAACGAGACCGAAGCCCTGCACTTCAAGATGCGGTGGCAGGGGTAATCTTGCCCATCGCCTTGTAGGCGTGCTTGAACGGCTCGATGCAGAACGAGCCGACGTGCTGGAAGGACTCGACCCAAGTCGGAATTTCGCCTTCCGCGTGCTTGTGGCCATCGACCCAACCCCAGTCAGGCTGGAACTCGCTACCCTTGGCTTCGAGGGTCTTGAGATCGGCTAGGCGGAACTCTACCACGATGGGTTTGATCGCGGGGTCCTCGATCTCGTCTCCCTCATGCTTGCGGTAGTGTTCACCTTCGGCGGCCTCTTCGGCGTAGATCACTGCGTCGGCGCGGTTCGAGGTGAAGAACATCGTGCCTTCGCCGTCGTGGCCTTCCCACTCGTTGAGCGTGGTGCCGTGATAGACGATGCTGGGCATCTCTTCGTTCTCGTCGAGCGGCTTGGCCTTCGGGGCGTGGTGGGGCTTGCGCACCATGCTGGTGCCGCTCTCTGCGTTCCCCCGGCGAGAGACGGTGAAGCCGTAGCGCGAATACCAATCGACCAGTTGTTTCGTGGAGAGGTGCTTCGGGCCGTATGCCTTGGCCGTGAGTTCGAGCGTGACGCCGTGTTCGTCGGCCAGTTCGCATAGAGCCTTCAGAGCGACGGAACCGTGGCCCTTGCCTGCTTCGAGCGACATGATGTCAGAAATGTAGACGGCGTTGTTCGGGTGGTCGATGGACTTGCGAACGATCAGCGAGGAATAGCCATAGAGCCGAGAATGCCGGTCGATGGGATGCTGGTCGGTGCCTTCCAGATAATCTTTGAAAAACTTTGCGGCCGGACCTTCGGGATCGTGAGGCGTCTTCGGCTTGAGCGTGATTCGAATGGGCTCTCGTTCGCCTTCGGCCTCGCTTAGGCAACTCTCCACGATTCGGATGAACTCACGCATCCTGTATTTACCATGAAACGGCAATGCTTCTTCGTTCGCCAGACTCGAATTTGTTCGGGGACGAGATCAGGCGTGATCCCCTCGAAGCCGAGGCTCTCATAGAACTTGCTGTTCCAGAAATACGTCTCAAGCCACATCGAGCCGTAGCCGCGCTCGGCTCCGATCTGAAGATTGGCGTTCACGATGGCGGTCCCGATGCCGGTGCGCTTCCGATGCTTAGCGACGGCAACAGAGCCCAACCAGCCGGTATTATTGCCGATCTTCATGGACCCACCGCCACCGATAATTTCGCCACAGTCGTCGGCCACGAGATAGGTCGGTGGGAAGTCGCGCACGCCCGACATCCCGTTACTATTCAGGATGTTATCCATGGCGGAAAAATCACCGGGCGTGATGTAGCGAATCTTCATCCGCGCATCTTCGCGGGGTTACGCCGTCTGGTCAACGAGTTTTTGGCCGATCTTTTTGCCGATGTTGGTTGACAAGGTTGAATAGAGCCTGTAGGGTTAGATCATTCCGAAAGGAATTGGGTTCGTCGCTCACCTTGAAACGACGTGATGATCGTTATTACTCCGATCAGCATTTCACCGGCTACACTGGTTGAATGACACTCGGGAACAGGTTAACCGGGACTTTCCTTCGCGGATGGCGCTGCGGCGCGCGAAGCCCAAACCTCACCAAATGGTCACCCGTAATGGACCGGATGCATCTTCGGATGGGGCTGGTCGGTGAGCGAGTAGGATAAGAAGGGCGTGACACCCCTCATCCGTGATTATTTTCCCAGATCGTGCTTCGGATCGACCGCGAAGCTAATCTCCACGCCGTAGCCGCCCGAGGCTCCGTGGATGGTCCAGTTGGACCCCAACTCTGCAACCTTCATAAGCTGCTCCAACGTCACGGCGCCGCCGACACGCAGAGTGCATGTCCGGTTGTCCTGCTCGTCGTAAGAGACCGCGTGCGCGCCGTCCAAGGGCTCGATGCCAGCTTGAGCGCAAGCATGGCGGACCATGTGCTCGACGTAATGCTCACGAGCATACAGGGCTTCGGAGTCATCCTCTTGGTCTTCGAAAAGTTTCATGAACTCGCGCATGGGAATATTTAGCCAAGAATGGTGCCAGTGGGCAGATTCGAACTGCCGTCCCTCGGGTTTCAACCGAGTGCTTTAACCGCTAAGCTACACCGGCATAACTCGTCAAATATGACGAGTTAGATGCTGTTTCGGTTCATAATTCGCCAGAAGTGACGAATTATCGTTTATCGTTGACGCAATAGAAAACCGTGATACTCCAATCCCAATATAGGAAAGGACGTGTCATGCATTTTCACTTCACCCTACTAGCCTTGGGGCTAGTCATCGTGGGTGCCGTATTCGCGTATCTGGGCCGAGTGGTCTGTGATCCGACTTGGACGCAGTTCGCTCGGAAACGAGATATGGCCTTGGCGGGCAGCTTCTTCGTCTCCGGCGGCAGCGCCGTCGTCGCGGGGGTCGGCTCAGTCTTCTTGCTCTAGCTGCGCTGATACCCTCCCGATCCTTCGTGAAGCTCGGCGTAGACGATGTCGTAGACCTCGTTGGCGATCTCCTTTGGGATGCTCTCCGACGCCGAGCGCATGATGAGACGGATCAACAAGTTGGTCTGGTGCGGAGCCATGCCGAGACGCTCGCGCGCCACGGCCGGAACTTCGTCCCAGCTTGATGCCGACACCACTACGATCTCTTCCAGCCAGTCGGCCCGATCACCCAGCGCCACACGGATGCGATCACCGATGATTTCCATGTCGGGATCGCTCACCGTGAGCGACATATCGCGCTTGGCCGTAGGTTGGTTCGAGACGGGCTCATAGGGGCTCAGGGAAGCCATCTGGCGGGCAATACGAGCGTCCGGGCTGCGGAGCAGCCGAATGTCGTCAAGGCCCTTCAGGAGCATCACAAGGCGATCCAGACCCAGTCCCATGGCGAGCCCCGACCACTCCTGACTTGGCAGATCGTTGTCGTTCAGCAGCCACGGATGAATCTCCCCGCATTCGAGCACCTCGATCCACCGGTCGTCCACGCGGACTTCGACCTCCAACCCGTTCATCGTGTAGGGATGGATCGTCTCGTTGCAGCGGTAATAGCAACCGGGCAGGATTGCTTCGAGAACTGCGCCGATCATCGCCTCAAGATCACGGCGCCGGAGGCGAGCCCGACGGGCGATCCAAAGATCGACTTGGTGCGGTTCGCCCACATGCATCCGGTCCATCACGTCGCGGCGATAGACAAGACCGGGCAACACCATCAGCCGGTCGGCCGTGGTCTCCCGCAGCAGGCCGGGAACGGCCGCCGTCGTGTGGGTGCGTAGGATGTGCTCATCGTCCACGTAATGGGAGTAGCGCGCCGAGCGCGCGACCGCGTCCGCCTCATAGTAGAGGCGGTCGTAGTTGTCCCTGATGGAGACGATAGGGGTGGACCGAACGATGTCTGCCTTGAGGCCCGACCATTGCTCAATTGCCGTTACCAGCTTGTCCAGCACGATGTTGATTGCGTGTCTGCCCGACGATGCGTCGGTCAAATCTTGCAGTGCCAGATACCGATGAAGGCGCTCTGGGCTTAGCCGTGAAACTCCAAGGAACCGTTCCTTTCAAACATGGGCATGATCGCCCGAAATGGTGCAAAGGGCTGGGATTGAACCAGCGACGCGGAGCTTTTCAGGCTCCCGCTCTACCACTGAGCTACCTCTGCGTAAGTGTCCACATTTGGCCTATTAGCTGCCGTTTCCGGGCTTAATAGGCCATATATGGCCCGTTGATAGCGTGGGTTACCGAAGGGCCTCGCGGCCTTCGTCGGTGATGTAGATTTCGTTCGTGAACTGGAATTCGGTGCCGTCTTCCAGTTCGAACGGCTCTTCCTCGGTGACGATGACCAGCCCACGAGCTTCGAGCTTCGTGTAGACCTTCATCCCCGCCTCAATGTTGCCGAACACGTCCTTCTCGTTCTTGTCGGGAATGCTCGACGTAAGGACGGAGCCGCCCGAGCGGACGAGAAGTGCAAGCGCATTGTGCTTGGCTTCAGAAAGAGCCGCAGTCTTCGTTTCCATGACGGTCTCCTTTCTGCAAGATCATGATCTCACAGATCGGCTATCCGTCAAATATAATGGTGGGCGCTAGTGGGATCGAACCACTGACCTTCTCCATGTCACAGAGATGCTCTACCGCTGAGCTAAGCGCCCGTAGTGTTGACTGGGATCGAACCAGTGACATCATCCTTATGAGGGATGCGTTCTACCGCTGAACTACAACACTTCAAAAATTGGTCGGGGTGGTGGGGCTCGAACTCACGACCCCTCGCTCCCAAAGCGAGTGCTCTACCACTGAGCTACACCCCGATGGCCTTCCGCACGGATTTTCACCGCATCTCCGGCCCCGAACGGCCGTTGTCCTAGAATTAGACGATTGGAAGGTTAAACTTTTGGATGACTGTTGTGGATCAGCATGTGGTATTCACCCTGCTCCCTGTAGTTCATCCGCTTGTAGATGCGATTAATCGCGTCCTGCTTGTTTCGAAATACCTTCGGGTCCTTGTCAGTCCCTCGGCAATACTCAAGCAAATCTAGCCAGAGTTCGAAACACTCTTCATAGCTTGGCGCGACGACATCGCATCCTCCTGTGGTTTGAATAGTTTATTGTGTTGCACGTAAAATCGCTTTTCGTGCTAGGCGAAGCGCCATCCGAATTGTTTTGCCGTCCTTTTGCGATGGCAGTTGGCACATTAGCAGGGCTTGGTTTGAACCTCTATATTCTTGGTTCAAACGTGTTGGTCGGCGTAGCAGGACTTGAACCTGCGACCCCCTGAATCCCGTTCAGGTGCGCTACCAGACTGCGCTATACGCCGGAAAATCACTCCGCACTTTCGGGTTCTGAGCCCGATATTCAAGGTTCGAATCCAATTTCTGAGCCTATAGTGCGAAGGAAGTGAATGGTGCTACCAACTGGATTCGAACCAGTGGCCTCGTCCTTACCAAGGACGCGCTCTACCAACTGAGCTATGGCAGCATGTGTATATTTAGATTTGGTGGAGCGACAGGGAATCGAACCCTGATCCCCGACTTGCGAAGCCGATGCTCGACCATTGAGCTATCGCCCCAAATAGGAAAGCCCCGGAGATCGCTCTCCGAGGCTTCACAAGACACGAGGGCCTGTTGAACGCTGTTTAGGCGTCCGAACGGGTCGCATACTCGGCGCGCAGGGCGGCGAGGATGGTTTCCTTGCCAGCGCGGTCGGTGACGACGGACTCGGTGAGTTCGCGTTCGACCTTCGAGATCGCGTTCTTGATGTGAACCGTGTTCAGGCTCGACACGGCAACGTCGCCCTTGGACGACTTCCAGATAGCTTCAGCCACGATGGGCTCCTTGGTTTAGGCGATAACCCTTTTGGTTAACGAAACCCATTTATTCAGCATACCGGGGCACCGTCAATATATTTCGAAGGGCCTGAAATTCTGCCGACTTACCGGTTCATCACCGTGCGGAGTGTCGTCCAAGCCTTGGACGACGAAGTGGTGGACGGAGAGGGAATCGAACCCTCGGGGCGCGCGCTGGTCCCTTGCCAAAGCTTGAGGTAACCAATCCTCTCAGCCGCTATCGACACGGCAGCATCCGCCCAAAAACCTCTGGCTCCGAAGCCCCTTCGTGGCAGCCTTCGGACTTGCGCCACCAGCTTACCTTCTTGAGGCCGGTGGACCGAAATGGTGGAGTGTAGGGGACTCGAACCCCTCACCTCAACAATGCCATTGTTGCGCTCTACCAGATGAGCTAACACCCCATAAACGTGCTGCGCTTTGTCAGAGACGCGCTTCGTGCGTCTCACCTCTCCACCCGGTGGATGGAGTTGGGGGTTGCAGCCCACCCAAAATGGCTCGGACGGCAGGACTCGAACCTGCAACCATCTCCTTAACAGGGAGGTGCACTACCATTGTGCTACGTCCGATCAGGACCCGAAGGTCTGAATTGGTTCCCACACGAGGATTCGAACCTCGCCGCGCGTCTGCGCCCTCTGATTAACAGTCAGTGCCCGTCACCTAGCTGGGTCTGTGGGATCATGCGGATGCCTTTGCCGCGAGACACGGCCGATTTTCGGCCGTTCGCGCGATTGGCGCATCACATCCTTCAGCCCCCGCTACCCGCTCGGGCGTCCCTCTGCGGACGGGGATTGATCTCAGTGATACTGGCCGTGCCTCTCGGGAAAGGCATCCGCCCATGTATTTGGTCAGGATAGCAGGATTTGAACCTGCGACCCCCTGCATCCGAGGCAGGTGCGCTACCAGACTGCGCTATATCCTGACAAAATACATGTGTTCGATGGTTCCCAGTCAAATACAGGTCACCAACAACCCTCTAGCCTTGGGGCCAAGGTTTCGAGGCTCCGTGGTTGGCCTTTACCCCACGGGAGAGCCCTCGTTTTCCGAACGTTCCGGGTGGTGTTCCACTGTTCGGAGCCTTGGCTTTCTTTGTAGGAAATTTCGCTTTTCGTGTTGTGCGAAATTTCGCTTATTCTGCGAACTTCAGAAACAGCATGTCCCGCTCGAACACGGTGCTGTTTCCGTAGACCTTCATCCCCTTGCCACGGCGCCAGTAAGCGCCCCAGTGATTGTCGTCGCGTTCTCTCGACAACATTTTGAAGAAGATCAGGTCCGGTTGACTCAGCCGTCGTGCCGACCAACCCGGAAGGTAACCGGTCTCGGTCGCGATCAGGAACTTCCGTCCCATCACATCGAACTCGAAGCCCGGCTCCCCTCTCGCCCACACCGCTCGCTGAACGAAAGCAACAAGGTGCTCTCGATACTCACGGCTGGTTCGGACGAATTTGGGTCGGTCATACATGATCGGTAGCTACGGATTTTCGTAGCACCAAGTCAATAACTCTGTGGACTTACCGGTTCGTCACCGTGCCAAGTTGGGTGCGGGAGCAGCGCTCGCATCTGCCAGATGTCTAGCTTATGAGGCTAGTGACTAACTGTCTTGTCCTTCCCGCGTCAAAAAGAATGATGTGCTTGGGAGCGGGGGCGGGATTTGAACCCGCGACCTCTTGGTTATGAGCCAAGCGAGCTACCGGACTGCTCCACCCCGCACCAAAGCACATCATGAAAAATTGGCTGGGGAACTAGGGCTCGAACCTAGATAAACTTCTCGTCTCCTGATTCAAAGTCAGGGATGTTACCATTACACCATTCCCCAGCAATCACCGATCACCCGTCGAGATGACGGGCGCTCAGTGAAAAGATGAAAGAGCTTGGCTGAGGGTCAAGGACTCGAACCTCGGACATCCACATTCAGAGTGTGGCGTTCTACCAACTGAACTAACCCTCAGCAAAGCTCTTTCATCGGCCACACCCGATCATCGAAGCCGGGTGTGGCCGCTGTTTTTTCACGCTATCAACGATGTCAAAGACCATGATGGGGGACTTCACCCATCGGGTAGTAATTGGTGGGCGAAGAGGGGATCGAACCCCCGACTTCCTCCGTGTGAAAGAGGCACTCTACCGCTGAGTTATTCGCCCGTATTTCCTGTTGTTTGGTAGTCCCTACTGGGATTGAACCAGTGACCTTCGCCTTATCAAGACGCTGCTCTACCGCTGAGCTAAGAGACTACAAAACAACAGTGCGGTGGTTAGAGGTTGATGGTTTCAGGGCATTAAAAAAGCCCCCGGAGGTTTCCCCTCGGAGGCTTTGCATGTCTGAAACTGATTGGGTTCAGTTTATGACGTGCAGCCTCCGGTCGTGGGTTGGAACACCGGCTGATTCTGGAACATCGGGGCGGCGACAACAAAGCCAGCAGCCATCGCCACGCCGACTGGCGCGGTGGTAATGGTTGCAGGAATGGCGTTGGCCACGACGAACATTGAAAAGCAGGCTCCTAGTTGGAAACGTGTTTGGGAGGGCCGAAGCCCACCGTGTGAAACCTATTTATGTCAGAGGCACAAACAGGCGTCAATAAGAAAAGTTCCGATTTTTTTCGTAAGCGATTTACGGGACGGTGTAGGTGTTGATGACGGCGTTCGATCCGTATGTGGGCGTCACGACGTATGAGGCCGATTCTAGGGTGAGAAGCTTGCCGGAATTCTGGTGGCCATCCGCATAGTAGAGCGTTTGTGTGGGCGCAGTAAAGCTTTTCGGGCTGAACGTATTGGCTGAGATGTCGAAGAGGACATTCTGACCAGAATTCGAGTTGGTGAGTAGCATAATTCGATTGCCGCCCAAGTAAGACGGGTATGGGTTGGTGAAAGTGCTACTCGTGAACGTCACAGTGTCTAGAAGTGTAAAGCTGCCGCCCCCATTCCAATGGAGAAGCTGACACGTCATAACTCTAGGCGTATTTGTGATCCACGTCAGAACGAAACGATTCGAACCGACGGAGATCATTTTTGTTTGTAGGAAGTTGTTGAACGCCTGAACCGGGGAAGTGGGTAGCCCGGTGGCGCCGGAGAACACAACTGATTGCGTGGTAACGTCGTAGACATCCCACGAAATCGAAGTCGAGTAGTTGTTTCCTGTATGGTAGCCCGCGATGAACTGGGTGTTGTTGAGCCAGCACGCGGCAAATTGTGGACGACTGGTAAGAGCAAACGCCTTGTTCGTGACGAAATGTCCCCCGAGCCCAGTCGATGTGAAGCCACCGGAGAACATTTGCAGGCCGCCGGTTTGCCAAGTGAAATACGCCGCGTCGCCGGTGGGATTGAACCGCACCTTCGCGGGCACACTGTTTCCCTGACCGCCGTATCCGGCCATCATGCCATCCACGGAGACCGAAGGGTTCACCGTTCTCATATAGTCGGTGGGGTTAGAACCGCCATAGACGCCCGGCGGAAACCATGCTGTTGCGATCATCCCAGTCGGGGAGGCAGACACCGAATTGATCGAGGTTCCGGTATAGGAGGATGTCGCATAGTTGTAGACTTGCGCATACCCATAATAAGGGCTCACGCCATAGTTCGTCGCCACGCCTGTAGTCGGGTTTAGCTGAAAGAAGCTATACCACATGGGCTTATTGAAACTGTTGTTGAACGAGGCGACGGCCATGTAGTTGCCCGAGATATCCCCGAGTCCGAAGATAGCCGTATTCATGTCGGCCGGAACTCGACTTGGGATCGGGACCGAAAGTTTGCCCGGCGCAGCCCTGAGATAGCGATATAGCATTAGGAGTAGTTCTGTCCGATTTGGGTGAGCAGGAACGTGACGCCGCCGTCGTAGGTGAAGACGGTGTAAACATCGACGGCGCCCGACGTGGACGTTTGGCTATACGAAGCGTGTCCGGGCGTGACGATGGTTCCCGCCGAAGAGAACGTGAGGGTGCTGGCGCCAGCGTTGGACTGTCGCACCGCGACGACGGCCGAATAGGTGCGGCTGCTCAGCGTTGCGTTGGAGATGCTCAGATTGAGGTTGCCATTCATGCGAACGTCAAAGAACCGGTTGCTGTCGCCGCCGATGTCCATGGTTTGCGTGCCGTTCACCCAATGAAGCTTGATGACCGTTTCATAGTTGGACCCAGCGGGGCCTTGGGTGCCGGAGGGACCAGTCGGACCAGCCGGGCCGGGAGGCACCGTGCCTGCGGTAATCTGGCTACCGTTGGACAATCCGAACGTGAGGATGCCGGTGGTGCTGGAAACATTTGCCGACGACACGCCGACGCCGGTGGGGCCAGTCGGACCCGTGGAGCCAGCAGGACCAGCGGGACCGGCCGGGCCTTGAGAGCCTGTGGCGCCGGTGTTGCCAGTCGGGCCGGGCGGGATCACTCCCGCATCGACCGTCGAGTTGTCGCTCAGCGTGAAGACCAGATGGTTGTTTCCGCTGTTGATCGTTGCGTTGGTGACGTGCGTGCCTTCCGGGCCGGTGTCGCCAGCGTCGCCCTTGTCGCCCTTGTCACCCTTCGGACCTTGAACGCCGGGGATACCCGCCGTGCCGGTCGGGCCGGTGTCGCCGGTGTCACCTTTGATCCCCTGCGGACCAATTGGACCAATCGGGCCGGGCGGACCCGTGATGCCCGTGGGGCCGATGGGACCAGTTGGGCCGGGCGGAATTTGGCCAGCATTGATCGTGCTGTTGTCAGTCAGAGTAAAAAGCAGGTCATCCGTCTGAGAAATGATGATGCTGCGAATGCCAACACCCTGCGGACCCGGCGGTCCTGCAACGGTCGGAACGGCATCAACTTTCGCGACCGAATTTGCATCGACCGTGTTGTTGACGAAATACTTGACATCCGTTCCGGGTGTAGTTCGAATGTTGTTGACGTTAGGCATGACTCACCGGACAAAGGGCTGTCCGATATTTATGCGGATCAAACTGGTTGACGAAAAATTTCACGCCGGTAGGATCGCGCGATCACAGGCGGGCGTAGAATCTAATGGGTTGGAACCTTGGCGGCGGGGTGGTTTTCACCACCACCAGCATCTTCGAGATCGAAAAGGGGCTCGCCGCGTTCCGCGAGACCATCAAGGGTCTCACCCGCGAAAAGCTTCTCGACATCTACGCCGAGGATGCCGTGCACTGGATCGACGATGCGTGCGCGAGCGGGAAACCTCTCCCAGAGCGCGTCTACGCCCGCTCCTATCGGCAGGTCATGGACGCACAGGAAGAAATCAGGAAAACGCGCCACCGTAACCCGCGCTACGATTTCGACTTTGAAATCTCGATCATGCCTTACGGCCGCCGGGTCTACGGTCTCGTGCGATGCGAGCACGAGGCTTGGCGTAAGCAGTTCATGGAAACGGGACTGGTCGAAAGCTTCTATTGGTTCGACGATGAATGTCCCACGGACCTGACCAACCGGGTGTGGAACCGCCGAGGCAAAGTCTGGATGGGAATCCTCGAAGAGGACAGCCGCCCGGTCGCCCATGGTTTTAACGCCGAACTCACGACCCCGACTTATTTGGTGGAACGGATCGCGCCTGCCGACATCGTCGCCCGTGTCGCCCCGTTCGACAAGCGGCTGAACCGGGTGGCAAAGAACGTCATCATCCACAAGCGCATGGAACTCGATGAAAAATGGATCGAGGCGCGGGCGAAGGCCAAAGAGAACGACAAACCGCCGGAGATCAGCGATTTTTCCGGCGCCATGTTCCGGGCGACCGACTGGCTCAAGACCGACCACGGACAAGTCGCCCTCGAACTTGAGAAGGCCGCGACCGCCAAACTCCTGCCGCCCGTCATCACGGAAGATATGCTGTGACCACCCCGCTCAAAGATCAGATCGCCGAAGCCTGCAAGGAGCCCACCCTTGCAAAGGCGCTGGCTCACATCGCCGTCTGGGAAGCGGAGCGGGCCATTGGACAGGCATTCTATCTCCGAGATCACCCGGAAGAGATCGGCCCCGATGGGCAGGGATGGCATACCTGCTTCGCCTTCATGTTCGACAAGCTGATCGAAGCCTATAATGCCAAACCCGCAACCGAGGCTTAGGCGCAAGCACGTCTACGTCGTCCAACAGTCATTCAGCGGCGAAGAAGAGCGGGCGATGATTCCGTCAAACTTCATCGACCTGCACGAGGGCTATCACACCACGGCGCCCATACACATGCGAACGGCGATTGCGGTTGTTCGCGACCGCAAGCTCATTCATCGCTGGCGGACCCCAACGTTCACCGAAAGCAGGGGGACGCTCAGTGAAATGCCCATGCTCGCCACGATGGAATTCGAGCCGTGGGCGGCCTTCTCCTTTCCGAGGCGGGTCGGGCTCTCCATTCCGGTCCCGTTGTCCAACGGCAGCGTTCGTTCTGTTAAGTCTTCGGAATGGTTCACTTATTTCTGCTTCAGTCGGGAAGAAGACCTGATCCTGTTCCGCATGGTTTGGTCATAGTTTCTGGCTTACGAAAAAAGAATGTTGACAGATCGCCGGGTCTCGATGCTAAATACAATCTGAACAGCGCGTCGGCACACGTCGGCGCTCAACCCATACCAAGGATTTCACTCTGCTATGACCCGGCGCCTTGCCACCCTCCGACTGAAAACCCTCCGACTGAAGTGGTTGGTGGGCTCGCGGAGTCGTGTGCATGGTGATGGTGGGAGTAACGGCTAAAAAGCCTTCCCAAAATCAGAGTGTTACCCGACCCCGCAGGCGCCCGCCTCCGGGGTTTTTTCTTGTTCGCTTTCTATCCCTTCAACCTCTAGCCCGATCTTTGACAATTGAATCCAAGGCTTCGCCGGGCACCAGCCGGTGAGGTTGATAAGATAAGCCCCCGGTCTCTTTCCATGGAGATCGGGGGCGGCAATGAAGTGTGTTTTGCTGGGGCGTAGCTCAGCAGGAAGAGCGTCAGTTTGCGGAACTGAAGGTCGTGGGTTCGATCCCCGCCGTTCCAGCCAAACACACTTTGATGTGCTTTGCAGAGGCGTAGCTCAACTGGAAGAGCGCCTGACTACGAATCAGGAGGTTGCGGGTTCGAGCCCTGCCGCTTCTGCCAAGCACATCATGCAGCCGTAGCTCAGTTGGAAGAGCGTATCCCTCCGAAGGATAAGGTCGTGGGTTCGAGCCCCTCCGGTTGCGCCATTTAGCTCCACCTCATTTTGAAGTGGAGCATGTCTTCGTATCGAGAGAATTGTCCCACGTAGGACGTTGAACCGACCACGTCGGATCGGCGGAATTCCCAAATCCGTCGGCGGCCCCCTTTGAGGATCGCTTCGACGAACTCTTGGGAATTTTTGGCGGCGCGACCGCAATTATGCGCAAGCCACTCGCGGCGCTCGGCCTCGAAATCGGCGTTCGATTGTGCGGTTGGTCCCTCGATGTAGACGCGAAACATAGATGAAGAATAACACGGAATATGCCCAGATGGTGAAATGGTAGACACGGCAGTCTGAGAGGCTGTTGCTTCGGCGTGCAGGTTCGAGTCCTGTTCTGGGCACCAAATATGCGAGTATGGCGGAACTGGTAGACGCGCTGGCCTCAGAAGTCAGTGGCCGAAAGGCCGTGCAGGTTCGAGTCCTGCTATTCGCACCAACCACGGGGATGTGGTGAAATGGTAGACACGCTGGTTTTAGAAACCAGTGCGCAAGCGTGGGGGTTCGAGTCCCTCCATCCCCACCAATATGGACTAGATGAGCGCAACGTGCGATCTCTAGAGGAACAACGCCCCTCTGGCGGAATTGGTAGACGCGCTGGCCTCAAACCCCAGTGCCGTAAGGCGTGCCGGTTCGAGTCCGGCGGGGGGCACCAAAACGCGCGTGTGGCGAAATTGGATAGACGCACCCCACTTAAAACGGGGCGGCCGGAAGGTCATGTAGGTTCGAGCCCTACCTCGCGCACCACTGGCCCATAGCTCAATTGGTAGAGCCGCCTGCTCATAACAGGTTCGTTGTCGGTTCGAGTCCGGCTGGGCCAACCAAATATTTTTCGAAGTTTACGGACCCTTAGCTCAATGGTTAGAGCGCCCGCCTCTTAAGCGGACGGTTCTCGGTTCAAGTCCGAGAGGGTTCACCAACTACGGGTGTGTGTCCCGAGCGGCGAAGGGGAGAGACTCTTAATCTCTTGCGTAACAGCCACCGTGGGTTCGAGTCCCACCACACCCTCCATCTACGGGCCGGTAGCTCAGCGGTAGAGCATCCGACTTTTAATCGGATAGTCGTGGGTTCGATCCCCACCCGGCCCACCATCCTAAATATCAGATGCGATACTACGAACTTTTCGAGGATCAGGTGTTGGACGAGATGCCAATGCCTTCGGATTGGGACCATTCGGTCTTCAAGCCCGATGTGTCCTACGCAAAGCGCATCAAATACGCCGTGGAACGCGCGCTGAAGATCGGAAAAGGTTCGAGCCGCAGTGCATTCGTCATCACGGTGGATGGGCGAGACACCGTCCTGAAAGTCGCGCACAACAAGAAAGGGCTGGCCCAGAATGCGGCCGAGGCCGCGATCTTGTCAGATGGCTATGTCCAGCAGTTGGACATCACGATCCCGATGATCGACTACGATGAAGAGCATCCCGAACCGCTGTGGATCAACACCGAACGGGCGATGAAAGGCTCCGAGAGCCTTCTCTGCAACTACATGAAATGTGACAGCCTGTTCCAGATTGTGAACTATGCGGACAACATGCTCACAATCT
>Ga0207711_10001327_pt1 | contig 23410 bp, 16 predicted proteins | sample KBSS34metaG_FD_184401 | JGI IMG/M metagenome (GOLD analysis project Ga0207711, IMG submission 184401) | Switchgrass rhizosphere microbial communities from Kellogg Biological Station, Michigan, USA - KBS S3-4 metaG (SPAdes) (version 2) | ecosystem: Host-associated > Plants > Roots > Rhizosphere...
TGACGACCGCGACGAGCGCCGTGACGCCGCCGGCGAAGATCACTGCAGCGATCAGACCTGAGTCGGGTGCAGACATGGGGGGATGCCTTCAAAATGGGGGACCGCGCCTAGGGCGACGCGGTTCATGCTGGTAATTCGGGGGGATTCCTGTACTTGTCCACCATAAGGAGGACACGCGCAGAACATCGTGAATCTAGCAGCCCCCGTTCAGGGGGTCAAGAGGGCCGGCTGTCAGGCGCCCTCGACGGCGAGCAGCCCGAGCACGCGGAGCTGCTCGATCAGTCCGGCGCCGTCATCCGCGTAGAGCCATGGCACGTCATCCGGTCGGTGCTCGACTCCTCCCGTGCGGCCACCGGCGAGCACGGCCTCTCCGGGGGTCAGGCGTCGGATCGCGATCGCCGTGACGTTGTTCGGGTGCGCGGCCGCGAAATCCCGATAGATCCGCTCGTCATGCTGCCCGTCGTCGCCGATCAGCAGCCAGCTGATCGCCGGGAACTCGCGCGCCAGCCTCTCCAGACTGCTTGCCTTGTGCTCCTGCCCGTTGCGGAACCAGTGATCAGGGGTCGGCCCCCAGTCGGTCAGCAGCAGCGCCCCCCTCGGATAGACGTTGCGCCCGAGAAACCGCGCAAGCGTCGGCACCACGTTCCAGGCGCCGGTCGACAGGTAGATGACCGGTGACCCGGGATGGCGTTGCCGCAAGAGCGTGTACAGCACAGCCATGCCGGCAACCGGTCGACGAGCGTGCTCATTGACGACGAAGGTGTTCCACGCGGCGAGCAACGGACGGGGGAGAGCCGTGACCATGACGGTGTCGTCCACATCCGAAACGATGCCGAAGCGCACCGCGTCGTCGACGATGAAGACCGGGGCTTCGACCTCGTCGCCGGCGATGCTCAGCGAGACCGACGTCCACCCGGGAGCCAGTTCGGCTGGGATCGCTTCGTCGAGCACACCGCCGCGGTCCGACCGGATGGAGCTTCGCGTGCCGTCGACCACCACGTCTACCGGGGCCCCGCTGACCGGGATGCTGACGAAGCTGCGCCACCCGCGGAAACTCGCGGCCCGGTCGGCGCGGGGCGTTCCCGGCTTGCGCAGTACCACCCGTCCGAGCACGCGCACCCAGCTCGTGGTGCCGTACCCGGTGAAAGGGATCACGGTCGGCACCAGGCCGCGGCGAAGACCCCGACGCTGGCGCATGCCGTGCAATCGGTCTTCGAGCCGCGAGAGCCAGTGCGCGGTGGAGCGGTTCCTGGCCATTTTCTCAGTGTGTCACGGCACGACGACGGTTACGCGTGCCAAGCCGCGCGATACAATCGGGCGACCCGTAGAACCCGGGCATGCCCCGCATGTCTCGCGGGCCGATGTGAGGAGAACCCGTGACCGACACAGCTGTCCTGTCTCGCACCGACGGCTCGGCGCCCATCCGCAACGAACCGGTTCAGGCGCGCAGCACCGCGCGCCTCGCCGCCTTGCTGGATGCCGCCGCCCACGTGATCGACGAGATCGGCTACGAGCGACTCACCACGGCGATGGTCGCCGAGCGGGCCGGGGCCTCGATCGGAACGGTGTACCGCTACTTCCCCGACCGCATCGCGGTGCTGCAGAGCCTGGCCGCACGCAATGCCGAGCGCATCGGCGAGCACGCCATTGCCGAGCTCCGTGACGGCGGCGACGGCACGTGGCGCTCGGCGTTCATGGCGGGGTGGGAGGTGTTCACGACGGCGTTCCGCAGTGAACCCGGCTTCGCCGCCCTCCGTTTCGGCGACGTGCTGGATCTGCGGCCGTTTGCCGGAGTACCCGCGCTGCGGGCGTTCTCCGACCGGGCGGCAGCGACCATGGTCAAGCGCTTCGGCATGGTCGATAGCGCCGAAGCCAAGCTCACCCTTCAATCTGTGCTCACGCTCGCCGATGCGATCGCCGCCGATGCGTTCCAGCGCGATCCGCACGGCGACCCTGTGATCCTGCACCACGCGATGTCGGCGGCGAATTCCCTTCTGAAGGAATACTTCCCCGCCTGACGGCGCTGACCCCCTCATGGCTGCCGCGCACCTGAGCGGAGCCTGACACCTTTCGTGGACTCATCCGCAATGACGGAGGGTCTGCATAGTGTTCTGAAGTATCCGCGCGCCGGCATCGGCGTGCGCTCACCGAGGGGACCGCGTCGATGATCGAGTTCCGCGATGTCACCAAGACCTATCCGGATGGCACGCACGCGGTCCGCGGGTTCAGCCTGGTCATCCCGGCGCGGCAGATCACCGTGCTCGTCGGGTCCTCCGGCTCAGGCAAGACCACCTTGATGCGCATGATCAACCGGATGGTCGACCCGACATCGGGCACCGTCGAGATCGACGGCCAAGACATCTCGAAGATCGAGCCGGTGCAGCTGCGCCGGGGAATCGGCTACGTGATGCAGAACTCGGGTCTGCTTCCGCATCGCACAGTCGCCGAGAACATCGCAACGGTGCCGCGGCTGACCGGTGTGCCAAAGGCGACCGCCCGCACGCGCGCGCTCGAGCTGATGGATACCGTCGGGCTCGCTCGCTCGCTCGCCGACCGCTATCCGAGCCAGCTCTCGGGCGGGCAGCAGCAGCGTGTCGGCGTGGCACGCGGGCTGGCGGTCGACCCCAACATCCTGCTCATGGACGAGCCGTTCAGCGCCGTCGACCCGATCGTGCGCGACGAGTTGCAGCAAGAAGTCCTGCGACTCCAGAAAGAGCTTGCCAAGACGATCGTCTTCGTCTCCCATGACATCGACGAGGCATTCCTGCTCGGCGACCAGGTGGTCGTGCTCGAGCAGGGCGGGCAGATCGTGCAGCAGGGCACTCCGGAGCAGATCCTGGCGAAGCCCGCCAATGACTTCGTCGCGACCTTCATCGGGGCCGACCGCGGCAAGCGCCGGCTGACGGTCTCGGCAGCGGCATCCCGTGGCAACGACCGCGTGCTGGTGGATGCCGGCGGTTACCCGGTCGGCGTCATCGCCGCGCCCGACGGGCGCCTGCAGGTGGCACAGGCAAATGGGGTTGGGGCGAGCCCGAAGTCGCGCAGCATCTCGAACAAGACCGACCAGGCGGGCGACGCCTGATGAATTGGGTATGGATCGGCAGCAACCTCGGCTTGATCGGGGGGCGCATTCTGGAGCATTTGGCTCTGACGGCCCCGCCGATCGTGATCGGGCTGGTGCTCTCCATACCCCTCGGCTACGCGGCGAGCCGCTCGAAGGTCGCGCGGTCGATCCTGCTCTCGGTGGGCGGCATCCTGTACACGATTCCGTCGATCGCCCTGCTGGTGCTCGTGCCGGTCGTGGTCGGGTTCACGATCCTCGACCCGCTGAACCTGGTGTTCGCGCTCAGCATCTACGCCGTCGCGATCATGGTGCGCTCGGCGGCTGACGCCTTCGCCTCGGTGCCGCAAGACGTGCTCGCCTCCGCAACGGCCATCGGGTTCTCGCGCTGGCAGCGGTTCTTCGTGGTCCAGCTGCCGCTGGCGGTTCCGGTGCTGCTGGCGGGCATCCGCGTGGTGTCGGTGAGCACGGTCAGCATCGCGAGCGTCGGCGCTTTGACCGGGATCGATCAGCTCGGTTCGTTCTTCCTCGACGCCTTTCAGCGCTCGTTCCCGACCGAGGCCATCGTGGGGATCGCGAGCATCCTGGTGCTCGCCGCGGTCTACGACGTGATCCTGTCGCGAATCGGTCGGGCGCTGACGCCGTGGAGCCGCAAGCAGGCCGTCGCCACGCCCAAGACGTACACGGCCGACAAGGTGGCGGCGCTGTGAGCCTCTTCGGTGACGCGTTTGCCTGGATCTTCGCCCACTGGACGAGCGGTCCCGATGTCTCGGCCCATGTGCTCGAGCACCTCGCGGTGAGTGGCCTGTGCGTGTTGATCGCGGTCGCGATCGCGTTGCCGATCGGGGTCGCGATCGGGCACACCGGGCGTGGGCGCGGAGCGGCGATCCTGATCAGCAATGTCGCCCGCGCCCTGCCGACCCTGGGCCTGCTCTCGATCCTGATCCTGCTGACCGGCATCGGCGTGCTCCCGATCGCCATCGTGCTGGTCATCCTGGCGATCCCACCGATGCTGGCGGGCGCCTACGCCGGCGTCGAGTCGGTGGATCGGCAGACCATCGATGCGGCGCGCGCGCTCGGCATGACCGAGTGGCAGATCATCGCCCGCGTCGAGATCCCGCTGGCGCTTCCGCTGCTGATCGGCGGTTTGCGAGCGACCGCTCTGCAGGTGATCGCCACGCTCGGGATCGCCTCTGCCTTCGCGTTCGGCGGGCTCGGGATTTATCTGATCAACGGTGTCAACACCGGCGACTACGTCCAATTGCTTGCGGGTGCGATCCTCATCACCGCGCTCGCTCTGATCGTCGATGGCGTGCTCGCCATCGCGCAACGATTCGTGGTGCCGCGCGGAGTCGCGCTCGGCCGCACGGATCAGAACGGTCCCCCGAACCGCACGCGGGCACAGCGTCCGCGCGCTCTCCAGGAAGGTACGCAGTCATGAAGAGGCACTACAAAGCCATCGTCGCGGGCGTCGCGGTCGCGGCAGCGGCAGCGCTTGCGCTCAGTGGATGCTCGAGTCCGTCATCGCTCGGTGGTGGCGGCAGCACGAGCAAGACGTCGATCGTGGTCGGTTCGGCCGCGTTCCCCGAGAACGTGACCCTTGCCTATGTCTACGGGCAGGCGCTCGCGGCCGACGGCGTCACTGTGTCGTACAAGGTCAACATCGGTCAGCGTGCCGCGTACTACGCGGCACTGCAGAAGGGCGAGATCGACCTGATCCCGGAGTACGCGGGCAGCATCCTCTCGTACCTCGACAAGGCGGCCAACGCCAAGTCGGGTGACGACGTGAAGACCGCGCTCGACGCCGCTCTTCCGAAGACGCTGAAGGCCCTGGAGTTCTCAGAGGCCGCGGACTCCGACTCGATGAACGTGACCGCCGACTACGCCAAGGCCAACAACCTGTCGTCGATCGGCGACCTCGCTAACGTGTCGGGCACGGTCATCGTCGCGGCGAACCCGGAGTTCCAGACGCGCCCCGACGGCCTTCCGGGCCTGCAGAGCGTGTACGGGCTGACGAACCTGTCGTTCCAGGCGATCAACGACAGCGGTGGCCCTGCGACCGCCAAGGCGCTGCAAGACAACACCGTGCAGGTGGCCGACATCTACTCGACCACGCCGTCGATCATCGACGACAAGTTCGTCACGCTGAAAGACCCGAAGAACCTGTTCGCGTCGCAGCAGGTCGTGCCGATCGTCACCGCGAGCAAGGCGAGCAAGATCAGCGCCCTGCTGAACAAGATCTCGGCCAAGCTCACCACCAAGGATCTGCTGGAGTTCAACAAGCGCACCGGTGGCGATGAGAAGGCCGATCCGAAGACGGTCGCGTCCGACTGGCTGAAGGCGAACGGCTTCATCAAGTAGTCGCACCGAATCAAGGGGGTGGATGCTGCGGCATCCACCCCCTTTTCGTCAATCGGGTCGACTCGCCGAGTCGGGCGGCGTCGAGTCGGGGTGTTCGGCCTCCCAGTGGCGCGCCTCGCGTCGCTCGATCGCGCGGCGGATCAGCAGCACCACCACGAAGAACACGATCACCACGGCGCCGAAGAGGTAGCCGGCCCAGTGCAGCTGTCCCGTCAGGTCGCGGTAGCCGCCGGCCGCCAGTGTGCCTACGGTGACGTAGGCCAGCGCCCAGAGGATGCAGGCGGGAGCCGTCCAGGCGATGAAGCGCCGGTACCGCCACTGGGTCATCCCGACGGTGAGCGGCACGAGCGCGTGCAGCACCGGGAGGAACCGCGAGGCGAACACGGCGACGCCGCCGCGGCGTTCCAGATAGCGCTCGGCCCGCACCCAGTTGCCCTCGCCAAGCCGCTGGCCCAGCTTCGAGCGGCGGATCCGGTGGCCGAACCAGCGGCCGAGGGTGAAGCCGACGCTCTCGCCGCTCAGCGATCCGATGATGACCGCCGCCAGCATCCCGACGTACTGCGCGGGGTCGGTCACGCCCGTGCTCGCCACCAGCACGATGGTGTCGCCGGGGATGATCAGGCCGACCAGGATCGTCGTCTCGCAGAACATCCCGAGCGCGGCCAGCAGCGAACGGGTGATCGGGTCGACGTGCTGAACGACCCCGAGAATCCAGCCGAGCGGATCGATCACGCCGGCTCCGGGGCGGGGGACGGGGAAGGGGATGCCGCGGGCAGCGGTTTGCGCAACGCGTCGAGCCGCGCGCGCCAGATGTCGAGCCGGCCGGGAAGCTCGGCCGTGGCAGGACCGTCGACCCACCCGGTGACCATGCGAATCCCGTGCAGCGCATTGAGCGCCCACACCTCGCATCCTTCGAGCGCCTCGGGCGTCACGCGGTCGTGCAGCACGTCGATACCGGTCGCCGTCGCGAGCGCCAGCACGCTGCGCAGCGTGACCGAGTCGACCCGCGGCAGCTCGATCGACGGGACGCAGAGCGCGTCACCGGTCCACCACGCCAGCGCGGTGGTCGAGCCCTCGGCGACGACGCCGGGGCGGCCATCGGCACCGCCGCCATCATCCAGCAGCACGGCCTCGTCGGCGCCGTGCCGCTGGGCCTCGGTGCGGAGCCGGGTCATCGCTTCGAGGTCGGGCCCCTTGATCCACGGCTCGGTGCGCGGGTCGCGGCCGCGGTAGGTCGCGAGGGTGACGGAGCGGTGGCGCGCGGGGGCGGGGCGCATCCGCAGCAGCAGTTCTGCGGCGTCGTGCTGCACCCGCAACTCGACGCGGGGAAACCAGTCGCCGGCGCGCGGGATGCTCGAGATCGCGGCATCCCAGAAGGAATCGAGGTCGAGAGCATCGACCTCTGCGGTGCGCCCGTGCCGCTCAGCGAGCTCCGAGACGGCGTCGACGAACCGGGCGCGGTGGAGCCCGATGGCCAGCACGGAGCCGTCGGTGACCAGCCACGAGTCGGCGGCGAGGATGGCCGCGGGCGCGACATCGCAGTCGTCGCGGGCCTCGAGCACCCCGCGCTGCCAGCGGTACGTCGTCGCCACGCTCATACGCTAAGGCTATGCACCCGACGCTGTTGAGGCTTCCGCTCGGCCCGGGATTCGACGCGAGCGCGGTCTTCGCAGCCCTCCACGGCGACCGGGACGACGTGTTCTGGCTCGACAGCGGCGCCGACGGCGTCAGCTACCTCGGCGCCGGCACCCCGATCGAGGTGGATGCCGAGAACGTCTGGGACGTGCTGCGCGCCGTTCCTGAGGGAGTCGCGCTCGGTGCTGCCGGGGCTGGCGAGACCGCATTCCGCCTCGGCGTGGTGGGCTGGCTGGGCTATGAACTGCGGGCGCAGACCACGGGGGCGGTCGTGAGCAGGCGGTCGCGGTATCCGGATGCCGCATTCCTGCGCGTCGATCGCGCCATCGCGATCGACGGCGCGACCGGGCAGGCAGAGTTGCTGGCCCTCGGCACGGATTGGAACGCCGAGCTCAACGCCTGGCGCGACCGGATCGTGGGCCTCGCCGGCGAATCGGCGCCCGCACTGCCGCCACCGCCGACTCGAGCCCCCGCCCGCTGGCACGAGACCGACGCCGAGTACCTCGCCAACATCGAAGCCTGTCAGTCCGCGATCCGCGAGGGGGAGGCGTACCAGCTCTGCCTCACCACCGAAGCCGAGGTGGCTGGCCCCTTCGACCCGCTCGAGGTGTACCTGCGGCTGCGCGCATCCAGTCCGACACATCATGGCGGCCTGATCAGAATCGGGGGCGTCAGCCTGCTCAGCTCGTCACCCGAGCGCTTTCTCGACATCGACCCGGCCGGCCTGGTGCAGACCCGGCCGATCAAGGGCACCCGGCCGCGCGCTCTCGAGCCGGAGGCAGATGCCGAGCTGGCGGCCGAATTGCTCGCCAGCGAGAAGGAGCGCGCCGAGAACCTGATGATCGTCGACCTGATGCGCAACGATCTGGCGCGGGTCTGCGAGCTGGGCACGGTGACCGTCACCGAACTGCTGGAGGTCGAGAGCTACGCGCAGGTGCATCAATTGGTCAGCACGGTCACGGGGCGGCTGGCCGCGGGCCGGAGCCCGGTCGACGCGATCGAGGCATGCTTTCCGGCCGGATCGATGACCGGGGCGCCCAAGCTGCGGGCCACCCAGGTGCTCGACGCACTCGAGCGGCGGCCGCGCGGCCTCTATGCGGGCTGCTTCGGATACCTGGGGCTCGACGGGCGCGTCGATCTGGCGATGACGATCCGCAGCATCGTGATCGACGAACGCGGCGCGACGGTCGGCGCGGGGGGCGGGATCACTGCCCTCTCGGTGCCCATCGAAGAACTGGCCGAGGCGAAGCTCAAGGCGGCGGCGCTTCTGGCGGCGCTCGGGGCGCGCGAGGGCGACGGCGATCCGGAGACACGGCCGGCCGCCTGACTGTTCGGTACTGTGGATGCTTGGTTGCTGCGCCTGCCCACTCGGCCGTGACGGCATCCACAATCCCACGTATCGAATGAGAGCTCCGTGACTTCGCAAGATCGCACCGCGCCCGACGCCGAGTCTTCTGTCGCCGACGAGCAGGGCGCCGACGACGTGTCGATGGATGAGGCCGAGCGGTACGACATCGATCGCATCCAGCAGAAGTGGCTGGCGCGCTGGGAGGCCGAGAAGCCCTTCGAGGTGGATGCGACGGGCTCGAACAAGCCGCGCAAGTACGTGCTCGACATGTTCCCGTATCCCTCGGGCGACCTGCACATGGGTCACGCCGAGGCCTTCGCCTATGGCGACATCGTGGCGCGGTACTGGCGCCAGCAGGGCTTCAACGTGCTGCACCCGATCGGCTGGGACAGCTTCGGCCTGCCCGCCGAGAACGCGGCGATCAAGCGCGGCACCGATCCCCGCGAGTGGACATACGCGAACATCGCGCAGCAGAAGAGCAGCTTCAAGCTCTACGGCAACAGCTTCGACTGGAGCCGAGAGCTGCACACCAGCGACCCCGAGTACTACAAGTGGAACCAGTGGCTGTTCCTCAAGCTGTACGAGAAGGGGCTGGCCTACCGCAAAGACAGCTGGGTCAACTGGGACCCGATCGATCAGACCGTGCTCGCCAACGAGCAGGTGCTTCCGGACGGCACGAGCGAGCGCTCGGGCGCCGCGGTGGTCAAGAAGAAGCTCACCCAGTGGTACTTCAAGATCACCGACTACGCGGACAGACTGCTTGACGACCTGAACCAGCTCGAGGGCACCTGGCCGTCGAAGGTCATCGCGATGCAGCGCAACTGGATCGGCCGGTCGATCGGGGCCGACGTCGACTTCGTGATCGAGGGTCACGACGAGAAGGTCACCGTCTTCACCACCCGCCCCGACACCCTGTTCGGCGCGACCTTCATGGTCGTCGCGCCCGATTCCGAGCTCGCTGCCGAGCTGGCCGCGGGATCGACGCCGGCGGTGCAGAAGGCCTTCGCGAAGTATCTGGCCGAGGTGCAGAAGTCGACGGAGGTCGAGCGTCAGGACGCTGGCCGGGTGAAGACGGGCATCCCGCTGGAGAGAACCGCCATCAACCCCGTGAACGGCGAGCGGATGCCGGTCTGGACCGCCGACTACGTGCTCGCCGACTACGGCCACGGCGCCGTGATGGCGGTGCCCGCGCACGACCAGCGCGACCTGGACTTCGCCCTCACCTTCGACCTGCCGGTGAAGGTTGTCGTCGACACCAACGCCCCCGTGACCGGGGCGATTCCGGTGATCACGCCCGAGATGCTCGAGGCGCAGGACGTGCCCGCGCTGAACCCCGCTCAGACCGGCGCGGCGCTGACCGGCGCCGGCCGCATGATCAACTCCGGGCCGCTCGACGGACTCAGCAAGCAGAACGCGATCACCCGGGTGATCGAGCTGCTCGAGGCGGCGGGCACGGGTCGCGCCGCGAAGACCTACCGGCTGCGCGACTGGCTGATCTCGCGCCAGCGCTACTGGGGCACGCCGATCCCGATCCTGCACGCGGAGGACGGTTCGCTGCATCCGGTGCCCGAGGGCGAGCTGCCGGTGCGCCTGCCGAGCTCGGCCGGGTTGGACCTGAAGCCCAAGGGGCAGAGCCCGCTGGGGGCGGCATCCGACTGGGTCAATGTCACGCTGCCCGACGGAACAAAGGCCCGGCGCGACCCCGACACGATGGACACCTTCGTCGACAGCTCGTGGTACTTCTTGCGGTTCCTGAACGCGAACGACGACACCATGGCGTTCGACCCGAAGCTGGCCGAGAAATGGGCGCCGGTCGACCAGTACGTCGGGGGCGTCGAGCACGCCATCCTGCACCTGCTCTATGCGCGCTTCATCACCAAGGTGCTGTTCGACCTGGGCTACCTGAGCTTCACCGAGCCGTTCAGCGCCGTGCTCAACCAGGGCATGGTGCTGATGGACGGCTCGAAGATGTCGAAGTCGAAGGGCAACCTGGTCGAGTTCGCCAGCGAGCTGGCCGCGCACGGCGCCGACGCTCTGCGCCTGACGATGGCGTTCGCGGGCCCGCCCGAAGACGACATCGACTGGGCGGATGTCTCGCCCACCGGTTCATCGAAGTTCCTGGCGCGCGCCTGGCGCATCTCGGGCGAGGTCACCTCGGCACCCGAAGTCGACTGGAAGACCGGAGACGCGGCGCTGCGCCGCCAGACCCACCGGTTGCTCGCCGACGCGCCCGGGCTGCTCGAGGCGTTCAAGTTCAACGTGGTGGTCGCGCGGTTGATGGAGCTGGTCAACCTGATCCGCAAGACGATCGACTCGGGGCCGGGCGCGGGCGATCCGGCCGTGCGCGAGGCGATCGAGGTCGTTGCGGTCATCCTGAGCCTGTTCGCGCCGTACACCGCCGAGGACATGTGGGAGCGCCTCGGCTACCCCGACTCGGTCGCGTTCGCCGGGCTGCGCAAACCTGACCCGACCCTGCTCGTCGAGGAGTCGATCACCGCGATCGTGCAGGTCGACGGCAAGGTGCGCGACCGCCTCGAGGTGGCTCCGACCATCTCGGCCGACGCGCTCGAGACGCTGGCTCGGGCATCGGATGCCGTGGTGCGCTCGATCGGCGACCGCGAGATCGTCAACGTGATCGTGAAGGCTCCGCGCGTCGTCAACATCGCGACGAAGGGCTAGTCGGGCGAGATTCGTGCCGCGCCGGCACGCGGCCGCTGCCCGACGGCCATCGGCCGTCCCGCGGCGCGCAAGATTCAGGTTGAACGAGTCGTTCGAGCCTTTTCGGGCGCCCGAAGGCCAGTCATCCTGAATGTTGTTCGTGGCCGGACAGCTGTCAGCCGAGTCGGCGCGACGCTCCGCTCGTTCCTCCACACCAGCACCCGGCGGCTCACGGCCCCCGGTTCGTCCGGAGTCCCTCCCGACGCGGGGCCGCCGCCCCAAGACTCAGGGCATGAGTTCGGCTCCGGCTCCCGACGCGCGCCGCGCCCGCGTGCGGGTGGGAGTCGGGGCCGCGCTCATCCTCGTGCTGGTCGGGCTCGGGTGTGCGGTGTTCATCACCGCGATCACGCCGCACGGGGCGTCGTCGGTGGTGGCGCCATCCGCGCTGACCTCCGCGTCGCCGGGGCCGTCTTCTTCGAACGGCTCGGCCACGGTGACCGGGTCACCGGGTGCGGTGATCTACGTGCACATCCTCGGGCAGGTCAACGCTCCCGGCCTGTACGCACTGCACGACGGCGACCGGGCAGTGGACGTCGTGGCCGCAGCAGGTGGTCTCACCCCGTCCGCCGATCCCGCGGCTCTCAATCTCGCGCGCTTCCTCAGCGACGGTGAGCAGATCATCGTGCCGGCGATCGGGCAGGCCGTTTCCGCATCCGGCGTCGGGGGTGGCACGACCATCGCGGGCAAGGTCAACATCAACACGGCAGACGAACCGACTCTTGAGACCCTGCCACGCGTCGGGCCGGCGATGGCGGCCCGCATCCTGGCCTGGCGGGCCGCGAATGGCCGATTCACGGCAGTCGAAGATCTGATGAGCGTCACGGGCATCGGCGAGAAGACCTTCGAGGGGCTGAAAGATCTCGTGACGACGTGAGTGCGCCCGGCCCGGCCGCCTCCGATCTCCGGTTGCTCCCCGTTGCGGCAACGGCCTGGCTCGGCGCTGGGATCGCCGTCGCTGGTCCCGGAGGCGGCTGGACGCTCGCCGTCGCAGTCGGGCTCTGGGTGCTGACCGTCGGCCTCGCGGTCGCGAGGCTGCCGGGCTTCTGGCGCGGGATGATCGTCCTGGCCCTCGCCGGGGGAGCGCTCGCCGTCACCTCGGTCGTGGCGCAGTCCGGCGTCCGATCGCCTCCCGTGTTGAACGAGGCAGCGCACGCGGGTCGAACGGTCGAACTCGTGGTCGCGGTCTCCGGCCGTTCGGCGAACGGACGGATCGCGGCAACGGCCGAGTCGGCGCGGATCGCGGGCTCGACCGTCACCCTCGCCACCCCGGTGCTGCTGTTCGGGCAGGCCGGTGACGACGCTATCCGGGCCGCGCAGATCGGCAGCCTGCTGCGGGTGACGGGCACCCTGCGGGCCGCGGACCCGGGGGAGAGCGTCGCCTTCCTGGTGTTCGTGCGCGGAAACGCCGCGCGGGCGGGCGCGCCACCGCTTCTGCTCGCCGCAGCGGATGCCGTGCGACGCGACTTCCGCCGGGCGGCATCCGCGTTGCCGGGCGACGGCGGAGCCCTGCTGCCCGGCCTCGCGATCGGCGACACCAGCTCGGTGAGCGCGACGCTCAGCGATGCCATGAAGACGGCCAGCCTCAGCCACCTCACCGCGGTGTCCGGGGCGAACTGCGCCATCGTGGTCGGGCTGGCCCTCGCGCTCGGGGCGGCCGGCGGTCTGCCGAGGCTGGCGCGACTCGCCGTCGCAGCGCTCGTGCTTGCGGGATTCGTGGTGGTCGTCACCCCGGAGCCGAGCGTGATCCGGGCCGCGGTGATGGCTGTGGTCGCCCTCATCGCGCTGGCCACCGGGCGCGCCGCGCGGGGCTTCCCCCTGCTGTGCGTCGCGGTGGTCGTGCTGCTGACGATCGACCCGTGGCTGTCGCGCAGCTATGGGTTCGCGCTCTCGGTGCTCGCGACGGCGGGCCTCCTGCTGCTCGCACGGCCCCTTGCCGAGGTGATGGCGCGGTGGCTGCCTCGGGGGCTCGCGCTGGTGCTCGCGGTGCCGCTAGCCGCTCAACTGGCCTGTCAGCCGGTGCTGCTGATGCTGAATCCCTCGCTCCCGCTGTACGGCGTCGCCGCCAATCTGCTGGCCGAACCGGCGGCGGCGCCGGTCACCGTGCTCGGGCTGATCGCGTGCATGGCTGCGCCGGAGTTCCCGCCGCTTGCGACCGTGGTGTCGGCCATCGCCTGGCTGCCGGCGAGTTGGATCGCGGCGGTCGCGACCTTCTTCGCCGGCCTTCCCGGGGCGCGGGCTCCGTGGCCGACCGGCGTTCTGGGCATCCTGCTGCTCACGGCGCTGACCGTCGCCGGCCTGCTCGCGGCGTTCGTCGGGGTGCCTCCGCCGGTGCGACGCGTCGCCCGCGCCGGGCTGGTCGTCGCCTTCGTCGGATATCTCGCCACCCTCGCCGGCTCGCAATGGGTCGAGAACGTCACCCGCCCCGCTGATTGGGAGTTCGCGCTCTGCGACATCGGGCAGGGCGACGCCACCATCATCCGCAGCCAGGGGATGATCGCGCTCGACGACACCGGCCCCAAGCCCGAGCTGCTGCAGCATTGTCTCGACGAACTCGGGATCACCCACATCGATCTTCTGGTGCTCACCCACTACGACCTCGACCATGTCGGCGGAGTTTCGGCGGTATACGGCAAGGTCACCCGCGCCCTGATCGGGCCACCGAGCGACCTAGGCGATGCACGGATCGCGTCCGACTTGCGCGCGAACGGCGCCGAGGTCGATCAGGTGAGCCGCGGAGAGACCGGAGTGCTCGGCGAACTCCGGTGGGACGTGCTATGGCCACCGCCGCGCGGCGTCGAGCCGGGCAATCCGGCGAGTGTCACGATCCAGGTCACGGCAGCCGGCGCGTGCGTGCACGGATGCCTCAGCGGCATCCTGCTCGGCGACCTCGGTGAAGATTCGCAGGCCCGACTGCTCGGCACCGGTCAGGTCAGCCATGTGGATGTCGTCAAGGTCGCGCATCACGGCTCGGCCGACCAGTCGGCTCGGCTGTATGAGGCCTTACACGCCACGGTCGGACTGATCGGCGTGGGCGCGGGCAACGACTACGGGCATCCGACGGCCAAGCTGCTCGGCATCCTGGCCGCGGTCGGCACCCGGCCGCTGCGCACCGATCTCGACGGGCTGACCCTCGTTGCGCCCGGCGCCCGACAGGGCGACATCCGGGTGTGGACCGAGAAGCCCGAAGACGTGGTGCGGGACGGCGAACTGACCGGAGCCGGTACCCTGGCGACCCCGACGCCCGCCCCGACACCCGCCCCGGTCTCACCCCGGGGCTCCGCCCCGTCGCGCACGCCGACGCCGGTCGGCGGCCCCGGATAGTCTGGCAGTGTCGTCGACAGACGTGACGAAGGGACAGGGATGGCGCGACCCACCGGCAGGCCGATGGCCGCCGCGAAGGCGGCGATCCCGCAGCTCGCCTGGGATGCGGTGCGTCCCGCGCCCGTCGTGCTCGTCAGCGGCACCGAGACGGTGCTGGCCGACCGGGCGATCCGCCAGTTGCGCGACATCCTGAAGGCCGAGGATCCTTCGCTCGAGGTCTCGGACATCGATGCCGGCAGCTACGCGCCGGGCGAGCTGATCACGCTGGCGAGCCCCAGCTTGTTCGGAGAACCCCGCCTACTGCGCGTCGAGAACGTCGAGAAGAGCAGCGATGCCTTCCTCGACGAAGCGCTCGCCTACCTCGAGATGCCGGCCGACGACACCTACCTGGTGCTGCGGCACGCGGGAGGCGTTCGGGGCAAGAAGCTGCTGGATGCCATTCGCGCCGGCACCGGCGGCGGCATCGAGATCGTCTGCGCCGAGCTGAAGCGCGACAGCGACAAGTTCGACTTCGTGGCCGCCGAGTTCGCAGCGGCCCGCCGCCGCATCACCGGGGGAGCACAGCGCGCACTGGTCGCCGCATTCAGCGACGACCTGGCCGAACTGGCGGCCGCCTGCCAGCAGTTGCTGGCCGACGCCAGCGACGAGATCACCGAGACCATCGTCGATCGCTACTACGCGGGCCGGGTCGAGACCACCGCGTTCGCGGTCGCCGATGCGGCGATCGCCGGCCGCCACGGCGAGGCACTCGGACTGCTGCGGCACGCCCTCGCCTCGGGAGCCGATCCGGTGCCGATGGTGGCCGCCTTCGCGAGCAAGGTGCGCACCATGGCCAAGCTCTCGGGCCAGCGCGGCAGTTCGGGCGAGCTCGCCTCGCGGTTCGGGCTGGCTCCCTGGCAGGTCGATCGCGCGCGGCGCGACCTCCAGGGGTGGACGGATGCCGGCCTCGGCCGCGCGATCGAAACCCTCGCCGCGACCGACGCGCAGGTCAAGGGCGGGGGCCGCGATCCCGTCTACGCCCTGGAGAAGATGGTCGAGAGCATTTCGTCTCGCGGCGAGCGCTGAGGCACAGCGACGGATCTCTTGCCGTCAGGAACGGCAGCATCTCTGCCGAATCCCGGCGAACATGAGTGAAGGCCCCCTCGCTTTGCGTGGGGGCCTTCTTCGTTCGGCCTGAGCCGACGACGATTTAGATCAGAGCGCGGCGACCTGCTTGCTGATGGCGCTCTTCTTGTTCGCGGCCTGATTGGCGTGAATGACGCCCTTCGAGGTGGCCTTGTCGAGCTTCTTGGTCGCGAGACGCAGTGCGGTGTCTGCGGCCTTCTTGTCACCCGTCGCGATTGCGGCGTGGGTGGCGCGGATGGCGGTCTTGAGCTCGCTCTTGACGGCCTTGTTGCGCTCCTGCGCCTTCTTGTTGGTGCCGATGCGCTTGATCTGCGACTTGATATTCGCCATGACGATGTCTGTCTTTCGTTACGTGGAAGTTGTGGATGTGCCGGGATGGGCGGTAGAGGGCGCCTCCGGCCAATCGCGTGGTGGGAAACCACACGCAAACCAAGTGGCAACGTTACCAGGATGAGGGGGCAGCAGCAATCGTGAAGTCTGCCGGCCCGCCGGCACGGGCCTGGTCGATCCTGTTGCGCATGTCTGCCGACATCTCAGGAAGAAGGTCGACGCCGAACCACCGCGCATCGACCGCCTCGCCGTCTGCCGGTCGAGGGTGGCCCGAGATCCAGCGGCAGGTGAAGATCAGATCGAGATACTGGGCCCGGTCGCCGTTCTCGTAGACCACCGGCGGCGTGACGCCGACCCCGGCCAGGCGTTCGACCTCGATCACCACGTCCGCTTCCTCCAGGGCCTCCCGGGCCGCCGCGACGGCCGGCTGCTCTCCCGGATCGATGATCCCCGTCACCGGTGTCCACTCGCCGGTGTCGGCGCGCCGGATGAGGAGCACATTCTCGTCGCTCGCGTCGAGGATGACGGCCGTGACTGCGGACAACCAGAGCGGGTGCGGCCCGACCATCTTGCGCAGCTCGAGAATGAAGTCGGGAGTGGCCACCTCTCGACGTTAGCCTGAACCATGCCGTCGATCGCCGCCCACATCCCGTCGGTGCCCGGCTCGGGCATCCGCCGGATCTACGAGATCGCGGCCGAGCTCGACGGCGTGATCTCACTCGGGGTCGGTGAGCCCGATGTCCCTATCGCGCCGCACATCGCCGCTGCCGCGAAGGCCGCCTGGGACAGGGACGACACGAACTACAACCCGAATGGCGGCATCCTGCCGCTTCGGCGCGCCATCGTCGACAAGCTGGCCGCTGAGAACGCGATCGTCGCCGAGGTCGAGCAGGTCTGGGTCACGATCGGCGCCACCCAGGCGATCCACCTGGCGATGCAGCTGCTGCTCGCCGCGGGTGACGAGGTGCTGATCCCGGATCCCGGCTACACGATCTTCCCGATGAATGCGCGGATGCTCGACGCGCGTCCCGTGCCGTACTCACTCACCCCGGAGCGCGGCTTCCGCCCGAGCATCGACGAGCTCGAGGCGCTGATCACTCCCCGAACGCGGATGCTCATCGTGAACTCGCCGTCGAATCCGCTCGGCGCGGTCTTTCCGCGCGAGGTGCTCGAAGAACTGCTCGCCTTCGCCCGGCGTCACGACCTGTGGATCCTCAGCGACGAGGTCTACGAGCGCTTCGTCTGGGGCGGGCCCCACGTCAGCCTCGCGGCGATCGAGGCCGAGTCGGCCGCAGCTGACGCGGGGGGCGGCATCGAGCGGGTCTTCAGCGTGTTCTCGTTCTCGAAGACGTATGCCATGACCGGCATCCGCGTGGGGTATCTGGTGACGCCGCCCGGCCTCGCCGCGACCATGCGCAGCATGCAGGAGGCGTCGATCAGCTGCGTCGCCATGCCCGACCAGTTCGCGGCGCTGGCGGCGATCCAGGGCGAGCAGTCGCACGTGGCCACCGCCGCGGCCCACTACCGTGCGAACTACTCGGCAGCCTCGGCGGCACTGACGGCACGCGGCATCCACTACCTGGAGCCGACCGGAGCCTTCTATCTCTGGGTGGATGTCTCGCACGCCAGCCAGGGCGACGTGGCGGCCTGGTCCGAGCAGTTGCTGCTGCGCGACCGCGTCGCGGTGGCTCCCGGCAGCGCCTTCGGACGCTCCGGCGAGGGGTGGATCCGCCTCTGCCTCGCGGCCACCGAGGCCGATCTGCTCGCCGGAATCGCTCGTTTGCCGGGACCCCCTCGAAGGTGAGCCACTCCCTCGGGGGCCACTCCCACTGGGGAATGTCGGGGCCGCGGAGCCGCGCCCTACCTTGACCACCAAGGGTCCGACGCAGCAGCCGGACCGGGGGGAAGTGAACCCATGGTGGCATATCCGCACCCGACGGATGAACGGCACAGCCAAGTGCGACGGACGACAGCGATCGCTCTGGTGCTCGCGCTCCTGTTCACCCTGCTGTCGCTCGCGACCGCCGTCACCCCGGCACGCGCCGCTGCTTCGAACAGCTGCGACGGCTCGGCCGCCAACGACCAGAACTCCATTCGCGTCACGGCAAGCCACGGCAACGTGTTCTACATCGACAGCGGCCAGGGCCAGAACATCGACGCGGCGTATGCCTCGTACCAGGTGCAGAACCGCGACGCATCTCATGCGCGCAGCAACCTCTGGGTGATGGCCGATACCTTCACCGGCGGCGTGGTGCGTCTGGCCAACCCGGCAGATGCGGTCCAGCCCCTCGGCGACCTTGCGGCATCGGCAAGCGGGACCGCGTTCTTCTTCTTGAAGGCGACCTCTTCGACCTCGTTGGCCCAGTCGCATTTCGTGCACGTCTACTCGGGCAAGCCGGGCACGGCTGGGGCGACCGAGCTCTACAGCTGCACCTTCACCTTCGCGAAGGTTGCCGAGACCATCAAGGCCGCCGCCAACAAGGTGACCAACATCACCTCGACGGCGGTCACCACCGTCGGCTCGACGATGACCATCACCGTGCAGGGCAACACCGGCACGATCGGCGCGGGTAACGCTCTCGACGGATCCATGGTCTGGATCTCGCCCGCCGCTCGCTCCTCGTGGCCCACTGGGGCGCTGCGCCTGGAGTCGACGCTCTTCAGCGCCTATACCAACAACTCACGCAACGCGGGGAGCTTGGTCGGCACGTACGCGAATCAACTGCGCATCGGTCTCGCAAGCGGCTCCAAGTTCTACTACACCGCCGTTTACACCTTCCGGATCATCGGGCCGTCATCCATCACGGCCGCCTCGGTGATCCCGATCGCGCAGATCGCGAGTGGAACCCAGATCAAGCACACCGACCTCGCCAGTATCAGCTCGGCGACCGTCGCCACCGGCTCATCGACCGTCGCCCTACGCGTGACCAAGTCCGTCGCCCACACCGTCACCGTCGTCGGCGGGGTCACCACCCTCACCTACTCCGTGGCGCTGCAGAACACCGGTGGTGCCGCCACGGTCGACCAGATCGTCGACGAGCATGACGGCAGCCTGAGCCTCACGCCCGGAAGCGTGACATACAACGGGGTCGCGGTCGCCGATGGCAGCGCGCTGTCCGGCGCCCCGCTTCAGCTCGGGTTCGCGGGACCCTTCTCGGTTCCCGCGGGCACCAGCTCAGTGCCGACGATCCGAACCCTGACCTACAAGATGTTCGCGGCGCCGTGCAGCGGCACCTTCCTCTACCGGAACGCGGCGACGGCCCGTATCGGATCGCTCATCGTCGGCTCCGGCGACTCGACGGTCTCGGTCGTTCATGCCGGAGCGGCCTGCGGTTCGACCACTCTCGACATCGGCGACACCTCCGACGAGGCGTTGCCGATGGCTGTCACCACCAGTCCGGCTTCGGCCATCGGGCAGTCCGGTGCGCAGTTGAACGGCCTGGTCGACCCCAATGGCACCGCCGGCTCGGCGATCACCTTCCAGTACGGAACGAGCGCCGCCCTCACCGGGAGCACCACGGTGTCGGTCGGCACGACCACGACCTCGGCCACGCCCTACGCGGTGAGTCAGTCGATCACCGGCCTGGCGTCGGGCACGTTGTACTACTTCCGGCTCTCGGCGGGCGGGGTCGACGGCGACATCCTGTCGTTCGTCACCACCGAGGCGCCGGGACTGCCGACGGCGGTCACGAACGCGGCCACGAACGTCACCAGCCTCGGCTCGGCGACCCTCAACGGCACGGTCGACCCGAATCAGATCGCCAACGGCACGAAGGTGAAGTTCCAGTACGCGGCCGATTCGTCATCCGGGGCCTGCACCTCTCTCGGCACCGTGACGACGACGGGGTACGTGCAGTCCGAGACCGACACCGGAACCGAAGACGCGCTCCTGCTCGGGGCCTTCCCCGCCGACGTCAGCCAGCCCATCACCGGGCTCAGCGCCAATGGCTTCTATTGCTTCCGCGTCGTCGCGTATTACAACGCCGGCGCCGCCAACTGGAGCACCGCCGTCCCCGGCCAGTGGGTGGAGTTCAAAGAGGTCCTCAAGGCCGCGCAGACCATCACCTTCCCTGAGCCGGCAAGCATGGGCGTGACGACGACCGCGTCGCTGGGAGCCTCGTCGACCAGTTCCCTCGCCGTCGCGTACACCAGCAACACCGTGGACGTCTGCTCGGTGTCGGGGTCTGTCGTCACGGCCCTCACCGTGGGCACCTGTTCTCTGACGGCATCCCAGGATGGCAATGACAGCTTCACGGCGGCCGCTCCGGTCACCGTCACCTTCTCGGTCACGAAGCTGAGCCAGACCATCACCTTCCCGTCCATCTCGGGTCTGATGACCGGGGTGACCGTGAGCGCAGGGGCGACGACGACCGCCACAGGTCTCGCTCTCAGCTATTCGACGAGCACACCCGACTTCTGCAGCGTCGACGCGGCAACCGGTCAGATCACCGCGATCGCCGTCGGCACGTGCTCGGTGACCGCCAGCCAAGCGGGCTCGGACACCTACCTGGCCGCCGCACCCGTCACCGTCACCACGTCGATCCTGCCCGGCCCGCCGGCCGTCACCACGACGAGTCTTCCCGACGCGACGATCGGCACCGCGTACTCTGCGACACTCAATGCGGGGGGCGGCACGGGGACCTACGTCTCGTGGGCGCTCACCGGCGGCACGCTTCCCGACGGCTTCTTCTTCAATGGGACCACCGGAGAGCTCTGGGGAACAGCGGGGACCGCAACGACGGTGCTCCTCTCCTTCACGGTGACCGACAACGCGCCCCAGACCAGCACGACCAAACTGCTGCGCCTGACCGTGGTGAAGAAGACCCAGGTGATCACCGCTGCTGACTTCGAAGGTCAGTACGGCGCGGCGGATCGGGCATCCGGAGCAGTGTCGTCGGCATCTCTTCCCCTGTCGTTCTCGAGCTCCGACCCGTCTCACGTCGGTGTCGACTCGTCGGGGACGGTCTCCTTCCTCTCAGTCGGCACCTCGACCATCACGGTGACGGCTCCCGGCGATGACAGCTACCTGCCCGCGTCGACGACCTTCGTGGTCACCGTGACACCCGCTGACCTCACTGTCACCGCCCCGAGTCCGCACGTCAGCTACGGTGATGCGCTGCCGGCGCTCTCGCCTCAGATCGATGGCTTCGTGAACGGTGACACGGCCGACGACCTGCTCACCGCACCCAGCTGCGTCAGCACCTACACGACGAGTTCCGCAGCGGGGAGCGCGCCGGCGGTCACCTGCTCGGGAGCCACCGCGGCGAACTACACCATCGCGTATTTGGATGGCGCGGTCATCATCGCGAGGATCCCGCAGCAACTGAGCGCCAACCCCGACTCGCTGAACGACCTGGCGCCGGGCACGACCGAGTCGTTCTCGGCCGCGAGCACCAGCGGGCTCGAGCCGACCGTCACGGCCTCCGGCGACTGCAGCTGGAGCGCGGGTCTGATCACCGCCGGCGCGGACGCGGGCGTATGCACGCTCACGGTGACGATCGGCCAGTCGCAGAACTACCTGGCGGCGACCCCTCTGGTGCGGACCGCGAACGTGGTGGTCGGTGCGAAGCTCAATCGGACTTTGACACTCGCGCTCGATCACCCGGGCGCGACCCATCCGATCACCGATGCGCTGCACGCTCTCACCACGCTCGACCCGGACAGCGGAACGGTGACGCTCTCGGTCGATCCGGCGTCCACCGCGGTTTGCGCCATCGCCACCGATGGAACGATCACGCTCCTGGCGCCCGGAACCTGCACGATCCGGGCAACCGTGCCCGAGGATGACACCTACTCGGCCACCGAGCAGCAGCTGTCGTTCGACGTGACCACCGCGTCACGCACGCTCGGGATCTCGGCGGCGCTGACCAGCGGCACCGTTGGATCGGAGATGCTCCTGGTGGCAACCCCTTCGGCGGGCTCCGGAACCATCACCTTCGCGCTGGAGACCGGCTCCGATCACTGCTCGCTCAGCGGAGACATCGTTACCGGGATCGCGGCCGGCTGGTGCGAGGTTCGCGCCACCATCGCGGCCGACGGCGACTACGACTCGGCGCAATCGGAACTCTTGACTCTCGAAGTGACCGTCGCGGCAACGCCCGATCCCACCTCGAGCGCGACCCCGACTCCGGACCCGACATCGGATCCGACGTCCGACCCGACCCCGGGCCCGACACCTGACCCGACGTCTGACCCGACCCCGGACCCGACGTCTGACCCGACGTCCGACCCGACCTCTGACCCGACCTCGAGCGCGACTCCGACTCCCGTCCCGAGTTCCGGGCCGACGACACCGCCGCGCGGGCATGCGACGCTGCCGCCTCGGATCGCTCCTCCGTCGTCGCCGAAGAACGAGCCCCTCGTCGTCATCGTCGGGCACCCGCGCCCCGGACTGGTCATCGCCCTGGTGCCGAGCGCGCGCCTTCCTCATCCGATCCCTGCTCCCGCCATCGCGATCGGGCAAGCCGCGGCTCCGCGCGCACCGGTACGAACCGGCGATTCGAGCGATACGCACGACAGCGGCAAGGGAATCGAGCAAGGACTGGCTGCTGCCGACCTCGACGCTGCTCACCGCACCCTGACGCAACTGTCCCAGGAGTCCTTGTCCGGCTTCGCGCCCGGCTCCGGCATCGTCGTCCGCGTCACGGGCGCTCGCACGATCGGTCAGTTCGTGGTTGCTCCGGGGACTGAGGTCGACCCCGTGAGCATCGGTGCCGCGATCAGCGAATCCCGTTCTCGCCTTGCAACTGGTTTTGCGTCGATCAACCGGACCGGCATCTCCTCACAACCCTCGGATGCCGAGGTGCTCGGGGGAGCTGTCACCGCGGACGCTCTCCGCGCGGTTCACGACTCCGGCCTGCCCACACCGATAACCGTCGGAGAACTTCCGGTCGATCATGCGCGAAGCTGGCTGTCGATCGGCGCAGAGGTCCACGGTTATCTGCCCGGCTCCGTCGTCTACCTCGTGGTGACGACTCGGCCGACGATCTTCGGTGCGGCCGTGGTGGGTCGCGATGGCAGCGCCAGGATCGAGGGCATGCTGCCTGCCGACCTGCTGGTCTTGGGGGGGCATGACATCCGCGTGATCGGAAGCCGGCTGCTGTCGGGCGTCGTGGCCGATCGCGACGGCGGCATCCAACTCAGCACGCAAGCCATTCACGAGATCCAGCGCTTCGACGCGGGCACGACCGCAACGGTCCGCCTGACCGGGGCCAACGGCACCGGTGGCCGGCACCAGGTGATCCGCATCATCAGCCTGAACGCCGATGCTCCGTGGTGGACGGTCTGGGTGCTCGCCCTCGTTGGACTCGTTCTGCTGGTCGTCGCGCGGATGCTGCTGCGGCGTCGTCCGGTGCGGGTGATCACGGCCCTGGCCACCGTCGCGATGACGGGCCTCCCGGTGATCGTGGGCTGGGTGGCTCGGAGCTACGAGGTGGTGACCGTCGGCATCCTGGTCGGCGCTGTCTTGGTTGCGGCGAACGTGCTGCTCGGCCGGCGCACCCGGCTGTTCC
>Ga0207711_10001331_pt1 | contig 23378 bp, 22 predicted proteins | sample KBSS34metaG_FD_184401 | JGI IMG/M metagenome (GOLD analysis project Ga0207711, IMG submission 184401) | Switchgrass rhizosphere microbial communities from Kellogg Biological Station, Michigan, USA - KBS S3-4 metaG (SPAdes) (version 2) | ecosystem: Host-associated > Plants > Roots > Rhizosphere...
GTAAGATTCAAACGTACGGCATTTGTGCAGGAGGGGCCCTTAGCTCAGTCGGTTAGAGCAGCGGACTCATAATCCGTTGGTCGATGGTTCGAGTCCATCAGGGCCCACCAAGTTTTCCATAGTTTGCCAGTCAGTTCGCCTTGCCATATTCGGCAGGCGCCGGCGAAATGTAAGGGCGTGAGTAAATGAACACCGAACTCTTCCCAGGCCGTCATTGCCTCGTCTGTGAATCGCGGGCGGTCATCGAGGACCAGCCTAAACTTAACGTGAGAGTGTTCACTTGCCCGGAGCACGGGACTTACGCCGTTTATTACGGTGTATTACGGGCTCTACCAGAAAGCCTGGAGTGGGAGCAGACTAAGCCGGCCTTGGCGCGAGGACTGCAGTGGATGGCGGAGCACGGCCAGGAAGCCACGCTGATGGACGAGCGCAGCGTGATGATGGTAATCAGCCGGGGTATGGCCAAATGAGCGCACCCGCACCCGTGATCCGGTTCCACCAAGTCATCTAGGCCTTTACTTCAGTCCCCGAAGGCTTGTGCATAAGGTCCACGATCGCCTGGAACAATCGGGACTTCATGGCATTCCGTTGCGGGGCGCGCGTGATGTAGCGCACCACAACTTCCAGGCCGCTGCCTCCTGGACGCAGGTTCACGGACGGTTTTGCGGCAAAACTGCGGACTCCATACCGGCTGGTGACACGCTCCCAATCCTGAGCGGCTTGCGCGGAGTCGGCTTCCGTCTCGCGCTCCACCAGCTTGCCGATCTGTTCGGCCGTCCGGTAGGGATCGCCCTCGGCCGGCAAGGCCACGACCAGCTCATCCCAAAGCCATTGGCCCGATGTAGAGAAATTGAAGTAATGGCCGTCCATCGCAAAGCTGTTGGAGAAAGCCACCTTGCGGCCGGTTGGATGCCCCGTATCGGTCCAGTTGCCCGATTCCAGCAGCACGGTTTTCAGGATTCCGAGCTCGATGACTTCGCCGCTGACTCCGTTGATCTCCACCCAATCGCCCACGCGGATTCCATTTTCGCCCATCAACGCGAACCAGCCGAGGAAGGCGACGATAAAGTCCCGGAGCACCACCGTTAGTCCCGCCGTTGCCAGGCCGATGATGGTCGAAAGCTGGCTGGGTGCGCCGAACAGCACCAGGAGAATCAGCACGACCCCCAGGACCTGCACAGCGACTGTGGCTATCATCTGCCCTTGCTGCAGGCGTTTGCGAACCTCCTTACGGAACAGGCGGCGGATCGCGACGATGGCCAGCATCGCCGCCAGAAGAATGGCGAGTATCTCCGCGACCGAGCCTAGAAGTAAATGCAACACCGAGCGGCGTCGAGTCCCAATCAAGCCGCTCCAGCCCTGGTACACGCCCGCGAGCTGTTGGCAATCCTGAATACGCTGATCGAGCTCGGCCAGCGTTTTTCTCTCCTCCGATTGCCGATGAAGCCCTGCAATCTGGTCCGCGGTGCTGGCATCGGCCTGTGCAGCCGTTTGTGCGGTGGGTTGCTTTTCAAGCTGGCTGTGCTGATCTGCCAAACGCTTTTGTTGATCCGCGGCCTGTTGTTGGGCGGCGAGCACCTTCTGCTCCAGGGAGCCGAGCGAGAACCAGGTGCGGACTTGCTGGGCTAGAGTTGCGGTCGGACTGGCGCTCGCACCCTTGAGCGCTTGCGCAGTCTCATGCTGGGTGGCTTCATGTTCCTTGATGGCGCGTTGCAGGGAGGAATGCGGATCGCCGCCTTGCCGCGCCAAGTCTTGCTGAGCGTCTTCGAGGTCGTCCTGGTTGAGAGCCAGTTGCGCGTTGGCCAGATCCAGCTGATTCTTGGCGTTCGAAGAAGGATCCTTGGCCAGTTGTGCGATGCGGCTCTGTTCCACCGCGATCTGGAACTTCATTTGATTGACGCGCTCAATGAGATCGCGCAACGGCCCGGTGGCCGGCGGGCGATACAATGCGGCTTGGCGGAGCGCGGTGGCTAAGGCTTGGTCCTCTTCGTGATCGGCCAGACGCAGGGCTTCCCGCGCGGCGTTCTGTTCGTCGCTGGTCTCGGCCAGGGCGGCCACCTGATTCGCGGTGGCGAGAAGCTGCGAGTCGAGTGGGGTGCCAGTGTTGACGGTGGTTAGCGCGGGTGTTGCCGTGCGATTACCGGGCTCCCGAGTCGCATACACGGCGATCAGGCAGGCTAGCAGCAGCACGGCGAGGATTACCGCCGGCACCGTGTACAACCGTTTCATCCGTTAGCCTCTCTGGGTCGCTGGCCGTTTAATAAAGATCCAGCACTAGTATCCCAGGCGCAGCATGCCATCCTGCTTGCCTTGCACCGTGCCCTTCATGAGCCATTCAAGCGATGCGCTGAACAACAGCAGGTGATTCTTCTCCCACATCGCATTGTGTGAGGAACACGCCAGGTCGACGAAAATCTTCTTGGGCGAGCCGAGGTCGGTGTAGAGTTCACGCACGCGATCGGGATTGACCTGCTTGTCATGCGCTCCGGAGACCATGAGAGTCGGGATCTGTGTCTTTGCGACTACTGCCGTCGTCCATCCCCAGGTGGTTACTAGCGGAGCACGCCGGACACCTGTCCCCCAGGTCGCTCCAATCGGATCGGACGCGATCATTTCTGACCACACCGAATCGAGCGCGCCCGCCGCATATTGATCTGGGCAGCCGACTTGACTGTTCCAGAGCGTGATCAGTTCCTGCTTCGACTGCGTGTTGAAGGCCGCACCGTTGGCCGGCACCTGCTCCGGCGCGTCGGCCTTCGCTGCTCTGTTATATGCGGGGGCCAGCAAAACCAGCTTGGCGACCTTGTCCGCATGCTGCGCTGCGTAGCCTGCCGATCGCGGTCCGCCGAGCGACCACGCCAGCAGATTCACTTTGTCCACGTGACGCAACGCGCGCACGCGATCGACCACGGCATCGATATCGTTCCAGTCTGACGCGAGCGTCGTCATCTGGTGCGCATAGCTGGCGGCGCACGGCGCGGCAATTATGAAGGGCACGTACAGCGCCTGTTGCTCTTTGCTGAGATTGCAGGGATCGCTCATCGCGGCCGGACGCGTGGAGCGCCCATAGCCGGTCATATCCATCGAGAAAACGTCGAAGCCGGCGTGGGCGAGATACGCCATCCAACTGTAGTCCTGATACGGAATGTCGAAAGACACTTCCGCCGGGGTGCCCGCGCCGTGGATGAACAGGGCGACTCTATCGGCCGCGAGTCCGCCGCGCAGGACGGTTCCAGCTTCCACCACCTCGCGCACGTAGATCTGCGTTAGTTGGCCGGCGATGGCTGGGACGGTGGAATGAACCTGGACATAGTGGTCGACCCGCAGGAGGCGGTCGCCGTCGTCCGCGAATGCAGCGGTGGCAAAAGCCAGCATTAAAAGGATGGCCGTTCGAAGTTTCATCTGAAACAGTATAGGACGAATATCACGCGATTTTTACCGTCTGCGGAGATCCTTCGAAACCAGTCAGTTGCCGGATGCCGAAAGTTTGTGCGGGATTTTTTACCCAAGCCACCATGAAAGATCTGCAGGCAACGATCCCATCTGCAGATCGTCTAATAGTCAGGAGGTGCGTTATGTTCAGAAAATTTGGATTATCTGCACTGGTCCTCGGAACGGCATTAACAGTGCTCGGACCGGGTTCCGCTCAAGCACGACAGCCCGAACGCGAACATCACCGCCACCGCTTCAGCGTGTTCTTCGGGGTTGGCCCGCAAAGACACTACGCTGAAGGGTATTACGACCGTTGGGGCTATTGGCATCCGTATGGTCCCGGCTATTACGATAGTCGAGGCTTTTGGCACGCATCGTAACGGATGACGTGGGAGTGTGAGTAGCTCCGTGGGCCGGCGTAACTGCCGGCCCACTCCATTTTTGCGGAAGTATCGCCTGAAGGCCGCCACCATGGACAATAGATAGTTCATGGTAGAAACCATTCAGTGGACCGATGCGGGCGTGGTCATGATCGACCAGACCCGCCTGCCGCGCGAGCAGAAGTTCGTCACCTGTCGCACATATCTCGAAGTCGCCGACGCCATCAAGACGATGGTCATCCGTGGCGCGCCGGCGATTGGGGTCGCGGCTGCCATGGGGGTAGCGCTAGGAGTCCAGGAAGGCGCCGACTTCGAGACGGTCTGCAAAACGCTCGCGGCCACGCGCCCAACGGCGGTGAACCTGTTCTGGGGCATCGAGCGCATGAGAAAACTTTATGCGCGGCTTCAGGGTGCTTCGCGCGAGGAACTCGTGCGAAGCGTTATCCAAGAGGCCCAGCAGATCCGTCTCGAAGATATCGCCATCTGCGAGGCCATCGGCCGTCACGGTGAGCCGCTGGTTCCGGATGGCAAAACCGTACTGACGCACTGCAACGCCGGAGCGCTCGCGACGGCTGGATATGGCACTGCGCTGGGCGTGATCCGTGCCGCCGTCAGCGCCGGCAAGAAGATCGACGTCTTTGCCGACGAAACTCGTCCGTTTCTCCAGGGCGCTCGCCTGACAGCGTGGGAACTGCAGCAGGACGGAATCGCCGCCACCATCATCACCGACAATATGGCGGGACACTTTCTGCATTCCGGCAGAATTGGCTGCGTTGTGGTGGGCGCGGACCGGATCGCCGCCAATGGCGACGTGGCTAACAAGATCGGGACGTACTCGGTGGCCGTGCTCGCCAAGGAGAACGGGATTCCCTTCTATGTCGCCGCGCCGGTTTCGACGTTCGATCTGACTCTCGCTTCGGGCGACTTGATTCCTATCGAAGAACGTTCCTCCGACGAAGTCACGCACTTCAGGGGAGTGCCGGTAGCTCCGGAAGCAATCGAGGCGAAGCATCCCGCGTTCGATGTGACGCCGTCCCGCTACGTCACCGCGATCGTGTGCGAGCGGGGCATCGCTCGCGCACCTTACGAAGAATCACTGCGCAAGTTGGCGAAGGCGTGATACGGTGAGATTTATGTCAGTTGCCCGTCTCACAGTTTTTTTCGCTGTCGCGCTGGCGGTTTCCGCGCAAGGGCTCACCAATCGCCGCGCCCCCAGTTTTTCGCTGCCCGACTCCGCGCTCAAGCAGTACGATATTCTGGACTACCGCGGAGGCTGGCTGCTGCTGGGATTCATAGGAACTGGTTCTGCGGATAGCAAGGAGCTTTCGAAGAAACTCGAATCGGTAAAGGCCAAGTATGGATCGAAAGTAGGAATTCTGTCGGTCCTGATCTCGCCGCCGGAGACCCAAGCCACTGCGTCCAGGTACGTCTCCGAGACGAAAATCACTACCCCCATTTTGTTCGACTCCGGCCAAGTGGCGATCGCTTACTTTAAAGCCACCCCGCAGAAACCGACCTTTGACCAACCGCACGTGTTTGCCATCAACCCCAACGGGCTGATCGTGAAGGAGTGGTCGCAAGCGGCTATCCAGGCTCCCGGGTTCATCGTCGAGCTGGATCAACTGATCGCAGGGGTTCCTGGTAAAAAGTAGTCCCCGGCACGACAGTACTAAAGAGAAGACCCTAGTCGGCCGATTTAACCATGTGCAGACTGCGCAGGTTTCGCCCGAGCTCGCCGATGCCGCAGACGTCTTAAGCGATCAGCTCCGCTTTCATCTTCAAGGGTTGGCGCGATTTCTGGAGCCTCAGGCCGATAAAATCGATCGCCGCTTCCTGACGCGCCTGAGGGAAATGGGGTTCGAGCCGCAGCAGCGCGCGGCGTTAGCCGCCATTACCCCAGGGGCCGCCTCGCGCGTTTTGGCCCACGAGCTCCCCGCTCTCAAATTCATCGAGCAAGTGGAATATAACGGCCGCCGCCTGGCCAAGTTGAACCTGCCGCCCAGCGCGATCCTGGAAGCCTTGCAGGAGTACGATCGCCTGCTTGCGCCTGCGCTCGAAGCCCTGATTCCCGATGACCACGCCAATTTTCAATGGGTCCGCGATCAGCTGCATTTCTGTGTCATTCTCACGCTGAACAACGCCTACTATCAGGTCCGCGAGGCCGAAACACAGGCCTTCTACGAGCTGTTCCGCGTGGAGCTCGAGTCGCGCAATCTGGAGGAGCTGCTACGGCGGTTCCTCGAAACTCTGGTGCACGTCTGCCGCGCCGACGCCGGCCGGCTGTACATGTTGAATGACGACTCCACCGAGTGGGTGCTACGCGCGGGCTGCCCGGATTCTGAGGTGTTGTCGGTTCCCAATCGGCCCGGACTGGTCAAGAAACTCTCCAAGCCGCGGTATATGAATGGCGATCCCCGCGCGGCGGACGTTCTACTGGAGGAAAGCTGGCACAGCCGGTTCCCCTCCTGCTGGTCGATTCCACTGGCGGCTGATGGACGGACCGCGGGAGTGATGCAGTTCGGCTTCGCCAAGGCCTACGAGTGGCTGCCGCGCGAACAGGAACTGCTGGCCGCAGCCGCCGAGCGCTGCCTGATGGCCGCGGAAAAAGCTCGCCTGGTGGAGGATTTAGCCCAGCGCGAGGAGCAGGTCCGGCGCCTGGCTGAGCACATGCTGCACGTCGAGGAAATGGAGCGCCGCCGTATCAGCCGTGAGCTTCACGATGAGGCCGGCCAAAGCCTCCTATGCATCCGGCTCCAGATGGAGCTGCTGGAGCAGGAACTCCCGGACGGCGAACGGGAATGGAAATCCAAGCTACGCGATGCGCGGGAAATGACCGAGCGAACCATCCTTGAAATGCGCCGCCTGATCTCGGCCTTAAGCCCCGCCGTACTGGAGCAATTGGGTCTGGGCGCTGCCCTTCGGCAACTGGTGAATCGCTTCCAAAGGCTCAACAATTGCGAGGTAAAGCTGCATCTGGCCAAGATGGGGGTGCTGCCACAACAAGTAGAAGTGATCTCCTATCGCCTTCTACAGGAATGCTTTAACAACATCGGCAAGCACTCCGGGGCGACCCACGTAAATATTTCCCTGATCTCGGCCGATGGAAGACTAAGGCTGGTGGTGGACGACAACGGCGTCGGTTTCAATATCGACGAAGCTTTAGCCAAGCGGGAATCCTTCGGCCTGTCCGGAATGCGTGAGCGCGTTGCCCTTTTGGGGGGTGAATTTCACGTAGAAAGTCGTACGGAAGGAACCAGGAAGGGTACAAAGATTTCCATAGAACTGCCGATAGCCAAATAGCGGCTTTTGTAGGAAGGATTACGTAAGGCAAGGTCTAAATACTATGGCCAAGATTCGAATCATGCTGGCGGACGATCACACATTGTTTCGCCAAGGTATCCGCACGCTAATTTCGGCCGAAGCTGACATGGAAGTTGTCGGTGAAGCGTCTAATGGCGGCGATGCGGTGGATAAAGCTAATGAAGTGCGGCCCGACGTGGTCCTGATGGATATTGGGATGCCCGGTCTGAGCAGCTTCGAAGCCACACGCCAGATCAAAAAGAACCGGCCCGAGACTAAGGTCCTGTTCCTTACTATGTACGACGACGAGGATTACCTGGTCGAAGGCATGGAGGTGGGCGCCAGTGGTTATGTCTTGAAAGATAGTCCCAGCCAGCAACTGGTGGCAGCGGTCCGCGATATTTGCCGCGGCGGCAGCTATCTGAGCCCGCGCATGCTCTCCCAACTGGTGGACGATTTCCGCAGCCGCATTAAGTCGGCCAATCGTTTGCCGCGTTTCGCCACTCTGACCACCCGCGAGCGGGAAGTGCTCAAGATGCTGGCGGAAGGTAATTCGGTCAAGGAAATCGCCTGCGACCTGAATCTCAGCGTCAAGACTGTCGAAGCGCACAAGTTCAACCTGATGCGCAAGCTCGACATTCACAATAAGGCGCAGCTGGTGCAGTACGCCATCCAGAAAAAGATCATCAAGATTCCGAATCTCGTGTAACGTATCCTCCTAGAAAGTTGTGAACCTAGAGCCGCGGGCGACCGCGGCTCTTTTTTATGCGGTCTACCAAATGACGAAGGACACGATACTCGATCAGCTCCGTCCAACGATTCCGTTGCTCATCTTGCCAACATTGCACCTGATCCTTTGTTTCGCTGTAGCCTTCAGCATCAACAGCGTAGCGGGTGGATGGAAATGGATCTTCGTGCTTGTCGCCGACTTCCCTTTTTCTCTCCTAATAGGCCACTTTGCGTCTCCCGATTCCCTCGCGGCATTCGCAATCTTCGGCACCTTGTGGTGGTATTCGATTAGCGTCTTCCTGCGATGGATTTTCGGGGTGGGAGAGTCAATCGCGAACCGGTAGACGTTCTCTGTTCGTATTGCGGGCGAGACATGCCTCGCCCCTACAACGCCGCCTGCTCTTGTAGGGGCCGCGCATGCCCGGCCCGGAGCTACACTGGAGGCGAGCTCGCCTATGAAAAAATTCTTCCTCGGATTCGCGATCGGGATTGTGTTCGTCGGCCTGGTCGGGGTGATTCTGGTGTTCGCCGCGATTCGCATGGCTTCCAGCTTCGGTGGCGAACGCCCAGTTACGGTGGCGGACAATTCCGCGCTGATTCTCAATCTGGAAGGCGCGGTTCCCGAGCAGGCGCCTGTGGACGTTGCGATTCCCTACTTGCAGCAGCAACCGCCGCTGACAGTACTCGATACCTGGAAGCTGCTTCGTCGGGCCGCCAGCGACACGAAGGTGAAAGCTCTCATTTTAGAGCCGCGGGGTCTCGATGCAGGCTGGGCCAAGCTCGAGGAGCTTCGCGCGGAGATCCTGGCGTTCAAGCAATCCGGCAAGCCCGTGTATGCTTACCTGCGGAATGCGGGCACTCGCGAGTACTACTTAGCCACGGCGGCCGACAAAATTTACATGGCGCCTGAAGACGAGCTTGACGTCAAAGGGATTCGCGCCGAGTTGATGTTCCTGAAGGGCACGCTCGACAAGCTGGGCGTGACTATGGAATTCGAGCACGTCGGCAAGTACAAGGATGCGCCCGACACGTTCACTAAAACTTCGCCCAGTCCGGAAACGCTGGAGGTCACCAACCAGATTCTGGATCAGTACTACGGAAATATGGTCCAGGTGATCGCCGATGGCCGCAAACTGCCTCCGGGCGCGGTCCGCGGCGTCATCGATCAGGGACCGTTCATCGGCAAGAGCGCGCTCGATAGCGGCTTGGTGGACGCGCTGATTTTTGAGGATGAGATGTTGGGGCAGCTCAACACCAACCTCAAGGTCGACCTCAAGAAGATCGGTGCGCGCAGCTACTCCAAGGCTGCGGGGGCAGACCCGGCGGGCCGTTCGCGCATCGCCTATGTCACCGGGGATGGAGAAATCACGCGCGGCGATCCGGGCGAGGATGTTTCCGACACCGGCATCACCGCCTTCAGCATGGTGAAAGTGCTGCGCCAGGTGGCTGACGATTCGACCATAAAAGGCGTGATTCTGCGAGTGGACTCGCCGGGCGGCGACGGCATTGCGTCCGACGACATCCTGCATGAGATGAAAGTGCTCAGCAAGAAGAAACCCGTGCTGATTTCGATGTCCGACCTGGCAGCGTCCGGCGGATACTTCATCGCCATGACCGGGGATCCGGTGCTGGCGTATTCGAATACGCTCACCGGTTCCATTGGCGTGTTCTTCGGCAAAGTGAACCTGAGCGGCCTGTACGACAAGATCGGCATGAAGAAAGAGCTGTTGACGCGCGGGCGCTTCGCCGCCATCGATTCCGAGAACAAGCCCCTGACGTCCGAGGAAAAGGACAAGGTTCAGAAAGAGATCCAGGTGTTCTACCGCGGCTTTGTGGAGCGCGTAGCGGAAGCGCGCAAGCGCCCTTACGATCAAGTGGAACCGCTGGCGCAGGGCCGTGTGTGGCTGGGAGCGCAAGCCAAGACGAACGGATTGGTGGATGAGATCGGCGGCTTGGACCGCGCCGTCGAGATGATTAAGCAGCGCACCAACATCCCCGCGTCGGAACAGGTTACGCTGGTGACCTACCCGCCGCGCCGCACGTTGCTCGAGATGCTGCTCAAGAGCTCCACGGACAATAATTCGGAGCTGGAATCGGCCATCAAGGCTGTCGCCGGAAACCTGCCCTGGAAGTCGTTGGCGCATGGCGGGGTGCAGCGCCTGATGCCGTACTCACTTGTAATAAAGTAGGCGACCTAGCGAAGGGTCCATTTACGGGCTTGGTCGGTTGTGGTAGCATGATATTGCTTCCGGAAGAACCTTCCGGCGGCACACCCCCTCTCACGGAGATACACAACCACGGAATGAGTTTTACCGTCTTCTTGGGCAATTTGCCCACCTGGGTCACCGCGGACGATATCAAGGGATGGCTTACAGCCGAAAACCTGGTCGCGGACGCAATTAAAGTTATCCGCAACCCCGAAACGCAGGAGTCCAAGGGCTTCGCGTTCATCGAAGCGCCCAACACCGAGGAGATGAACTCCATCATTCGACGGTTTGACCGCGCTCCGTTGGAGGATCGCCTGCTTCGGGCCAATCCTGCGCAGCCGGCTCGACCGAAGGGGCAAACTGGCAGTGGCCGGCCCATGGGTGGTCCCGGAGGATCGGGGCCGTCTCAAGGGGCTCCCACAGGGCATAATGCCGAGCGCAGCACCGGGGCCGGACCGCGTGCGAACCATGCCGAAGGGCATAGTGCGCCTCCTCAGACGTCCGAACATCGGCCGCCTCCACCGCCGCGACGCGCCAAGAAGACCTTCGCCAAGCGCAGCGAGAGCCGCGGCCCGCAGAGCTCCTTCGCCGAAGAACTCGCCAAAGCCCTCTAATCCCCTCCCTGCTGCCTCTGCCACCGCTCCTTGAAGGCGGTGCGAAGGTGCTATACTCAATTCCTAAGTAATATTAATATTAAGAGCCCGCCGCTTTCGTGGGCTTTGAGGGCCTATGGGCGAACTCCTGATTATCAGGCTTCTTTTCATTGCCGTGTTGGCGTTTGCCGCCTACTTTCTCCATCCCTTCAACCTGGAGGGTGTGGTGGCTGCCGGTGTGGGCGTCGTCGCCGGCGCCGCAGTGGTGGTGTTCGAGATCCGGATCAAGCAGGTCAGTATGCCGCGCTTGATTGGATCGGCCTTCGGCAGCGTCCTAGGAATCCTGGGCGCATACCTCATCTCCCTGGTACTGGAAAAGGCCATGCCGGACAGCGATAACACGGTGCCTTTTCTGCAAGTCCTGATTTTGGCGCTGATGACCTACTGTGGCCTGGTGGTGGGCGCCGCCAAAGGCGAGATGTTGAACCTATCGGCGCTGGGAGGTTTGTTTGGCGGAGAAAAAGCCACTAAAACTTCCTTCAAGATTCTGGATACCAGCGTCATCATTGACGGCCGGATCGCCGATATCGCCGAGACCGCGTTTATCGATGGCTCGCTGGTCATTCCGCAGTTCGTGTTGCGCGAGTTACAACAGGTGGCGGATTCCTCGGATGGGATGAAGCGCAATCGCGGCCGGCGCGGGCTGGACGTGCTGCAGCGGATCCAGAAGATGCCGCAGTTGAATATCCAGATCCTCGAAGACGATTTTCCCAACGTCCGCGAAGTGGACATGAAGCTGATCGAGCTGGCCAAGCTGTACACGTGCAAGATCGTCACCAACGATTTCAACTTGAACAAGGTCGCGCAGCTGCACGGCGTGGAAGTGCTGAATATCAACGACCTGGCGAATGCGCTTAAGCCGGTGGTGCTGCCGGGCGAAACCATGCGCGTGTTTATTCTCAAGGAAGGCAAGGAGTACAACCAGGGCGTCGCGTATCTGGATGACGGCACCATGGTGGTGGTGGACAATGCGCGCAAAATGATTTCGAAGACCATCGACGTCGCCGTGACCAGCGTGCTGCAGACCACCGCGGGGAAGATGATCTTTGGCCGCTTCGACGAACGCGCCCACACGGTCTACGACAAAGAACGTCCTCAGCGGGAAGCGGCCAGCGGCGCGTAACTGGGTTCTACATTGACAAACCGTACGGAAAAGCGCACGTTTAAAATGTGCCTAAGGTCGTAAACTCCAGCCAAGCCAGGTCCAGCCTATACGGACTGTTGGATGAAGCTGCGGCATCCCACGAGCCTGTTCTCACCACCGGAAAGAGATCCAATGGGGTGCTGATATCCGAAGAGGATTGGCGAGCGGTCCAGGAGACGCTGTTTCTTCTGTCTATCGCCGAAATGCGGAGTTCCATCCGCCGCGGTCTGAAAACTCCCGTTAAGTCGTGCCTCAAAAGCCCCGGCTGGTAACCTGGCAGCTCGTCTTTACGAGGCAGGCGGCGAAGGATGCCAAGAAACTGACCCCGGGGCAGTCTCCGGCCGCAAGCCGAGAAGCTCCTGGCTGTGCTCGCCGCCCCCTTCCAGAACCCGCCACCTTTTGAAAGACTGATTGGTGATTTGGCTGGCGCGTATTCACGCCGAATCAACATTCAACACCGCTTGGTGTATCAGGTCCTCAAGGAACCGCGGGTGGTAAAGGTCATCCGAATGGGGACCCACTACGAATAAAACAGTTTCACAATGAACCAATGCCGAATCGGGATTCGCTAGACAGCGAATAAAGCAGGTCGAAACACCAGATTTCCATTGCTCCGTTCCTGGATGTTGCTTATGCTCAGTGAGCCCGAGGAGCGCGAAGCCAAGGGAAGAGGGAGACCGCTGCATGAACGCTAGATGTCCGCGTTCTAGGTTTTCAAGGCTCGGTTCAGTGATATTGCGTCGGGCGGCATGGGTTTGCGTGGCAACCTTGATTCCGGCGGGTTTTGGGCAACAGATCCAGCCGAACGCCATCCCAGTGAGAAACTGGCCCCTTAATAAATCCAACATTGGAGCGCCCGGCGATCCGAGCGCGGCCGTGGGCAGCAGCACCGCAGGATTGGTCTTCATCGCTATCACTCCCTGCCGCGTGATGGATACGCGTAGCGTGGGGGGATCGGGCAAAACCGGCGTATTCGGACCTCCCGGGCTGGTGGGTGGTCAGGCGCGGGTGGTTCCGATTCCCTCATCCAACTGTGGCGTGCCAATCGCCGCGGCCTATTCCCTGAACTTCGTTTCCGTCACTCTACCCGGACAGGCAGTGGCGTGGCTTGCTGCTTGGCAGGATGATACGGCATGGCCCGGCACCGTGGTCCTGAATGCCTTACAGGGTGGCACCGTAGCTGACTCGGCCATCGTTTCGGCGGGCGCCGACGGCGGAATACAAGTGCTCGCCACCAATAGCGGGGACCTGGTGATCGATATGAACGGATACTTCGTTCAGGCCCCCACGGTGCAAGGGCCTGCGGGGGCGACCGGACCGCCGGGTCCAACCGGAGACACCGGAGCCGCTGGACTGACAGGTGCAACAGGCGCGGCCGGAGCAACTGGAGCGTCGGGCACGGCAGGCGCTATCGGACCGGCAGGTGCCGCCGGAGCCACCGGACCGATCGGCCTAACGGGACTTACTGGAGCAGCCGGAGCAGCGGGCGCGGCAGGCGCAGCGGGCGCGATCGGACCGGCAGGTGCCGCTGGAGCCACAGGACCGATCGGCCTAACGGGACTCACTGGAGCGGCCGGAGCAGTCGGCGCGGCAGGCGCGGTGGGAGCTATCGGACCGGCAGGTGCCGCTGGAGCCACCGGCCCGATCGGCCTAACGGGGCTCACTGGAGCAGCCGGAGCAGCGGGAGCGGCCGGAGCCACGGGAGCGACAGGCGCGGCCGGTGCGAGCGGGACCCTGGCCTTCGCTGACTTCTTTGCCTTGATGCCTCCCGACAACGCGGCGACGGTTGGGATCGGCACCGACGTATCCTTGCCGCAAGATGGACCATCGTCAGGGGGTGCAATCGCGCGCACAAGCGCCTCGGTCTTTAATCTCGCTGCGATCGGCACCTACCAAGTCGGGTTTCAAGTAAGCGTGAACGAAGCCGGCCAACTTGCGCTCACTCTCAACGGGGCCGATCTTGCCTATACCGTTGTCGGGCGCGCAACTGGGACAAGTCAGATTGTCGGGATGTCTCTGGTCACTACCACTGTGGTTAATTCAGTGCTCACCGTTCGCAATCCTGCTGGTAACTCCACGGCGCTCACGATCACACCTCTCGCGGGGGGAACCCGCCCGGTCTCCGCCCATCTGCTGATTACGCAAATCCAATAACTCGCCCGGAACGTGCCACTGGCAGCAAAACGCCGGTGAATTCACTACAATCAGTAGTTCGCTCTGAAAGACCCGCATGAACGTCTCCGTCATACTTCCCGCCGCAGGACTCGGCACTCGCATGGGGCGAGAAAAGTCCGGTACCAGCCGCAAGCAGTTTATGCTGCTGGAAGGCGCACCGATCCTGATACACACCATCCGCAAGTTTCTGCGGAGTCCCTCCGTCACGGAAATCGTGGTGGCCTTGCGCGCCGAGGATATGGACTGGGCCCGCGGCTTGATCCATCAGGAACATCCCGCGAAGCCCGTGCGCGTGGTCGAAGGCGGCGATAGCAGGCAGGAATCGGTCGAGAACGCACTGGCGACGCTCGCGCCGGACACCGAGCTGGTTGCCGTGCATGACGCGGTGCGCCCCTTCATCGATTCCGAGCTGGTGGAGGAAGTCATCGCCGAAGCAGGCAAGAGCGGCGCAGCCATCGTCGGAATCGTGCCGGTGGATACCGTCAAGCAGGTGCACAAGAACAAGATCCGCGCAACCCTTTCGCGCGAACACCTGGTGATGGCGCAGACGCCGCAGGTATTCCGGTTTGAACTGCTGAAGCGCGCGTTCGCCAAAGCGGCTAAGGACGGATTCACGGGAACCGACGAATCGAGCTTGGTAGAGCGCCTGGAAGAGATCGACGTTCACGTGGTGCAGGGCAGCGATCGCAATATCAAAATCACCAAGCCCACCGATATGGAACTGGCGCGATTGTTCCTCTCCGAAGAAGTGGCGGGCGAGACAGCGTGAACGAGGTTTCGCCTGCGAAACCGTTAAACGAGATCAGGACCGGTTTAGGCTGGGACGTGCATCGTCTCGCTGCAGGGCGGCCGCTGATTCTGGGGGGCGTGACGGTGCCCAGCGAACTTGGCCTCGAGGGTCACTCGGATGCCGACATCCTTTCCCATGCCATCACCGACGCGGTGCTGGGCGCGGCTGCGCTGGGCGATATCGGGATGCACTTTCCGGATACCGATCCGCGCTGGAAAGGCGCCGACAGTCTCATCTTTCTGGCGCACGCCGCTGGATTGGTGCGTGAGCTCGGATTCACCATCATCAACGTGGATTCGACGGTGATCCTGGAGCGGCCTAAGCTAAAAGATTACCGGCAGCCGATTCGCGAATCGTTGGCGCGAACGCTGGAAATCACGCTCGATCGGATGTCGGTGAAGTTCAAGACCGCCGAACGCGTGGGACCTGTGGGCGAAGGACGGTCGGCCGAAGCGCAGGCCATCGTAACGCTCGCGCGTTAGACTCTTCTAGTCCTAGGGTTTCAACAGCAGCTTGCCGGTGGTCTTGCGGCCTTCCAGATCGCGCTGCGCCTGCGCGGCCTCGGACAGCGGATAGATCTTGTCGATATTGATCTTGAGCTTGCCTTCGCCGATCCAGCGGAACATGTCGGAGGAGCGCCACTCTAAATCCTCACGGCTGGCGATGTAGGTAAACAGCGTCGGCCGCGTGACATAGAGCGATCCCTTCTGGCTGAGCATCAAAAGATCGACGGGGGCCGCGGGACCACTCGAATTGCCGAAGGCGACCATCATGCCGCGCGGCTTCAAACAATCGAAACCTTTGAGCAGCGTGGCCTGGCCGACGCCGTCGTAAACTACCTCGACGCCCTTGCCATCAGTCAGGCGTTTGGTTTCCGCGACGAAATCCTGGGTGTTGTATAGGATTGCGTCAGAGGCGCCGTCTGCCAGCGTCAGCTTGGCCTTCGGTTCCGAGCCGACCGTGGCGATCACGCGCGCGCCGATCATGGTGGCCATCTGCACGATCAGCCTTCCGGTGCCGCCGGCGGCTGCGTGAACTAATGCCGTCTGACCCTTTTTCAGCGGGAATGTCGAATGCGTGAGGTAATGCGCGGTGCAGCCCTGCAGCATAGAGGCCGCGGCTGTGGCGTTATCCACGCCATCGGGAATCTTGACCAAGTGGCTCGCAGGGACCGCGTGATACTCGGCATACGAGCCGCGGGCCAGCGTGTAAGCGACGCGATCGCCAGGTTTGAATCCCGTGACGCCCTCGCCTAGTTTCTCCACTGTTCCAGAGGCTTCCGACCCGATCACGGCGGGCAAAGGGAGCTTGTACAAACCGCTGCGGTGATAAGTATCGATGAAGTTCACGCCGGAGTAGGCGATCTTCACCAGCACTTCGCCGGCTGCGGGCTGGGGCGTGGGGATATCCCCGTAGCACATCGCGTCGATAGCGCAGGGTTGCTCGATATAAACGGCTTTCATGATTGTCTTAACTTCCTTCGCAGGTGCACCGTGCCAGCGTACAACAACAAATAGGCCAGCGTCACCGGGAAAAACATCAACCGCAGCAGCGAGGGCACCGCGGCGGCTCCGCCAATCCCTAATCGGTGCGTCACGAAGCGCCGCAACTGGCGGAGGTGCGCGCGATCCAGCCAAAAGTAGTCGGCGTTTTCGTTGATGATGAAAATCTTCGCGGGCACCTTGTAGGCGAGCCACCATTTCCACTTGGTCATGATGGGTACCGCCGCGCAGACTACCCCGGCTGCGCCGTAATTCCGCTGAATAAGATCCGCCCGCAAGGCATCGCGCCCGACGGCGCCGCCGTAATCGTTCACGTTGAAGACGCGGCCGCGGAATCCGGCCGGCTCACCGGCATAACAAGTGACCAGATCCATCTCGACATCCGGGCCGAACAGATCCCGCAGGTGGAGGATCACTCGCTCGATTACCTGGCGCGGCCCGCTTTCAATCAGCAGGATCCGTGGGCAGTCCGGGATATCGGTACGGAGAAAATGCCGCAAACCGCTATTGTACGCCGGAGGCTTTGTGTAGACTCGGTATAATCCCCCTGAGTGCAACTCACCTTCGCCGATTGGGCCGTGGTCGGGCTCTACTTCCTGTTCAACCTAGCCGTCGGCTTCTATTACAAGTCGCGCGCGCAGTCGAGCGTCGACGAATTCTTCCTCTCCGGCCGCAACGTTCCGTGGTGGCTGGCCGGGACCTCCATGGTCGCGACCACCTTCGCGGCCGACACGCCGCTGGCAGTCACCGGGATGGTGGCGGCCAACGGGATCGCCGGAAACTGGCTGTGGTGGTGCTTCGTTTCGAGCGGCATGTTGACGGTGTTTTTCTACGCGCGCCTGTGGCGGCGCTCGGGCGTCACGACCGACGTCGAATTCGCCGAGATCCGCTACTCGGGAAAACCCGCGGCATTCCTTCGTGGATTCCGCGCGCTGTACCTGGGAATCCCGATCAACTGCATCATCCTGGGCTGGGTCAACAAGGCCATGGTCGACATCCTGATGCTGATCTTAGGTGTGACAAAGCTCCAAGCCCTGGCGATTGTCATAGGGCTGATTGTGCTGACGTCGTTCATCTCCACGCTCTCCGGACTCTGGGGCGTGCTGGTCACCGATATTTTCCAGTTCGTGGTCAAGATGGGCATGGTGATCGTGCTGGCAGTGTTCGCGGTCCGGGCCGTCGGCGGCATGGGAGCGATGAAGCAAAAACTACTACTGTTGGACGCGGCACGCGGACCAGCAAGTGGTTCGGTGCTCAATTTCGTGCCCGATTTGCATTCGGCGTGGATGCCGCTACTCACCTTCTTGGTGTACATTTCGCTCAACTGGTGGGCCACCTGGTATCCGGGAGCCGAACCCGGCGGCGGAGGTTACATCGCGCAGCGCATGCTGAGCGCGAAGGACGAAAAGAATTCGTTGCTCGCCACGCTGTGGTTCAACGTCGCGCACTATGCGGTGCGACCTTGGCCCTGGATTCTGGTAGGGCTCGCATCGTTGATCTTGTTCCCGGGTCTCGAACGGCCCGAAACGGGCTATATCCGTGTGATGATCGCGACGCTGCCTCCGTCGCTGCGCGGCCTGATGGTGGCGGCATTCGCCGCGGCGTACATGTCGACCATCGCCACGCAGCTCAACTGGGGCGCGAGCTACCTGGTGAACGATTTCTATCGGCGCTTCTGGAAACCGGGCCAGAGCCAAGAGCACTACGTGAGGATTTCCCAGGTGGCGACGATTTTCCTGACACTGGTATCGGCCGTGGTGACGTTCTACCTCGAGTCGATCGCGGGCGCGTGGAAGATGCTGCTGGTGACGGGCGCGGGAACGGGAGGCGTCCTGCTGCTGCGTTGGTATTGGTGGCGCATCAACGCCTGGAGCGAAGTGTCGGCCATGCTGACGGCCTTCGTCGTCTCCGTGGGGCTGCAAGTCGGGTGGGGGCTCGATACCGACAAGCCTCTGGATTTCGCATGGCTGATGATCATCACCGTGGCCATCACCACTGCCGTTTGGCTCGCCGTGACGTTCTTTACCGCACCTGAGAACGCTGACGTTTTGGTTGCTTTCTACCGGCGCACTCGTCCGTCTAAGTCAGGGTGGGGACCCATCGCCGCGCTCGCTCCGGAAGTCCATCCGTCACGCGACGGGCTTTCGAATCTCGTGTGCTGGGCGGGGGGCTGTATGCTAATTTATGGCGTGCTGTTCGGCGTCGGAAAACTTTTGTTGCATGAGACGAACACCGGACTGGCATTGCTGGCGATGGGGGTGGCGGGTTTCGCCATTATCTATCGCAATCTTTCGCGAAGGGGTTGGAGTGCGGTGGTGGACTAGCCTCATTACCCTGCTGCGGACTAGAAGGGACAGCCTACATGTTTCCGCCGCCGCTAATCGATCGTTGCCTGAGAATTACTGCGGCGGAATCAGGCGGGCTGTCCCCGTGTTTCTACTGCTCCTGACCCTTGCTTCCGTGCGCGCGGCCGGACCGGTGGACTTCGGCAATGCGGAGCTGGACGCAGCCCTGGCGGAACGCAAGCTCAAGCTGCACGTGGATACCGAACTAAACCTGGACCGTCCCGAGACTTTTAGCATCACCTTGTATAAGACCGGCATGGTGCGCATCACGGGCGGCGATCTGCGCGGCCTGATGTATGGACTGATCGAAGCGTCCGAGCAAATTCGCGCGACCGGGAAGCTCAAAGCAACCAGCGGGAAACCGGCTACGGCCGTGCGCGGCGTCCGCATGACCCTGCGGTCGTATGATCTCACGCAGCCCTGGTTCACCTCGAACGCCGACTGGCGCGCCTATTTTCAGACGCTCGCGCGCAGCCGGCTGAATCGCATCAGTCTCATGATCACGTTAGCCGAGGCCGACGTCGAACGCTTGCGTATTCTGTCGGAAACGGCCGCGGAATACGGCGTCGACTTTGTCCTGGGCATTCGCCGCCTGGAGGGCGATCCACAACAGGTGTACGCTCATCTGCGCGGCATTCTGGACAATTGTCCCTTGATCCGCGGCGTGCAGATCGAGGCCGGCGATGAATCCGTGCAGGTCTACCACGAGGGCGTGTTTAGGGCCCTGCGCGAGTCGGGACGCCGCGTGATGCTGGATTTGCGCAACGTGGGCGACCGGCCGGACCTGGCGCGGGCGGCATCCACATCGGGAACTCCGCTCAGCGTGCCGGGATTCGAGATGGACGCTCCCGGCCCGGATTTCACGGGCGATCATCGCCAAGTCTACTGGAACAACGGGCGGGCCAGCTACGACGCGCCGTACGAGGTTCCCAAATAGAGTATGGCTAGCGTTCCCTGGTGGAAATGGAGTTCGGCTGCGGTGGCCCTGGTCATCACAGCAGCGGGAGCCTGGTGGGCATCGCGGCCGCCCAAACCGCCCTCGATCGTTTCGATCGACGTGAAGGTGACCGGAATCGTCTCGAAACCAGTGCCGTACGTAAAGTCAGAGATTCCCGAAACGCTGACGCCTGAGCCAGTAACTACTTCGTCACCGGCTGTAACGAGCGGCTCTCGATGATGTGATCGATGATGCCGTACTCGAGAGCCTGGACCGGTTCCAGAATATAGTCACGATCCACGTCGCGCGCAATCTTTTCCACCTGCTGGCCCGTAGCTTTGGCCAGAATATCGTTCAACGTCTCGCGCATCCGCAGAATTTCGCGGGCGTAGATATCGATGTCCGTAGCTTGCCCGCCCAGGCCACTCATGGACGGCTGGTGAATCAGGATGCGGGCGTGCGGCAGGCTATGCCGCTTTCCTTTGGTCCCGCAGGCGAGCAGGACGGCCGCCATGGAGGCCGCTTGGCCCACGCAGTACGTGATGATGTCGGGCTGCACCAGGCGCATGGTATCGAGGATCGCCAGGCCCGCCGTGATCGAGCCGCCGGGAGAGTTGATGTATAGGGAAATGTCCTTCTCCGGGTCTTCCGCGGCAAGGAACAGGATCTGGGCGATGATCAGGTTGGCCACGTTGTCGTCGATGGGGGTGCCCAGGAAAATGATGTTTTCCTTCAGCAAGCGCGAGTAGATATCGAAGGCTCGCTCGCCTCGCGACGTTTGCTCGACAACCATCGGAACCAGAACGGAATTCTGCATGCAATCTCTCCTAGACTATGGGCCTACAGGCACTCCAAACTCCATGATACGCGACTGGATAACAGCCGCGCGCGTAAAAAGCCAAGAGAATCTGGAAATCTGCCGATATATGCTAAGAGGATAGGGTCACTCGAGGCCCCTGCCTACGACCATATGCGCATTCTGATCGCCGACGATAGCGTCGTGTCCCGGCACCTTCTGGAAGCTACCCTGCGGAAGTGGGGGTACGAAGTGGTCGTCGCCACCGATGGTGTGGAGGCGTGGAATGTGCTGCAAGGTGAAAATCCTCCCCGGCTGGCGATTCTCGACTGGGTTATGCCCGGCCTCACAGGGCCGGAAGTTTGCAGCCGCGTGCGCGACAATTCCAAAAACAAAGACCTGGACTACACCTACATTGTCCTGCTCAGCTCGAAAAGCCAGCGCGAGGATCTGATCGAGGGTCTGGAGGCGGGCGCCGACGATTATCTGACCAAGCCGTTCGATCAGCACGAGCTGAAGGTTCGCCTGCGCGCGGGAACGCGCATCATCGATCTCCAGCGCGAGCTGGTGTCCACGCGCGAAGAATTGCGCGAACAGGCCACCAAGGATTTCCTGACGCGAATCTGGAACCGCTCTTCGATTCTGGACGTACTGACGCGCGAATTGTCGCGGGCTTCGCGCGAGAATCGGTCCGTGGGCGTGGTGCTGGCGGACCTGGATCGCTTCAAATCGGTCAACGATACGTACGGCCACTTCGCGGGAGACGCCGTGCTGCGCGAGTTCACGCGGCGCATGGTGGGCGCGATGCGTCCTTACGACTCAATCGGTCGCTACGGCGGGGAAGAGTTTCTGATCATCCTCCCGGGCTGCGACGAGCGATGTACCGGCAACCAGGCGGAGCGCATGCGCGCCGCGCTCGCTGGCGAGCCGATGATGATTAACGACGTGGCGCACGTGGTCACGTGCAGTTTCGGCGCCACCAGCTGGCGGCCGGATGGGGAATCGACCGCCGATGAGCTTATCCACTTGGCGGACGACGCACTGTACATGGCCAAGCACCAGGGGCGCAATTGCGTGGCGGTGCTGACTCCTCCTAACGCGGAAGCAGCTACCCAACCTGAGTCAGTTGGCTGAAACTGTTGGTTGCGGGGCGCGCATCGCAGGTTTCCGTCTACGTTCCCGCATCCACACTATCAGGCGGTATCCCAGCAGCACGGTCACGATCGCGGCGTACATCAGCGGCAGGCGGATATCGGACTTCACCAGCCACCAGTAGTGGATCACCGCGGCGATGGCCGTCAAATAGACTAGCCGGTGAAGCTGCTTCCAGCGTTTGAAGCCGAGCCTGCGCACCCATCCGGCGGTGGACGTGATCGCCAAAGGAAGCATGGCGAGAAGAGCCAGCATGCCGACGGTGATGTAGCGGCGTTTGACGATGTCCTCCCAGATCGCGGGAATCGTGTTTTGCCGCGGGTCCAGGACCACCCAGACTGTAAAATGGACGCAGCCGTAGAAGAACGCGAATAGTCCCAGCATGCGGCGGAAGCGCGTGATCTGGGGGCGATTCAGCAGCATCCGCAGCGGCGTGATGCATAGGGTAATGCAGATGAAGCGGATGGTCCAGTCGCCGGTGTAGTGGGTGATGAACTCAATCGGATTCGCGGAGACGTAGTCGGTAAAGTCGCCGGTCTGGTACGCCTGCCAGCACCACCACAACAGCACGCCCAAGGGCACCAGGGACAGCAGGAACACCGCTACCTTGGTCCATGGACTGGAAAGGAATCGATTCATGCCTGCCGTTACGCCGCGCCGTGCATGGCGCGAGCTAGTGGAATTTCGCTAGATCCATGCCGCTGTAAAGGCTGGCCACCTGCTCGCCGTAGCCGTTGAATTTTACCGTCGGCATGCGCGTCCCTTGCCCCAGGAAACCGGACCCGAGCCGTTGTTCTTCTTTCTGGCTCCAGCGCGGATGGTCGACTTCCGGATTCACGTTCGAGTAGAAGCCGTACTCACGGGAGGAATACAATCCCCAATCCGTGGGGGGTTCCTTCTCGACGAAACGGATTTTCGCGATCGATTTGATGCTCTTGTAGCCGTACTTCCACGGAATCACCAGCCGGATGGGCGCACCGTTTTGATTCGGCATGGTTTCGCCGTACATGCCGAAGGACAGCAGGGCGAGGGGATGCATGGCCTCATCCAGGCGCAGGCCTTCCACGTAGGGGAAGGGAATCCCGGCTTCGCGCGGCGACAGCATCGCCTTCGGATCGTAGTAGGTTTCGAAAGCCACGTACTTGGCTTTGCCGGTGGGCTGAACTTGCTTAAGCAGCGTGCTCAAGGAGAATCCGATCCATGGCACCACGATCGACCAGCGCTCGACGCAGCGATGCCGGTAGATGCGCTCTTCGGGCGGTGCGAGCTTCATCACCTGGTCCAGGCTCAGCGTCTTGGGCTGCATGACTTCGCCTTCGATGCGAATGGTCCAGGCCTCGGGGACCTTCCATTTCGGAGCGTTCACCGCCGGATCTTCTTTGGCGGTGCCGAATTCGTAGAAGTTGTTATAGCCGGTGACGGTGGCTTTTGGCGAAGGCTTTTCGTTCCCCAGGCTGTGATAGGGACCGGTCTGAACCAGGCCGTTGATCTTGGCGGTCGCCAGCGCTGCCGAGGGCAAGGCTAAAGCTCCCAACGTCGCGGCGCCCGCGCCTATAAAACTGCGCCGGTTCAGATACACTTCCTTGGGCGTGACATCGGAATAGTGGAGGTCAGCAGGTTTCCGGATCAGCATGGTTCACAGTCTCCTATCCCATGGTAACTCCATAGAAAGAAGTCCGTCAGGTTAGTAGTTACGATCGAGGTTCATGCCCTGATATAGCTTCGCAACCTGTTCGCCGTAGCCATTGAACATCTGGGTGTTGATCACCTTGGGCTTCAGCAGGGTTCCCTCGCCCAATCTTTCCTCGTCTTTCTGGCTGAAGCGGGGATGTTCGT
>Ga0207711_10001334_pt1 | contig 23347 bp, 27 predicted proteins | sample KBSS34metaG_FD_184401 | JGI IMG/M metagenome (GOLD analysis project Ga0207711, IMG submission 184401) | Switchgrass rhizosphere microbial communities from Kellogg Biological Station, Michigan, USA - KBS S3-4 metaG (SPAdes) (version 2) | ecosystem: Host-associated > Plants > Roots > Rhizosphere...
TGGTCTGGATCGAGTTAGCCGTTGCAGCAGTCGAGTTCTGCCCGGTTATCAGCAGCGTGATCGCGGCAGTATCGGTGATGGCAAGGTTGCTGTTGAAACCGTTAGACCCGGAATTAGAGGCCAGATTATGAAACGATGTCCATGCCTGGGTATTGGTCCCGGTCTTCCACAGCCACTCATCGATATACCAGGTCGTCTGGCCTACGATGTTGGTATTGAATGTGTCGCTGTTTGACCCGCCGAACTTGACCCGCACCGACTTGGTATCAGTTGATGCGGCGTTCGTCCCCCTGGCGATAATGTGGATCGCGTCGCCGACATTGACGAACGTCCCGGCCGGTATGGTCACCGTGAACAGTGTGTCCTCGGTGGTATCTGCGCCATTACCGACGACGGCTACCTGAGACGAGATCAGCGTCGTCACCGATGCCGCGCCACCCGTGACGGTCTGCGCCCGCGCCAACAACGGCACAAGCAGCAGAAGTGCCAGCAACCCCCTCACGGTTTGGGTGCTTCCGGCTTGGTCTCCGTCGAGGCAACCTGCTTGTTCAGGTCGTCAACGTGGCGTTGGAGAGTGATCGCCTGCGTCTGCCACTGTAGCTGTTCGCCGGTCAGCTTTAGGATCGTCTGCTGACACGCTTCGACGTTCGGTGCCAACGGCGGGGGCTGTTGCTGCGCCATAGCAGCGAAGGGGAGGAGGCCGGCAAGGAATGCGATGCGCTTCATGTGAACTCCTAGTTTCCGAAGCAGGCGTAGTCGAAGATATGGCCGCTACTGGACGTGTTAACGATGGTGATGGCGGCCAGCGTGTAGCTGTAGGAGAAGGCCGCATCAGGCGTTTGGGACCCGACTTTGCAGTGGTTCCATGACCGATAGGCTGTGGCGAACGTGACGACACAGCCCGTGGTCGTGGTGCCCTCTGTGACAACGCCGTGCGCCATGTTGGAATGGCTCTCAACGGTCGGCGATCCGGTGCCACAGGCGGATAGCACCGGCACCGCCGTCGAGACATTGGTCCAGGTGAGCAGGCCGCCGATCTGGATCAGGTTGGTTGTGGTAGATGTCGGCAGCGCGCCGTTGCCTGCGGTGGTAGATAGAACGATGTTATTGCCCCCAGCCGTGGCCAGGGTCTGGCAGGCATTCACACCAAGGCAGAGGTTGTTGCCCGATGTGGTAATATCCTTGCCGGCATTGACGCCGAGCAGGGTATTCGCGTTCGCCGTTGTAAGGGCGATGCCAGCTCCTTTGCCCACTGCGACGTTGTTGGTCGTGCCGTGGGCAACCAGCATGGATTGAAAGCCGATAGCGACATTCGTCGTATCAGTAGACATCGCCGCGCCCGCGCTGCTGCCGATAATCACGTTCTGAGAGAACGCCTGGCTTACGTCCGCCGCTACACTGTTTCCAATCAGGACGTTGTTGGATGGAGTCGTGATCCCCGGATTGCCCATGATCCCGCGTCCGACGAGCGTATTCGTGCTCGGGTTGCTGGCTGCCAATCGGGTGATCGTGTTGGTGCATGTGCCGGTGCAGCTCACGGCGAGGTCGATCAGCGAGCCTGTGGTCTGGGTCCCGAGTTGGTGCAGCGCGATATAGTTGACGCCCTGGCTGTCGGTATAAAGGGTCGTCAGAGAGGATGGGCTGACATAGGTGCTCGGGTTTCCGCTGACCGCCGGGATCGTATAAACGAGCGTCCCGATAGTCGCGTTGATCGCCGCCCAGAAGTGCTGTGCGAGCAGCAATGCCGTCGTGTCACCGGCAACGACCGTGTAATTAACCGTCAGCGGTGATCCTGTGACCAGGCCGCTCGCCGACGAATAGGTGACGGTATAGACCGAACCGACGCTTGGCGTGCCGGTGCCGAGCATGATCGTGCCGGCGCTGCCGTGTAGGTTGCCGTTACCCACCGACGTATCGTTGACCATGTGACCGTCTGCGGCAGCGCCAGAACCGATGATCGTCGCGCCGGCACAGTCCGTCGTGTCGCGCATCACGTCAGCACCGACCGCCGTACAGGCAATCGGCGCGGTGTCCTGGCCGCCTGTGTGCTCTCCGATGTACACGTTGGCATGGGCATTGACCGCATAGGGCAGCGACAGAGGACCGATCGCCACGCTCTCCGACGTTCCGTCAGTCTCCGATCCCAGAGCCCAGTGCCCGATGGCAATGTGGCCTTCGCCGGATGGCAGGTTGATACCTGCATACTTCCCCATGATAACGGCGCTGAGGCCGGACGTCTGGTTGTTGAACCGTATCCACGGGACACCGGCAACGCTGAACACGGCAGGGCTGGGAAGCATGTTTATGGCGGTAGCCGCGACGGTATTCGCTGCCACGTTGCCGAGTGCTGGAGGCGAGGAGAAACTACTGCCGCCGCCGCTGCCTGCGGGGCATGTCCATACGCCGCTGCCGGTCGAGTAGCAAAGCAACTGATTTGCTGTGTCAACGACGAACGCCGCCTTTCCTAGCGCTCCAACTACGCCCGTAGGGGCTCCAGCCATCGTAGGAATTTGGAGGAACCCGGAGGTAGCATTCGTCGCCAGCGCAGAACCGCTGCCAACAATCACGTTCTGGCCGGTATCACCTAGTTGCAGCAGGCCAGTCGGTGCCGTGGTGATGTTCAGGGTGGCGTTATCCAGGCCGGTGCCGCCCTTTACCGCGACGCCAGCAGGATTTGCCGCGGTTGGGAAGCCGCTATGCCCGGCAACGGCGGTTACCGTGGCGATCGCTGTGCCACTGAGCGTGGCAACGTTCCATAGACCACCGTACGGGTCCCATATCTGGTCTCCGACCTTATAGCCCGAGCCGCCACTGGCCACAGCGGCGGACACTTCTGTAAAGCCAGGCACAGATAGCTTGGCGCCACCCGAGATGTAGGTCAGCGACGCCGGACCGATCGTTTGCTGGCCCTGGCCGTCCACTGTCCAACCGGTGCTGCGCCATGCGAAATTGAGGAAATTCACACCAAACAGGTCCATGCCATAACCGGCGGTCGCCTGCCATGGATGGGTAACCCCTGCACCGAAAACAGGCATTGGCCGCATGATGGCGCTGGTCGTCAATGTGGTATCAATGGGCCAATCCTGGCCAAGCTCGCCAATTTGCATGAGGACGGTGTTGCCGCCCGTGCCTGGGGCAATCGAACCGGCAGATGAGAAGGAGATTGCATAGTCCTGGATCGAACCATGCCCAGCGTCCGCAACGCCATTGTGGAATGTGGTGTTTCCCTTCGAAAGAGACGTGCTGGTGGCGGTAAGGCGCAGATCGTTTTCCTGGACCAAGACAACGCGGAAAGCGATGCCTGAGGTGCCGGCATTGTTGCCGGCGCGGGTGTCAAAGTTTACCGATGAGGCCCGACCAGATGGCGCCGCCGGATTGGTGCTTTCCCCCACGTCGTAGTGCATGAATGCCAGCAGGTTGAACGGCGCGGTGTCCAGACCATCGGTAGCCGCCGCTAACTTGTTGTAGGTCAGGACCAGGTTAACACGATCCCCATTCGCTCCTGCGTTGTATGCGTGCGAGATATTAAGATCGGCGGTCCCTGGAAGGGCTCGCGCGAAATTCGCGGTGTCGGCAACATTGATCATGTTAAGGTTCGGCGTGCCTGAGCCGGTGTCTACGGTCCCGGTCCAGGTGACATTCTGAAAAATGCCCATCGGGTTGATCGGTCCAGAACCCATGGAGGTTCCGGCGGCCAGGGTCCGGGTGCCGGTCTGGTAGAATGTGCCCGTATTCTGGACCTGGCCCTTGAACAGATAGGTGGGCAGTCCGAACGTGCCGTTGTTGTTGAACGTGACGTTTCCGTTTGAGCGCGTGAAGCGCATTATTTCGCCGAAAGGCGTTCCGTCGTCGTGGTAGCCGAACAGGCGAAGGTTGCTGCCGGTATCGCCGGTCCCGGTTTCGGTATCGGTCAGCCCGAATTGCAGCCTATTTTTCGAGGCCGTCTGCCAGAAAAGTGGACGGCCGTTGTTGTTCTGGCCGTTCAGAAGAAGGCTCGCGCCGGCCGTATCCGTGCCGACTGTGGTGTTGCCGTTCAGCGACGATTTTCCAAGCACCGTGTGGTCCTGGTTCGTCGGCGAGGGATAGTGGCCCTGCGCCCACGCGGACGCCGCACTAAGCGTGAAGAATGCCGCAAGAAGGAGTCTGCGCATTATGTGGCTTTCGCGTTACGTTTGGTGGTATGGTGGCCAGACGGCGCTAGGGTAGCTCCCGAACTCTCGGCCTCCGACCGAGCCGCGCCGTCGCCACAACATCGGATGGCCTGGAGGGCCGCTATGAAAACCCTGATCGCACTCGCATTTGCCGCCGCAACCCTGACTGCGGCGAGCGCCCAAACCTGGACGCAACAGCAGCAGCCCTTTACGGTCTTTCAGCCCAACCAGCCGGTGCAGTGGCCGGAGCCGATGCAAGGGCCGGTGCAGATGCCGCCGCAGTTGCAGCCCCAGCCCCAGCCGTTCGTGACGTGCTATCCGATCGGCGGGAGAATTGTGAGCTGCCAGTGAGCATCCTGGTTGGCCTGTCTGCCGGCGCCGCGCTGCTGTATTTCTGGCTGCGCGGCCACTGGTTCGCCCGCATACTGGTATTCCTGCCAATCGGGGTGTTTGGCTTCGTTGCCGGGAGCAACGTCGCACCGACCTATATGGTCGTGGCGCTCATCTTCGGCGCAATAGGCGTGATCGCCGCGTGGTTCATTTCCGGTCTTCCGATCTACTACTGGCGCCATAAGATCGCCGGCCTGATGCGTATAATGGAATACCACTAGGGCGGAGCCCCTGGACCTAGGCGGTTTTGCACGCCCTGGCCCAACACATCCATTGCCCCCTGTAAGCGGTTTTGCTGCATCCTCGTTGCCAGATTGCGGGCATAGTTAGAACCAAAGTGCGTTACGGCGTAGGCGCCGATTGCGCCCGGCACGCCCCCCACAGCTCCTATGCCACCGGCAACCATAGGCACTAGACGGCTGCCAAGCTGATAAGCTGCCTCGCCGAGCGTGCCTCGGTCGCGCGCCTGTTGCAGCGCCGCGATTTCCTCCGGACTATAACCCCGCAGTCGCTTCGGATTAGCCAGCAGCGTGCGAACCCCGGTAATGATGCCGGTGGACGGCTGCGCCTGGCCCTCGGCGCGGGCAGCGATGCGCTCCAGGTCGCCCATCTTCATTGCCTGCGCCCACACAGCCCTGGCACGGGTAAGAGCATCGAAGCCCTGCGCACCGCCCGACACGTCGATTGGCTCGGCTTTGGCGATCATGTCGCGGAATGTCGATTGCAGATCGAGCAGGTTGTTGCCTTCTTTGCTCAGACCCTTGAGACCGTATTCCTTGTCGATCATGTTGCCGAGTGCTTCGTCGATCTCCTGCGCTCCGGCTAGCGAGATCGGCTTGTCGGCGAGTTGCTTGATCCGGTTGACCAGCGAGGTTATCGGCGTCTCGCCGGCAACAGCCAGCCCTTCCTCGGTCTGTGGCGCGATCTTCTGCACCTCATCGATGAATTTGCTGGTGAATTGCGGCGTCAGAGTTCCGCCAGACTGTGCCGCCTGATCATACAGCCGACCGGCAATCGCCTTAGCCTCGGCAGCCGTCTTTGGCACGGCTCCGGCAGATGGCGCCGTCAGAGCACCACCAGACGGCACTACGGCGGGCGGCGGAGGTGGCGGCACTCCAGGCACGCGAACCGCAACGCCAGGCCCTACTGGGTGTTCTGCGGACCGGGCGGCGGCGTCCGGCGATAATAGATTGCCCTGCTCGATCTGGAGCGGCGCCCGGCCCTCCAACAACCCAGACGCGGGCAGTTCCATCGCGCCGCCGCCGAACCGCAGTGGGGAAGCCGCGAACGGTGCGACCGACGCTGCCTCTGGGGTAAGTGCCGGCGTTCCGGTTTCCGGATTGAACGTCACGCCCGGCACCATCAGCCTGTTGTTCTGGACCTGTGGCCCCTGCGTTGTCAGTCCGACAATCGGGTCTCGGATCATCCCAGGAATGGCGGGAACGACCTCTCCGGTTGCTGTGTTGCGTGCCAGCGGCAGGATATTCGCCCGCTCAAAGCCGGGCGGTGTCTGTAGACCGACTACCTGGCTCGGAGCCGGCGGCAGCTTCCCGCCGAGATAGGAACCCGACAGAGGGTCTTGCTCTGGTTCTGGCGGCTTCGGCTCCTCTGGCGGCGCCGCCTTGAAGCCATACTCGCCAGCGCCGCCGCCTTTGGTCAGCGGCTTCCACTGGCCGCCATCGAGCACCAACTCGTCGCCTGCGTCGTTGCGCGCGCGCGGCGCCGGCATCCATTTCTGGGTGCCAGGATCGAGCGTCAGGTAATTGCCGTTTCCGTCTGTGGCGATCGGCATCTATTGCACCACAGTAAACCCAGGCGGCAGCGGCGGATGTGCCGCATCAGCGCCAGTCACGGTCGGCGGCGTCGCCGTCTGAGTGTTGGCCGGCTGCATCGACAATCGCCCGGTCTTGCCCTGAACGACCGCCCTCGGATCGGCGCGCGAGACGATGTTCAATGCCCGCTCATATTCGGTATCTGACAGGCCAGTTGCCCAACCATGCACCTTGACACCGTTGATCTCTCCATCCTTCGGTGGCAACCCGGCCAAGGCGCCGGCCGCAGCGGCGTAGACCTGCGGATTGCGCTGCGCCTGCCATTGCCGTTCATACGTGGTCAGGGAATCGTATTGTTTGCCACCGCTATCGGCGAAACGCTTTTCGTTGTCTCCGAAGTGCGCCAGCGCACCTTGGGTGTAGTCGATGTCGGCCTGGTTCGCGACCTGCATCACCTTCAGCATTCGCTTGTTGGAATCGGTCAGCAGCTCCATGCCTGGGTTCGATTGGACAAACATCTTGGTCGCCAGCGCACCGCCACGAGCACCGAGCACGCCGCGTTCCTGAGTGGTGGCATTGCGGAACGCCAGCTTGTTGAACACCTGTGATGCCGCCGCGTCACTCATGCCGTCAACCTGCTGGCTGAACTGGCTCGATATGCTCGCCGGCAACCACCGCTCGGCCCATGCCTGCATGGCAACCTTGGTCCCGCTTCCGGGCCCGGTGTAGATACGGTCCAATTGGTCCTGCATCTCCTGAATGCGGACCTGATCGGACTGCGCCTGCTGACCAACCTTTGCGTAGTCGTCAACCTTCGCGGAGTCGCGCTTGTAGGCTTCCTGGCGCACGGTGTAGCCGGCCTGCGGAGATTCGGTCGCCGCCGGGAAGAACGTCCGCGTGCCTGACTGACTGATCCAATGACCGGGCACTTGCTTAGACGGATCGTTTGGATCGGGCCCGACGCCCTCGACCGGACGGCCGGTTGGGGCAAACATCGGCGCCTGTCCTGGCGAGGTGAAAACGCCTGGCGCCGTCTCCTGGTAGTTCTTCGCCGCCTCAGCCGCATTGTCCGTTTTGCCGGTCAGTACATGGAGCTGCGTCCCATCCGGCAACTTCACCACGCTATCGGCCTGCATGTAGGCCGCAGCCTTGCTCTTTAGATACTCGACGGCCGCTTTGACCTGCGGATTTGAGGCGGCGCCCGGCAGTGATTCAAGCTGGGCCGCCTGCCTCAAAAAGCCCTGTGCAGCCTGGAACTGTGCCGACTGCGTTCCGGTCTGTGGCGGCGCGGCAGCGGGTTGCGCAGGGGCTGGTGCGGCGCTTCCTGGAGCCATCGGGATCGGCTGCGGAGCAGGCATCCCAGGAGCGGCAGAGGGGGGCGGCGGTAACAGCGCGTTCTGCGCCACCACTGGCGCCGGAGTATTGGCCAGCGACTGCGGCGTCACGACAGGCGAGTTAGGGCCGATGGTCGGCAATGGACGAGGCCCCACCAGATCGGCCGATGGCGCCGTTGCGGCGGTGCTGGGCGTCGGTGCGCCCGGCCCGGCTACCTGGACGGGGGCAAGCGGCGCAGCGGCCCCTGGCGCGGCCTGTGGCGTAGCCTGCGGCGGTGCCCCAGGCGGTGCGGCTGCGGCTATCGCAGCGCCCCCCTTAGGAGCAGAGGCAGCCCACGGCGTCGCGCCATACTTGTCAAACAACGCGCCAGCCGCAGCGCGCTGCGCCATCCACGGCGCATCCATCGCCCGCGGATACTTCGAAACATCAATGCCAGCTAGCTTGGCTGCGTCCTTCCAAGTGCTGTCGAGCATCTGCCAATAGCCGGATGCTGTGCTGGCTCCCTCTGCATTCGGGACGTTTTTGTTGCCGCTCTCTCGTGCCGCAATGGCATCCAACGCCTGCTCGCGTGGCATTCCAGCGACAGGATCTGGGCCACTGGCCGTCGCCGTTCCAGGAGCCGCCGGGGCGTTGCTGCCATATACGTTCTTCAGAGCATCGGTAATCGCCGGATTGCTCACGAGGCCGAGTGAGTACTGATCCTTCAGCGAAAGGCCCATCTGCTGGACCCGCCGCAACGCCGCCTCTCCGGGGTAGATCGACGGCGCGTTCTTCGCGAACCCCAGCTTCTGGAGATCTGACACCGCACTAGGATACGCCGCCGCACGGCTCGCCTCGTCCGGCATGGACAGCAACCCCGAAGCCGCCCGCGCCAGCATCTCGGTCTCGGCCTCGCCGGTCTGCTGCTGCGCCTGCTGCACCTGATACGGCGCCAGCTTTGCCAGGAGATCGTTCCGCAGCAACTGATTCTGCACCGAGGCAGTGGTCGCGCCGCTTGCCGCATCGAACAGGATGTTGGCCGGCGCGAAGCTCGATACCTGGGTGCCGGACATCTAGAACACCCCGCCCGACTGAAACAGCGTATTACCGAAGCCTGGCGATGTGCTCGTGCCACCGATCAGACCGCCGGCCGGATTGAAGCTGCTGCTGCCGTTGAAAAGGCCCTTGAGCGACGATTGCACGTTCGGATTGCTGAACAGCCCGTTGATCGAACTGCCAAGCCCGCTGGCCGTGTTGCCGAAGATCGAGGACTGCGCGTTGCCCGCACCGAGCGCCGTCGTCGCCTGCGATGTGGCGTTGTTCTCCAGGCCAGCGCCTAGGTTGTTGCCGGCCGTGGCGATCCCACCAGCCGCCGTCAGGCCCATTCCAGACAGGCCCATCAGTCTGTTGTAGTAGTTGCCGAACTCCTGATCCGCCAACCCCGTTCCGAACGTCTGCTCTGCCTTGATCGTCGCACCCGAGTGCAGCAACCCCTTGGAAGCCGCGCCCGCATCGATGGCGCGCATACCCTGGTCCTGCGAGAACTGGTAGCCGGGAGAGGTCTGGAACTTCGCCATTGCCGCCGTGGCAGCGTCCTGGCCGTTCAGCCCGAGCAGGTCTTGCTGGTCTTGCAGCGACAGCTTGCTGACATCGGAGAATGGCTGGAAGCCTGCAACCGAGGTGTTGTAGTTCTGCTGGAGTTGCGGGACGACGAGTTGCAGGTTGCGATTTGCCTGACCCGATGCGCTTTTCACCGCACCTGACTGCATGGCGGCGCCAGCAATCCCAGCCGCCGCCGATACTCCCGCCGCCGCGATCCCGAAGGGCACGATCAGTCCTCCAATTCCAAGACGTGCTCGTCTGCCACCGCCGGCTCATCATTTTCCAGATGATCCGCGTTGTGGATGCACGCCAGCGCCACGTCGTCGGTGAGCGTCAGGAAGCTGTGCAGCGTCCCAGCTGGGATACGGACCACAGCCGGCGCGCAAAAATCCCCGATCATCTCCTCGCCATGCCATGCCCGGACGGAACCTTGCAGTATGGCGGTCAGGTGGTCGAAGTGGTGCCCATGCTGAGGGAGTAGCGTGCCGGCGTCAGGCACCCGGTACACCTTATAGTAAATCCCCGCATAGATTGATACGCTGACGGTCTCCGGCTGGCGTTCCGCGCGTTTCATTCTGTCCTCGCGTATGGCCCATGGACACGCTTAGCAGCCTTACCATAAGCCGCGTGCGCCTCAGAGGCAGAGGCGAACCGTCCAAGGCACGTCTGCTTTCCTTTGAACTTTATCCTCGCGCGCCACAGTCCCGTGTCAGCGCATAGGGAAACTCCCTTATAACCGCTTCGATTCGAAGGCGCTGCGCCTCTGTTAGCGCAGTTCTGCGAACGGGATGCGGCTCTAAGGTTAGCCCATCGATTGTCCCGGACATCTCCGTTGATGTGGTCCATGTCGTATTTTGGCCAGCGTCCTGTGACCATAAGATAAATTACCCGATGGACGAGGTAGGGCTGTCCATACAGAGAAATCTGAATATACCGACTGGTCGCGCCCATCATACGTACGGGACGTTCGGGGTGGCAGCGCCCTCCAGCGTCGATAAATGCGCGGCGCGTCAGCGCGCCTGTATCAGGGTTGTAGGTAAGCCTGGATCGCACATCCTCCGCGGTTAGCCTACTCACTGCGCATACTCACAATGACCACGATACGATCGCTATCGCCATCGTTTGCGATGCTATGCATCAGCAGATTGTCAAAAGTAAATATCGTCCCGGCATCAAACCGCATGGTCTCATCCTCACAACGCACTAACGCAGTGCCAGCGAGTGTGATATGAGCCTTACAGTTATAAAAACAAGGCGCCCAATTGCCCGCGTCAGAGTGCGGCAATATCTCGCCGCCTGGCGGTAACTTGGTGATCAGGATAGACCCGAGTTCCACTGCCGCAACCCGGTGCATTAGCGCGAACACCATCGGCCGCAGAGATGGCAGCTCATACCATGCCGGCCAGAACACGTTGCGATGCTCCAGGCGCCGCGCCTCCATCGTAAGCAGATGCTCCGACATGTAGCGCACGGTGATGTCGGTCATCGCCCCATGTGGCGTGCCTGGGTAAAGCCGCCGTTCCGGGTTCCGATCCCACAGATGCGAAGCTCGGTTCAGTTCGGCCAGCACCGGTACGCAATCAACCCCGCCTGCCAACTGCACAAACCGCATTACCGCACCCGCCTCGCTCCCACGAACCCACCAGCCGCCACCACGCCGCTGGCGAACGTCGCCAGCGCCCCGAGATACACCGTGGTCGTCGCTGCCAGGCTGAACCGCCGCGGCGACAGCGCCAGCACCGTCTGTGTCGCGTAGAACCCGTTCGTCGCGTGCCGCATCGAGGCGTAGCCGGGCGACGGCTGCGACGGCTCGGAGGCAGATGCGTTGTTCACCCACGCGGCGATGATCGCCATGTTGCCGGCCGAACTCGTGAAATGGACCACCCCGGCCGCGTCCCAGTCACCTGCCGTGAGGGAAATGCTGCACACGTTGGTTGCTGCAGAAAACCCCAGGCCGACGCTCGAAATCGCCGCGCTGGCCGAGATGTATTCGCCTTTGTCGCCCGCCGCCGCGTCGCTGCCGTCCGTGACGCCGTGACTGAGTGCCGGCAGACCAGCCTTGATGTCATCCACCACGCCGCGCAGCACCGCGAGCTGGTCGGCCATCTGCTGGAAATGGTCGAGCCAGGCACCCGTAGGGGCGCCCGTGTCCTTGTTGACGACCGGCGCCACCAGAGGCGGCTGAATGCGCGGCGTCGATAGCGTGCTGACCGTCGTGATCGCCATCAGGACGAGCCACCGGAAATGTCCGCGTCAATGGCGTACAGCGTCGTGGCATCGAGCGAGGAGAGCCGGAACACGCGCTGCCGGAAGGAGCCGAGCCGCGTCGCCACCATTCGCGTCCGCGTCTGGCCGAACGCCGCCGCCGGGATCGCCCTCGGGCCACCGTTCCAGTTGATCCCGCCGTCGTCCGACCACTCCAGCGTCATGGACGACGTAGACCGCGCCGTGCCGACCTCCATCTCGACCTCGAGCCTCGAGCAGAAGGCACGCCTGGTGCCGGCCCAGATCGGCGGCAGCGTGGCCTGATGAAGCACCGGAACGCCCGCATCAGTCGTCACCGCCGGGTCGGCCAAATACACATTCCCCGCCGTCTTGTCGCCGACATACACCAGGTTTTCCACGCTCCCTGTGCAGTTGCCGCGCCACGGGCCGACGCCATCCGCCTGGCTCGACCGCTCGTGCCAGAATTGCGTGTTGCAGTCGTAGACCAGCGTCCGGTCGTTCTCGATGGTCAGGACATAGAAGGAATGCCCGGCCTGCATGTAGGCCATGCCCTGCGCCTTAAGCGATGCGCTGATCCCATAGGACGCGATGATGGCCTCGATGCCGTGCGTCGAGATGCGCTTCGGCGTGTAGCCGACGCTGCGAAAGACAATGCCGTCCTTGTCTAACCAAAACACCGAGCCATCGATCTGCGCAATAGACTTCGGCGTGGCAACGCCATACTCGATCACCCCGCCGGTTTGGCGCCGCCGGAACGGGAAATCGGCATCGCCGGACTCATACCAGATTTCGAACCCAGACCTTCCAGCAAGCCACAGCTCGCCGCCGTGCGTGATGGCGCGCAGCATGATGTTGGACCCCGCCTCCAGGCTCGCGAAGTCGAGCGCATCGAACGCAGTCGGGTCATCGATCTTCGACACGAAGAAGCTCTCGCCATACCCTTCCTGCGAAAAGATGAAGTACTGGCCCAGGTAGGTGACCGAGTTTGCGCCGGGGAAGTCGCCGCCGATCTGATTGGCCGTCGAGCCGACCGCGTGAGCCGCTGTAAAGGCATTCGGAGGCACGCAGATCACCACGGCGCTCGGCGAGACAGCAATCGTCGCCGCCATGATCAGATCAGGATTGACGCCACCAGCTGGCGAGGCAACGCCGACCGGCCCCATGTCCCAGATCGTGCCCGAATAGCCATATGCGTGATTGCCCGACACGAAATATCCGACGCCGGGCATGTCCAAATTCATCGCATGGATCGGGCCGGTTCCGAACGCTCCGTTGAACTGATCTGGGAGCCATAGCCCCGGCGCCGGCACCAGCGCGGCCTGCGTCCTCGCATCGGACGGCTGCTCTTCCGCCATCCAGTTGAGCAGATGCTTCGACGAAAGAGGTTTCGACGGGTGCTGGTAGCTTTCCAGCGGGAACGGAATGCGCCGCATCCCGCCAGCAGCCGGAGCAGCCTGCTGTGCCTGCGCTCCGCTCATGTGGGGCCAGGAACCGGGGGCGCCTGTACCGGCACCACCACCATGCTGCCAGCCGCAATCGCCGCCAGAGCATCGCGCACCGCGACGAACGCCGGCACCTCGGCCCCCTGGATGCTCATGCGCTGCAAGAACTGCAATGCAATCGCCGCTAACTGTCGGTCCATCATCACACGTTGTAATACGGGAACTTAAAGCTAACCCCGCCGATCTTCTGCACCAGATAGCCGGCCACCTGGGCAGGCGGGGCACCATTCGCGCCGATCGTCGCAGAAGCCGCCGTTGTCGGCGTTACATAGTTAATCGTGCCGTCGTGGCCGATGACGATACCGGGCGTCACATAATCACCCGAGTGGTTGATCGAAGCATGAACCACCCCAGCGCCGTCGATCACCGATATCGCAAGCCGCGTGCCATCGAATGCACCCATCTGCTGCAATATCAGGTTCGGGACTCCCACCGGCGCCGCCATGCGGACCAAAGCCCCCGCGCCCGCAGGTGATGCTGTAGTGCTGCCATCGATAAAGATGCCATACGACGTGGCCGCCTGCGGGTGCACATAGATTCCATGTTGGAACGGCTGCGCTCCCAACAGCACCGCCAGCCCCATCAGGCTCGGAAAATTGCCATAGGCCGCAAGTTGTAAGGCAATCGTGCAGAACTCGGTGGTTCCGAATGAGTTGAGCGGCGGTGTTGCCCCTGTAGGGGTGCCGGCGAAATTGAAGGAGTTTAACTCGTTCGTCGCCACACCAGGCACACCGACCGTTGACAGATCGGCCCTACCGAACACCCCGAACACGGTATTTCCGGCAGTCGTCAAAGAACCATACCCGGTGATCCCACACGGGAACGCCAGCGTCGATGGCGGGAGGCTGTTGATCGTCTGACCAATCAGCGCGTTCTGCGCCCCCGTGGCAGACGCAGCCAGCATCGGAGTGCCGAAGTCTGGCAGTATAGCAGAACCAACGAGAATCGGCCCCGAAACCGTGCCGCCGGTCAGATGTAGATAGGCTGCATCCGTCGTGACCTTGACGTAATCCAGGACCGCCGTCGCCGCCACTCTGCCGGTTCCAGCCCGCTCCAGCACGAACTGGGACGCATCGGAGATCGGACCAACGTCCGGCAGATCTGGGATCGTTTCGGTCGGAATCGGAAATGCGGTGATCGTGCCCATCATGCCCCCAGGATAACGCCGCCGCCGGTATCAATGCCCGAACCATCATCCGTCGTGATGACAGTCGGCGTCAGCAGCCGGTTACCGCTCCAATTCACGTTCAGATAGCCACAGATCAGTTGCTCGGACTGCGTTCCGTGGTTCCAGTCCAGTTGCAACGACCACTCGGCACGGCGCGGCCATCCGGCCATCGTGTTGATCGGGAAGAAGATGATGAACTGCCCCGCCGCGGCATCGCTGATAGTACCCGTGGCGTTCCACAGCGCCGCACCTGGCGTGGTCATAGGCGCGCCGTAGTCCCACGAGCGCCGGTAACAGCCCCACGGCCAGATAAACAGCGTCACGGTAGGCCCGCCGATACCGCCTGAAAGCTCGATGGGCGTCGCGGCTGGGTCGTCCGAATCAACCACCGTGATGGTCATCTCGAGACTATCGGCGGCCGACAGCACGAGGTCGCGCCGCGGCACATGAAGCGGCGACGAACGCAGATAGGGGACGGTGATGTTGAAAGCCGTCATGAGATGGAGATCATCCCGCCGTTGTTCCACATCACGCCGGACGTGGCCGGGAGCGTCGTCGGAAGCGTGCTGATGTCCATCGGATTTCCGGGAATCCCCTGGGCGCCGTCGCTGCCGTTTGTGCCAGGGGCGCCGGGCGGGCCTGGAGGTCCTATCCATTGCGCCGGCTCTGGCGGTCCCATATCGGTGATGTACCCCGCGTAGTGCAGCCTGTAGACCATCAGAAGTACTCCCCCTGGACACGCTCGCCACTGGTCGGCAGCGCGATGTACTGCGCCAGGGCCCGGTTGGCCTGCCGGTCGTCATTCGGATCAGGCTTCTTGTCGAACAGTGGCGCCAGGGTGTTGGCAGCGAGCAGGACGTAGCAATCTCCGACCTCGGGAGGGATGTCGAATACGGTCCACCGCGCCAGCCCGCGCGCCGTCAGATCGTGATGCACGCCCATTACCGCATCCAGCGCCTGATCCTGTGCCGACATGACCAGCGCGAACCGCCGTATGCGGCCCTCCAGCATCGAGTAAACCTGTGGATCAGCCGTCTTACCGAACGACGTTGCCATGAGCGCCGCCGTCATCTTCGTGTATTCCTCGGCGATCGCATCGGGGATGCCTCCATCGTCCCACCAGGCCAGCGCCTGCGACACGATGCTGGTATGAACGGCATTTGCCTTGATGACCGCGTAAGCGTGGTCGGCGGTCGATGGCGTTTCGTCTGCGGCGATCACGCCGAGCTCGATCAGGGCGTTGTCAGCAATCAGCGTGAGCGGCAGACCCACGGTAAGAGTCTGCCGATCAGCCAACGGGACGATTGCCACGCCAAGACGGCGTAGGGCTTGCTCTCCAATCGTGGCTACGTCGAGCGTCACGTCAGAACCGCAGCATACCAGCGCCGAGGTTCACGCGACCTGGGTCGGCCGTGTTAGCTCCCGCCGGCGGTGCTGGCGTCGCAACAGACGGTGGCGACCTAGATGCTGCCGCCTGCTGCGCCGCCGCTGCCTGCTGCGCCGCCGCGCGCTTCTGCGCCTCGTCGTGCAGCCTCATGCGGTCGTCGCGCTCTGCCCTCTGCCTATCCGTCAGTGGCACCTCCTTCTGTTTAGCAGCCTCTGCCAGCATCTCCTTGCGCTTTACGGCTACGTGCTTGCGCGCCGCATCGAGACGACTGGCCATCGCATCGTCGTCGCCTTCTGTCGCCGCCGCCATACGCGCCAAAGCCTCGTCACGCGCCTGGGTGTTCTCCACGATGTTGTCGAACAGCAGGCCACGCTGCGCGAGCGATGCAACTTCCGCGTCAGTCAGAGGTTCGTCGAGTTGGGTTCCGCTCATTTGCTATCTCCTCAGTGCTAATTAAGCGTCGCCAACAGCCGTGGTAACGATCGTAAATACACCGTTATCAACCGGCGTGGTCGTGTCCACAGTGGCGTGCTTACCAAAACGCAGCTTCTGCACGCCACGGATTTCCATTATGCCAGCGCCATGCTGGAATCCGTAGTCGCGATTGTTGGTCCTCGCCTGGGTCTTTTGTGCCCATGCGATGCCCACCGCTTGCGCCCCGCAGAGGAACGTGAACGCCGTATCAAGCGTCGCGTGCGCGTTGGTTCCGCCTCCCGCATACACCGGAATCTCGGGTATTTCCCGCACAACAATGCCATCCCATAGCAGGTCGCCACCGGCAAACAGCGGATTGCTATCGCCGCGCGTCTGTGCGTACTGATTGGCCGCAAGAACGTTGGCGTCCTTACGGAAGTCACGAAAAACGAGGCTGGGCATCAGAGCCACATACCATTCCTCGCCGTTTTCGAGGCGGATCGGCCGGATATGGGGGCTTGCGGTACGAGCGCGACGCTTGGCCAAAGACAGCGTGGCCGCGGTCATCAGGTCGGCGGTGTTGTCGAGCGTCGCCATAGAAGTTGACCAATCGTTGGACACCGAGTTCGCGACTACTGCCCCGAATTGAATGCGGTCAGCGTTGTTGGTCAGCCACGAATTGCACTGAGCGTCAGTGACGGCGCCGAGTGCGCCGCTCGTGCTGCCGTCAATGGTGATTGCACCGAGGGCCGCGATAATGTCCGCACGGATTTTTTCGACCGCCCAGTCCATCAGGCCGTCGCGACCGGCCTGGAGCAGATCGATGACGGATTTTTGCTCGTCCCAGTCGGTGACCGCGATGGCGTGGCGAATGACATCGACAGTGACCTTGAGAGAACGAGAGTTTAACTGCTCCTCTTGGCCTTCCAGCGTCGTGTTTCCGGTGACGCCTGCTGCCGTCAGTCGCCGGACAGCTCCGAACACGACCGAATCGCCAGGCTTGCGCGTCAGTTCGTCGCGAAGCTGGATCATAGACGCAGCCGTAGTGCCAAAGTATCTGGTGAATTGGTTCCCGCGGATGTATTCGCGGAAGAAGTCAGTGGACCATTGCGATGGCGTAAGACCGGCGCGTGCGGTCGTCACCACCATGTCAGCCGTGGCGGTCATGGTTGGGGTTCCTGATAAAGGGGATATGTGTCGGGAACGCCCGCGATTAGTCCGGCGACGACTTCAGCCGATGTAGCTCGGCTGCGGCTCAACGCCCGATTAACGATCCGGCGACGATCAACGCACGCAACGCCCGAAAGTGCCCCGGCGACGGGTTAGCGACGATGGCCCAGAACATCCTGCAAAGACGGGTCCCCGGTGAATACCGAGGCGCTGCGGGACGCGACGCTGCGCGCGGTGGCGAGCGAGCGGGGCATATTGGCAATGACGGTCTGCGCCTGCGTCGGCTGCTGCGGCGCACTGGCCTCGGCTTCCCACTTGGCGCGCTCCTCGGCAATCAGCCGCTCGCGGAACGACGCCGGATCGTCGCCGACCTCGCGCAGCACGCGCAGCCGATCGACTTCCTTGACCAGCCAGGCATACGGATGGGCCTGCGAGGCCAACTTACCGCCCAGCGTCGGGTCGGTCTCCATGGCGCGCTTGAACTCGGTCACGTAGCCGTCGAGCTTCTCGGTGCCTATCTTGTCGCGGACCATCATCTCGGAGAAGTTCAGCCGCTCGTTCAGCATCGCTTGCTGCTGGCGCACGGTGGCCTGCTGGATGTAGCCGATGGGATCGACATTCGGGTCGGGCAACTGCGGCAGGGGCTGGACGGGCGCCTGCGGCGGCGGGGCCGCGGCTGCGCGCTTCAACTCATCAAGCTGCTTGCGTAGCTCGGCCGCCTCGGTCTCGTGCCTGACCGCACGCTCTTTCCAATCTTGCCTTCGACGCCGCTCGGCCTCGTATGCATTCCTCGGAACGATCTCATCGCCCTCACGTGGCGCGGGCGGATCGGCTTCCGTATCCTCCTCTGGCTTGGATACGGCGGCCTGGGCAGGCTTGGTCTCTGGGGGTGGTGTTGGTGCCTCTGGCGCAGCTGGAGCCGCCTGCGGTGCCTCTGGGGGCGCTGCTGCGGCCTCTGCCGGATCGGCCAGGAATGCGTCGAGTTCAGAAGCCGCCACGTTTACCACTCCCTACCGGAGAACGCCTGGTTGGTTGTTGCCCCGAAGATGCTCAGTGCCGCGCCTGGTGCGACGGCCGAGGCCGGACTGCCGCACGCGAACTGTGCGCCGGCCGGAACCTTGAACGACGGGCGAGACGCCGCAGCAGTGCCCTGGTCCGAAATCCATAGATCGCCGGTCGAGAGGTTCTGCACCACGCAACCGCGGCGGTTCGGGAAGGCAGCCGCCAGCGCCTGCGCCACGCCTCCCGAGGCGATCACGCCGGAGATATCGGCCATCGTCACGGTGTTCTGGGCCTGCGCAGGCAGCAGCATTAGCAACAGCGCCGCGAGCGCTCCGCCGAAGATTTTGCCGGCGGTCACGGCCACGAAAATGCCTGTCTTGCCCGCCGCCAGGCCGACGCCGGTATCCGTAGCCACGCCGTTGATGGTCGCAGTGCCAGCGCCGAATACCTGAGCAGTCGCCGTGCCGGAGTTGGCGATGACACACACTTGGCCCGGCGTCATTGACGGCAGCAGCACCGAGTCTTTGGTAGTCGCGACCACCGATACATTATTCACACCGGCAGTGAGCGGCGTGCCGTCTGCGTGCGTGCCGCTGGCCTTCGCTGTGATCGTATCGGCGGCACTGAGCGAAAGAGGGCCGGACAGCACGACGTGACCCAGATTGGTGGTCGAGGCCGCGAGCGTCGCTGCGTCTACCGCATCCAGCGAGGCAGCGTAGGCAACCTCCTGCGTCGTGGCAAATGGGGCAGTCTGTCTGGTCATGCCGGCGATCCTAAAGCAGCAATGATGTCAGTCCGCAACTTGTCCATGGCCCAATTGCGCAGCATGGCCCTGCCCTCCATAACAAGCGCATAAGATGGAGACGCTTCCAATCGCCTGCGTTGTTCTTCGCGCCGAGCTTCACGCCGCACATCGTTCCGCATCCGCTCATCCCGCTTGCGCCGCCGGACCGTCTTGCGCCTAACGGCATCCGCTAGACTGGCGCTCATTTGCTCGCCTTCGGTGGTGGAGGCTGCATGGCTTGGTGTGCCTGAGCCATCTTGTGCAGCACCGTCGCGGCATTGACGTGCGCCGCCGTCTGCTTCTGCCTCAGGTCGGCCATGTCGTGCGCGGCCTGCATGGCTGGATGCATCTGCGGCTCTACCGTGCCCGGTGCTGATGGCGGATCGGGCGCCACGTTCGGCTGGCCGAATGGCGGTGCGCTGAACTCGCTGTGGATGTTGTGTATCCTCTCCGCCGCGAGAGCGCCGTCTGCCGCCGCCTTGGCCTGCGTCGCCTTGACTTGCGCCTCGGCGTGCGCCTGCACCAGCGGGGCCTGCGCGGCCTGCTGCTGCTGCATCTGCTGCTGGTGCGCTTTCATCCGATCAAGCAGGTCCGCCTTGTTGCGCAGCGAGGACGCAGCGATCAGCACATCGCCCGGTATCAATCCAGGCTGGACGCTGGCTAGCTGCACGAGCGTCTGGAATGTTTCAGCTTCCATAGTCGGCAGGTTCTGGCCTTCCTCTACGGTAATATCCACGTCAAGGTCGGTGATGTCGTTCTCAATACGGATGACCTGCTGCAAGCGCGGATCGCCCGGCACAATGCCCATACTCTGCATGGCAATGGCACGCTGCGGCGGCGGCATAGCCGCCAGTTCGTCCTGCACCGTCACCGGCCGGTTGATGCCGACCCACTTTGTATCGTTCAGGCTGTCCGTCACCCGGACCCACTTGCCGCCCGTCCAGTACTCCCGCGCTGCCATCCAGCACATTTCATAAACGCGCCTCGACCACATGCGCAACGAGTCCGCCAGCGGTTCATTCTGCACCGCGCCGCCCGCCTGCTGCGCCAGGATCGCACGTCCGCTTAGCTCGCGCGGATCAGTGCCCGACATCGCAGCGTTAGGGCCGGATAGCTGCAGCTCTTGCGTAGCGTGTTGCAGCAACTGGAACTGCCCGGTTGCCAACTCCCCGCCAGGCAGCACTTCGAACTTCATCCCAGGCGTGACTTCGACATAACCATCCGGCCGCGCAATCTCACGCCGCGCCTTGTCCACATCCTTGACCGCGCCTTGCTCGGCGATGACCTGATGGACGCTTAGAAGATGCAGCGACTTGCTGCGGCGCTTGTTGATCTCATCCTGTAGGCTGATCCATCCGCGCACCGCACCGTATCGCCAGTTGTCGCGCGTGATATACGCCGATTGAAGGATCAGGCTACATGCACTCTTGCCGCGCCGATCCTTGAACGGCGACGGGCGCGGATCATCGACAATGCCGCCCTTGGTGAATGTCGCAGACCACCACGTTCCCTGCTCATTCCAGTGGCACTGAACAACGCGCGTTCGCTCGCGCCGGCTGTCGAGCCATGTCGCGTGCGACGGGCGGTCGTCATACGTGCCGCCCATCTGGCCGGAGAATGCCGCCTCGATCTCGTCAATGGCGTGCGGATACATCTCCTCAAGCTGGTCGCGATCCATCCAGATCACGATGCCGAGGTAGCGCGCATCGGAGAAGTCGATGGCACGTGAGTGCGGGTCCCACCACAGCCGTTCCCACGAGACGTGCGTCAGCCGAATATCCGCGCCGCCCTTGCCGTCGTCCTCCAGGCTGCATTCAATACCGCCAGCGCCCTCGATCAGCATGTTCTCGAACACGGCGCTGCGCAGCACGGGGAAGTTGTTATCGTCGTCGATGTAGCGCAGAGCCTGCGTTGCAGCTGTGGCGCGGTCTTCCTCTTGCGGCGTGCGTGGGAAAGCCTTGGGATCGGTGCGCGCCTTACGCTCCAGGCCACACAGCATCGCCACCTTGTCGTGGATTTTGTTGATGACCACGGCGGGCTGACCACGTAGACGCAGCGCGTCCAATTCGGCCTTGGTCCACTGCGCGTGATCGTAGTATTCGCGGTCTCGCTCGCTCAGTTCGCGCGGGTTGGTCGATGCGCGTTCGGCTTCCTCGAACCAGCGGACAAGCCGCTCGTGCAGCGCGATCATGTCGCCGGGGTAGACGTCCACGATTGGCCGCTGCGGCTGCGCGCTGTAGTCCGATAGCTGGGTGACGGATGCGCTCACTTCGGCTGCGGCCGTAACTTGCTGGGATTAAGCACGGCAAGCGATAAGCCGCCTTCGTCCTGAACGCGCGCCGCATCATATCCGAGCAACCGCAGCGCGTCTTGTGTCCTGGCGTTCTCAAAATCAGTATCTGATAAATGCCTGAATGCGCCCAAGGTCTGTGGTATCGCGTTAAATCTTGCGCGCTCCGCATCATTCATTGCCGTATCGGCATTGTCGCCATACTTCGTCAGAATTGCTTCGATGAACTTATCATCGGAGGGGGCCACAGATGATGACCGCTTGAATGTGGCCATTTCCAGTTGTTTTGCCTTCTCTAAGACCGCCGGGTCAGGATGTTGGAGTTTCGCCACCCGTTCTAGCGCCGCATCGGTCTGTCCGATGGTCATAGAGGCCGGCAAACCCTCGCCGTAAACTCGCATATCCGGCGGAACGGTGACAGATAGAACTCGTCCGCCAGGAACATCGCCGCGCTTCATAGGACCGACCGCGGAGAAGTCGTCAGCACCAGTAAGACGCTGCCGCATTCCGCTAAGACCACCCTCTACAGCGCCTTGCTCGGTTGGAGATAGGTACACAGCACCTCTGGAATTCGTCGTGGTAAATTCGCTGATTGGCGCGTTAGTAAAGTGGTAAAAAGTTCGCGGCGCCGTCGTTCCCATTAGCATCGCGTTGCCATACTGCCGCGCCGCGTCCGTCCAGGTCTGCGGCTGCTGCATCGCGGACCATGTATCGCTCAGGTTCTGCCCATGCCAACTCGCCGCATCGGCCCATGTCGGCTGCGGCGCCAGTTGGTTCTGGGGCGCCTGGCCTACCACGGTAGGATCGAACAGAGCATTACGGGCGCCGCTCAATCAGCACTTCCCGCCCTTGCCCGGCTTCATTGGCATGTCCTTCGGCTTACGCGCCATGTGTTGCCTCCTCGCTCACTGCTCATCCGCCTATACGCTCAAGCCCGCATTCCTGGGTCGGTGTCGTGCAGGAGCGCCGCCGGGTCTGCTAGTGACTGCTTTATTGTGTCCATCATATCCTGCGCCACGGCGTTCATCGCATCGCGGAACCACTGCGTCACGAACGCCTCACGATCCGCTGCCGTCCTCACCGCGTCGTATGGCGCCGCCTCGTATGCAACCAGGAACTCGCGCGCCCAACGCTGCGGATCGGTGCCGACCTCGCGGCGGAACTGCGCGCCGGTCACCGGCTATGGCGCAGTGCGTTGCGTGGGAACTCCACGACGTGCGCCTTGCCGCGCATATCCTCGCACAATTCGGCAATCAGTATGCGCAAATCCGCGATCTGATCTTCGAGACCGGAAAACATCTCCTCGACTGTGCGCGGCTGTTCGGGGGAGTATAGACGGCGCTCCTCGTCGGTCATCATTACGCAATCCTCCACTGTTCCACAGGCTCCGACGCAGCGCCAAAGGCTTCGGCCCAGCTATCACGCGGCTTGGGCTTCTCCAGGTCGAGCACCATCGGCCGGCTCATGCAGGCATAGCGCACGCTGTCGGGTGCGTGGTCTTCCATGTCACTGTCAACGTCCTCAGGCCGCGCGTCGTCGTGTTGCAGCGCCGGCAACGTCCGGATGATGTCGCGGCTGGTGGAGAAGAACAGCAGCATCGGCCGTTCGTCCGCATCGCCCGCTAAGCGCTGCCGAAGCTGATCCCAGCCACCCATTGCACCACGACCTGCAACTCGCTTGTTGTCCGCCGGCCGGAAGATGATGCCAGATCCGATCATGCGCTGTGCAATGCTAGGCCCACCGTCCTCTGCGAACATCGCGGGATCGGCCACACCGATCATCGGCTGCGGGTCGTCCTGCTCACGATCACGGATGCCTGCGGCGATGGCTTCGGCCGTCATGCGCAGACCTACGTTAGGCTCGCCCGGCTTCATGCCATACCATTCGCGATAGTTGACCAGTGCTCCGCGTGCGATGCTGTGGATCGTTCCGTCTGAAACTGCCCACCAGTGGCAGGCGAACGGACGAGCACTACCCCAGTCGAACGACCGGAAGCGCGGCCAATGATCTGGGATAGCAATTGGAGCAATGACGTGACGCTCCATCGAGAACTCTGGGAAAAAACTTCCGGTCACCACTGACCAATCGCCATGCAACCATGCTCTGACGAGTTCTGGTGATCCAGACGCCTTCAATCGCTGGACGTAATCAGCCCCGAGGTATTTGTTGTCAGTG
>Ga0207711_10001339_pt1 | contig 23287 bp, 25 predicted proteins | sample KBSS34metaG_FD_184401 | JGI IMG/M metagenome (GOLD analysis project Ga0207711, IMG submission 184401) | Switchgrass rhizosphere microbial communities from Kellogg Biological Station, Michigan, USA - KBS S3-4 metaG (SPAdes) (version 2) | ecosystem: Host-associated > Plants > Roots > Rhizosphere...
CGGCGATAATCCGGAGGAAGGATGGTGGAGCCGCCGGGAATCGCACCCGGGTCCAGTCCGCTTATTACGTGCGCGTTTATCTCCATAGTCGGGCGAACCCGACGCGGAGCAATATAGGCGCTGCGGATCAGGATTTGAAGAAGCTGAGTTCCCGAATTGAAATCGGCGCCGGCGCGGGCAGGTAGCGCAGCACCGGCAGGGCCAGGGCGAAATAGAGCGCCGGCGGGGTCCAGATGAAGGTCAGGAAGCCGGCGGTCGCCAGGGCGTAGAGCGGCCAGCGCGGATCGCGCACCCGCGCCAGATAGGAGGCCACCGCCGGGGCGAGCAGCACGTACTCGTAGTTCATCGCATAGGGCGAGATCAGCAGGATGCCGCCGAACAGCGCCAGCAGCCGATCCGGCGTCTCCGTCCGGGTGGCGAAGCTGAACCAGACCATGGCGCTGGCGACCGGGATCAGCAGATAGGCCCAGGCGCCGTTGTAGCCCGCGGCGGTCAGCCAGGCGTAGGGCGTGGCGCCGGTGGCGAGCAGGCCGTGGTTGGTGGTGACCAGCTGCTTGAAGCGCGGCAGGGCCGCCAGCCAGTCGAACCAGATCCCTGGGCCCCAGATCAGCGCCGAGGCTGAACAGACCACCACGCCGGTGAGGCCGGCGACCACCAGGGTGCGGATCCGCCCCTCGGCGAGGAAGGCCAGCGGCGCCAGCAGCACGAACTGCGGTTTGAGGCAGGCGGCGAGGCCGAGCATCACGCCAGCCAGGTTCGGCCGGTCCTTCAGCGCCAGGGCGCCGATCACCAGCCCGCCCATGATGAAGGGCATCTGCCCGCAGTCGACGACCAGCAGGAAGCAGGGCGACAGCGCCACCACCCACCAGGGCGCCCCGACCCGCCGCGTCGCCCACAGGTACAGTGCGCCGGTCACCGCGACCCACAGCGCCAGGCCCACGTAATAGGGGAAGACCGCGAAGGGGATGAAGACGAACAGCGCCGACGGCGGATAGATGTAGGGGCGAATGTCGCGCGGCCCCAGCGGCCATCCCTGGACGTCGGTGTTGTGGATGAAGTCGTAGAGCAGGTGCGGCCGGCTCAGCGCCGTCTTCGCTCCGGCCCAGAAACAGGAATAGTCCGCGCCCAGGATCTGGACCCGCAAGAGGACCCGCAGGTCCTGATAGTCATTCCAAAGGGCGGTCGCCATGAGACCGAGGGCCAGCACGGCCAGAGCCATCCAGACGATTCGGCGCAGTTGCATATGCGCCCCATAAACGACCGATTGATGCACTGCAATACGGCGCTAAATACAGCAATCGACAAAGAGTTTGCGCTCGTTGCGGCGGCGAACGCCTGTGGTCATGCTGAAAATCCCGGCGTTCACCACTTTGGCGACCCGGCTCAGGGCGTTTCCGGCTGCGGCGCGGGCTCGAGGCCAGGCGGCTGGGCGCGGGCGGTGGGCGCGGCCTTCAGCACGCCGCCAGCGGCCGTGAAGTCCTGGTAGGCCTGCCGCTCGGCGGCGAAATCGATGCGGTTGCGGAACAGGATATCGAGGCGGGGATCGTGGCCCAGCGCCGCGCGCAGCACCGGCTCCAGCGCGTCCGCCGCCTGGCCCACGGCGACGTCGTCGCAGGCCCGGTGCAGGCTGCGCGCGCCGCTGCGGGTCAGCAGCGTCAGGTCGTAGCCGACCCCCGAGACGCAGACCACGTCGGTGGTGGCCGCGTCGCGCACCTGCTGCACCTCGCGCGGCGTGGACCACATCGGATGGCCGCGCAGGGCGGCGAAGGCCTGGGTCTGCGCGGGCGCCAGCTCGGCGTCGAACCCGATCCGCCGGCCGATGTCCGCCTCGCAGCAGGCGTAGCCGGCGCGGCCCTGGACGAAGCCGCGGCCGTCGTCGCGCAGGGTGATGCGCACGATGGTCTGGCGGACGTTGCGCGCCGGCCGCACCCAGACCTCGACAATCATCTCGTCGTCCCGCAGCAACTGCCACTGCAGCGGCATCAGCCCCCACAGCCGATAGGTGGCGGCCTCGACGCCATTGTCGATCACCGGCGCCCGCTGGCCCCGCGGCAGGCGTCGCCCGCCGAGCGGATCGGCGGCCTCCGACGGCCTTGGCCGCTTGTCGTCCCACCAGCTCTGCGGGTCCGGGGCGGGGAAGGGCCAGATCTCCGCCTCCGCCGGCGGAGTCCCCGGCGGGGCGCCGGGCGCCGGCCGCGGGCGCGCGAAAATCTGCGCCTGGGCCGGGGGGGCCAGGGCTGCGGCGGCGAAGATCAGGATCGCAAGGCGCACGGCGATGAAGAGCAGCAGGGGGCGCAGGGTTCCCTCAGGATGCTCCCCCTCAGGGGGAGCTCCCGCGAAGGGGGGGAGCGGGCTACCGCTCAGACGCGGATGAAGCCGAACGTCGACCTTCTGAGTGGAAGCCCCCTCCGGCCTTCGGCCACCTCCCCCTCAGGGGGAGGATCTGTCTCAAAGCGCCTCGGCGCCGCGCTGGATGGACAGCACGCCGGTGCGGGAGATCTCGACCAGACCCAGTGGCCGCATCAGTTCGACGAAGCTGTCGATCTTGTTCGGCGCCCCGGTGATCTCGAAGACGAAGCTCTCGTGGGTGGTGTCGATCACCTTGGCGCGGAAGATGTCGCTGACGCGCAGGGCCTCGACCCGGTCAGCGCCGGCGCCGCGGACCTTCACCAGGGCGAGCTCGCGCTCCAGGCCGTTGGGGTCGCGGGTCACGTCCTGCACGTGGCGGGTGGAGACCATCTTCTCCAGCTGCGCCTCGATCTGCGCCAGCACGTGCGGGGTGCCGCGGGTGACGATGGTCACCCGGCTGGTGTGCGCCCGCCGGTCGGTCTCGGCGACCGTCAGGCTTTCGATGTTGTAGCCGCGCGCGGCGAACAGGCCGACCAGCCGGTGCAGCACGCCCGGCTCGTTGTCCACCAGCACGGCGAAGGTGGCCAGGTTCTCCGGCTCCTCGTCATGGGCCAGGTCGTAGACGGAGGCGGGCTGCGGGTCGGTGGTCATCGTTCGTGTCCGGCGAATTTGTCCCGCGTGACCTCTCACAGGCCGCCTGCCGCCGCAACCACATCGTTCAGCGGTTCGCCCCGCAGCGGTCCCTTGGGCTCAGGGGGCTGGCTGCGGCGGCTCCCACAGCGCGTGTCGGTGAACGGCGCCTGGAGCCCGTCTTCGATCACCAGTTGGCGCTTGCGCACCGCGTCAAAGCTTCTCCAGAACAGCGCGTTGGCGGAGGTCTTCGGCAGGTCGAAGGCGACAAGCTCCGGATGGTCGAGCGTCTCGTCAAAGCCGATGGTGTAGGCCCACGACGGCGCGGAGCGATAGTCGCCGACATAGACCCCGGACCAGCCGTGGCGGCGGATATCGTCTCCTGCCGCCGCTTGACCCAGGACACCCGAAGCCGGTCGAAAACATTCATCGCGGATTGCTGTCTGGCTGCGGCTCGTCCGGGGGGTCGTAGAGCGCCGGCTGCCACACGCGGACAGTTTCGTCGTATCCGGGTTCCCATGGCAGAAAGCCCGACTTGTCCGAGGCCACCAGCTGGAAGGCCCGCAGGCCGTCGGCGTCGCCCTTGACGATGCGACGCCGCTCTTGCGCCAGGCCCAGCCACCCGCCCGCGACCTGCCCGGGATGCACCTTGCGGAGGACGCATCGGCTCAGCCCGTCTTCCGCCCAGACCATGCCGTCGTCCAAGGTCAGATCGCCGGCCAGCAACCCCTGGAAGGCGAGATGGAAATTATCGACGGCGACCTCGGCCGTCTGGTCGAAGACGATCAGTTCGGGCTGGTTCAGGGTCTCGTCGAAACCCACACTGTAGAAAAAACTCGGCGCCGCATCGTGTGGCAGCTGAAATGGAATTGCGGTCCAGCCGCCCGCCTTCACGCGGCGAGCCACCTTCCGCATCTGGCCACTGAGCCAGAGACGTTCCGGAGGCTCGGACGACGGCCGTTGCAGAAGAACATCAGCTCCGGCGGCGTCACGCAGCGCTCCCCACGGCGTCGGTTGGATCGGAACATTCGGTGAACATTATTCGGATGTCAACGGCCGAGCTTGCAACCGTCGCTTCCACGGCCAGATTGGCCAGATGTCCTCTCTCCGCATGCCCCAGAGCCTCGTCCAACGTCTCGGCGTCGACACAGGCGAGGCGGTGCTGAACCACGAAATCCTGCAGGAACAGGCCGCGGCGCTCGGCCGGCTGGGCGAGAAGCTGGAGGGGGCCCTGGCCGCGCTGCGGGCGCATGAGGGCGATGGCCGCGCCGCCGTGCTGAAGGTGGCGACGGACGCGGCCTGGTGCTTCTTCGTCCAGCGCGAGGTGCTGGGCCTGCGCGACCGCGGCGAGGTGGTCGCGCAGTATGGCGTCCCGCGCGAGGTGCTGGTGCGGATCGGCGCCCGCTAGCCTCTACGTCCGACCAGGGCGAACATCGCCCGCTGGGGATCGACGCCCTGGATGATCCAGGAGCCGCCCGGCACCTCCGTCGGCCCGTTGACCACCTGGCCGCCGCCGCGAGTCACCCGCTCGACGGCCGCGTCGATGTCGCCGACCTGGAAGTAGTAGAGCCAGGCGGGACGCGGGACCTGCTCGGGCTTCTTCATCATGCCCCCGATCTGGCCGTCCTGGTTGGAGAACAGCTGGTAGGTCCCCATCGGGCCCATATCCATCGCCTCGTCCTTCTTCCAGCCGAACATCTCGGCATAGAAGGCGAAGGCTGGGTCAAGCTCGCCGGCGTAGAGCTCGTGCCAGCTGGTGTGGCCCTCTGTCCCCTGCGGGACCTTGGCGCGCGGCGTATCCATCGGCAGCGGCTTCATGATCTCGAACACCGCCCCCTGCGGATCGGCGACCACGGCGAAGCGGCCGATTTCGGGGATGTCGGCGGGCGGACGGATCACCGAGCCGCCGAGGCTAGCGATCTTCTCCGCCGCCGCGTCGCAGTCGTCGACGCAGATGTAGCCGCCCCAGTGCGGCGGCGCGCCCATGGCCTTGGCCTCGGGCGGGATCGGCATCAGGCCGCCGACCCCGTTCCCGTCGGCGCTGGCCACCGTGTAGGTGAAGCCGTCGGCGGGCATGTCCTCGAAGGTCCAGCCGACGACATCGCCGTAGAAGCTTTGGGCGGCCTTGGGATCGGTGGTGATCAGCTCGTACCAGATGAATCGGCCGTGATCGTTGCTCATCGCAGCATCTCCGGGTTCGGTTGAGAGAACCATGATCGGGATTTCATGCGAAGGACGCGCGACGGAGGTCGGTTCCGACGTCGCGCGCAGCATTTTTTTCGAGATCGTTCTCTCGGCGCCGGCGGGGCGCGCGCGCTAAACCGCCACCGCGGCGACCGTCGCGCCGAGCAGGCGCACCAGGTCGGCGGGCGCCAGCCGCAGTTGCAGGCCGCGCTGGCCGCCGTTCACATAGGCCTGCGGCAGGGCGGCGGCCTCGGCGTCGAGCAGGGTCGGCAGGCGCTTCTTCTGACCGAACGGGCTGACGCCGCCGACGCGATACCCGGTGATCCGCTCGGCCTCCGGGACCGGGGCCATCTCGGCGGTCTTGCCGCCCAGGGCGGCGGCCAACTTCTTCATCGCCACTTCGCGGTCGGAGGCCAGCACTACGCAGGCGGGTTTGCCGTCGACCTTGACGATCAGGGTCTTCAGCACCTCCGACGGCGGCGCGCCGAGCGCCTCGGCGGCCTGCAGTCCGACGCGGTCGGCGGTGGGGTCGTAGGCGTAGGTGGCGAGGCCGTAGGCGACCTTGGCCTTGTCGAGGACGGCGGTGGCGGGGGTGGATTTGGACACGTCGACCTTCGGCTGGTCATCCCCCTTCAGACCGTCATTCCCGGCCTCGTGCCGGGAACCCATAGCACCGGGCTTTGCGGTGTTCATGGGTGGCCGGGACGGCGCCCGGCCATGACGGAAAGTGGGGGAGGGAAAGGGGGAGGGGCCTACACCAGCCCCTTGCCGGCCTCGTCGATGATCGAGCCGAGGTCGCGGGTCTCCTCGGCCATGATCATCTCGTTGTGCGCCTTGCCGGACGGGATCATCGGGAAGCAGTTCTCTTCCTTGGTGACCCGGCAATCGAAGATCACCGGACGCTTCACCGAGATCATTTCGCGGATCTTGTCGTCCAACTCGCCCGGATGCTCGGCGCGCAGGCCGACGCCGCCGAACGCCTCGGCCATCTTCACGAAGTCCGGCAGGCTGGCCGAATAGGAGTGCGAATAGCGCTCGCCGTGCAGCAGCTGCTGCCACTGGCGGACCATCCCCATCCATTCGTTGTTGAGGATGAAGATCTTGATCGGCAGGTCGTACTGCACCGCCGTCGACATCTCCTGCATGGTCATCTGCACGCTGGCGTCGCCGGCGATGTCGACGACCAGGGCGTCGGGGTGGGCGATCTGCACGCCCACCGCCGCCGGCAGGCCATAGCCCATGGTGCCCAGGCCCCCGGAGGTCATCCAGTGGTTCGGCTTGTCGAAGTGGAAGAACTGCGCCGCCCACATCTGGTGCTGGCCGACCTCGGTGGTGACGAACACCTCGCGGTCCTTGGTCAGCTCGTACAGCCGCTCGATGGCGTACTGCGGCTTGATCAGCTTGTCGTCGGCGCGATAGCGGAACGACTGGCGCGCGCGCCAGGCGTCGATTTCGCGCCACCAGTCGGCCAGGGCCGGCTGGTCGACCTTGTAGTTCCGCTGCTTCCAGACCGCGATCAGGTCCTCCAGCACCGAGGCGGCGTCGCCGACGATGCCGATGTCGGCGCGAACGTTCTTGCTGATCGACGAGGCGTCGATGTCGATGTGGATCTTGCGCGAGGTCGGGGCGAAGGCGTCCAGCCGCCCGGTCACCCGGTCGTCGAACCGGCTGCCGATCGCCACCATGACGTCACAATCGTGCATGGCGTTGTTGGCCTCGAACGACCCGTGCATGCCGACCATGCCCAGCCACTGGCTGTTCGAGGCCGGGAAGGCGCCCAGGCCCATCAGGGTCGAGGTCACCGGCGCGCCGGTCAGGGCGGCGAACTCGCGCAGCAGCTCGGCCGCGCGGGGACCCGCGTTGATGACGCCGCCGCCGGTGTAGAGGATCGGCCGGCGGGCGCCGGCGATCATCGCCGCGGCTTCGGCGATGCGGCCCGGATCGCCCTTGGTGCGCGGCGCATAGTTGTGCGTCGGCTTCACCTCGGTCGGGCCCTGGTAGCGGCCCTTGGCGAACTGCACGTCCTTGGGAATGTCGATGACCACCGGGCCCGGACGGCCGGAGGTGGCGATGTGGAAGGCCTCGTGGATGATCCGCGGCAGCTCCTCGACCGACTTCACCAGGTAGTTGTGCTTGGTGCAGGGCCGGGTGATGCCGATGGTGTCGCATTCCTGGAAGGCGTCGGTGCCGATCAGGTGGGTGGCGACCTGGCCGGTGATGACGATCAGCGGGATGGAGTCCATCAGGGCGTCGACGATGCCGGTGACGGCGTTGGTCGCCCCGGGGCCGGAGGTGACCAGGACCACGCCGGGCTTGCCGGTCGAGCGGGCGTAGCCTTCGGCGGCGTGGGTCGCGCCCTGCTCGTGGCGAACCAGGACGTGGCGCAGCTTCGGCTGGCTGAACAGGGCGTCGTAGATCGGCAGCACCGCGCCGCCCGGATAGCCGAACAGCACCTCGACCCCCTGGTCGAGCAGGGCGCGCACGACCATCTCGGCGCCGGAAATCGTGTCTTGCTGGACTTCGAGGACCGAGTCTTTGAGGCTCTGGGTGGCGGTCATGTGGGGCGACCTTTTTGGGAAACGGGCCGGGTTACGGAAGACGGCGGCCGATTGGGCAATAAAAAAGGCCCTTCAAGGGGCCTGGGACGAGCGACCGAAAGGGCCTGACGCAAGGGTCAGTCCTTAGAGCGGTCGCCTTACGATTACGAGGGTGCGCACGTGCGTTCTCTTGAGAATAAGAACCGAGCATTTGGCATGCCCGTCTCAGCCCGTCAAGCTGGGCTGCAGCGCAAGAAATTGCCCCCACTGTCCTTCCCCGTCGGCGGCGGTGATCCGCGGCCAGTCGGCCATCTGGCCGCGCATCCAGGTGAGTTGGCGTTTGGCGTAGCGGCGGGTCTCGCGCTGGGCCGCTTCGAGCGCATCGACCAGGCCGACCTCGCCGCGCAGGCAGGCCGCCAGTTCGCGCACGCCGACCGCCTTCATCGCCGGCAAGGCGGGATCCAGGCCGCGGGCCGTCAGGGCCGCGACCTCATCGAGCGCGCCTTCGCGCAGCATCGCCTCGAGGCGGGCGTCGCAGCGGGCGTAGAGGAGGTCGCGCGGCGGCTCCAGCGCCACGGCGCGCCAGGCGTCGGGCGCCAGCGCCGGCTCGCCGGTCTCGCGCCAGTCGGTCAGCGAAGTCCCGGTGGCGGCGAACACCTCCCAGGCGCGCACCAGCCGCTGGCGGTCGCCGGGCGCGATGCGGGCGACGGCGGCGGGATCGGCCTGCGCCAGCTGGGTGCGGAAGTCCGCCTCGCCAAGGTCGGCGAGGGCGGCTTCGGCCTCGCGCCGCGCCTGCGGCGGGATCGGCGGGATCTCCGCCAGGCCGTGGGTGAGGGCGCGGAAATAGAGGCCGGTGCCGCCGACCACGATGGCCGGCGCGCCGCGGCCGGCGATCTCGCCCAGGGTCTCGGTGGCGGCACGTAGCCAGCGGCCGACCGACCAGCCGTCCGCGGCGTCGACGGTTCCGAACAGGTGGTGCGGGACCTGGGCCTCCTCCTCCGGGCTCGGCCGGGCGGTCAGCAGGCGCAGGTCGCGATAGAGCTGCAGGGCGTCGGCGTTGACGACCTCGGCGCCGATCTTCGCCGCCAGTCGCAGCGCCAGCGCCGACTTGCCGCTTGCCGTCGGCCCGGCGATGAGCCAGATGCGGCCCTGCATGGAACTGGTGCTCACTCTCGTCAGCCCCGAAGCCGGGGTGCTGCCCGCGGCCGAGGCCGCCATCGATCAAGCGCTCGCAAGAGCGGACGTTCCCGTCAAGGCGCACGAGCCGCTCGGCCCGGCCGCGGTCGACCTCTATCTGGACGGCGATCTCGGAGCGGTGCGCAAACTGGCCCTGGAGGCCCTGGCCCATCACACGACCGACGCCGCCGTGCAGCCCGTCGCTCATCGGCGAAAGGCGCTGCTGCTGGCGGACATGGACTCCACCATCATCAACGTCGAATGCCTGGACGAGCTGGCCGACTACGCCGGCGTCAAGGCCCAGGTGGCCGAGATCACCGAGCGGGCCATGCGCGGCGAGCTGGCCTTCGAGGGCGCCCTGCGCGAGCGGGTCGGCATGCTGAAGGGCTTGGCGCTCACCGCCCTGCAGGCCGCCTATGACGAGCGGGTGCGGCTCAATCCGGGCGCCCGCACCCTGGTCAGGACCATGGCGGCGAACGGCGCGCGCTGCGTGCTGGTCTCCGGCGGCTTCACCTTCTTCACCAGCCGGGTGGCGGCGGCCACAGGCTTCCACGACAACCGCGCCAACACCCTGATCGAGGCTGGCGACGTCCTGACCGGCGAGGTCGGCGAGCCGATTCTCGGCCGGGAGGCCAAGCTCGCCGCCCTGAACGAGGAGGCCGCCGCGCTCGGCCTGGACCTTGCGCAAACCCTGGCGATCGGCGACGGCGCCAACGACCTGGCGATGATCGAGGCCGCCGGCCTGGGCCTGGCCTACCGCGCCAAGCCGATCGTCGCGGCCCAGGCCGACGCCAAGGTTGACCACGCCGACCTCACCGCCCTTCTCTATTTCCAGGGCTACCGCGCCGACCAGTTCGTCACCGACTGACCGGCCCATCGACCGCTGCACATGATGCAGGCTGAGACCGCAGGAGAGCGCGCGTGACTGAGACGAAGTCTTCCGACGCCCGGCCCGGCGTCGTCCAGACGCTGCTGCTGCTGGTCGGCGTGGTCCCGTTCATGGCCGGTCTCTTTGGCCTCTACAGCCTGCTCAACGTCGGCCTGCCCCTGTTCGGCCTGCTGTTCCTGGTCTACTGGGCCGCCATCCTGAAGCAGGACTTTGCGACCTACCTGCCGACGGTGCTCGGCGGACTGGGCGGGATCCTGCTCGGCTGGCTGCTGGTCGACCTGCCGTCGCGGATCGGACAGCCGGGCACGATCCTCTCGGTCGCCGCCCTGGCGGTGGTGCTGTTCTGCTTCATGCGCGGACAGGCGCGGCTGGTCGTCAACAACGCCACCATGCTGTTCCTGACCGTCGCGACGGCTTCCGAGCTGAAGGTCGCCGGCAACGCCTTGGTAATGGCCCAGTCGCTGCTGCTGGCGGCGGCCTATATGGGCGCCATCGCGGGGATCGTGCACCTGGTCGCCAAGCGCCGCGCCGCCAAGAGCGCCGCCGTCGCCTAGACCCGAGGCGATTGGCGGGCGAGCCCGTTCCAGCTGGAGAAGCCCATGGCTCTTCCCCGCACCGTCAAGGCCGTCGTCTTCGACATGGACGGCCTGCTCGTCGACACCGAACAGGTGGTGTTCGAGGCGATGCGCGCCGCCGCCCAGGGCGCGGGCCAGGAGATGCCCTTCTACCTGTTCCAGCGGCTCGTCGGCTTGCCCGGCCACGTCAGCGACCTGATCGTCATCGAGCACTTCGGGCCGGACTTCGACATCGCCGAATGGCGCGCGAGGGTCGCGCGCCACTTCAGCGAGATCGCCGTGGCCGGGATCGCGCTGAAGGCCGGCGTGGTCGAGCTGCTCGACGTGCTGGACGCCCGCGCCCTGCCGCGCGCCATCGCCACCTCCTCGACGCGCCAGGCGGTGGACCACAGCCTGGGCCAGCACGGCCTCGTCGAGCGCTTCGGCGCCATCATCAGCCGCGAGCTGCAGACCCATCACAAGCCGCACCCGGATCCGTTCCTGAAGGCCGCCGCGGCGCTGGGCGTCGCCCCCGAGGACTGCCTGGCGCTGGAGGACTCGCACAACGGCGTCCGCGCCGCCGCCGCCGCCGGCATGATGACCATCATGGTCCCGGACCTGCTGGATCCCACCGAGGAGATGGAGGGACTGGCGGTGCATATCGCCCAGGACCTGCACGAGGTGCGGGCCATGCTGGAGGGGCAGGGGCAATAATTCACCGTGTCATACCGGCCGTAGCGAAGCGGAGAGCCGGGACCCAGGGCCGCCGCACTGCAGAACCCCCTGGGTCCCGGCTCGGCCTGAGGCCGCCAGGGATGACGGATGTTTGTTACTTCCGCCCGCTCGCCCCGCGTTCGAAGTAGCGGAAGAAGGCGCTGTCGGGGGAGAGGATCAGGGTCGAGTCGCCCTGGCCGAGCGCCGTGTCGTAGGCCTGCATCGAGCGGTAGAAGCTGGCGAAGGCCGGGTCGCGGCCGTAGCTCTGGGCGAAGATGCGGGTCCGCTGGGCGTCGCCCTGGCCGCGGGTGGTCTCGGCCTCCTCGGTGGCGGTGGCCAGCGTGATCGCCACCTCCTTGTCGGCGCCGGCGATGATCTCGCGCTTCTGCTGCTCGCCGACGGCGCGGATCTGCGCCGCCTCCTGCTGCCTGGCGGTCTGCATGCGGCGGTAGACGGCGGCCTGGTTGGCGGCTGGCAGGTCGGCGCGCTTGATCCGCAGGTCGATCACCTCGATGCCGAAGCGTCCGAGCGCGGCCCGGCGGGCGACGTCGGCCTTGGTCTGGGCCATCAGCTCGGCGCGCTGGCCGGAGATGATATTGCTCGAGGTCGTGGTGCCCAGCACCTGGCGCAGCGCCGAATTGACCAGCGGCTCCAGCCGCGCGCCCGCGGTGCGGTCGTCGCGCAGGGTGCGGTAGAACTGCAGCGGATCGGAGATCCGGTAGCGCAGGAAGGCGTCGACGACGAGCCGCTCCTGGTCGGCGGCGATGACCTCTTCCTGGTCGGCCTCCATGCCCAGGTTGCGGCGGTCGAACCTTACGACGTTTTCGAGGAAGGGCGTCTTGACGTTGAGCCCTGGCCCGCCCTTGCCCAGGGCATGGATCACCCGCACCGGCTGGCCGAAGCGCAGGACGATGGCCGACTCCCGCTGGTCGACGATGAAGAAGGTGTTGGCGAGCACGACCAGGGCGACGAAGCCGATCACGCCCCAGACGGAGAGCTGGCTGCGGGTCATTGGACGGCCCCCTTCTGGCTGGCGGGAGGCTGGCTGGCGGCCGGCGCGTCGGTGGCTGGCGCCGGCGCGGCGGCGGCCGGCGGGGACCTTCGCTGGAAGACGTCGGGCGGCAGGATGACTGGGGCGGTGACGCCCTTGCCGTCGAGGATCACCTTGTTCGACCGGGCCAGCACCCGCTCCATCGTCTCCAGGTAGAGCCGGTCCTTGGTGACGCCGGGCGCGCGGCGATATTCGCCATAGATCTGGTTGAAGCGTGAGGCGTCGCCGAGCGCCTCGCGCACCGACTGCTCGCGATAGCCCTGGGCCGACTGGACCAGACGGGCGGCGTCGCCCTTGGCTTCGTTGATCACCCGGTTGCGGTAGGTGTTGGCCTCGTTGATGGCGCTCTCGGCGTCCTGGCCGGCGTTGGCCACTTCGCGGAAGGCGGCGACCACCTCCTGCGGCGGGTTGGCCGAGCGGATCTGCACCTCGACGATGACCACCCCCACGCCCCAGGCGTTGAGGGTCTTCTGCATCAGCTCGGCGGCCTGGATCTGCACCTGGCCGCGGCCCTTGGTGAGGATCTCCTGCAGCGGCATCTTGCCCACGACCTCGCGCATGGCGCTTTCGGCCACGGCCTTCACCGCCTCGTCGGGACTGCGGGTGGCGAAGACGTACTGCGAGGCGTCGGCGATGCGCCAGGTGACGCTGAAGTCCAGGTTGATGATGTTCTCGTCGCCGGTCAGCATCAGGCTTTCCTGCGGGACGTCGGCGTCGGTGGTGCCGCCGATGTCGATCCGGTTCAGCGAGGTCACCGGCACCTTCTCGACATCCTCGATGGGCGAGGGCAGGTGGTAGCGCAGGCCGGGCGACTCCGAGCGCGAATAGGCGCCGAAGGTGGTGACCACGGCCTCCTCGTTCGGCTGCACGACATAGAGGCCGGACAGCGCCCAGAGGCCGACGACGACCCCCAGGATGGCCAGGACCGCGGTTGGACGGATGCCGCCGGGGCCGCCGAAAAAGTGGCCGAGCTGCGCCTTCAGGCGCTCCAGGTTCGGATTCAGGTCCGGCCGACGCGGGCTGCCGCCGCCTTGCGGCGGGCGCGGGGCGTTGCTTCGACGATCATCTTCCGGCGGCGGAGCGCCCCAGGGGCCCGGATTGGCGTTGTCGTTCCAGGGCATCAGCCGCGTCGCGTCTTGGTCAAACTGGCATCCAGGGCGCGGCCGGGCCTCGCAAACCCCCGCTGGGCTTGTAAACCGGCGCTGTCCGCCGGATATGAGACCCCTTCTCGGCCAACGCAAGCCATAGGCGCCATGAGCGACGGACCCGTCCCCGACCGCGCAGCCATCCTCGCCGCCCTCGACGCGGTGCGCGATCCCAGAAGCGGCCAGGGGCTGGCCGCCGCCGGCCTGGTGCGCGGGCTGATCCTGCGCGCCGGCCGCGCCGCCTTCATGCTCGAGGTTCCGCAGGCCGACATCGAGCTCTACCGGCCGGTGGCCGACGCCGCCGAGGCGGCGATGGCGCGGGTCGCCGACGTCGCCAAGGCCCAGGTGGTGCTGACCGCCGAAGCCGCCGCGCCCCCCCCGCCCACCGTACAGGGCCGCCGCGCCAAGGTGGCGGAGGATCCCCAGGCCCGGCTCGGCCACATGCCCGACGCGGAGCGCCCGGCCCACGTGAAGCGGGTCATCGCCATAGCCAGCGGCAAGGGCGGGGTCGGCAAGTCGACCGTCGCGGCCAGCCTGGCCGTGGCCTTCGCCCGGCAGGGCCTGCGCGCCGGTCTGCTCGACGCCGACATCTACGGCCCGTCGGCCCCGCACATGCTGGGCATCGAGGGCGAGCCGACGTTCGACGCCGAGAAGCGGCTCAATCCGCTGCAGGCCTGGGGCGTCAAGGTGATGTCCATCGGCTTCATCGTCGAGCCCGGCGACGCCGCCATCTGGCGCGGACCGATGGCGTCGTCGGCGGTGCGCTCCCTGCTAGGAGCCAACTGGGGCGATGCGGCCGAGCCGCTCGACGTGCTGGTGGTCGACCTGCCGCCGGGCACCGGCGACATCCAGCTGACCATCGTCCAGCGGCTGAAGCTGGACGGGGTGGTGATCGTCTCGACGCCGCAGGAAATCGCCCTGATCGACGCCCGGCGCGCCGTCACCATGTTCCGCAAGATGGGGACCGAGATCCTCGGCGTGGTCGAGAACATGGCCTATTTCGCCGACCCGACCACCGGGGCGAAGATTCCGATCTTCGGCCAAGGCGGCGCCGCCGCCGAGGCCGAGAAGCTGGGCGCGCCGCTGCTGGGCCAGGTGCCGATCGAACTGGCCCTGCGCGAGGCCTGCGACATCGGCCGCCCTCTGGTGGCGACCAATCCGGACAGCCCGGCGGCCAAGGTGTTTCTGGAGATGGCGAAGAAGCTGGCCTGAGCGGAGGGGGCGTCGCCGCCCTATGGCGGCTCCGGAAAGGCGCCGCCGTGTTGCAGGTCCCGCGCCTCGAGCTGGCGGCGGATGTCGGCGTGGCGGACCTGGTCGAGCTTGTAGCCGACGAAGCACAGGCCCCCGAGCATGACGAAGACGATCGGACCGGAGAGGAAGGCGATCTCCAGGCCGTGCAGCGCATAGGCGGTGTTGGCGGCGCCTTCGTGCGGGTCGAAGCCGACCTGGCTCAGCACGCTGAAGGTTAGGAAGATCGCCGCAGCGGTCGCCAGCTTGGTGGTGGCGTTGGTCAGGGCGAAGACCAGGCCGGTCCATTCGCGCCCGGTCTCCAGCCGGATCTCGTCGGCGATGTCGGCGGCGAGCGCGCGGAGCAGGACGAGAAAGCCCGAAAACCCCGCGCCGGCGAGCAGCATCAGCGGCGCGGCCGACAGGAACTGGCCGAACGGCAGGAAGGGCACGGCCATCAGGCAGAGCGAATAGCTGGTCGTGCAGACCATCAGCGCCCGGTGCTTGTTGAGCCGCGCCGCCAGCCAGGCCGTGGCCGGCGCGCCGGCGAAGCCCGCGGCGACGTAGACCAGGAGCAGCAGGTTGGCCTGGGCGGCGTCGAAGCCGCGCTTGGTGGTGAAGTAGAACAGGTAGAGGGCGGCCATCCAACCCGGGCCCAGCTGGATGCAGAGATCGGCGGCGATCAGGCGCAGCATGTTCGGGCGGGTCAGCAGGGCGCCATAGTCGCGCAGGGCGAAGCTGTGAGCGTAGTCCGGGGCGATCCGCTCGGGCGTGCGCGCCACCATTAACAGGGCGGTGACCGGCGCTGCGACGATCACGAACCAGATCATCGCCTCGACGCCGCGCGCGTCGGAATAGCCCAGCTTCTGCATCACCACCGGCACGACCAGCACCGCCACGGATCCCAGGACGCCCAGCCAGATGATGGCGGCGAAGATCCGCGAGCGCGCCTGGTAGCTGGGGGCGAGGTTGGTCGCCCAGGCGAGCTGGGAGAGGTACATGGCCGAGTAGCCGAGGTACATGACCAGCAGGCAGCCCACCAGGTAGGCTTGGCCCACCGCGCCCGATGTCTGCATGAAGAGGGGCGGATGCATCAGCGCATAGAGGGCGCCCATCACGACCGGCGGCCCGCCGAGCGCCCACAGCCGGTAGCGGCCGAAGCGGCTGCGGGTGCGGTCCATCATCAGGCCGAGCAGCGGATCGAGCGGGATGTCGATCGCCCGCACCAGGGCGAACGCCGTGCCGACCACCGCCAGGCTGAGGCCCATATGGCTGGCGAAATAGCGCGGCAGGTGCACGGTGAGCGCCAGCTGCAGCGCCCCGATCGGCAGGCCGGTGGCGGCGAACGCCAGGACGGCGGGCAGGGACAGCGGGCGCGCCGGCGCGGTCTGGGTCACCAACGGGCCTCCTGAGCGTCCACCAGAGCGCTCCAATAGCGCAGATTCGCCGAAAGCCGGGACGGTGGCTCAATCCGACGGCGCGGCCTGCGACGAACGTGTCACATCGGCGCGATAGCCGGTGGGATTCGGGCCGACGCCGCCGGCGGGGTGGGGGAGATGCATGTTCCAGCGTGAGAACGCCCAGAGTCTTTTCGGCGTGGGTCTGGTGCTGGCGCTCTGCTGGCTGATGTCGGAGGACCGCCGGCGCTTTCCGTGGAAGCTGGTCGCCGGCGCGCTCGGCGTCCAGGCGCTGCTGGTGCTGGCGCTGTTCGGCCTGCCGAGCGTGCGGCAGGCGGTGGGGTTCGTCAGCCAGGGGGTGGACGGCCTGGCGGCCAGCAGCCAGGCGGGCGCGGCCTTCGTGTTCGGCTTCCTGGCCGGCGCGCCGGATCAGCAGCCCTATCCGCTGAGCAATCAGGGCGCGCTGTTCGTCTTCGCCTTCCGCGTGCTGCCGGTGGTGCTGGTCGTCTGCGCGCTCGCCGCCCTGCTCTGGCACTGGCGGATCCTGCGCTGGATCACCGAGGGCTTCGGCCTGCTCTTTCGCCGGGCCTTCGGCCTGCGCGGCGCGCCGGCCCTGGCCACCGCGGCGACCATCTTCATGGGCCAGATCGAGGGGCCGATCTTCGTCCGCAACTATCTGGGCAGCCTCAGTCGCTCCGAGCTGTTCCTGCTGATCGCGGTCGGCATGAGCTGCGTGTCCGGCTCCACCATGGTCGCCTATGTCGCCATCCTGCACGACGTGCTGCCGAACGCCGCGGCCCATGTGATGACCGCCTCGATCATCTCGGCGCCGGCGGGCGTCGCCCTGGCGCGGATCGTGGTGCCGCGCGACCCGCTGATCGAGGCGCACGGCGACGTGCCGCCGACTGGCGGCAAGACCTACGACAGCTCGGTGGACGCGGTGATGAAGGGCACGCTGGACGGACTGCAGATCAGCTTCAACATGGCCGCGACCCTGATCGTCTTCGTCGCCTTGACGGCGATGGTCGACGGGGTGCTGGCCGGTCTGCCGGCGGTCGGCGGGGCGCCGGTGACGCTGGAGCGCGGGCTCGGCCTGCTGGCCGCGCCGCTGGCCTGGTCGCTCGGCGTGCCCTGGCGCGACGCCTCGGCGGCCGGGACCCTGCTGGGGGTGAAGATGGTGCTGACCGAGTTCTCCGCCTTCATCCGGCTGGGCGCGACGCCGGCCGCCGAGCTCGCCCCGCGCAGCCGGGTGATCATGACCTACGCGCTCTGCGGCTACGCCAACATCGCCTCCGTCGGCATCAACGTCGCCGGCTACAACGTGCTGGCGCCCCAGCGCCGGGGCGAGGTCATCGACCTGGTCTGGAAGGCGATGGCGGTGGGGTTCCTCGCCACCTGCCTGAGCGCCGCCGTCGTCGGCGCCATGCCCGCGGCGCTGTTCGGCTGAGCGCGGTCGGATCGCGAGGTGACTGTCTCGTGTCGCGATCCAATTCAACTCCGTAGAAATCCGGAGTAGGCGGACTCGGCGGTCGCCGGTATCGAGGAGGCCCGTCGCCGCAAAACGGCGTGTTCGCTGAAGGATCTCCGCAATGACCAAGCCGCTGTCGCCGCAGTCGATCGCCATCGTCAAGGCCACCGCCCCGGTGCTGGTCCAGCATGGTGTCGCGATCACCACGCGCATGTACGAGCGGCTGTTCGTCGATGCCGAGATCAAGGCGCTGTTCGACCAGGCGGCCCAGGCCTCCGGCGAGCAGCCGCGCCGGCTGGCCGCCGCCATCGTCGCCTTCGCCCAGAACGTCGACAACCTGCCGGCGCTGGAGGGCGCGGTCCAGCGGATGGCGAGCCGCCACGTGGCCACCAACGTCAAGCCGGAACACTATCCGAAGGTCGCCGAGGCCCTGCTGCCGGCGATCCGCGACGTGCTGGGCGCCGAGGCGGCGACCGACGAGGTGCTGGCCGCCTGGGGCGAAGCCTACTGGTTCCTCGCCGACGTGCTGATCCATCGCGAGGCGCAGCTCTACGTCGACGCGCAGCCGCTGGCGGTCTGAACCGGGCTTGACCACGCACAGGTCGACGGGCTCCTTTCGAGGTTAGCGAAGGAGCCCGCGCATGAAACTCTACGACGCCCCGTTTGCGCCTAACCCGCGGCGGGTTCGCTGGGTGATGGCCGAGAAGGGCGTGACCGACATCGAGATCGTCGCCCTCGACCTGATGAAGGGCGAGCACAAGCGGCCGGACTATGTGGCCAAGGCGGGCCTGCCGCGGCTGCCGGCGCTGGAGCTCGACGACGGGACGGTGGTCACCGAGTCGATCGCCATCTGCCGCTATCTCGAGAGCCGCTATCCCGAGCCCAACCTGTTCGGACGCACGCCGGAAGAGGTCGCCGTCATCGAGATGTGGCTGCGCCGCGTCGAGATGCTGGTCGCCACGCCGATCATGCTGTGGGTGCGCCACACCTCCCCGCCGCTGGCGGTGCTGGAGACCCAGGATCCGGCCTACGCCGCGCACCAGCAGGCCGACGGGCTTCAAGGGCTGGAGATGCTCGACGCGCGCCTGGCCGACCGCGAATGGCTGGTCGCCGACCGGCTGACCATCGCCGACATCGCCGCCTTCATCGGCCTCGACTTCGCCCGGCTGATCCGCTTCCGCTCGCCCGAGACCCTGCCCAACCTGTGCCGTTGGGCCGAGGTCATGCGCGCCCGGCCCGCGGCCCAGGCCGGCGCACCGGCGGGGGCTAGGTCTAGCGCAGCCAGTTGACGTAGGCGTCGCCCCGGGCGCCGCTCGCCGGCGTCATCCAACCCTCCCTGCAGACCTCTGGGGCGTGACCTTGCGCGCCCGCTACTCAGCAGGTCGTATGGCCTGGGAGGAAATCAAAAGATGAAACTGCAAACATGGCTGATCCCGTTCGCGGGGCCCTTGGCCGCGCCGATCGATGCGGGGCATGCAGGCTATCGGCGCGGCCTGATCCAGGGCCGCTGGCCGGACTGCGACAGCCAGCCGACGCCGTCGGTGCGCAAGGTGGCCGTGGCCGACGTGCGCAAGTCGCTGCCGCCGGAGACGCCGACGGTCTCGCCGGCTGAGCGCGAAAAACAGATCCGCGACCGGCGCGCGGCCCTGCAGGAACGGCCGCTGTGGTGAGCGGAACCCGCTGAGGGACGAGGTCGCCGCTCGCGCGGCGACCTCTACCGTTAGTGATAAAATCCGCCTTTAAGGAAGCGATCGAAAAATAGACGAAAGACGTTCCTGGGACGTGTTCAGATAAATCGCGTTCGGATTTGGGCGATTCTATCATTTCATGCGTTATGGACGGCGAGGAATGGATTGGAATCCTTTCCAGGAGCTTCCTGAAATGCGAAAACACCTTCTGGCCGCCGGCCTTGCCGCGGCGACACTATTTCCGTCGGCCGTCCTGGCGCAGCAAACCTGCGAGCAGCGCGCCACCAATCGCACCGTCGGCACGATCGCCGGCGCCGGGCTGGGCGCCCTTGTCGGCGGGGCCGTGGCGGGTCACGACGACCGCACAGCAGGCGCGCTGATCGGCGCCGTCGGCGGGGCGGTGGCCGGCAACCAGCTGACCAAGGGCCATGGCGACTGCAGCCGCGCCTACGGCTACTACGACAACGCCGGCATGTGGCATGCCAGCTCCGTCCAGAGCGGGCAGGCGGCGGGCTACTACGACCGCGAAGGCAGGTGGGTGAACGGCGCGCCGAACGGCTACTACGCCGAGCACGGCCGTTGGGTTGAAGGCCAGGCAGAGGCCTCGACGGCCGCCTACCGCGACTCGAACGGCCGGTACGTCCCGGCGGCGGCGACGGGCTATTACGACAGCGACGGGCGCTGGGTCGCCGGCGCGGCGAGCGGACACTACGACCGCAGCGGTCGCTGGATCGCGGGCCCCGCCGTGGGCCGCTACGACATCGACGGGCGCTGGATCGCCGGCGAGGCCGCCGGGCATCGTGACGCCAACGGCCAGTGGGTGGCGGACGCTCAGCCGGGCTATTACGCCGACGGCCGCTGGGTCCGCGGCGAGGCGCGGGGCTACTACGACGGCGCTGGCCGTTGGCGCCCGGCCGCCGACGTGCGGGACGTCCGCGACGGGCGGTACGACCGTGACGGGCGGTACGACCGGGCCGACCGCGATCACGGGGCGGACCGTGCGCCGACGACCTCCACCGAGCGCCGCCAGTGGCTGCAGGCCCGGATCGAGCGGGGCATGAACACCGGCGCCCTGAGCCGCCAGGACGGCGGTCAGGCGCTGCGCGAGCTCGCCGTGCTTCGCCGCGACGCGCGCAACCTGCGCGGCAGCCGGGGGAGCCTCAGCCCTCGCCAGGAACGGCGGATGATGGCCCGGCTCGACGTGATCAGCGACGGCCTGCACTGGTCGCGCCGCGGCGGCGTCCGCCAGGACTAGGGTCGCTCGGCGACCACAGCCAACCGACATGGCCCGCCGGAGCGATCCGGCGGGCTTTGTCGTGAAGGTTTGCTACCGGCGACGGGGCTCACTAGGTTGCCCGGCGCGTCGGGGTGATCCTTCGGTCGGCGTGCGAGGAGCTGGGATGCAAGCCCGCAGAATTGGATTTGGCCTGGTCTTGGCGGTCCTGTCGCTGGCCATGCCGCGCGCCCTTCGGGCCGAGGAACCGCCGGCGGCGCCCGCCGCGCCGATCGCCGGCGGCCTGGCCTTCAGCGGCAAGACCGAGATGGTCGAGGGTCCAGCGCTGCAGGTGGTGTTCGGCGAGCGCGCCGTCTTCCACCTGGACGCCCAGGGCGAGCCGTCGCTCGACTCCGTGGAGAAGGGCGCGCTGGCGGCGGCCCATCCGGCCGGCACGGTGACGGAGAGCTTCGCGGCGCCCGGTCCCGGCAAGCTGGCGCTCGCCCTCGACGGCTCGCCGCAGAAGAAGGCCTCCTACCTGAAGATCTGGAACGGGCTCGACCATCCGGTGCTCTTCCGCGCCGGGGTGCTGGCCTATGAAGGCGGCGCCCTGAAGCCGGTCACGGTGCGGATCTGCGCCGCGCCGGCCGTCGGAACCAACATCCAGACCTGGCCCGCGCCGATCGCTGCGGTGGTGGTCGCCAACTTCACCGCCGCCAAGGACGCCAAGGCGTGCCAGTAAGCGCGGGTCCAGTGAGCGTCCCGAAAGCCCCCTGATGGCCCTCGACCGCGAGACCCGCGACCAGTTGGTCCAGACCCTCCGCCGGTATGTCGCCGAGCGGCTGCGCCCGCTCGAGGCCCAGGTCGCCGAGCAGGACCTGGCGCCGCCCGAGGTGATCGAGGAAATGAAGGCTCTGGGCCTCTTTGGCCTCTCCATTCCCGAGGCGTACGGCGGCTTCGACCTGTCGGTGGAGGACGAGGCGCTGGTCTCGTTCGAGATGGGCCGCACCAGCCCGGCCTTCCGCTCGATCTATGGCACCAATGTCGGGATCGGCAGCCAGGGCCTGGTGATGTTCGGCACGGCCGAGCAGAAGGCCAGATACCTGCCGGGCATCGCCAGCGGCGAGCGGATCATCTCCTTCGCGCTCACCGAGCCGGAGGCCGGCTCCGATAGCGCCAACGTCCAGACCCGGGCGATCCGCGATGGTGACCACTATGTGCTGAACGGCGCCAAGCGCTACATCACCAACGCCGACCGGGCGAACCTGTTCACCGTCATGGCGCGCAGCGATCCGGCGAAGGCGGGGGCGAGCGGCGTCTCCGCCTTCATCGTCGCGCGCGACCTGCCCGGCGTCAGCGTCGGCAAGCCCGAGCGCAAGATGGGCCAGCAGGGGGCGCACATCTGCGACGTGGTGTTCGACGACGTCCGGGTTCCGGTCGCGGACCGGCTCGGAGAAGAGGGCGAGGGCTTCAAGATCGCCATGCAGGTGCTGGACCGCGGCCGCATCACCATCGCCGCCATTTGCGTCGGCCTGGCTGAGCGGCTGGTCGCCGACTGCGTGGCCTACGCCAGCGAGCGTCGGCAGTTCGGCCAGGCGATCGCCAGCTTCCAGCTGGTCCAGGCGATGATCGCCGACTCCAAGACCGAGTCCCTGGCCGCCCGCGCCCTGACGCTGGACGCCGCCCGCCGGTGCGACGCCGGCGAGGACGTCACCCTGGAGGCCGCCGCCGCCAAGCTGTTCTCCTCGGAGATGGTCGGCCGCGTCGCCGACCGGGCGGTGCAGATCTTCGGCGGCGCCGGCTATGTCGCCGATCACGGGATCGAGCGCTTCTACCGCGACGTCCGCATTTTCCGCATCTATGAGGGCACCTCGCAGATCCAGCAGGTGGTGATCGCCCGCGAAACCCTGAAGCGAGGTGGCTGATGAGCGCCCAAGTCGAGACCGCAATCTTCGATCTCCTGGCCAAGGTCCCGGCCGGCAAGTCGATCTCGCCGGAAGAGGTGGCCCGGGCCGTCGAGCCGGAACGCTGGCGACGGCTGCTGGGCCACGTGCGCACCGTCGCCGTGAACCTGGCGAAGGAAGAGCGTCTGGTGATCACCCGGCACGGCAAGCCCGCCGATCCCGCGGATTTCCGCGGCGTCTATCGTCTCAAGCTGCCTGCCGCCGAGGGCGCGGGCGAAGAGGAGTAGCTGCGATGATCGTCATTTACGGGAGCTCGATGTCGCCGTTCGTGCGCAAGACCATGGTCTTCGCCGCCGAGAAGGGCATCCCCTACGATCCGCAGCCGGGCGGCCGTCGGGCCGTCGGCCCGGACTTCGCCAAGGCCAGCCCGTTCGGCAAGATCCCGGCGATGAAGGACGGCGACTTCCTGCTCGCCGACTCCACGGCGATGATCACCTATTTCGACGCCATCAAGCCCGAGCCCAACCTGATCCCGCTCGAGCCGAAGGCGCGGGCGACGACCATCTGGTACGAGGAGTTCGCCGACACCCTGGTGTCCGAGTGCGGCGGCAGGATCTTCTTCACCCGCGTGGTGGGGCCGAAATTCATGAGGATGGAGACTGACCTGGCGGTCGCCGACCACGCCCAGGCGAACGACTTCCCCAAGCTCGTCGACTATCTCGAAGCCAAGATCCCGGCGTCGGGCTTCCTGGTCGAGGACCGCTTCACCCTGGCCGACATCTCCGTCGCCAGCCCATTCGCCACCATGGCGCTGGGCGATTGTCCGGTGAACGCCCAGACCCATCCGCGGACCGCCGCCTATCTGCAGGGCATCCTGGCGCGGCCGTCGTTCGCCGCCTTGCTCGAGAAGGAAAAGGCGATCCTGGCCGCCGCCTGAGGCTCGCGGCGTGGCCCAGGCCCTGGCCGATCTGCTGGCGGAGATCGCCGGCTGTCGCGCCTGTGCGGATGAGCTGGCGCATGAGCCCCGGCCGGTGGTGCGCGTCGCGGCTGGGACGCGCCTGCTGATCTGCGGCCAGGCGCCCGGCCGGCGGGTGCACGAGAGCGGCCTGCCGTTCGACGACCCGTCCGGCGAGCGGCTGCGCGACTGGCTGGGGGTGGATC
>Ga0207711_10001340_pt1 | contig 23272 bp, 13 predicted proteins | sample KBSS34metaG_FD_184401 | JGI IMG/M metagenome (GOLD analysis project Ga0207711, IMG submission 184401) | Switchgrass rhizosphere microbial communities from Kellogg Biological Station, Michigan, USA - KBS S3-4 metaG (SPAdes) (version 2) | ecosystem: Host-associated > Plants > Roots > Rhizosphere...
CTACTACGCCGAGCTGCCGATCTCGATCCGCGTCACCGGCCGGTACCACGACATCGGCTCGTTCGCGGGCGACATCGCCAACCTGTCGCGGATCGTCACCCTGCACAACATGAATCTCGTGACCGGGAAGGACCTGTCCGGCATATTGACCATGGAAGCCATCGCGCGCACGTATCGCTATCTCGATCCGACCGAAATCGAAGAGGTCAGGAAGTCGGCCGCCAAGGCGAAGCCGGGAGCCAAACCATGACGAGGCGCGAGTCTTCACGCGGACCGCTGGCGGCGGCGATCATCGTCTGCGCCGGCGTTCTCGCGGCCTGCACCGGCGACCAGGACGAGCTTTCGCAGTGGATGGAGCAGCAGAAGCGCGAGGTCAAGCCGAACGTCGAGCCGCTCTTGCCGCCGAAGAAGTTCACCCCGCAGCCGTACGCCGCGCTCGGCGCAGTCGAGCCGTTCAGCACACAAAAGCTGACCGTCGCGCTCAAGCAGGAGGCGAGGCAGCCGAATTCCCTGCTCGCGGCCGAGATCAATCGTCGCAAGGAACCGCTCGAGGCTTATCCCGTGGACAGCATGGCGATGGTCGGAAGCGTGACTCGCAACGGCCGGCCCTACGCGCTTCTCAAGGTGGACAACCTGCTCTATCAAGTCAAGCCCGGCGACTACCTGGGCCAGAACTACGGGAAGATCCTCAAGATCTCCGAGACCGACGTGGCCTACCGCGAAATCGTGCAAGACGCGGCGGGCGAATGGATCGAGCGCAAGAGCGCCCTCCAGCTTCAGGAGAAGGTGGCGCGATGAAAAGCATTTTGGAGAAACCGATGTCCAGCTGGCGCTCGCGATTCCTGGCCCTCGCGCTGACGGCGGGGGCGACGCTGCCCGCGTGGTCGCAGAACGCCATCCAGTCCATCAACAGCTCGCAGCAGGCGGGCTCCGAGGTCGTCCGCATCGAATTGAGCGAGCCGCTCAGCGCGGTGCCGGCGGGCTTCACCGTCCAGGCGCCGCCGCGCGTCGCCATCGACCTTCCCGGCGTCACCAACGGCCTCGGCAAGTCGACGGTCGAGATCAACCAGGGCAACCTCCGCTCGGTCAGCATCGCCCAGTCCGGCGACCGCTCGCGCCTGGTCCTGAACCTGAAGGCGCCGGCGGGGTACCGCGCCCAGATCGACGGCAAGGTGCTCATCGTCTCGCTCGACAACAACGCGCCTGCGACGCTGGCGAGCTCGAGCGGCCAGACGACTCGCTTCGCCGAAAGCCTCAACCGCACCCAGCTGTCGCTGCGCGACATCGACTTCCGGCGCGGCTCGGACGGCGCCGGCCGCGTCGTCGTCGAGCTGCCGAACAACCAGGTCGGCGTCGACATCCGCCAGCAGGGCCAGAGCCTGGTCGTCGAGTTCCTGCGCTCGAGCCTGCCCGACAACCTGCGCCGCCGCCTCGACGTCACCGACTTCGGCACGCCGGTCCAGAGCATCACGACCACGCAGCAGGGCGACCGCGTCCGCATGCTCGTCGAGCCGCGCGGCGCCTGGGAGCACAGCGCCTACCAGAGCGACAACCAGTTCGTGCTCGAGGTCCGGGCGCAGAAGGTCGATCCCAACAAGCTCGTCCAGGGCGCGGGGTACGCCGGCGAGAAGCTATCGCTCAACTTCCAGAACATCGAGGTCCGGGCGCTCCTGCAGGTCATCGCCGACTTCACCAACTTCAACGTCGTCACCAGCGACACCGTCACCGGCAACGTCACGCTGCGCCTGAAGGACGTCCCCTGGGACCAGGCGCTCGACATCATCCTGCAGGCGAAGAACCTCGGCCTGCGCAAGTCGGGCAACGTGATCCTGATCGCGCCCAAGGATGAGCTCAACGCGAAGGAGAAGATCGAGCTCGAGGCCAAGCAGCAGATCGCCGCCCTCGAGCCGGTTCGCACCCAGTCGTTCCAGCTCAACTACGCCAAGGTCCAGGACATCGCCAACGGGCTGACCGGCCAGAGCACGGGGACGAGCGGATCGCAAGGCAACACGGCGCGAATTCTCTCGCCGCGCGGCGCCGTGGTGTTCGAGACGCGCACCAACCAGCTGTTCGTCACCGACATCCCGTCCAAGCTCGAGGAAGTCCAGGCGCTGATCGCCAAGATCGACATTCCGGTGCGCCAGGTCCTGATCGAATCGCGGATCGTCATCGCCGACGAAAGCTTCGGCCGATCCCTCGGCATCCGGCTCGGCTTCGTCGACCTGCGCGGCATCCGCGGCGGAATCCCGGGCTACAACGTCGGCGGCAACAACTACATCTCGCCCGGCGGCAACCTCAACGCCGTCGCCGCGCAGACCCTGCAGACGGGAACCGGAAGCGTCACCGCCACCGACACCACCTTCGTCAACCTGCCGGCCACCGGCGCCAACGGCTTCGATCCGGCGACGTTCGCGCTCTCCCTGTTCAACGCCTCGGCCAACCGCTTCCTCAACCTCGAGATCTCCGCGCTCGAGGCCGACGGCAAGGGCAAGGTCGTGTCGAGCCCCCGCGTGATCACGGCCGACCAGCAGAAGGCGCTGATCGAGCAGGGCGAGGAGCTGCCCTACCAAGTGGCGACGTCGAGCGGCGCCACCTCGCTGCAGTTCCGCAAGGCGAACCTGAAGCTCGAGGTGACGCCGCAGGTCACGCCGGAAGGCAACGTCATCCTCGACGTCGACATCACCAAGGACAGCGTCGGCCGCGCCACGACGGCGGGCTTCGCGATCAACACCAAGCACGTCAAGACCCAGGTGCTGGTCGAGAACGGCGGCACCGTCGTGATCGGCGGGATCTTCGAGCAGAGCGACCGGGAGGACGTCACCAAGGTGCCCTGGCTCGGCGACGTTCCTTACCTCGGCAATCTGTTCAAGACCCGCACGATGACGTCTGCCAAGACCGAGCTGCTGATCTTCCTCACGCCCAAGGTCGTCACCGACCGGACGGCCGCGCGCTGATGCGCCGAGCAAACGACGACCGCCCGCGAGCCCTGCGCATGAAAAACCATTCGAAGATCCTGATCCTTGCCGGCCTGCTCATCGGCCTGGCGTCGTGCGGCGGCAACGAGGACGAAGCCGGCACCCCGCCCTTCGGCACGGGCAGCACCGCGCCGGGCTGCGGTTCGTCGGCGGCGTCGGCGGCGAGTGCCCCTGCATGCCTCAACGCATCAAGCCTGACCCTGCAGCTCGACTCGAACAGCATCCAGAACACCGGCGCCGCGACGGTCAAGGCCACGGCCACGGCGATCACCGCCTCCGGCCAGGCGCTGAGCGGAATTCCGGTGTCGTTCTCGGTCGACAACGGCGCGACGTTCACGCAGTCGTCGCCGACGACTTCGGCCACCGGAACGGTGGTCGCGACCGTGTCGACCGGAGCTGACCCCTCGAACCGGCTGATCACCGTCACGGCGAAGAGCGGCTCGCTGAGCGCGAGCTCTGTCTTCTCGATCACCGGCTCGACGCTGACCGCGACCGGCTCGGCCATCGTGGCGCCGAGCAGCACCGGCAACCAGATCATCTTCCGGCTCACCAACGCGAACAGCGCGGGCGTTCCGAATCAGCCGATCTCGATCGACGCCGGTGTGCTGGGCACGACCAGCGGGGCGACCGACAACAACGGCAACTACACCTACACGTACACGGCACCGGCGAGCGCCGCAATGATCGACGTCGTCGCGTCGGCAGGCGGTGTCTCGAAGACGCTGACCGTGCTCGTGCAGTCGGGTGCGGGCAGCATTCCGCCCGCGGTTGGGCCGATCAATTCCGCATCGGTGCAGGCCAATCCGAGCGTGGTCTCGACGAACACCGCCACGACCAACAACAGCACCCAGATCCGTGCCCGATTCGTCGGTCCCGGCAATGCTGCGGTCCAGCGGGTACGCGTCCGCTTCGACTTGAACGGCGATCCGAACAGCATCGGCGGCTCGTTCTCCACCGGCACGAGCGTCATCTACTCCGATGTCAACGGTGACGCCATCACCGCGTACATCCCGGGAACCAAATCCAGTCCGACCAACGGCGTCACGATCCGTGCCTGTTACGACGTCAACGACTTCGCGGCAACGGCGTGCCCCAACCAGGCCGTGACGACCATCACCATCGTCTCCGATCCGCTCTCGGTGACGATCGGCAGCAACGCGCAGATCGTCACGCCGCCGGCGAACCTCACGTACCAGAGAAAGTTCGTGGTCCTGGTCGTCGATGCCGCCGGTCGCGCCAAGGCCAACGTCGACATCGTGCCGTCGATCGACATCGAACAGTACTGGAAGGGGTCCTACGACACCCCCGGCGCTTGGGCGCAGCACCTGAACGCGGGCGGCTGCTCGAACGAGGACATCAACCGCAACGGCGTTCTCGAGAGCACCGAAGACATCAACCACAGCGGCGCGATCGAGCCGCGCAAGTCCGACGTCGCGATCTCGATCGAAGGCACGGGCAAGACCGACGCCTCGGGGTCGGCTGTGGTCGTGATCGAATATCCGCAGAACGTGGCGTCGTGGGCCCGGGTGAAGATCCTCATCGCCGCCACGGGCGTGAGCGGCACCGAGGGCCGCGCGACCTGGACCGAGGTCCTGCCGGTTCCGGCAGCGGCATTGACGGCGCAGTCTTCACCGCCGTTCGTCTTCAGCCCCTACGGCGTGGTCTACTTCCCGGAAAATCCGACGTTGCCGCCGGCGGGATACACCCCGCACACGGTCTTCCCCGATGGCACGCCGATCCCGAGCGCCGTCATCACCGATCCCTGCCGAAACCCGTTCTGAAATCGCGCTGCCCATTTCCCTGATCGGCATGCCCGGCGGTGGCAAGTCCACCGTCGGCAAGGAGGTGGCTCGACGACTCGACACCCGCTTCATCGACTGCGACAAGGAGGTCGAACTGCGCAGCGGGTGCACGATCGCGGCGCTGTTCGAGCGCGACGGCGAGGCGGCCTTCAGGGACCTCGAGGCGGCGACTCTCGCTGACCTGGTCGAGAGCGGGCCGGCGGTCGTCGCCACCGGGGGAGGAGCCATCTTGCGTGACGCCAATCGCGAGCTTCTGCGCCGGCGGACGCGCTGCGTCTACCTGCGCGCCAGCCCCGGCTTTCTCTGGCGCCGCCTGCGCCGCGATCGGCGCCGGCCGTTGCTGCAGGTCGCCGACCCGCAGGCGCGGCTGCGCGCCATGAGCGCGGAGCGCGAGCCGCTTTACCTCGAGACGGCGACGATCGTCGTCGACATCGAGGGCCTGCCGTTCGGGCGCGTCGTCGACGAAGTGCTGCGGCGGCTCGACGCCGAGGCGGGGCGATGAGCGCGATTCCAGCAGCGATCGTCACGGTCCCGCTGGCCGAGCGCGCGTACTCGATCCACGTCGGCGCCGGATTGCTCGCCGACGCCGCCAGCTATCGCGATCTCAAGCGCGGCAGCAACGCGGTGATCGTCAGCAACGAGACCGTCGGCCCGTTGTACGCTGGGCGCCTTTCGGCGGCGCTCGCGGCGAGCTATCGGAGGATCGACGTGATCCTCCTGCCCGACGGCGAGGCGCACAAGACCTGGCCGACGCTGCAGACGATCTTCGACGGCATGCTCGCCGCCCGCTGCGACCGCGGCACGACCGTTTTCGCGCTCGGCGGCGGCGTCATCGGCGACCTCGCCGGGTTCGCGGCAGCGTGCTACATGCGCGGCGTCGACTACGTCCAGGTGCCGACCACGCTGCTCGCCCAGGTCGACTCCTCGGTCGGCGGCAAGACCGGGATCAACCATCCTTCCGGCAAGAACATGATCGGCGCGTTCCATCAGCCGATCGCCGTCATCGCCGACGTCGACGCCCTCGACACCTTGCCGAAGCGCGAGCTCGTCGCCGGGCTCGCCGAGGTGATCAAGTACGGCGCCGTGGAGGACGATTCCTTCCTCGCCTGGATCGAGACGAGCCTGCCGGCGCTGCTCGCTCGCGACAAGCCTTCGCTCGTCCAGGCCGTCACCCGCTCGTGCCACATCAAGGCATCGATCGTCGGCGCCGACGAGCGCGAGTCGGGCGCGCGCGCGATCCTCAACTTCGGCCACACCTTCGCGCATGCGATAGAGACCGGGACCGGCCACGGAACGTGGCTGCACGGCGAGGCGGTCGGCTGCGGCATGGCGATGGCGGCCGACCTGTCGCTGCGACTCCGCCTGATCGGTGCCGATCACGCGGCGCGGGTCGCACGGATCGTTGCCGCCGCCGGCCTGCCGCTCGCCGCGCCGTCGCTCGGCGTGGCGCGCTATCTCGAGCTGATGCGGATGGACAAGAAGGCCGTCGGCGGCAGCCTGCGTTTCATCGTCCTCGAAGGCCCCGGCCGCGCTGCCGTTCGCGGCGTCGACGAGGCGATCGTCGCCGCGACGATCGAAGCCTTCCAGGACCGCGGCCGCCCGGCAAGCGGCGGCAACGCCGCAGGCGGACCAGGCCCGGCTCGTCCGGCGTGAAATTGTGCGACCGGGGAGTCATAAGGGCGCCGTTCGCCTTGCGATCCGCCCCGTTCGTCGGCCCGGCGAGCCCGTGCTCGGGGCGCCTTTCTACACTTCGATCGCCTGCCAGAGGACCGCAATGAACCGCCCACGTGGATTCACCCTGATCGAGCTCATGATCGTCGTCGGGATCATTGCGATCCTGGCTGCCATCGCGATCCCCTCGTACTCGGACTACATCCGGCGCAGCCGCATCACCGAGGCGGTCTCCGTCCTGTCGGGAATGCGGGTCAAGATGGAGCAGTACTTCCAGGACAACCGCACTTACGCGGGCGCCTGCGTCAACGGAACGGTCGCGGCGCTGCCGGCGACCGATGCGACGAGCAACTTCGGGTTCGACTGCCCGACGGCCAACGGCACCAGCTACGTCGTGCGCGCCCAGGGGCAGAACTCGATGACCGGGTTCACGTACACGATCAACGAGCAGAACGCGCGTGCCACCGTGGCCGTCCCCACCGGCTGGATCCTGACCGCCAACTGTTGGGTCCTGAAGAAGGACGGGTCGTGCTGAGTCGGCCCGGCACCGGCGGCTTCACGCTCGTCGAGCTGCTCGTCGGCATGGCCCTTGTCGGCGTGCTGATCGCGCTCGGCGCGCCGTCCATGTCGAACTACCTGCAGAACTCGAAGATCGCGAACGCGACGTCGGTCTACTACTCGGCCATCCAGACCGCACGCACCGAGGCGATCCGCCGCAACGTGCTGACCCAGTTCGTCCTCACCGACGCGCCGTTCTCGAGCATGGCCCCCGCGTCGGCAGCGCGCAGCTGGGCGGTTCGTGCGAGCTCCACCTCCGGCTTCGTGCGGGTCGACGCCAAGGACGCCGGCGAAGGCGAGGGCAACCGGGCCACTCCGACCCTCGCGATCACCGGCAGCGCTTCGCCGATCACCTTCGACGGCACGATCGCGTTCAACGGCTTCGGCGCGACGCTGCCCGCAGGCGCGTCGTACTCGCTCGACATCAAGAACCCGGCGGCCGGCGTGTGCAAGAACGACGGCGGCACGATCCGCTGCCGTCGAATCATCGTTTCGCCCGGCGGGCAGATCGCGGCGTGCGACCCGGCCGCCGCGGCCTCGGCAGGAGATAGCCGTGCGTGCCCACCGTAACCGCTTCGCGCGCCGGCAAGGCGGCTTCTTCCTGATCGAGGCGATGGTCGCGATCCTGATCTTCGCGCTCGGCATCCTGGGCCTGGTCGCGATGGGCGGCACCGCGGTCTCGTCGCAATCGGACGCGCAATACCGCACCGAGGCGGCCGGACTCGCGGATTCGATCGCGAGCGAGATCGCGCTCAACATCACCCGCACCGACGAGAGCACGAAGGCGGCGACGCTCGCCGCGTTCGCGCACCAGCCGAGCCCGGCGCCGACCGGGACGCCGGCCTGCGTGTTCGATACCTCCGGCGCGATCACCCCCGGTCCCGCGACGCAGGGAGTCGTCAATCTTCTCAATCGTGCCGCCAACCTGAGCACCGCGCCGGGAATGCCCGGCGCCGGCAACGAGCAGCAGCAGATCTTCATCGACACGGCGAGCGGCTTTAACCGGGTCGTCATCACGCTCTGCTGGCGGACCGCGAGCGACAGCGCCTGGCGCCGTCACACGCTCGTGACCTACGTCAATTGAGGAACGCCATGATCGCTCGATCGTCCTCCTCACCGCGTCGCCGTGCCCTCGGCCTGTCGCTGGTCGAGATCCTGGTCGGCGTCGCGATCGGCCTGATCGGCGTCGTCGCGATCTTCCAGGCGGTCGCGGTCTGGAGCAAGCACACCCAATCGATGAGCTCGGGGGGCGACGCCCAGATCGCGGGAACGCTCGCGCTCTTCAACATCGAGCGCGACCTGAAGCAGGCGGGCCACGGCTTCGGCCGCGCCACGCCGCAGGAAATGGGATGCCTCGTCAACACCCCGGGCACTACCCCGTTCCGGCTGCGCGCCGTCGACATCGCCGCCGGCGCGAACGGCAGCCCCGACCAGATCAACGTGCTGTACGGCAGTTCATCGTTCTACGTCGCTCAGGACACCTTTACCAACTCGACGGCCACTTCGAAGACGCTGCGCCGGCGCGAGGGATTCAAGCGAGGCGATCTCGCGGTCGTCGCGGTCAATCCGGGCGCCTCAGCGGCGACCGCGAGCTGCGACCTGATCGAGATCACCAAGACCGACGATGCGGACGGCTACACCGTCAACCACGACTCGACGCCGTACGTGAGCTACTACGCCGCCTCGGAGCCGGCCCGGACGCCCCATTTCAACAGCGCCTCGGCGCCGGCGTTCGCCTCGGGGACGATCTACAACCTCGGCCCCGAGCCACGGCTCGACAGCTGGACCATCCAGTCGAACCGGGTCCTGACGAAGACCGATCTCCTCAACGGCACTGCGCCGCTGCAGATCGCCGAGGGCGTGATCAACCTCAAGGCCGAGTACGGCGTCGACACCAGCGGCAACGGCCGCATCGAGAGCACCGAATGGTCGGCCTCGGCGCCCGCCAACTGGAGCCAGGTGCTCGCGGTCCGGGTCGCGGTGCTGGTGCGCAGCCGCCAGTTCGAGCGCACCCGCGATGCCGGCGCGAGCGGCGTCCAGGCGGTCACGCCGAGCGCCGCCAATCCGTACTACTTCGGCGACCGCGTCGGCCACAAGTTCCGCATGACCAACGTCAACGGCACCGACGACTCGTACGACGACACCACGGCGGACCCGAACAACTGGCGCTTCTATCGCTACAAGGTCTACGAGCGCGTGATCCCGCTGCGCAACGTCCTGTGGGGGACTTTCGGATGAAGATCGTTCGCCGGGATCAGCAAGGGGTGGTGCTCTTCGTCGCCCTCATCGTCCTCATCATCATGACGCTCGCCGGCCTGGCGCTGCTGCGCCAGATGGGCGCCGGGACCTCGATCGCCGGCAACATCGCGTTCAAGGAGAACGCCACGTCGGTCGCCGATCGCGGCACCGAGGTCGCGCGGCAGTGGATCAGGGACAACACCGCGATCACCGCCAACGACGCCAAGACGCAGGGCTATCACTCGAGCTGGACAGGCAGCATCGACCCGACCACCTTCACCTGGACCGACGCGGAGTCGCGGCTGCTGACCGACGCCGGCGCGGTCTTCGACGACACGCAGACGGGCAACACCGCCAGGGTGATCATCCAGCGGCTCTGCGAGACGCCCAACATGAGCGCCATCGACCCGGCCCAGCGCTGCTCCGACTCGCTGGTCCCGAACGGCGGATCGCGCGGCGGCGGCGGCTATCCCTCGATCCTGCCGTCGACGTCGACGGCGCCGTTCTACCGGGTCACGACGCGCGTCCAGGGGCCGCGCAACACCATCAGCTACACGCAGGCCCTGCTGCAGTAAGCGGCGTCCGGACGCATCAAGAGAAACATCATGAAAAACGTCGAGCCTTTATCTGCGCTTCGTCGCCTGCTGCCGGCCCCCGCCGCGGCCCTGCTCGCGATGTCGATTGCGGTCACCGGCCCTGCCGGCGCGACCGACATCTCGCAGACGCCGATCCTCGCGTCGAGCCCCGCGGAGGTCAAGCCGAACATCATGCTGCTGATGGATGCGTCGAGCTCGATGGGTCGCACCCACATGCCCGACGAGGTCGAGGCGCTGGTGACTTCGCCGCCGTCGATCGGCTACAAGTCGGCGCAGTGCAACGCCCTGTACTTCAATCCCCTCCAGACCTACACCGTTCCCAAGCGCTACACGGACCTCCCGTTCACCACGCCCAGCTTCGACGACGCTCCCTACGCCGGCTTCGGCGAGTTCTACGCGACACCCGACCTGAGGCGCGTCAACCTGAACAACGCGTTCGTCGCCTATGACAACACGACGCTCGAGGTCCAGCCCGCGGTCTACCTCGACCCGCCGCAGGCGGCGTACTACTACGTGTACACGAACAGCTCGGGCATGCGGCCCGACAAGCTCGACTACACGTCGGCGCTGTGCAGGCAGCAAGACAACCGCCGCACGGATCCGACGCCCGACGGCGGCACCTGGACGAGGTACGACGTCTCCGTGGGCACGACGGCGGAGAAGGAGAAGTTCGCGATCTGGTATTCGTTCTATCGCACGCGCCTGGCGCTGCTCAAGAGCGCGGCGAGCCTGACCTTCGCGCCGCTGAACAACACCAAGCGGGTCGGCTTCATCACCGTGCAGCCGAAGCAAACCCCGAACTCACCCGGCATCTGGCGCATCGGCAGCACCAACGAATGGCCGCGCTATCTGCCGATCGGCGACTTCGAGAGCGGCGCCGGGCTGCAGAAGGAGCTCTGGTTCAAGAAGGTCTTTTCGCAGATCCCCGGTGGCGCATCGCCGGCGCGCGAGGGCTTGGCGCGGGTCGGCCGCTACTACGGCAGCAAGGAGGACCAGATCAACACGGACATGCCGGCGACGGGGCTCGCGGCGCCGATCAGGTACTCGTGCCAGCAGAACTTCACGATCATGACGACCGACGGCTACTGGAACGGCCAGACGGAGACGCCGGGCCCGCTCGGCGGCGGCCTGAATCTCGCCGGCGACGCGAAGGTCGGCCAGCAGGACGGCAACGCCGCCGATCCGTATTCGCCGCGGCCGTTCTGGGACGGCAATGCGGACTCGATCCGCACCACGGTCAACAAGACGAACGCCTACACCGACAGCGCGTGCAGCGTCGCCGAAAGATACCGCACGCAGTACCAGTCGCAGCGCCAGGTCGACAGCCTGAAGAGGGACTCGACGGTCACGACCAAGACGACGGTCCAGTACTACGAGTCAAAGAGCCAGGCACAGAAGGCGTCGTTCCAGATCATGCGTCAGGAGAAATACGACTTCAAGACCACGGAGCAGTTCGCCAAGCACAAAGTTTGGTACACCGAGGAGAGCTACAAGCACATCAAGTGGCAGGAACACACGCTCATGACGAATGAGCAGTACTCGCAGCGCACGCGCCAGAACACCGTCCAGACGTTCCAGACGGTGCAGGTCGACAAGAAGAGCCCCAAGACCGAGGTGCAGTGGAAGACGTCGAAGTCGCAGTGGGTCGAGACGACCACCCAGTACGCGATGCAGACGGACCAGTACATGCTGGGCATCAAGCAGGTGTACATGACCCAGTTTCGAACCCTCGCCCACCAGGGCGACGACGAGAACGGCACGGCGACCGAAGGAGAGTGCGTCGAGATCAACGGCATTCGGTGCGAGACCAAGATCACCTTCGCCCGGAAGCTCGTCGATCCGAACACGTGCACGACCGGCCCGACCGCGACGGTCGTCGGTGGCGGCTTCCTGAAGCAGACGTGCGAAGACGGCCCCTTTGCCCGCGCCTACACCCCGACCAACTTCTGCCGCGTGGGCGTCGATCCCGCTACCGACACGAACCAATGGGTCCAGACACGCTGCGAATACGTCACCGGCACCCCGGTGCCGCAGAGCGGGCCCTGCAACGAGACCGACCCACCCTTTCAGGGCAACGGTCCGGAGTATTACGTCTTCACCTGCAAGCGCCCTCCCGCGAACAACAAGTCGGTGGGGGTGCCCGCGTGCGGCACCTATACGGTACCGACCTCCGCGCCGTGGATCACCACGACGTGCGGCCTCACCGGCCCGAACAACTACCCGCTGCGGCCGTCGCCCGAGTGCGCCGAGGGATCTTCTCTCCCGGACTCCGAATTCGTGACGACCACCTGCACGAAGACGATCCTCTTCGACGATTTCGCCCCGAGCTGCGTCCCGAACGACGGCAGCCTCGACCCGTTCGTCAGAGTCACCTGCGGCACGGAGCAGACTTTCAATACTCCGGTCCCGAAAGGCAGCTGCATACCAGGCATTTACGGCGCGGCGGCGCGGACCTGTCCGCGCGATCCTGTCGGACCGGCCACAGCCGTGCCCGGCGCCTGCACGGACATCGCGGACGACTTGTCGACCAACCACTACGAGACCTTCTGCAACAGGAGGGATGAGACCGCCTTCGTCCTGCCGGGGAACTGCCGGGACCAGGTTGCGAGCGATCCCGACTGGACGACGCTCAATTGCAACCGTGACGCTCCCCCGCCGACCTACGTGGATCCGCGTGAGTGCATTCCCGACGACGGCCTTGTCTACCCGTACCTCCACACGATCTGCGCGACGACGAGGACCTTTCCGCGAACGCCGGTAGCGCCGTCGGCGTGTCCCCTGAGCGGGCCGTTCTATGGGCCCGCCGCCGGCAACGACTTCATCGTCACGTACTGCGAGAAGCAGACCGTGAATCCGCCCGGGGACGTCCCCAGGTGTACCCCCAACAACGGCGAGACGGATCCCTTCATCGTCACCACTTGCGGCGAACACGGTGCGGACGAGGAAGTCCACGACTGCATCGTCGGACCGCTGCCAGACGAAGACGGGAAGCAGGTGACCTGCGTCAAGCCGAGCGGCGCCAACAACGCCCAGCATGTGAAGGTTCCGGTTTGCTTGGCGCAGGAGCCCGAGGCCGGCAACCACTATGTCAGGGTGACCTGCGAGGGCCAGACGATCGATCCGGCGACCGTGAGCAACTCGGCGGACTGCCCGGTGGGCGACAACTCCGAGCGGTCCTTCGACGGTCCGGACTCGACCACCATCACGTGCAAGAGCACCTCTTACGGGCCCTATGCGATCCCGGCGTGGGTGGCCCCGTGCGACGACGGACGCTCGCGCGACACCCTCACTCAGGTCGAGACCGTCTGCTCGCATCCGGACCCGAACAACAACTACGTCGACCGCGCGGCGGCTCCCTGCCCCGAGGTCGTCGACGCCGTCGGCCCGAACGAGGTGCGCACGACCTGCAGGAAGAGCACCGTGGGGCCGGTACAGGTCGCGACCTGGCAGTGTCCTGCGAGCGTGGCGCAGACGGGCACCGGGCCCGACATCACGTGCGACACGCATACGAACAGCAACGAGTTCGTCACGAGCTGCACCGAGAACGCGGTCAACCCGTTCCCGCCTTACGAGACGACGACCCGGTGCGACCGGACGCCGATCGAAACGATGAGGGACTATCCCGGCGAATGCATCGAGGGTCCGGGCACCAACCCCGGCGAAGTGATCACGTGCGGGAGACGCTTGATCGACGGCAGCCGGCAGCTCGATGCGAGTTGCGTCGGTCCCGACACCGTCAATCCGGAGGGGATCATCACGCACTGCGAGGCGCCGATTCCTTCGGGCGGCCACAAGTATTTCGTGTCGACGACGACCACGATCACGACGCAGACGTTCAGCGGCGGCGTGCCGACGTCGAACCCCGCGGGAGACCCACCCACGCCGACGCCTCCTGTCCCGGTCGATGACGTGTGCTATTCGACGCCGCACGACTTCAACGCGATCCAGCCGGTGCCGCCGACGCCCCCGGTGGGCACCACGTGCGCTTCCGGCCCGAAGTACCCGTGCTACACCGTGACCGCCACGACCGGCGGCTCGGTGAACTCGCTCGCCGACGTCTCCCAGTACTACTACAAGACCGACCTGCGCCCCGACATGACCGACGACCCCGAGCACGGCGGCGTTCCGCCGGGGGGAACCGGACTGGAAGACGACAAGGCGCCGCACCAGCACATGACGACGTTCGTCGTCGGCATCGGCGTGTCCGGGACGCTCAACTATCAGCCCGACTACCGCACCGCCGCGACGGGCGACTACGCAGACATCAGGAACGGGCCGACCAAGAACTGGCCGATCTGGCCCGACCCCGATCTCGACAAGCCGTTGGTGCCGTGCGGCCCGCCGCGTCCGAACACCTATCAGTGCAACGAGAGCCTGTACAACGACCCGCGCTCGATCGACGACTTCTGGCACACCGCGGTCAACGGGCGCGGCCGATTCTTCAGCGCGAGCGATCCGACGACCGTCATCGAGGGTCTGGGCGATGCCTTGGCCCAGATCGAGGCAAAACTCGCTTCCGGAACCGCGGAAGCCGTCTCGACCTTGCAGCCGACGACGACCCCCCCAAACAACAGCGCCTATTCGACGACCTACACGTCCGGCGTGTGGGAGGGCGATATCCAGGCGCGAACGATCAACGTGAGCGACGGCACTCTGACGGACCGGGTCTGGAGCGCCAAGGAGAAGATTGGGCCGAGGCAGGGCCTCGCGTGCGACGACCGCGAGATCTACCTGATGCGCGGCGGCAATGCGCTGACCAACTTCACCACCAATACGTATCGATGCACTTCCGGGTCGCCGGTGCTGCTGCCGGACGGGCTGAACGGCGCCGAGATCGCGCAACTGGTCGGCAGCTCGGACTACGACAATCTCCACCGCCTGACCCAGTGGACGCTCATGACGTCGGCGCAGCAGACGGCGGCGAAGGACGTCGGCCGCCTGGTCAACTTCATCCGCGGCCAGCGCGCCAATGAAGGCTTCAAGATCGGCTCGCTCGACAAGATCTACCGCCGGCGCGGCAACGGCGTCCTCTTCGAGGGCTACATCGGCGACATCGTCAATTCGCAGCCGGTCTATGTCGGCCAGCCGTTCGCCAACTATCAGGAGAACAATTACACCGACTTCAAGGGCCACGCCCGGGAGCCGATGCTCTACGTCGGCGCCAACGACGGCATGCTGCACGCCTTCTACGCCACGACCGACACCACCGTCGCCCATCACGGCCAGGAAGCCTGGGCGATCATCCCGAGCGCAGTGCTCGGCAACCTGGTCAAGCTCGCCGACGACGGCTACAAGCGGGCCGAGCACCAGTTCTACGTCGACGGGACTCCGGTCGCCGGCGACGTCTGGAACGGCAGCGAGTGGAGGACGATCCTGGTCGGCGGCCTCAACGCCGGCGGCAGGGGGTACTACGCGCTCGACGTCACCTCTCCCGGGGCGCTGCCGACGCCGCTGTGGGAGTTCAAGCTCGATCTCGCTCAGTGCCCGTCGCCCGCGCCGGCGCTGATGCCGACCGGCAAGACCGGTGACTGCAACGTCGGCATGACCTTCGGCAAACCGATCATCACCAAGCTCGGCACCGAGTGGGTCGTGATGGTCACCTCGGGCTACAACAACAGCAACGGCGCGACCGGAGACGGCTTCGGCTATCTCTACGTCATCAACGCCATGGACGGCAAGCTCAAGTACAAGATCTCGACCGGGCAGGGTTCGTTCACTGAGCCGAGCGGCCTGGCGCAGATCAACAACTACGTCGACAACGTCGATGTCGACAACAGGACGCTGCGCGCCTACGGCGGCGACGTGCTGGGCAACATCTTCCGCTTCGAGTTCCCGCCGTTGGCCACGGAAGCGTCTGCCACGCTCATCGGCATCGCCAGAGATCCCGACAACCGCGAGCGTCAGCCGATCACGGTCAGGCCCGAGCTCGCCGAGCTCGACGGCAAGCCGTTCGTGATCGTCGGCACCGGCAGGCTCCTCGGTGGCGATGACGTCGACCCGTTGAAGCCCGAGGCGCTGCAGAGGCAATCGGTGTACGGGCTTCGCGACACGCTCGGCGCCGGGCCGGTCTTTCCGGAGCCGATGCGTCCGGAGCTGCGGCCGATGCGGGTGTTCCAGAGCACAGGGACGCCGTCGGCGTCGACGCGACGCGAGATCCGTTGCGACGGAACCGACGCCGAATGCGCGCGCCCGCGCGGCTGGGTCCTCGACCTGGCCGAGGTCGGCGAGCGCGTCAACGTCGAGATGAAGCTCGTCCTCGGCGCGCTCGTCTTCGCGAGCAACACGCCGTCGCGGGAGCCTTGCACCGTCGATGGCCACAGCTGGTTCAATCAGGTGGACTTCCGCACGGCGGCGCCGATCCCGAACTCGATCACGTCGCAGTACCTCTCCGATTCGCTCAACGTCGGCTTCAACGTCCTCCAGCTGCCGCTTCGCACCGGCGAGCAGAACCCGACGTACACGGGCCTGTTCCGGCAGAAGAAGGCGACCAACGTCAGCAAGCCGGTCACTCCGCCGGAGCCGCCGACGCTGGGCAACCGGATCAGCTGGCGAGAGATCGCCCAATAGGGGCCGTGCGGGGCGCACGCCCGATCGACGGGGCGCTGGTGCCTCCCTCCGGCCCCTTGCACGGCGCCGGGGGAGGGTGGCCGGCGCGACAAATCGGCGTGGCCGCGTGCGCCGCGGTGACGATGCACGTCGCCCTGCTCGCGATCCGGCCGGGTGCGCTGGCAAGCACCTACGTGGCGCCTGCGGCGCCGGTGATGGCGGTGCGAATCCTCTCCGGGCCGGTCGAGGCCACCGCGGTCCCGACGCCGCCGGAGGCGCAGGCCGTCTCTCCGCCTGCGCAAGCCGCGCCGGCGATGCCCGTTGCGGAGCCGCGTGTCGCCGAGCCGAGAGTCGTCGAGCGACCCGACGCCGATACGCGTGCCGACCGGAGCGTCGCGGCGCGCAGCGCGGAGCCGGCGCGAACCGCCGAGGTTCGGCCCATTTCGCCGACCCCCACGCCGCCGGCGCCGGAGGCGACGATCCCGGAGGCGCGCGCTCGCGACGAGCCGACGGCGGCCACGACCTCGGCCAGGGAGCCGAAGGCCGCCGATCCGCCGTTGCCGGCCGCGCCCGACTACGCCCTCGGCATCCGCCTCGATCCCGGTCCCCGGCCGATCGGCGAGATCGAGCCCGAGTACCCCGACACCGTCCGGCTGCGCGAGGGCGTCGTCGTGCTGCGCCTGCTGATCAGCGACACCGGGCACGTCGACGAGGTCGGTGTCGTCCGCTCCGAGCCGCGCGGCGTCTTCGAGCAGGCGGCGATCGAGGCGTTCTCGAAAGCCCGTTTCTCGCCCGGGCTGGCCGCGGGGACGCCGGTCAAGAGCCAGATCACGGTCGAAGTCCAGTTCATGCCGATCAATCGTGGCGCGCGCGTTTCCGGCCGCACGTACTGAGCGGTCGGGGCGACGGCGGAAATGCTGCGCTGCGGTATTCTTCGTCCTGGGTGGCAGAGTCGGGGCAAGCCGTGGACGAGATCGAGAATGGGCCGGTGACGCCCCGCAGCGAAGTGGACGTGGCCGCCGCGTCGGGCCTGTACTCGCCCGCGCACGAGCACGATGCCTGCGGCGTCGGCTTCGTCGCCCACATCGCCGGGCGCAAGTCGCACGCCATCGTCGAGCAGGGTCTGAAGATCCTCGAGAACCTGAACCACCGCGGCGCGGTCGGCGCCGACCGCCTGATGGGCGACGGTGCCGGCATCCTGATCCAGATCCCCGACGACTACTTTCGCGCCGAGATGGCCGCGCAGGGCGTCGAGCTTCCGGCTCCGGGCGAGTACGGCGTCGGCATGGTGTTCCTGCCGAAGGAGCACGCGTCGCGGCTGGCCTGCACGCAGGAGCTCGAGCGAGCGGTCAAGGCCGAAGGCCAGGTCGTCCTCGGCTGGCGCGACGTGCCCGTCGACGCCGAGATGCCGATGTCGCCGGCGGTGCGCGCCAAGGAGCCGGTGCTGCGCCAGATCTTCATCGGCCGCGGCCCGGACGTGATCGTCCCGGATGCGCTCGAGAGAAAGCTCTACGTCATCAGGAAGACGGCGTCGAGCGCGATCCAGGCGCTCAAGCTGACGCACAGCCGCGAGTACTACGTGCCGAGCATGAGCTGCCGGACGATCATCTACAAGGGGCTGCTGCTCGCCAACCAGGTCGGCAAGTACTACCGCGACCTCGCCGATCCGCGCCTGACGTCGGCGCTGGCGCTCGTCCATCAGCGCTTCTCGACCAACACGTTCCCCGAGTGGCCGCTCGCGCATCCGTACCGGATGGTCGCGCACAACGGCGAGATCAACACCGTCAAGGGCAACTTCAACTGGATGCGCGCACGAGAGGGCGTGATGAAGTCGCCCGTCCTCGGCGCCGACCTGAAGAAGCTCTATCCGATCACCTTCGAAGGCCAGAGCGACACCGCGACCTTCGACAACGCGCTCGAGCTACTGACGATGAGCGGCTACTCGCTCGCCCACGCGGTGATGATGATGATCCCCGAGGCGTGGGAGCAGCACACCGAGATGGACCCGCGCCGGCGCGCCTTCTACGAGTACCACGCGGCGATGATGGAGCCGTGGGACGGCCCCGCGGCGATGGTCTTCACCGACGGCCGCCAGATCGGCGCGACGCTCGATCGCAACGGCCTGCGCCCGGCGCGCTACATCGTCACCGACGACGGCCTGGTGGTGATGGCGTCGGAGTCCGGCGTGCTGCCGATCGCCGAGAACCGCATCGTCAAGAAGTGGCGCCTGCAGCCGGGCAAGATGTTCCTGATCGACTTCGAGCAGGGCCGCATCGTCGACGACGAGGAGCTGAAGAACCAGTTCGCGTCGGCCAAGCCGTATCGACAGTGGGTCGACAGCGTCCGCATCAAGCTCGAGGATCTGCCGCCGGGGCCCGCTCAGGACGAGTCGGACGAAAGCCTGCTCGACCGCCAGCAGGCCTTCGGCTATACCCAGGAGGACATCAAGTTCCTGATGAGCCCGATGGCACAGGCCGGCGAGGAAGGCATCGGCTCGATGGGCAACGACTCGCCGCTCGCGGTGCTGTCGGACAAGAACAAGCCGCTCTACAACTACTTCAAGCAGCTGTTCGCGCAGGTCACGAACCCGCCGATCGATCCGATCCGCGAATCGATCGTGATGTCGCTGGTCTCGTTCATCGGCCCCAAGCCCGACCTGCTCGACATCAACGCGGTCAACCCGCCGATGCGCCTCGAGGTCGCGCAACCGATCCTCGACGCCGCCGACATGACGCGGCTGCGCTCGATCGCGGCGCACACCGGCGCCAAGTTCAAGAGCTACGAGATCGACATCACCTATCCGCTCGCCTGGGGCGCAGAAGGCGTCGAGGCCAAGCTCGCCTCGATGTGCGCGGAGAGCGTCGACGCGATCCGGAGCGGCCACAACATCCTGATCATCAGCGACCGGCACCTGAGCCGCGAGCAGGTCGCGCTGCCGGCGGCGCTGGCGCTTTCCGCCGTGCACCAGCATCTCGTCCGCGAAGGCCTGCGCACGACCGCCGGCCTCGTCGTCGAGACCGGCTCGGCGCGCGAGGTGCACCACTTCGCCGTCCTCGCCGGCTACGGCGCCGAGGCGGTCCACCCCTACCTCGCCCTCGAGACGTTGTCGTCGCTGAGCGCCCAGCTGCCGGGCGATCTCGGCACCGAGAAGGCGATCTACAACTACATCAAGGCGATCGGCAAGGGTCTGTCGAAGATCATGTCGAAGATGGGCGTGTCGACGTACATGTCGTACTGCGGCGCGCAGCTGTTCGAGGCCGTCGGGCTCGAGAAGACGCTGGTCGAAAAGTACTTCCGCGGCACCGCGAGCCAGGTCGGCGGCGTCGATCTGTTCGGCATCGCCGAGGAGGCGATTCGCATGCACCGCGGTGCGTTCAGCGCCGACCCGGTGCTCGAAGGCATGCTCGACGCCGGCGGCGAATACGCCTGGCGGGTTCGCGGCGAAGAGCACATGTGGACGCCCGACGCGATCGCCAAGCTGCAGCACGGCGTTCGCGCCAACCGCTACGAGACGTACCAGGAATACGCCAAGCTCATCAACGACCAGTCGCAGCGTCACATGACGCTGCGCGGCCTGTTCGAGTTCGTCGTCGATCCGGCGAAACGGATCCCGATCGACGAGGTCGAGCCGGCCGCCGAGATCGTCAAGCGCTTCGCCACGGGCGCGATGTCGCTCGGCTCGATCTCGACCGAGGCGCACGCGACGCTCGCGGTGGCGATGAACCGCATCGGCGGCAAGTCGAACACCGGCGAGGGCGGCGAGGACCCGGCGCGCTACCGCGCCGAGATGCGCGGCGAGGCGATCGCCGAAGGGACGCACTTCAGCGACATCATCGGCAAGGGCGACATCGTCGTCGACTTCCCGCTCAAGGCGGGCGACTCGCTGCGCTCGAAAATCAAGCAGGTCGCGTCGGGCCGGTTCGGCGTCACGACGGAGTACCTGGTCTCGGCCGACCAGCTGCAGATCAAGATGGCGCAGGGCGCCAAGCCCGGCGAGGGCGGCCAGCTTCCCGGGGGCAAGGTGAGCGAGTACATCGGGCGCCTGCGCTACTCGGTGCCGGGCGTCGGACTGATCTCGCCGCCCCCGCACCACGACATCTACTCGATCGAGGACCTGGCGCAGCTGATCCACGACCTCAAGAACGCGAACCAGAAGGCGAGCGTCAGCGTCAAGCTCGTCTCCGAGGTCGGCGTCGGCACGATCGCGGCGGGCGTCGCCAAGGCCAAGGCTGACCATGTCGTCATCGCCGGCCACGACGGCGGCACCGGCGCGTCGCCTTGGAGCTCGATCAAGCACGCGGGCACGCCGTGGGAGCTCGGCCTCGCCGAGGCGCAGCAGACGCTGGTGCTGAACCGCCTGCGCGGCCGCATCCGCGTCCAGGCCGACGGCCAGATGAAGACCGGCCGCGACGTCGTCATCGGTGCGCTGCTCGGCGCCGACGAGTTCGGCTTCGCGACCGCGCCGCTCGTCGCCGAGGGCTGCATCATGATGAGGAAGTGCCACCTCAACACGTGCCCGGTCGGCGTCGCGACGCAGGACCCGTTGCTGCGCGCCAAGTTCCAGGGCCGGCCCGAGCACGTCGTCAACTTCTTCTTCTTCGTCGCCGAGGAGGCGAGGGCGATCATGGCCGAGCTCGGCGTTCGCACCTTCGACGAGCTGATCGGCCGCGTCGACCTGCTCGACACGAAGAAGGGAATCGCCCACTGGAAGGCGCGCGGCCTCGACTTCAGCCGCCTGCTGCAGGCGCCGACCGCGCCGCCCGAGGTCGCGCGCCGCCACGTCGAGGCGCAGGACCACGGCCTCGCCAAGGCGCTCGACGTTCGCCTGATCGAAAAGTGCGCGCCGGCGCTCGAGCGCGGCGAGAAGGTCCAGCTCCTCGAGACCGCCCGCAACGTCAACCGCACCGTCGGCGCGATGCTCTCCGGCGAGCTGATCCGGCGCCACCCGCAGGGCCTGCCCGACAACACCATCTTCATCCAGATGGAAGGCACGGGCGGGCAGAGCTTCGGCGCCTTCCTCGCCCAGGGAATCACGATCTACCTGATCGGCGACGCCAACGACTACACCGGCAAGGGAATGAGCGGCGGTCGCCTGGCGATCCGGCCGAGCATCGACTTCCGCGGCGACGCGACCGAGAACATCATCGTCGGCAACACCGTCCTGTACGGCGCGACCAGCGGCGAGGCGTTCCTGCGCGGCGTCGCCGGCGAGCGCTTCGCGGTGCGGCTCTCGGGCGCGACAGCGGTCGTCGAAGGCACCGGCGACCACGGCTGCGAGTACATGACCGGCGGCACCGTCGTCGTCCTCGGCAAGACCGGGCGCAACTTCGCCGCCGGGATGAGCGGCGGCATCGCCTATGTCTACGACGAGGACGGCCAGTTCGCGTCGCGTTGCAACACGGCGATGGTCTCGCTCGGCCGCGTCGTTCCGGTCGCCGAGCAGGAGAAGTCGCTAGAGCGCGCGATCTGGCACCGCGAGCAGGCCGACGAGACGCTGCTGAAGTCGCTCATCACCGACCACCATCAGTGGACCGGGAGCCTGCGCGCGCGCGAGATCCTCGACCACTGGAATGAGGCGCTGCCGAAGTTCGTCAAGGTCTTCCCGAACGAGTACAAGCGCGCGCTCGCCGAGATCAGCCTGAAGGCGATGACGGCGCTCGGCGAGATCCGCGCGACGACCGCCGCCGACGACGCGATCGCCAAGGCGCGCACGCACGGCAAGACGATCAAGGTCGTCGCGCCCAAGTAGCGGCGGGCAAGGACACGAGCGACTGGGCGAGAGAGATGGGAAATGTCACCGGCTTCATGGATTTCGAGCGCGTGGAGGAAGACCACGAGCCGGTGCCCGAGCGCGTCAAGAACTATCGCGAGTTCGTCTTCACGCTGAACGAAGACAAGGCCAAGGTGCAGAGCGCGCGCTGCATGGACTGCGGCACGCCGTTCTGCAACAGCGGCTGCCCGGTCAACAACATCATTCCGGACTTCAACGACCTGGTCTATCGCGCCGACTGGAAGAACGCGTTCGCGACGCTCGACTCGACCAACAACTTCCCCGAGTTCACCGGCCGCATCTGCCCGGCGCCGTGCGAGGCGGCGTGCACGCTCAACATCAACGACGATCCGGTCGGAATCAAGTCGATCGAGCACGCGATCATCGATCGCGCCTGGGCCGAAGGCTTCGTCGTGGCAAAGCCGCCGGCCGCGAAGACCGGCAAGGCGGTGGCCGTCGTCGGCTCGGGGCCGGCCGGCCTCGCCGCGGCGCAGCAGCTCGCCCGCGTCGGCCACTCGGTCACGGTGTTCGAGCGCAACGACGCGATCGGCGGGCTGCTCCGCTACGGCATTCCCGACTTCAAGATGGAGAAGTCGCACATCGACCGGCGCATCGCCCAGATGGAGGCCGAGGGCGTCGTCTTCCGCGCCGGCGCCCAGATCGGCAAGCGCGCCGAAGGCGAGGTCGTGACCGACTGGTCGAAGGAAAGCATCACGGCCGACGAGCTGATGGCGCAGTTCGACGCGATCGTCCTCGCCGCCGGCGCCGAGCGCTCGCGCGACCTGCCGGTGCCCGGGCGCGATCTCGACGGCGTCCACTATGCGATGGAGTTCCTGCCGCAGCAGAACAAGGTCAACGCCGGCGGCAGCGTCGAGCGGCAGATCCGCGCCGACGGCAAGGACGTGATCGTCATCGGCGGCGGCGACACCGGCAGCGACTGCGTCGGCACGAGCAACCGCCACGGCGCGAAGAGCGTGACGCAGTTCGAGCTCATGCCGATGCCGCCCGATCACGAGAACAAGCCGCTGGTCTGGCCGTACTGGCCGACCAAGCTGCGCACCTCGTCGAGCCACGAGGAAGGCTGCGAGCGCGAGTTCGCGATCGCGACCAAGGAAT
>Ga0207711_10001341_pt1 | contig 23240 bp, 26 predicted proteins | sample KBSS34metaG_FD_184401 | JGI IMG/M metagenome (GOLD analysis project Ga0207711, IMG submission 184401) | Switchgrass rhizosphere microbial communities from Kellogg Biological Station, Michigan, USA - KBS S3-4 metaG (SPAdes) (version 2) | ecosystem: Host-associated > Plants > Roots > Rhizosphere...
CCCACGCGCGAAGAATACGCGATCCGCGCCAGCGCCTTCGTCACCATCCCTGCGGGTACTTACACCATCGGCGTCAACTCCGACGACGGCTTTCAGCTCACCATTCCGGGCGTGACCTTCACCACGCGCGTCAACGAAAGCTACATCGGTTCCACGTCCGCCGCCAACCAATTGACCTACGGCGCGCCCCGCGGCGCGGCCGATACCCTGGGCACCTTTACGCTCTCCTCCCCGCTGACCACCACCATCAACGTGGACATGTACGAACAGCACGGGGGCGATAGTTTTGAAGTCTTCCTCTCCCCATCTGCCAAGACCGCATTCGATTCCACCTTTGCCCTCCTGGCCAACAACACCGCGGGATGGAAATTAACCACCACCGCCCCCGCTCCGGCTTACGCCGGCCTGTTCGGTCTGAACCTGCAGTCGCGGATGTACACGATCAACCCCACCGCCTACGTCCGCATTCCCTTCAACGTTGCCGCCGAAGACCTGAGCTCGTTCCAGTCGCTCCTCCTGCACATGAAGTATGACGACGGTTTCGTCGCGTGGATCAACGGCCAGCAGGTCGCCGCCGCCAACAACCCCGCCTGCCCCGCCGCCATCCTGGGCGCCGACGTCGCCCGTCGGCAGTACACCCTGCAGACCGCCTACATCGCCCGCCTTAAGGCGATGATCGACATGATCAGCGAAGAGTCCGGCTCCACGCGCTCCCACGCCATCCTCAGCTTCGCCGCCCTGATCGGCGCGACCTCGCTGGCGGCGCAGCTCGGCCAGGAGAAGGCGCTGGCGGAGGAGATCCTCAACAGCACGCGCGACGAGCTGCTGAAGTGCCGGCCGGGGCGGAACAGCGCGTAGCCACGCCCGAACTTGACCAACCCATATCTGCCTGGTTATACGACGATCAATAGCCAACGGGTTATTGATCCCAAATGCCAAGCCCTCAGGATGTGCTGTTCAGGACGCTGGCCGATCCGACACGGCGGGCCATCTTCGAGCGCCTGTGCCGCGACGGCGAGCAGACCGTCGGCGCGCTGACGGCGCGGGCCGGGGTCTCGCAGCCGGCCGTCTCAAAGCATCTCGCGGTCCTGAAGCAGGCTGGGCTGGTGCGCGACCGCCATGAAGGCCGCCACGCGCACTACAGCGCGCAGCTCGACGCCCTGACCCCCCTGACCGATTGGGCAAGCCAGATGGCCGGGTTCTGGGAAACCCGGCTCGATCATCTCGAAGATCTCCTCAAAAGGATGGACCAATGAGCAACCTCGCGACCGAAACGCGCTCCGTCGTCGTCGAGCGGGAGATGCCCTTTCCGCCGGAAAAGATCTGGCGCGCCCTCACCCAACCGCACCTGATCCAGGAGTGGCTGATGAAGACCGACTTCCAGCCCATCGTGGGTCACCGCTTCGACCTTCGCGCCGACTGGGGCGCCGTCGACTGCCAGGTGCAGGCGGTGGAGCCGAACAGGACGCTGTCCTACACCTGGGCGGCGCTGGGGCTCGAGAGCGTCGTCACCTGGACCCTCACCCCGACGAGCACAGGGACCCACCTGCGCATGGAGCAGTCGGGCTTCCGGCCGGATCAGCAGCAGGCCTATCAGGGCGCCAACTACGGATGGCCGAAGTTCTTTGCGTCCCTGGAGGAGGTCCTGGCGCGGATCGATTGACGGCGAGCGGCCATTTGCAGGGATCGGGCGGGCGTGTCGAACGTCCGCACAGCAGTCTAGCCTAGGCTTGGCGCACAACCATGAGGAAGGCGACAACCACTATGGAAGAGATACAGGGCGGCGCGCAGGCGGACCGAGGCGCCTCTCCCAGCCAGCTGATCGATCAGAGGATCCAGGAACTGGGCGATTGGCGCGGCGAGACCCTCGCCCGGATCCGCAGCCTCATCCGGCAGGTTGACCCCGAGGTGGTCGAGGAATGGAAGTGGCGGGGGGTTCCGGTGTGGTCGCACGCTGGCATCATCTGCACCGGCGAGACCTACAAGGCCGTCGTGAAGTTGACCTTCGCCAAGGGCGCTGCGCTGGAGGACCCTGCGGGCCTCTTCAACTCCAGCCTCGAAGGCAACACCCGGCGCGCCATCGATATCCACCAGGACGACCAGATTGACGAGGCGGCGTTGCAGGCCATCGTTCGCGCCGCCGTGGCGCTCAACACGGCGAAACCCGCGCGTCCGGCTCGCAAACCGAAGAGCGCTTGAGGCGAGGCGATCGTCTGGCGCCGCGGCCAGCGCCCTGGGCGCAGCCGCCAAGGCCGGGCGCGTCGGCTGTCCTCGGCGCCCGGCCCGCTCTCGCTAGTGCGGCCTGGCCTCGGCGGCTTTGATCACCTGGCGGGGCATCGCCCTCTACCCGGCCGCGCCAGGCTCCAGCACGAACTTGTCGTCCTTCACCGACGGCAGCTTCACCACCACCGTCACCACGTCGGTCAGCGCGGTGAAGTCGGTGGCCTCGCCGGGCTCAATGGTGAGAATGTCGCCCGCGCCCCATTCGCGCCCGAGCATCCGCACGCGGCCGGAGACGACGGCGGTGAGCTCGGTGGCGACGGCGTGGTAGTGGGCGGCTTCGTGGTCGCCGGCGGCATAATGTTTGATGGCGACTTCGCAGTGTTCGCTGCGAATGGCGACGGGGGCGAAGTCGCCGACGAACCAGCCCTTGATCATGCCATCGAGGCGGTCGTGCTTCATGCGCCCGCTCCTTAGGCCCGCCGCGCTTCCAGCGCCTGCTCGTAGGCCTCGACCTGCGCCTGCGCCTTCAGCGGATGGTACTGGTTGGCCGCCAGCGGGAAGGTGGCGATCTTCTTCTGGTCGAGAATGAACTCGTTCAGCGCCGGGCTGATGAAGAACCGTTCCTGCACCTGGGCGTCCTTCAGGATCATCTGCTGCAGGGCGTCGAAGAAGTCCCCGGCCCGCTTGAACCAGAAGAAGCCGGCGTTGGCGGTGCGGCTGATCGGCCGCTTCTCGGCGGCCTCGGTCACCCAGCCGTCGGCGTCGGTGCGAACGTAGGAGTAGCGCGGATGCAGGCTCTCGAAGGTCATCACGCCGGCGTCGGCGCCCCTGGCCCGGAAGCCCTCGATAACGGCGGCGTAGTCCACCTCGATATGGTCGGTGGCGCTGGCGACGATCAGCTCCGCCTCCAGGTCCATCTGGCCGACCGCCAGCATGGCGGTGCAGGCCGCGCCGCGGGTGTCGCGGCGGATCTCGATCACCGCGCAGCCGGGAGCCATCAGGCCGCTGATGTCCTTCAGGTGGTAGCGTTCGACGTCGCTGCGGCGAAAGCAGAAGACGAAGCGGGCCTGCTTGTCGAAGGACAGGGCCTTGACCTGCCGCTCCAGCACCAGGCCGCCCTCCATCTCCGACAGCCAGATCGGATAGGCGTCGGCGGCGTTCGGATCCACCGGCTCGCCGGCGGCGAGGATCAGCACGTTCATGCCGCCTCCCGCAACGCCGTCTCGATGCGACGGTCGATGTTGGCGAGGGTCACGTCGTTGACGTCGCGCACCACCAGCACGTTGGCGCCCGAGGCGCGTGCGGCCTGCAGGCCGTGTTCGTTGTCCTCGACGATCAGGGTCTCGTGCGGCGAGACGCCCAGCTTCAGCATGGCGGCGAGGTAGATGTCCGGCGCCGGCTTTGGCCGCTCGACGTCCTCGTTCGACAGCATCAGCTCGAGGTATTTGGTCAGGTGGGCGCGCTGCATCATCGCCTCCACCGTGTTGCGCACCGAGTTCGACGCCACCGCTAGCTTCAGCCCCCGCGCCTTCAGGCTGGAGAGGGCGAACTGATGGATGAAGGTCGGCTTGCAGCGGGTGTTGACCATCTCCATCGTGTAGGTCTGCTTGAGCGTATTGAGGAAGGCATGCAGCTCGCGCGGCAGATCCTCGGTGGTTGAGAGGATCTCCAGCTTCTTCTTGGTCGGCAGGCCGTCGAAGGTGGTCAGGTGGTCCGCCCGGCTGATCTCCAGCCCGAACAGTCCCAGGGCCTTGTTCAGCGCCTCGTAGTGCCATTCCTTGGCGTCGATGAGGACGCCGTCCATGTCGAACACGACCGCCTTGATCATAGGTCCAACGCCGCCTTCGCAGTTTCGGGCCAATCGGTGCAGAGCGTCACCCGGGCCTCCCCCCTCAGTTCAGCCAGCCTGTCCCAGAGCGGCCGCGGTTCGCGCCCGTGCAGCTCGGAGGAAACGATGCAGACCGACTTGCCCGCATCCAGGCCCCTGCGGATCAGATCAGGCCGAATCCATTGATCGTCGGTAAAGGAATCCAGCCAGATCCCCGCCGCCTCGGCGTAGAGGATGGGGTCCGGCTCGATGTCGCTCCAGCGCGTGTAGAAGGGCAGGCCTTCCCGGGCATAGCGAACCGTCTCGGGGCCCGACATATCGAAGGCGAACCAGGGGGTCGTGCTCCCCTCGAAGGCCCGGCGCAGCAGCGGCGCAAGACCGTCGGCCTTGATGTTGACGGCCAGCGGCAGGCCCGAGCCCTCGAACTGGGCCAAGAGCTCGGACCAGGCCATCTCGCCGCCCTGCGGCGGGTCGTGGGCGACCACCAGACCGCCGGCCAGGTCGCGGACGTCGGTCTCGGTGCCGAAGCCCGCCGCGATGGTGCGGGCGAACGCGGCGCGGCTGTTCTTCTCCGCGGGCTCATGCCAGTAGCCGCGGTGGCTGATGATCTGCACGCCTAGGCCGCCACCCGCGCGGCGATCGGCAGCGAGAGGAAGAGCGCCAGGTCCGCCGGGATGCCCAGGCCGTACATGCCGGCGGCTTCCGAGCCGATGTTGTGGATGGCGATCTTAGCCCCCTGCGCGATCAGCATGTTGTAGACCGGCGCGACGTAGAACTCGCCGTTGACCCGCAGGTCCTGGGCGATCATCTCCCGCGCCGCCTCAGCGAAATCCCGTCCGCGCGCGAAGTTGTAGACGCCGACCGTCGCCTCGTCGGAGATCGGAACCTTCTCGGCGACCTCGGTCACGAAGCCCCGCTCGTCCACGGCGACGAACGACCATTTGGGATCGCTGGCGGTCATGGTCATGATCAGGCCGTCGCCATCGCCCATCGCCACCAGGTAGTCGTCGATGGCGATGTCGAGATACTGGTCGCTGTTGGCGATCATCAGCGGGCTGTCGTCGAGGAAGTCCGACGCCGCCAGCACGCTGCACGCCGCCCCTTCGGTCACCCCGTCCAACTGGACGATGGCGCAGCCTGGGGCCCACTGGCCCAGCAGCCGCTCCAGGTCGTAGGCCGCCACGTGCTCGCGCTGACAGATGAAGACGAAGCGGTGCGGCCGGGTGGGACGCAGGTTGTCGATCACCAGCTTGATCATCGGCACGCCCTTCACCGGGATCAGCGGCTTGGGGTCGGTGAAGCCGGCTTCGGCGAACCGGCTGCCGCGGCCGGCCATGGGAACGACGATGGTGAGTGGCTGTTGCGGCATGAGGCGTTCCCGATTCGCCCGCGAATATAACCGCTTCGCCTGAGTCGCGCGGCGCCCGGCCTGGCCTTGGCCTTCGACCTAGCCTGCCGCGCGGGCGTCGAAGGCCCGCCGCGCGGCCTCCACCGTTTCGAGGTGCCGCTCCGCCCACATCCAGACGCCGCAGAAGGCCTCGCCCAGGCTGCCGCCGAGCTCGGTCAGCCGGTACTCCACCTTGGGCGGCACCACCGCATGGACGGTCCGCAGGACGAGGCCGTCGCGCTCCATCTGCCGCAGCGTCTGGGTCAGCATCTTCTGGCTGATGCCCGGCACCTGTTCGGCGATCCGGGAGAATCGCAGCTCGCCCCGCTCGATCAGCACCTCGATGATCAGCATCGTCCACTTGTCGGCGACCCGGCCGATCAGCTGGTTGACCAGCGCCTCGATGCGCGGGTCCATCGCCGGCTCGGCCGCCACCGCATCGGGCTCGGGACCGCTCACGTCACACTCTCCATCGGGTAAGTATCATTCTTTTCGGTGCCTTCTTCCTATTCGGAAGTGAAGGCGTAGATCAGGAGTCGTCCTCAGGCAAACGGGAGATGGCCATGCAGACGACTGACAACACGATCCTGATCACCGGCGGCGGCTCCGGCATCGGCCGCGCGCTGGCGCATCGGTTCCACGACCTGGGCAACCGCGTGATCATCGCCGGCCGCCGGCGCGAGACGCTCGACGAGGCCGCCGCCGGCCGCGAGCGGATAGATGTCCTGGAGCTGGACATCGAAGATCCCGCCGCGATCGAAGGCTTCGCACAGGCGGCCCTGGCGCGGTGGCCGCAGCTCAACGTCCTGATCAACAACGCCGGCGTCATGCGCTCGGAGCGCCTGGGAAGTCGCCGCGACCTGGCCGACGCCGAGGCGACGGTGATCACAAACCTGCTCGGGCCGATCCGCCTGACCAATGCGCTGGTCGACCATCTGGCGCGGCAGGCCAATGCGGCGGTGGTCAACGTCTCGTCCGGCCTGGCCTTCGTGCCGCTGGTCGCGGCGCCGACCTATTCCGCCACCAAGGCGGCGCTGCATTCCTACACCCAGTCGCTGCGCGAGCAGCTCAAGGGCAAGGTCGAGGTGATCGAACTGATCCCGCCGGGTGTGCAGACCGATCTGACGCCGGGCCAGGCGACCCGCGAGGGCTATCTGCCGCTGGCGGACTATATCGACGAGGTGATGGAGCTCTTTCAGCAGCGCCCAACGCCGGCGGAGATCAGCGTGCAGCGGGTGAAGTTCCTGCGCGACGCGGAGGCCGAAGGCCGGTTCGACCAGACCCTGGCCGCGATCAACCCCGGCTGATCGCGCGAGCCCCGCGGATCAGGCCTGGCCGGCCGCCTCGCCCGCGCCCAGGCGCGCCGAGGCGGCCGGCGCGTCCAGCCGGTCGGCCGCCTCGAAGACCGTGCGCCGGCTGCGCGACGGCTTGGCCGCCGAGAGCGCCGAGCAACTGCCGTAGAACTCCACCTCGGCGATCTTCAGCCGCACCCGGTAAAGCTTGCCGCCGACCTGGGCCTCGACCTCCGTCGGACCGAGCGGCCGCAAGGCGATCGGCGCCGTGGCGTCGTTCACCAGGCCCTGCCGCGCCAAGCCGGCGCGCACCAGCTGCGCCAGCTGCGGATCGAAGACGCCGCCGCGATAGCAGGTGGGGTCGATCCGCCCGGCCGCCTCCTGCGCGCACAGCGCCGCCAGGTCTGCCTGGTCGAGGTGGGCGTACATGCTGCCGGAGGGAAAGAAGATGCCGGTGGCGGCGAACCGGTCGCCGCCCAGGTGCGAGGTTTCGATCGGCTCGAAGGCCGACGCGCCGCTCTCGAACAGCCGCCGCGCGGCCATGACGGCGGCGAAGCCGAACTTGGCGCAGCAGCGGTCGCGCGTGCCGTGGGTGCAGATCGCCAGCCGCGGCGCGCCCCTGGCGTCGATTCGCCAGCGCCGCCCGAACAGCTCCAGCAGCGGCGCCAGCCCGGCGGCGCCTGCCCCAGGGCCGTCTGCGCTGTGCACCAGCACCGGCGCGCCCTCGTCGCCCGGGTTGTAGAGCCGGGTGACCACCCCGCCGCCCCGGGCGGCGCGGATAGCATGCAGCTCCTCGCGCGAGGCCCAGTGGGTGTTCATCTCCGCGTCGTGCCAGACCCGCTTGGACACCGGCAGAAAGACATAGGCCTCGCCGCGCACCCCGGTGCCGGCGAAGGCTTCGTGGCCGGCCAGCGAGATCCGCGAACAGAATTGCACCTAGCCGCCCTCCCCGCGCGCCACGAAGGCGCCGCGGCGGACCATGTCGCGCAGGAAGGCCTGGACGTCGGCGTCGCAGGCCGCGCCTGCGAAGGCGTCGCCGCGAAGCGTCTCGCCGGCAAGCAGCCGCCGCAGCGGGCCCTCCAGCACCGGCGCCAGGGTGAACTCGACGCCGCGCCAGCTCAGCACCAGGTCCTCACCATGACGCGCGAGACGCGCCGGTCCCTGGCCCAGCGAGATGCGCGTTGTCGGCCCCAGCGGGGTCTCATCGCCGATATAGGGGAAGGCCAAAGCCGGCCGTTGCGGCGCCGCCGCCTCGAGGTGGCGGCGATAGCGGCGCGCGAGCTCCTGCGGATCGCGCGCCGCCAGCCCGGCCAGGACCGCGGCGATCCGCGCGCCGAGCACGACATCGCCCGCCTCGAACGGCAGGTCGGCGCGGCCGTGCGCGTCGGCCAGCAGGTCGTCGGCCAGCCAGTGAAGCAGGTCAGAGCCGTTCTTGCGGGTCAGGCCGATCGTCAGGTGCAGGGTCGGTCCGCCGAGCCCCACCGCCGCGTGCCAGTGGCCGCGCGGCAGATAGAGCACGTCGCCGGGCTCCAGCACGATACGCTCCGGCTCGCAGGTCGGCGGGCCGGCCGTCGGCGCCGGTCCCCGCCGGGTCGGCACGGCCACGGTGGCGCCATAGAGCGCCCACGCCTTGCGCCCTTCCAGTTGCACGACGAAGACGTCGTGATCGTCCCAGTGGACGTCGAACCCCTGGGTCTGCCCCCAACAGGCGTAGAGATTGGCCTGGCTGGAGGCGGTGAACTCCGCCGCCAGGCCCGAGCACAGCTGCTGCAGCGGCGGACTGATTTCGTTCACCGCGTCGATGATCAGGGTCGCGCCCTGGCGCAGGCGATCCATCAGGGCGGCGGCGTCGAGGTCCTGCATGACCGCGCCGCGTCGCGTGCGGCGAGACTTGAAGACCCCCTGGGTCACGTCGGCGCCGGCCCGCTCCAGACGCAGCCTGGGCGCAGCGAGCCGGTGCTCGGCCAGGGCGGCGTTCAGCTGCGGCCAGCCGAACAGGGCCTGCGCCGCGCCCGGTGAGAGCCGGGCCCGATGCACAGTCCTACCGAGCGTCTGCTGGAGAAAGCCCGCAACCTCATCCGCCCCGATGAGGGCAGCCAGGCCGCGAAACGGCGTGTCTAGCTCAACTGTCCGTGCCGTCGGCGTCGGCGCCGTCGGTTCCGTCGGTGTCCATCCCATCGGTTCCGTCGGTGTCGCTTCCGTCGGTTCCGTCCGTGTCTGCGCCGTCCGTTCCGTCACCGTCGTTCCCATCCGTGCCATCGCCATCCGGATCCTTGCCCAGCGTCGGGCCCTGCATCTGGAGCATGGCCTCCACCGGCTCGTCGATGGCGCGAATGAGCGAGCTGTCCGATTGCATGTCCTGGTTCATCACCCGTCCTTTTGACCAAGGGGGCCGGCCGCGCAGGCGTCGCGCCCCGGTCGCGCTCCCCGTGTGCCAGAACTCCGCGCGGCGAAGTTTGATCCACCGCCATCGCGCCAAAAGCGAAGGCTCGGCCGACAAAGGCCAGGTCGATCGTCCGTTCAGTGAAAGTTACGACGGGCGGCGGCGGCGGGGGCCGCGCAGGGCGCGAACTGCGGCTTGGAAAGCCGCCGGCCGCGATCCGACAACAGCTCGGCCACGTAGCGGAGTGCCGAGGAAAGACTGCTGTCCAACCGGCCGCCGATGCGTTGCGCCAGGCCGGCGTCGGCCGCGCTTCCCGCTTCGCCTGGCTCCCCGTCCTGCCCCGAGGCCAGCACCGCCAGGATCAGCACCTCGTCGCGGCTGACGGCGCTGCTGCCTGGCATATGCAGCCGAAGCCCTTCGGCGGCTCGGGCGCCCAGCAGCCTGACCATCACCAGCAGGCCGCAGAGGATCTGGTCGGCCGCTGGCCCATAGAGGTCGTAGAAGGTGCGTCGCAACGATGGACAGTCGGCTCGCCCCACCGCCACCGACCGCATCGCCCACAGCACCGCGCGATCGAGATCATCGAGTTCCCCAACGTGGTCGAGATCCGTCGCCGAATGCAGCTGCATTTCCGCCTCCGTGAAACCCAGACTCGAGGGTTCCATAGTTGCGACTAATTCGCAATAACAGTTTGGCGGCGCGGCGGCGGGTCGAGCCTGGCGCGCCGATTCGGCTCTGGCGCCTACTCGCCGCGCAGCCTTCTCTGCAGCGGAGGTCGGCATCACGCAAATTGGAGCGGTCACGCGTCGAGGCGCGCAACCTCGCCGGGCGCCCGCGGCTTCAGCAAAGCCTAAATGTCGCCACACAAGCGGCCACGCTGGGGGGAGACCTGCCAGCGCCGCCCAATCCGGGGAAGGTGCGCAAGAATGGTCCCCGCCTGCCCAATATTCGATCACCCCCAGCGCGCTCCGTACAGGCGTTTCCTCACGTTAAGTTCAACACCCGGGACGTTTGAACGCACGGAAAGGCGGCGTATGTCCTCGAACCATGGAAATGATCGAAACAGCCATCGAACATCTACCTAGGTTCGCCACAATTCTTGTGGCGTTTCATTCAGAGCCATATCGGCATGAACTGATTGAAACGCTTGAGAATAGGGAACTTAGCGTGCTGGGTCCGGTATATACTTCGGAACAGGCGCTGACGCTGGCCGCCCAGGCGGGGATCCATCTGGCGATCGTCGAGGAGGCGCAGGACGACAGCAGCCAGGCGCTGGTCCGCCAGCTGCAGGAGACCTGGGGCATCCCCTCGGTCCTGCTGCAGGCGCCCGCGTGAGCGGCGGCTGCGACACCGGCCGCCGACGGACGGGCTCGCGATGCCGCGCCTGATCGTCGTCTCCAACCGGGTGAACGCGCCGACCGACGAGAACGACGCCAGCGTCGGCGGGCTGGCGATGGCGCTGTCGGCCGCGCTGCGCGAATACAGCGGCGTCTGGTTCGGCTGGAGCGGCCGCACCACCAGCGAGTTCACCGGCCAGCTGTCCCTGCAGCGGAGCGCCGGGGTGACCGTCGCCACCGTCGACCTCGAGGAGCAGGACCGCCAGGAATATTACAACGGCTACGCCAACCGCACGCTGTGGCCGCTGTTCCATCACCGGATCGACCTGTCGGCCTATGAGCGGTCCTTCGACAAGGGCTATGCGCGGGTCAACGCCCGCTTCGCCGACACGGTCACCCCGCTGCTCGAGGCGGACGACCTGATCTGGGTGCACGACTACCACCTGATCCCGCTGGCCCAGGAGCTGCGCCGCAGAGGCGTGTGCAACCGGATCGGCTACTTCCTGCACATCCCCTGGCCGGCCCGCCGGCTGATCACCACCCTGCCCAACCACAGCGACCTGGTCCGCGCGCTGTTCGACTACGACCTGGTCGGCTTCCAGAGCGAGGATTCGCTGTCGGCCTTCCGCGAGTATGTGACGGACGAGATCGGCGGCGAGGTCACCGGCGCGGGCCAGGCGACGGCGTTCGGCCGGCAGTTGCAGCTGGGCGCCTTCCCGATCGGCCTCGACGCCGAGGCCTTCGCCGCATCGGCGAACGGCGAGGCGGCGCAGCGCTGGCGCGGGCGCATGGAGGCCAGCCTCGCCGGCCGCCGGCTGATCATCGGCGTCGACCGGCTCGACTATTCGAAGGGACTGGAAGAGCGCTTCCTGGCCTACGAGGAATTCCTCGGCAACCACCCCGACGCGCTGGAAGGAGTCTCGCTGCTGCAGGTGGCGACCCCCAGCCGGGACGAGGTCACCGCCTACCAGGACATCCGCGCGCGGCTGGACGCGGTCAGCGGCCGGATCAACGGCGCCTACGCCACCGCCGACTGGGTGCCGATCCGCTACGTCAACCGCACCTACCGGCGCGATGAGCTGGCCGGTATGTACCGCGCCGCCGACGTCGGCCTGGTGACCCCGTTGCGCGACGGGATGAACCTGGTGGCCAAGGAGTACGTCGCCGCCCAGGACCCGAGCGATCCGGGCGTGCTGGTCCTCTCGCAGTTCGCCGGCGCCGCTGAACAGCTGAGCGACGCCCTGATCGTCAATCCGTTCAGCCGCGAGGACATGTCCGACGCCATCCAGCGGGCGCTGAGCATGCCGCGCGCCGAGCGGCTTCGACGATGGGAGCGGCTGATGGAAGAGGTCCGCAACAACGACGTGACCGCCTGGCGCGACCGCTACGTCCACGCCTTGGAAAGCCTTGCCGAGGCGCCGCGGCTGGTCGACGCCGCGGTCCACTGAGGCTGGTCTCCACTGAGGGCGCGGCCTATTCGAGCAGCTGCGCCTTCAGGCGCTCCAGCGCCTCCTCGCTGACTCCGAGCCGCTCTTCGAGATAGCGCTCCACAGAACCGTGGGCCGCCTCGATGGCGGCGAGCGCGGCGCGGATATAGCGGTGATCCACCCCCAGGATCGCCTCCGTCACCTCCGGCGGCACATGGGCGAGCCGGGCCGCGATCCCCGAGCCCGCGCGGTCGTAGGCGAGGTTGGAGAGCAGATAGTCCTCGACGATCGTCGCCTCGGGAACCCCGAGCGCCCGCAGGATGAGGGCGGCGGCGATGCCGGTGCGGTCCTTACCGGCCGAGCAGTTGAACACCAGCGGCGTCTCGCCCGCGGCGAGGCGGCGGAACAGCTCGCCGAAGGCCGGCGCCTGTTCGAACGGCAGCTCGCAATAGGCCGTCACCATGGCGGCCTGGGCCTGTTCGGCAGTCGGCAAGTCCGAGGCGATCACCGCGCGCAGGTCGCCGAAGCTGAGGTCGTAGTCGCGCGCCCAATAGCTGAGGTTCGGCGCCTTGCGCCAATCGAACGGATGGGACCGGCGCTCCGACGTGGTACGCAGGTCGCAGACCACCCTTACGCCAAGCTCGGCCAGCCGGACGTAGGCCGCCTCGGTCAAGGCCGCCATGCTGCCCGAGCGATAGAGCCTGCCCCACCGCAGCCGCCGGCCGTCCTGCGTGAGGTATCCTCCAAGGTCGCGGAAGTTCCGCCCGCCCTCCAGCGGCAGCACCCGCTCCAGCGTCCCGACCGTCTCCACCGGATCACCTCTTGTCATTTGTCGCCCCAGTCTGCCGGGGTTCAAGCCGGCCGGGAATAGGCCGCAGGAGACCTGCCGATCACGGCGAGGCCGTGACATGGACGGCGGGGGGCGGCCTTGCGCCGCGCGGTCGGGGAATTGGTAGGCCGGGTGAGGTTCGAACTCACGACCATTCGATTAAAAGTCGAATGCTCTACCACTGAGCTACCGGCCCGCATCGCCGGCGCGAGGCCCAGGACGAAGCGGCGCGGACCTTAGGCGCCGAGCCACGCCCGCGCAAGGGCCGCGCATGACCGGCCGGGCCTTAACAGCGCCACAGCCCGAGTTACGATCGGAGATCATGCGTCGAATCGCTGTCCTTCCGCTGGTCGCCCTGTCGCTGAGCCTGGCCGCGTGCGCCTCCGGCCGCCCCAAGGGGTCGCCGCGAATCGAGACGACCGACGAGGCCAACAAGGCCAGCGTGCAGGATGCGGCCGCCGCGCCGCTGCGCGACCTCAACATGCTCCGGACGAAGATTCCCGAGATCCTGCTGGAGGCGATGGCCGATCCCTATGCGCGGCCGCCGAAGACGCTGCGCGTCACCCGGTCGGCCCAGTGCGCCCAGCTCGCCGCCCTCATCAAGCCGCTGGACGATGCGCTGGGCGCCGACCTCGATGCGCCGTCGAAGGACGAGGACGACCTTCTGCAGAAGGGGCGGACGACGGCGCTCGGCGCCGTGGCCGGCGCGGCCTCGGGCGCCATTCCCTTCCGCGGCTGGGTCCGCAAGCTGTCGGGCGCCGAGCGGCACGACAGCCTGGTGAAGGCGGCGATCACCGCCGGCGGGGTGCGGCGGGCCTACCTCAAGGGCCTGGGCGAGGCGCACGGCTGCGATCCGCCGGCTACCCCCTCGCACGAACTGGCTGGCGCCCCCGTGCCGACCGATCATCGCTCGCCGCTCAAGCCGCGCTTCCCGATCCGCTGACGAGACGAGCCCAGACCGATTGGTCCTAGGCGGCCCTCTGGCGGGCGCGGAACTCGGCGCGGAAGGCGTCCAGCCGCCCCTCGGCGATGGCCGCGCGCATCTCGGCCATCAGCTTCTGGAAGAAGGCCAGGTTGTGCCAGGACAACAGCACCCGGCCGAGAATTTCCTCGGCGCGCACCAGGTGGTGCAGATAGGCTTTGGAGTAGTCTCGGCTGGCCGGGACGTCGCTGTCGGGGTCGAGCGGACTGTCGTCCTCGGCGAACCGCGCATTCTTCAGGTTGATCGGACCTTCCCAGGTCCAGGCCTGTCCGTGACGGCCGGCGCGGGTCGGCAGGACGCAGTCGAACATGTCGACGCCGCGATAGACCGCCTCGACCAGGTCGATCGGCTTGCCGACCCCCATCAAATAGCGCGGCCGCTCCGGCGGCAACATGCCGGGCGCGAAGTCGAGCACCTCGCACATCGCCTCATGCCCCTCGCCCACCGCCAGGCCGCCGAGCGCATAGCCGTCGAAGCCGATCTCGATCAGCCGTTCGGCGGATTCCCGCCGCAGCGCCTCGGAGAGACCGCCCTGCTGGATGCCGAACAGGTTCTGCCCCTCGCGGTCGCCGAAATAGGCCTTGCAGCGCGCGCCCCAGCGGGCGGAGCGGCGCATGGCCTCGGCGGCCCGGCCCTCCTCCGCCGGCAGGGCGACCAGCTCGTCCAGTTGCATGACGATGTCGGAGCCCAGGAGATCGGCCTGGATCTCCATCGACCGCTCGGGCGAGAGCACATGGCGCGAGCCGTCGATGTGGCTCTGGAAGGTGACCGAATCCTCGGTGACCTTGGCGATGCCCGACAGCGACATCACCTGGAAGCCGCCGGAATCGGTGAGGATCGGCTTCTCCCAGCGCATGAAGCGGTGCAATCCGCCCAGCCGCTTCACCCGCTCGGCGGTCGGCCGCAGCATCAGGTGGTAGGTGTTGCCGAGCAGGATGCCGGCGCCGGTCGCCGCCACCTGGTCGACGGTCAGCGCCTTGACGGTCGCCGCGGTGCCGACCGGCATGAAGGCCGGCGTGCGGATCTCGCCACGCGGGGTGGCGAGCGCGCCGGTGCGCGCCTTGCCGTCGGTGGCGGCGATGCTGAAGGGAAAGGCGGTCATCAGGTCTCCGTCCGCCACAGCAGACTCGTGTCGCCGTAGGAGTAGAATCGGTAGCCGCTGGCGATCGCATGGGCGTAGGCCGCGCGCATGGTCGCAAGGCCGGCGAAGGCCGAAACCAGCACGAACAAGGTCGACTTCGGCAGGTGGAAGTTGGTCATCAGCCCATCGGCCGCGCGGAACCGATAGCCCGGGGTGATGAACATGGCGGTCTCCCCATTGAACGGGCGGATCACACCGTCCTTGGTCGTCGCCGACTCCAGCAGCCGAAGCGAGGTGGTGCCGACGCAGACGATGCGTCCGCCGGCGGCGCGCACGGCGTTCAGCCGCTCGGCGGTGGCCGCGTCCACCTCGCCCCATTCGGCGTGCATGCGATGCTCGGCGAGGTTCTCGGTCTTCACCGGCAGAAAGGTGCCGGCCCCGACGTGCAGGGTGACGAAGGCGGCGCCGACGCCGGCCTCGGCCAGCCGCTGGAACAGCTCGGGCGTAAAATGCAGGCCGGCCGTGGGCGCGGCGACTGAACCGTCCTCATCGGCGTAGACCGTCTGGTAGTCGGCGCGGTCCTGGGCGTCCTCGCCGCGCTTGGCGGCGATATAGGGCGGCAGCGGCATGGCGCCGCGATCGGCGATGGCGGCGTCGAGATCCGGCCCGGCCAGGTCAAAGGCCAGCGTCACCTCCCCGCCCTCGCCCTTGGCCGCCACCGTGGCGTCGAGCCCGCCCAGCAGGCAGGCACGGTCGGAGGTCTCGCCAAAGGCGACGCGGTCGCCGACCGCCAGCCGCTTTCCCGGCCTCATGAAGGCGGTCCAGACATGCGGGGCGGTGCGCTGGTGCAGGGTCGCCTCGACCGCCACCTGGTTCTCGCCGCGGCGCCGCACCCCCTTCAGCCGGGCGGGGATCACCCGGGTGTCGTTGAGCACCAGCACGTCGCCGGCGCGCAGCAGGCCTGGCAGGTCGCGCACCGTCAGGTCCCGCAAGGGCTGGCCCGGCGCCACCAGCAGCAGGCGCGCACTATCCCGCGGGCTCGCCGGGCGAAGGGCGATGCGGTCGTCGGGCAGGTCGAAGTCGAAGTCGGCAAGTTGCATGAACCGCGCCTGAGGCCATGCGACGCCGGGCGCGTCAAGCGCCGGGCGTGCTAGAGCCGCAGCGATGCGCGCGCTTCGACTAGCCCTGAACGTCCTGTTGTGGCCGCCGGTGTTCCTCACCGCGACGTTCTGCGCCCTGGCGGCGGTGGCCGCGCAATGGGGCCGGGTGAGCCTGCAGTGGGATGTCGCCGCCCAGTTCGCCCCGGTCTGGCTGACCGGATCGGCCCTCTGCCTCGTCGCCTCGGCGGTCTTCCGCCGCGGCCTGCGCTGGAGCGTGGCGGCGGTAAGCCTGGTCGGCCTGGTTTGCGCCGCCGCCCTGATTATGCCGGAACTGCTGCGCTCGACCGGCCCGAGGGCCGGCGCCGACGCCCGCGACCAGCTGAAGATCGTCCAGTTCAACGTCTGGCACGACAACCACGCGCCCAAGCCGATCCTCGACTGGCTCGACGCCGAGCGGCCCGACATCGTGGTGATCGAGGAGAATTCGTCGCGTTTCGCCCAGGCCGCATCCGCGCCCGCGCGGGGCTGGTCGGTCGCCTGCGCACGCTGCGAGGTGATGGTGCTGTCGCGCCGCCCGACGCTGTACGTGGCGCGGGGCGGCCGCAATCCCCACGCCCCGCCGACGCCCCTCACCCGCGTCGGCTTTCGCGACCGCTACGGGGTCTTCGAAGTCATCGGCGTTCACAACGCCTGGCCGACCGACCGCGACCAGCCGTTTCAGGAGCGCCGCCTGGCGACCCTGATCGCCAGCCGGCCCCGCGAGCGGTTGATCGTCACTGGGGACTTCAACTCCACGCCCTGGTCGTTTCAGCGCCGGCGGTGGGACCAGGCCTTCGGGCTGACCCGCCGCGACCGGGCGATCGCCTCATGGCCGGCGCGAAACTATGAGCGCCTGCACTGGCTGGGCCTGCCCTTCCTGCCGATCGACCACGTCTATGCCGGGCCGGGCTGGGCGACGGTCAGCGTGCGCCGCGGCCCCCGGCTGAACTCCGACCACTATCCGCTGGTGCTCACCCTGGCGCCTCTCGCGCCGCGCTGAGGGCCGCCTCCAGCTTCGCGCGCCGGCGCGCATAGTCGGCGTCCTGCGCTTCGGCCCGACGCTCGAGCTCGGCGCGCTCAGTCGCCAGCCCGGAGCGGGCCCGATCATGGGCGGCCGCGAGCGTCGCCAGGCGCGCCTCGAGGTCGGCGATCTTTTTCAACGCCGCCTTCGACGGCCCTTTCGGCTTCGGCTTCGGCGCCGGCTTGGCGCGGCTCAGCTTGGCGAGCTCGCCGCGCGAATGGGCCGGCCGGCGGAAGACCTCGCCCGGCTGGGCGGTCGCAGCCGCCACCAGCTCGGGGTCGTCGGCCTCGTGCGCCAGCCCCTCCTTGAAGAGGTCCTGACGGACCCCCCAGGCGGCCAGCGCCTTGGCTTTCGAGCTGGTCGCCACGACGTAGTCGGTCAGGCCGTCGGACATGACGAAGACCTTCAGCCGTGGCGCCATGCCCGGAGGTCCCTACGGCAGGAGTTCGCCGGCGTTGTCGACGTCGGCGGCGACCCTCATGCTGACGATCTTGCCGGGGCTGCGCGGCGGCTCGCCCTTCGGCAGGGCGTCGACCTGCTCCATGCCCGACACCACCTCGCCCCACACCGTGTACTGGCGGTCGAGGAAGCCGGCGTCTTCGAAGCAGATGAAGAACTGGCTGTTGGCGGTGTTCGGGCTGTTGGTCCGCGCCATCGAGCAGACGCCGCGGCCGTGGTGCACATCGTTGAACTCGGCGTTCAGGTTCGGCTTCTTCGAACCGCCCGAGCCGGTGCCGGTCGGGTCGCCGCCCTGGGCCATGAAGCCCGGGATCACGCGGTGGAAGACCACGCCGTCATAGAAGCCTTCGCGCGCCAGCTCCTTGATGCGCGCGACGTGGTTCGGCGCCACGTCGGGACGCAGTTTGATGACCACCGGGCCGCCCTCGAGCGTCATGATCAGGAAGTTCTCGGAATCTTGGGCCATCATTTCACCTCTGAGGGAATTTTCACGTCGCAGGCCGAAAACGCGGCCCCTTCTTGCGCCCGCACACGGGCGAGTTCGGTTTTGAACCAAGCTCCCGCGGGGTCGATCACCCGAACGTTCGGGCGTTCCCCAGGGGGCAAATCGGCGAGCAGCCGCACGCGTTCCATGCGGTCCTGTGGATCGGCCACCGGCTCACCGGTCTTGATCGCCAGGACGACGTCCTGACCGGCGATCACCCGGCCGAAGGCGGAGTATTGCTTCTCGAGCTTGGGATATTTCGCCCGCATCAGGAAGAACTGGCTGTTGGCCGAGTTCGGCTCTCCCGACCGCGCCGCGCCGGCGACGCCGGGGCAGTAGAGCGCCCAAGCCTGGACCTTCCCGTCGCGGGTCATCGGCGCCAGCATCATGTTCTGGCTCATCACCGGCAGCGACTTGATGAAGCCGACTTCGCCGCCGCCTTGCACGCCGGCAGTGACGAAGGGCATGTCGGCCCCGCGCCGGAAGCTGAACTCCGCCGGAAGGTCAGGCTGGGTCGAGCCGCCCATGCCGGTGTTCTTCGGATCCCCGGTCTGATCCATGAAGTCTTCGATGACCCGGAAGAAGGTCTGGCCGTCGTAGAACTGTTCGTGCGCCAGCTGGCGGGCGCGGGCGGCGAACAGCGGGGCGGCCTCGGGAACCAGTTCGACGATGATCCGCCCGCGATTGGTGTCGATCACCAGGACGTCGTTGGGATCGGGGGTGCGCCAGTCGGCGGGCCCCGGCGCGGGGGCCGCGGGCGGCGGCGGGGCGGCGACCGACGCGGACACGAGGGGCAGGGACAAGAGGGCCAGCGCCAGCGTGCTTGCCAGCAGGACGGACTTCATGGGGCGTACTCAGTATCGGGACAGACCGCCGCGGACCAGCCCGGCGCGGCAGAAAAGATGTGGGCTCAAATCAGGCCCGGCCGACCTTCTTCAGCAGCCGATCGGCGACGCTGGGGCTGACGAACTTGCTGACGTCGCCGCCCAGTTCGGCGATCTCCTTGACCAGCTTGGAGGCGATCGCCTGGTGCCGCGGGTCGGCCATGAAGAACACCGTCTCGATGTCGCGGTCGAGCTGCTGGTTCATCGCGGTCATCTGGAACTCGAACTCGAAGTCGGCCACGGCGCGCAGGCCGCGGACGATCACCATGGCGCCGACCTCGCGGGCGAACTGCATAGTCAGCCCCTCGAACGGCAGGACGACGACTTCGGTCGTCCCGCGCAGCGGCGCCACCGCCTCTTCGACGAGGTTCACCCGCTCCTCGAGCGCGAACAGCGGCCCCTTGCCGGCGTTCACCGCCACGCCGAGCACCAGCCGGTCCACCAACTTGACGGCGCGCCCGATGATGTCGGTGTGCCCGTTGTGGATCGGATCGAAGGTGCCCGGATAAAGCCCGACGCGGATCATGCGGCTTCGCTCCCAACTGCTACCTTCGCCTTTCGCCGGGGCGGAGCGGTCTGGCAAGATTAATTTTCTAACGCGCGAGCCGTTCACTTCGGCCGCGAGGGGTCACGATCCCGCCAGATAGTCCCGAGTCAGCGGCACGGTTCCCAGTCGTTTGGCCAGCTGGAACTGCATGATCATGTGGGTTCCATGGCGAAAGCCGAGCTCGACCCCGGCCAGGTAGAACTCCCACATCCGCCGGAAGCGGCCGTCGAACAGCGTCGGGATCTCCGGGTCGGCGAGGAACCGTTCGCGCCAGATCTTGGCGGTCTCGGCGTAGTGCACCCGCAAGATCTCGACGTCGGTGATCCACAGGCCGGCGTCCTCGACCGCCTTCACGACCTCGGACATCGCCGGGATGTAGCCGCCGGGGAAGATGTACTTCTGGGTGAAGGCGTTGGTCAGGGACGGCGGCGTCATCCGGCCGATCGAGTGGATCACCGCCACCCCCTCGTCGGTCAGCTGCCGCTTCACCGTCTCGAAATATTGCCGCAGGTTGGGCGCGCCGACGTGCTCCAGCATGCCGACCGAGATGACGCGGTCGAAGGGCCCGGCGACGTCGCGATAGTCCTGCAGCTCGAAGCGGACCTTCTCGCCGAGGCCGGCCGCCGCCGCCCGTTCCCGGGCGAGGGCGATCTGCTCGGTCGACAGGGTGACGCCGGTGACGTCCGCGCCATGTTCGCGCGCCAGCGTCATCGCCAGGCCGCCCCAGCCGGAGCCGATGTCCAGCACCCGCTGGCCGGGCGCGATGAGGAGCTTGGCGGCCAGGTGGGCCTTCTTGGCGACCTGCGCCTCCTCCAGCGTCATGTCGGGGCGAGCGAAGTAGGCGCAGGAGTACTGCATGTCTTCGTCCAGCCAGCGCCGGTAGAAGTCGTTCGAGAGGTCATAGTGGTGGGCGACGTTGCGGCGTGAGGCGACCCGGCCGTTGGCCTGCTGCAGCCGCCGCCTGACCGCCTTCCTGGTGCGCTTGGCCCAGGATCCGCGCCCCTTCGGGCCGCGCGCGCCGCTCCGGCCGACGATCTCCAGCAGGTCCGCGATGGTCCCCTGCTCGAAGACCAGGTCCTCGTCCATGTAGGTCTCGCCGAGCGCCAGGCTGGGGTTGGCGACGAGACGCCGCAGGCCAGCGCGGGTCAGGCGGATCGCCACCGGCGGCCCGCTGCCGTCGCCGGCCCGGACCTCGCCGCCGCCCGGCAGCCGCACGGTGAGGTCGCCGACCTTCACCATCCGCGCCAGCAGGCCCCCGATCATGCCGCCCCCGTCCGCCATCTGGACTTAGGCGTCCGGCGCCTCGCCGGCCTCGGCGTCCGGCGCGATCTCGCCATCCTCCTCGCCGCTGTCGGCCAGACGTTCGACGGAGACCACGTGCTCGTCGACGCCGGTGCGGAAGATGATCACGCCCGAGGTGTTGCGGCCGACCATCCGCACCTGGCTCACCGGTGTACGGATCAACTGGCCCTGGTCGGTGACCAGCAGGATCTGGTCGCCGTCGTCGACCGGGAAGGAGGCCGTCAGGCGGCCGCCGCGCTTGGTCAGATCCTGGGCCAGCAGGCCCTGCCCACCGCGGCCGGTGCGGCGGAACTCGTAGGCCGAGGTTCGCTTGCCATAGCCCTCGGAGGAGACGGTGAGGATCACCTCTTCGGCCGCGCCGAGCTGGGCGAAGCGTTCGAGCGAGAGCGCAGCGTCGCCCGCCGCCTCTTCCTCGTCGTCCGCGGTCGCCACGTCCTCCACCTCTTCGCCCTCGCCGCTCATGGCGCGGCGGTTGGCGTTGGCCTGTTTCACATAGGCCGCCCGCTCGTCGGCGGTCGCATCGACGGAGCGCAGGATCGCCATGGAGATGACCGTGTCGGCCTCCGCCAAGCGAATGCCGCGCACCCCGGTCGAGTCGCGGCCGGCGAACACCCGCACGTCATCCACCGCGAAGCGGATGCAGCGGCCAAGCGCCGTGGTCAGCAGGATGTCGTTCTGCTCGGCGTTGCAGACCCCGACCCCGACGATCGAGTCGCCTTCATCCAGCTTCATGGCGATCTTGCCGTTGCGCTTGATGCCGATGAAGTCGCTGAGCTTGTTGCGGCGGACATTCCCCGAGCGGGTGGCGAACATCACGTCGTATTGGTCCCAGGTCGCCTCGTCCTCCGGCAGCGGCAGGATCGAGGTGATGCTCTCGCCGGGCTCGATGGGAAGCAGGTTGACGAAGGCCTTGCCGCGCGAGGTCGGCGTTCCCACCGGCAGGCGCCAGACCTTGAGCTGGTAGGCCTTGCCGCCGGAGGAGAAGAACAGCATCGGCGTGTGCGTATTGGCCGAGAACACCCGGGTGACGGCGTCCTCTTCCTTGGTCTGCATGCCCGAACGGCCCTTGCCGCCCCGGTGCTGGGTCCGATAGGTCGCCAGCGGCGTGCGCTTCACATAGCCGCCGTGGGTCACGGTGATGACCATGTCCTCGCGCGGGATGAGGTCTTCGTCCTCGACGTCGGCGTCGCCTTCGACGATCTCGGTGCGGCGCGGCACGGCGAAGTTGGTCTTCACCTCGACCAGTTCCTCGCGGACGATGCCCATCACCCGCTCGCGCGAGGCCAGGATGTCGAGGAAGCCCTGGATGGCGGCGGCCAGGGTGCGGGCCTCGCCGAAGATCTCGTCGCGACCGAGGCCGGTGAGGCGCGACAGGGTCAGCGCCAGGATGGCGCGGGCCTGTTCGTCGGTCAGCCGGATCAGTGTTCCGTCGATCACCAGGGTGCGCGGGTCAGCGATCAGCTCGACCAGCGGCAGCATGTCGCCCGCCGGCCAGTCGCGCGCGACCAGCCGCTCGCGGGCCTCGCTGGGGTCCTTGGACGAGCGGATGATCTGGATGAAGTCGTCGATGTTGGCGACGGCGATCGCCAGGCCGACCAAGACGTGACCGCGGTCGCGGGCCTTGGACAGTTCGTACTTGGTGCGGCGGACGACCACTTCTTCGCGGAAATCCACGAAGGCGGTGACCATGTCGCGCAGGCCCATCTGCAGCGGCCGGCCGCGGTTCAGCGCCAGCATATTGACCCCGAACGAGGACTGCAGCGGCGTGAAGCGGTAGAGCTGGTTGAGCAGCACCTCGGCCGAGGCGTCGCGCTTCATCTCGATGACGATCCGCATGCCCTGGCGGTCGCTCTCGTCGCGCAGGTCGGAAACGCCTTCGATCCGCTTCTCGCGGACCAGTTCGGCGATGCGCTCGACCAGGCCGGCCTTGTTCAGCTGGTAGGGGATCGAGGTGATGACGATCGCCTCGCGATCCTTGCGGATCTCCTCGACGCTGGCCTCGCCGCGCATGATCACCGAGCCGCGGCCGGTCATCAGGGCGTTGCGCGCGCCGCTGCGGCCGATGATCTGGCCGCCGGTCGGGAAGTCCGGTCCCGGGACGATGTCCAGCAGTTCCTCGAGGCTGACCTCGGGATTGTCGACATAGGCCAGGCAGGCGTCGACCACCTCGCCGAGATTATGCGGCGGGATGTTGGTGGCCATGCCGACGGCGATGCCGCCGGCGCCGTTCACCAGCAGGTTCGGCACCCGCGAGGGCAGCACCACCGGCTCCTGCTCGGAGCCGTCGTAGTTGTCCTTGAAGTCGACCGTGTCCTTGTCGAGGTCCGCCAGGATGGCCATGGCGGCCTTGGTCATGCGGCTTTCGGTGTAGCGCATGGCCGCCGGCGGGTCGTTGTCCACCGAGCCGAAGTTGCCCTGGCCGTCGATCAGCAGCAGGCCCATGGAGAAGGGCTGCGCCATCCGCACCAAGGTGTCGTAGATCGCAACGTCGCCGTGCGGGTGATACTTACCCATGACGTCGCCGACCACGCGGGCGGACTTCACATAGCTGCGGTCCGGCGTATGGCCCTGCTCGTTCATCGAGAACAGGATGCGCCGGTGCACGGGCTTGAGGCCGTCGCGGACGTCAGGCAGC
>Ga0207711_10001342_pt1 | contig 23220 bp, 33 predicted proteins | sample KBSS34metaG_FD_184401 | JGI IMG/M metagenome (GOLD analysis project Ga0207711, IMG submission 184401) | Switchgrass rhizosphere microbial communities from Kellogg Biological Station, Michigan, USA - KBS S3-4 metaG (SPAdes) (version 2) | ecosystem: Host-associated > Plants > Roots > Rhizosphere...
ATGAGTTCAGCCGAAAGCGCGGGAGCGGAGGCGGCCAAGGCCACCGCAAAGAGAGGGACGAGGCTGCGAGTCATGGCTGAACCTTTCGATACGATGCGCTACACCTGTAGCGCTACAATTGCAGCGTGTCTAGCACCGTTGCAGCGGCGAGCGAAAGGAGTCACTTCCGGCGGATGATCCGCATCGTTGGCAGCTTCGTCAGTCCCTATGTGCGCAAGGTCCTAGCATGCATGAACCTCAAGGGTCTGCGCTACGAGATCGATCCGATCACGCCTTTCTACGGCAATGACGAGTTCGAACGCATGAGCCCCTTGCGGCGGATACCGGTCCTGATCGACGGAGACTTCTCGGTCAGCGACAGTTCGGTGATCTGCGCTTACCTCGACGAAGCATATCCCGGGCACCCGCTGTTCCCGGCGGATCCGAAGGACCGTGCCCGTGCCCGCTGGCTCGAGGAGTTCGCGGACACTCGCCTCGGCGATGTCTTCATCTGGAGCCTGTTCTATCAGAAGATCGTCCATCCCTTGGTCTGGGCCGAGCCGGGAGACCAGCAGCGTATCGACAAATCGCTGAATGAGGACATCCCGGCCGCGCTCGAGTTCCTTGAGCGCGAGCTTCCCGCAGACGGCTGCCTTTTCGGCGACATCGGCGCTGCCGACATCTCGATCGCCAGCTTCTTCCTGAATGGTGCTTATGCGGGTTTCCGCCCGGACCCGGCGCGATGGCCGCGCACCGTGGCGTTCGTCGACCGGACGCTCGCGCATGCGGCGTTCGCGGACCTGCTGAGGTTCGAGGAGGTCCAGCGAAGCGCCGAGATCAAAGGCCGTCGCCAGGCGCTGCTGGACGCCGGGGCGCCGCTGACCGCGGATACGATGGGCCTAAGGGAACCGCGTCGCGGGCTGATGCGGCTCTAGCCGCTCTTCTTGCCGTCGTTGCAGGTGGAAAGCAGGCGCGACGAGGTCTTCACCTTCGTTTTCGCCTTCTTCGGCGCGGGTTTGACCTCCGCGTCCTTCACGGGAGCCGGAGGCGTGACGGCTTTCGGCGCCGCCGGCTTCGGCTTGGCGAGCGTGAACGCAGTGGAATCGCATTGCGCCGGTTCAGCCGCGAACGTTGGCGTGGTGCATAGCGCGAAGATACTGAGGAACAGCGCTTTTCTCATGTGCCGGTCTTAGCAGCGCGCGTGCCGAACCTCTAGTGGTGGTGGCCGGATATCCAATGTTCGAGGCGCGTCCGAAGCGACGGCTTCGACGGGATGAACCCCTGCTCAGGAACCGGCGCATCCTCCAGCGGCTCGTAGATGGTGAGGTTCTCAGGCAGTTTCGGCCGCAGCGTCTCGCGCCCGCGCAAGAGGTCCTCGGCCATCGCCAGGGAGCGATGGACGTCCTCGGCCGTGAACGGCTTCATCAGGCATCCGAGCGCGAGATCCGGCATCGGGAACCGCGGCGCCTTGCCGCTGACGAAGAGGCACGGAACGCCGAGGTCGTTGAGGCGCACCGCGACTGGAAAGCCGGTCGTGCCGTTCGCAAGATGAAGGTCGAGCAATACCAGGTCGGGATCATGCTCCTCAGCGGCGGCGATCGCCGTATCGGCGTCGTCGGCGGTCGCCACCACGCGATAGCGCGGATTGTCCTCAACCAGATATTTGAGCGTGATTGCCAGCTGTGAATCGTCTTCGACGACCAGAATCCTGAGCACGCGCGAGCCCTCCCCGAAGTTGCGGAAATCCTTGCCGGTTTTCCACAAGATGGATGCTTGCTCGGATCGATTCGCGTGCGAATCCCCCGTGAACGAAATTTACGGTGAGGCGAATCCCACTTGCGGCGAAACGAATGAGGCGCCCCCGGCCGAAGCCGGGAACGCCTCACCGTCCCTCCTAAAACCGAATGGATCAGGCGCGATAGAAGATATGCGCGCCGATCTTCTGAACCTCCTGGAGGTTGTTCCGCCACGACGGAGCAACGTAATCGGCATGGTACCATAGAACATCGTCGCTCAGCGTCGGCACGACCTTGGCAACAGCCAGCTCGGCAACGGCTTCCGCCTTCTTCCAGGCCTGGCAATTGGTGTCCGCCGCCGGGAACTCGCCATGACGGACGAAGGAGAACTGATAGGGCTGCTTGACCACGCTGCACCAGTCAGTCGGATACTTGCCCGAGGCGGCGCGGTTCATGACGACCTTGGCGACGGCCAGCTGGCCTTCCACCGTCTCGCCGCGCGCTTCGAAATAGACTGCAGTCGCGAGGCAGTTGGTCTGCTCGTCGAGCGGCGCGTTGGTCGCGAACTTGTCGACGAGCGCATAGAGCGGCCAGCCGCCCTTGTAGAGCCACGCGGCCTCCTTCGCGACCGACGGCGCCAGCTGAACGGTCACCGACTGCGCGGGCTGAGCCTGGAAGATGGAACCCGCAGCATTGGCGACCACGGTGGTCGCGGCCACAACCGGCTTGACCAGAGCGGTCGCGACAGCGGTCGCGGTATCCCCAACCGACTTGGACGCATCGGCGTCGGACGAGCTGGCTGTAGAGTTGAGATTGTAGCTGACCGGCGCAACTTGCGGCGCCTGCGCATTGGCGCTCGAACCGAACGCAAGCACGGAAATACCTACGAGCGCAGACGCAGCGCGCCCGCCGAACAGTTTGATCACTTAGCTTTTGCCCTTGCTGGCGGACGTCCCGCTGGAGGCGCTCTCGGCGCACTTTTGAAATCCAGCGGGGGATGCCCGTCTTGCCTCTCGAACCCGGCTCTGATCGGCCCTCGGTTCGTTCGCTCTCAATCGCTGAGGGTCAGATAATTTAGCTTTTGAAGGATTCAAACCAATGAGCGGTGAATCGTTAGGACGAAGCGATAAGTGACGGAACTAAATCGAAAAGTTGCATTTCATCGACGGACAAGCACAATTTAGCGCAGCGTCGAAAGACGCCTTGCGGCTTCCCCGATCTTCAGGCGAGGGCTAGCGTCGCCTCATGGCTTACTGGCTGATGAAATCCGAACCCGCGAGCTACAGTTGGTCGGACCTCGTGCGCGACGGCGGAACGGAGTGGGACGGCGTCCGCAATAACGCTGCCCGGCTTCACCTCAGGGCGATGAAGAAAGGCGATGAAGCCTTCTTCTATCACAGCATGTCCGACAAGGCGGTCGTCGGCATCATGCGTATCGTCCGCGAGGCGCAACCCGACTCCAAGGACGCGGATTGGGTCTCGGTAAGGGTCGAGCCCGTGCGGCCGTTGGCTCACGTTACGCTTGCTCAGGTCAAGGCAGAGCCGCGGCTCGCCCAGATGGAGCTCATCCGCCAGTCGCGCCTGTCAGTCGCCCCGGTCCGCGACGATGAATGGCGCGTCGTTCTCGAGCTCGCAGGAGCCGACTAGCGGTCCTCGTTGACGCACAGCACGTCGGCGAGGAAATTCCGGCCGCTGATCGTCTGCACGCGCTCATAGACCGACATTCGCCAGCCGTGCCCGCGGCAGAACTCAGTCGCAGCCGCCGAGGATGCGCCTGCGCCTGCCCCCGCAACCTCAACTCGCGAGCCGCCTTGCGCCGGCACGACAAAGAACTCGCTTGCCAAGCCTCGAAGGGATGGTCCGGATCCAGCGACGGGCCCCGCGGAAGCAGCCGTGGTCGCCGTCGCCGGGATCGCCGGCGCAACCGGGCGGATCGAACGCACCGTCCGCGCCATCGCCTCCTTGGATTCGCTGAAGCGAGTGCACCCGCTGAATGTATTGCCGCTGCACAGGTCCCAGCTCGTGCCGGGCGGAACCCGCATGCTCTTCACGTCGAGCGGCGACATGTTCGTGCGCGGTCCCTCGATCGTCTGGCTGAACCCCTGGAAGTGCCCCTTCGAGTAAAGGACGAGGCCCTGCTCCTGCGCCGAAGCAGAGGCGGCCAGGCTCGCGACGGTCGCCGCCACTATCAGCTTTCCAACCATCGCTCTCCCCTCCCGCGCCTGGCCGACACTCTGCCAGAGCGGCCCGGCGACGCAAGCCTCGACGCACGGCGGTTCAGCGCGTCGCGCGAGACTGTTACGCGTCCGTCAGGCCGCTTCGAGCTTGCGGGCCTCGCGCTTGCGCTCATGCGGATCGAGGTAGCGCTTGCGGATGCGGATCGCCTTGGGCGTCACCTCGACCAGCTCGTCGTCCTGGATGTAGGCAATCGCCTGTTCCAGGCTCATCCGCTTCGGCGGCGTCAGGCGAATGCCCTCGTCCTTGCCCGACGCGCGGAAGTTGGTGAGCTGCTTCGACTTCAGCGGATTGACCTCGAGGTCCTGCGGTTTCGCGTTCTCGCCGATGACCATGCCCTCGTAGAGCATCTCGCCAGGAGACACGAAGAGGATGCCGCGATCTTCCAGCGCGTTCAGCGCGTAGGGAACCGCCGCGCCCTGCTCCATCGAGATGAGCACGCCGTTCTGGCGGCCCGTGATCGGTCCCTTGTGCGGACCGTACTTCTCGAACAGCCGGTTCATGATGCCCGTGCCGCGCGTGTCGGACAGGAATTCGCCGTGATAGCCGATCAGGCCGCGCGAGGGCGCCGAGAAGGTCAGGCGCGTCTTGCCACCCCCCGAGGGGCGCATGTCGGTCATCTCGGCCTTGCGCATCGCCATCTTGTCGATGACCGTGCCGCTGAACTCGTCGTCGACGTCGACGACCACCGTCTCATAGGGCTCCTCGCGGCCGCTCGGACCGTCGCGGAAGAGAACACGCGGGCGACTGATGCCCAGCTCGAAGCCTTCGCGCCGCAGCGTCTCGATGAGCACGCCAAGTTGAAGCTCGCCGCGGCCCGCAACCTCGTACGCTTCGCCGCCGACGGTCTCGGTGACGCGGATCGCGACATTGCCCTCGGCTTCGCGAAGCAGGCGGTCGCGGATGACGCGGCTCTGCACCTTGTCGCCATCCTTGCCGGCAAACGGGCTATCGTTGACCGCAAAGGTCATGCTCAGCGTCGGCGGATCGATTTCGCGCGCATGCAGCGGCTCGGTGATCGCGGGCGTTCCGATCGTGTTCGACACGGTCGCCTTTACCAGGCCCGCGATCGCAACAATGTCGCCCGCTCTGGCGGTCTCGACCGGCACTCTCTCCAGTCCCTGGAACGCGAACAGCTTGGTGACCCGGCCGTCCTCGACGACATTGCCATTGACGTCCATTGCCCTGATCGGATCGTTGATACTGAGCGTGCCGCTCTCGATGCGGCCAGTTAGGATACGGCCCAGGAAATTGTCGCGGTCGAGCAGTGTCGCGAGCATCTTGAACTCGCCCTGCGGGTCGAGGGCCGGCGGCGGCACATGATCTACGATGGTCTGGAATAGCGGGGTGAGATCGCCCTCGCGGACGTCATCGGTCTTGCCCGCATAACCGGCACGGCCCGAGGCGTAGAGTGTCGGGAAGTCGAGCTGCTCGTCGTTCGCTTCGAGGTTGAGGAACAGCTCGAACACTTCGTCGAGCACTTCCGGGGCGCGCGCGTCCGGGCGATCGATCTTGTTGACGACCACGATCGGCTTCAGGCCCAGCGACAGCGCCTTACCGGTGACGAACTTGGTCTGCGGCATCGGGCCTTCGGCGGCGTCCACCAGCAGGATAACGCCGTCGACCATGGAGAGGATACGCTCGACCTCGGCGCCGAAGTCGGCGTGGCCCGGCGTATCGACGATGTTAATGTGCGTGCCATTCCACTCAACCGAGGTGCACTTGGCGAGAATCGTGATCCCGCGCTCCTTCTCGAGGTCGTTGGAATCCATGGCGCGTTCCTCGACGCGCTGGTTGTCACGGAAGGTGCCAGACTGGCGGAAAAGCTGGTCGACGAGGGTCGTCTTGCCGTGATCGACGTGCGCGATGATCGCGACGTTGCGCAGGTTCATTTCGATTTTTCCGGAAAAAGGTTGTGGCGGCCACATAGTGAAAGCGCATGAATGTTGCAATGCAGCATGGCACGGTCGCTTTGTTCAAACGTTTGCATCATCGGCTAACGAACGAAGGAGGCGAGTGATGCCACGTGGTGCGTACACGGCCAAGCAGGAGCGCAAGGCCGACCACATCGAGAAGAGCTATGAGAAACGCGGCGTTTCCAAGAAGGAAGCGGAAGAGCGCGCCTGGCGGACGGTCAACAAGCAGGACAAGGGCGGCAAGAACGAAGGCAGCGGGCGCTCCAGCAGCCGCAGCGCAGCCGCCAAGAAAGGCTGGGAAACCCGCCGCCGCCGCGGCAATGGCTAAAAGCTAGACGCCGCGTTCTAGGATTTCGATCGCACGCTCGAGCGCGCGTAGCTCGCTCTGCGCCAGCCGCTCCAGCCTCTGCTGAAGGCTGGAGTTGGCGGACGCACGGCTGGAAAGCTCCTCACGGCCGCTTTCGGTGAGCCGTAGCGCGAGGCGCCGCCTGTTGTTGGGATCTTGCGTCCGCTCGACCAGTCCCGCTTTGACCAGGCTGTCGACCGAACGGCTCACAGCGGGCGCGCCGCGCGCGACGGCCTTTGCAACATCGTTCAGCGTCGCCGGCTCTCTCGAAGCGATGGCCGACAGTAGCTGCCGCCGGGCGCGGCCAGCGCGTTCTCCTGCGCCTTCAACGACCCACATTTGCGCAACGCCGGTGAAGCGGGACGCAAGTGCTTCGGGTGTCGACCCTCCGATCATGATTGCAGCGTAGCAAAGGTTTGGACGGTTGCAACATTGCGTCTAGCAGGCGTGGATGAGTAGTCGTCCGCCCCTTCCCCGCAACGTCTGGGTCCTCGGCTTCGTCAGCCTCTTCATGGACCTGTCGAGCGAGATTTATCACGCTCTGCTGCCGGCGTTCATCACCATGGTGCTGGGGCTCCCCGCGACGGCGCTCGGGGCAATCGACGGCATCGCCGAGGCTACGGCTAACTTCGCGAAGCTGTTCTCCGGGCGGCTTTCCGATCGGAGCCAGAGACGAAAGCCCTGGATCATGGGCGGTTATGGCCTGGCCGCCTTGTCGAAGCCGCTCTTTCCGCTGGCGAGCACTGCGCCGCTGGTCATGCTCGCGCGCTTCACCGACCGCATCGCGAAGGGCGTTCGGGGATCGCCACGCGATGCCATGATCGCCGACGAGACGCCGCCGGAGGCCCGTGGCCGCGCGTTCGGGCTGCGCCAGGCGCTCGATACGGCGGGCGCCTTGCTCGCGCCGTTGGTTGCCATCGGGCTGATGGCGCTGCTGGCAAGCGACATCCGCCTCGTATTCTGGATCGCCGTCGCGCCGGCCGCCGTTTCGTTTCTGTTGGCTTGGCTGGCGCTCAGGGAACCGGAACAGCACCTCGCGCCGGCGAAGCGCTCTCCCTTGTTCACCGGTTTCCGGCAGCTCGACAAGGAAACGAAGCGCCTGCTCCAGGTCGGCTTCCTGTTTACGCTGGCCCGTTTTTCGGAAGCTTTCCTGATCCTCAAAGGGATCGACATCGGCCTCAGCGAGGCCATGTCGCCGCTCACGCTCGCCATCTTCAATCTCGCCTATGTCGCGCTGGCCTATCCCGCCGGGGCGCTCAGCGACCGGATGAGCCCGCGGACCATCCTGTTTGCAGGCATGGGCCTGCTGATCGCCGGCAACCTCGTCCTTGCAGAAACCGGTAGCTTCGCGGGGCTCGTGATCGGAACAGCCCTGTGGGGCGCGCACATGGCGTTCACGCAAGGCATCTTCGCCCGCATGATCGCCGATAGCGCGCCCGACGAACTGCGCGCCACGAGCTTCGGCGCTTTCTATTTCGTCACCGGCATCGGCGGCCTGCTCGCGAGCCTAGGCGCAGGCTGGCTTTGGGACCGTCATGGCGCGTCAGCGACCTTCCTGACCAGCGCGGGAATTGCGGCCGTGGCGCTCGCGATGTTCAGCCTTCTGGAAAAAGACCGACCTAGCCCTGCCCGATGACGGCCTGTTCGCCGCCCGGCGCCTGGAAGGGCGGCATCCTTCCCGCGGCGCGATCATGCTCGAAGAATTGCTGCGAGACGGCAGCGGCAACGTGAAGGAGCAGCAGTGCGATCGTCGTGAAGACCAGGATGACATGGACGTCGCCCGAGGTTTCGCCCGTCGCCTCGTCGATGCCGGGGATGATCGGGATGGTGAGTCCGCCGACCAATTGCGTCGTGCCCTTGGGCGAATGCCCCGAAACGGCGATCAGCCCGGTGAGCGGCAGCACGATCAGCATGAAATAGAAGGCACGATGGTTCCACACCGCGGCGACCCGCCTCCACGGCGGCAAATCGGTTGGAAACGGCGGCGGCGGATCCTTGAGGCGATAGGCGAGGCGGATGAGCGTCAGAACGAGGATCAGCGCCCCGAGCGTCTTGTGCCAGGCGAAGAGGTTCGCCTTCGCCGGACCGTCATCCATAAACTCCGCGAAGGAGAAACCGATAACGACCTGGGTGAGGACGAGCGCCGCGGTAACCCAGTGAAAGGTCACGGCCGCGTTGGAATAACGGCGGATCGGGTCCTGCGGGACAGCCTCGGGGACGGTAGCCATGACGCGCTCTCCTGTTGCGAACAGGACTTAGATGCGCACTGAACTCAATTCGTTCCCGATCAGCGGGTGAAGCTCTCGCCTTTCTCAGCTTTGTCGAGCAACAGCCTGGAAAAGCTGAATTCCGGTTTCATCCGCTCTTCTTGCCGTCTCAAGCCGTCGACGATCCTCTGAAGGCCGACGCTGTCCGCCCAGAACATCGGGCCGCCGCGATAGACCGGCCAGCCGTAGCCGTAGACCCAGACCACATCGATGTCGGACGCGCGCTGGGCGATGCCTTCCTCCAGGATTTTCGCGCCCTCGTTGACCATCGTGTAGAGCGTGCGCTCGAGGATCTCCTCGTCGCTGATCTCGCGGCGCTCGACGCCCTTCTTCTTCGCGAAATCCTCGATGATTTGCTGCACCACCGGTGAGGGACTCGGGCGGCGTTTCTCATCATAATCGTAGAAGCCGGCTCCCTTCTTCTGGCCCCAGCGATCAATCGCGCAAAGGGCGTCGCGGATGCTCTCGATCCGGTTGGGATCGCGGTGCCAGCCGATATCGACGCCGGCGAGGTCGGCCATCTGGAACGGGCCCATCGGCATTCCGAACTCGACGTGCACCCGGTCGACCTGCTCCGGCGACGCGCCTTCCGTCACCAGCTTCATCGCCTCCAGCTGGCGCGGCATTAGCATGCGATTGCCGATGAAGCCGTGGCAGACGCCTGCCATGACCGGCACTTTCCGGATCTTCTTGCCGAGCTGCATCGCGGTTAGGAGCACGTCGGGCGACGTCTTCGCGCCGCGAACCACCTCCAGCAGCTTCATGATGTTCGCGGGCGAGAAGAAGTGCATGCCGACGACGTCGCCGGGCCGCGAGATGCTCGCCGCGATCTCGTCGATGTTGAGGTAGGATGTGTTGGATGCGAGGATCGCGCCCGGCTTGGCGATCTTGTCGAGCCGGCCGAACACCTCCTTCTTCACGTCCATATTCTCGTAGACCGCCTCGATGATGAGGTCGCAGTCGGCGAGCTCGGCGAAGTCGAGCGTCGGCTGGAGATAGCCCATCGCTTTCTCCACTTGCTCGGCCGTCAGCTTGCCCTTGGCTGCGCTCGCCTCGTAATTCTTGCGCATCAGACCCGTGCCGCGGTCGAGCGCTTCCTGTCCCATCTCGACGATCGTCACCGGGATTCCGGCGCTAAGGAAGTTCATCGAGATGCCGCCGCCCATGGTGCCGGCACCGATCACGCCGACCTTCGCAATCGGACGCGGCTCAGTCCCCTCGGGGAGCCCTTCGATCTTGTTGGCTTTCCGTTCGGCGAAGAAGAAGTAGCGCTGGGCAGCGGACTGTTGGCCGCTCATCAGCTCCATGAACAGCTTGCGCTCTTCGAGAACGCCCTCTGCATAGGGCTTCTGCGCCGCAACCCGCACCGCTTCGACATTCTTCAGCGGCGCTTCGAACCCGCGGAAGCGTTTGCCATTCTCCTTGAGGAAGTCGTCGAAGACGGACGGGTCGGCTTCGGCGATCCGGTCCTGGCGCTCTGACGACTTCTGCAAAGGCCGGACGTTGCGGACTTCTTCGGCATAGCCGACTGCATGCGGGATCAGATCGCCTTCGAACAAGCGGTCGACGAGACCGCAGTCGAACGCCTGCTTGGCGCCGATCGGGTTGCCGGTGGCAGTCATCTCGAGCGCCTTTCGAACGCCCGCGACTCGCGGTAGCCTTTGTGTGCCACCCGCTCCGGGAAGCAGCCCCAATTTCACCTCGGGAGTACCGAGCTTCGCTGACCGATCAGCCACGCGATAGTGGCAGGCGAGCGCCACTTCGAGGCCGCCGCCGAGCGCGGTGCCGTGAATCGCGGCCACCACCGGCTTGGTGCAGCCTTCAATCCGATCCACCACCTGCGGCAGCATCGGCTGCTGGAAAGCCTTGGGCGTGCCGAATTCGGAGACGTCGGCACCGGCGAAGAAGGTCTGGCCTTCGCAGGCGATCACCACCGCATTGACGCTGCCGTCGGCCTCGGCCTGCTCAATCGCCTTCACGAGCCCCTCGCGCACGGCGGCGCTTAGCGCGTTCACCGGAGGGTTGTTGGAAAGGATGATCAGCACGTCGCCGTGCTTTCGGGTGGAAATGGGCCCAGTCGTCGCCTTGTCGATCACGTCTTCCATGTCGCGCCTCCGGCCACCGCCGCTACGGTGCTGCTGACACTGTTGCAAGCGGGCGGAACCTGAGGCGCGCTCGAACGTCGCTCCGCCATGGCACAAGCGGCAGAGCCGAAAGCGCGTGACCTCAAACGCCAGACGGTCGAGATCAAGCGCAGCGCCAAGGCGGTCGAGGAAAGCGCCGACCAGCTGACCGACAGCGCCGACCGCCGCACCATCCTCGCCGGCGACAGAACCTTGCTTGCGGCCGAGAGAACCTATGCTGCGTGGGTGAGGACGGCGCTGGCCGCTTTAGCGAGCGGCGTCGGCGCGCGGGCGCTGATGCATGACGTGCTGCCGGAATGGGTCGGAAAGATCAGCGGATCGCTGCTGGTCTTGTTTGCCGGCTTCTGCCTGGTCGCGGCGGTCTGGCGCGAGGTGTGCGGAACGCCGTCGCAGCCGTCACCGGATGTGCGACGCATCCCGGTCACGCTCCTGGTGCCGATGAACGGCTTCCTGCTTCTTGTCGCTATTGCGGCGCTTGTCGGGATTTGGGCCGCTTAAAGGAAAGCGCTCAGCCCCTCGATTTGAATCCGCCGATGATGCCAAGGATGAACGAGGTGACCAGCGCCAGCTGCACCTTTCCGTCGGGGTCTTCCCAGCCGAAATAGCGGCTGCCCCATCCGACCAGCGCGATGAACATGGCAATTGCGATACCGCCAACCATGCGGACCTCCCCCGTCGCCGGCGAAGAACTGGCCGGCTCGCCGCATATTCTCCGCAGCTAGGGTAAACAGACGGTAAAGCTTGCCCCTGTCGAGCGCCGCAGCCATAGGAGCGGCACCGCTCGAAATCTTGCAGGCGATCACATGAAGGCTCGCGTTTTCATCACGCTCAAATCGGGGGTCCTCGACCCGCAGGGCAAGGCCATCCATCATGCTCTTGAGGGCCTCGGCTTTTCCGGAGTGAACGACGTCCGCGCGGGCAAGCTCATTGAGCTCGACCTTGCCGACGGCACGAGCGATTCGGATATAGAGGACATGTGCCGCAAGCTGCTTGCGAACACGGTCATCGAGAATTTCCGGATCGAGCGGCTGCAAACGGCGTGAACAGCGCAGTCATCGTCTTCCCCGGCTCCAACTGCGACCGAGACCTCGCCGTCGCGCTGGAGCAGGTGACCGGGCGCAAGCCGGCGATGGTCTGGCACAAGGACGCCGAGCTGCCGGAAGGCATCGACTTCATCGGCGTTCCCGGCGGCTTCTCCTACGGAGATTATCTGCGCTCCGGCGCCATGGCGGCGCGTTCGCCGGTGATGCGTGCGGTGAAGGACGCGGCTGCTCACGGCGTCCCGGTGATCGGCATCTGCAACGGCTTCCAGGTGCTGACGGAAGCGGGGCTCCTGCCCGGCGCCCTGATGCGCAATGCCGGCCTCAGCTTCGTCTGCCGCAATGTCCCGCTGAGAGTCGAGAACAGCCAGAGCCTGTTCACCAGCGCCTATGACGCGGACGAGGAGATCGTCTTCCCCGTCGCTCACCATGACGGGAACTATCAGGCGGACGAAGCCACGCTCGACCGCCTCGAGGATGAAGGCCGTGTCGCCTTCCGTTATCTCGACGAGTGCAACGGCTCAGCGCGGTCGATCGCGGGCATTCTCAACGATGCCGGCAACGTCCTCGGCCTGATGCCGCATCCGGAGCGCGTGATCGAACCCGCGCATGGCCGCACCGACGGCCGGCGGCTGTTCGAAGGCTTGCTTGAGACCGTCGCCTAACGGCGCTTTTTGATCGGAATCTCGGTGCAGCCGGCGGTTCCCGGCGGCTCCACGCACATCAGCATCCGGTCGGGACCGGGCGTGTCATAGATTTTGGTGTGCTTTTCGAAGGTCATCGGATCGACGAAGACGATCACCGTCGTCGCCTGCGCCGCGCCAGAGCAGAGCAAGGCAGCCGCTGCGAAAAGCACATGACGTGTACGCACGTTTAACCCCCTATTGGCAGAAACTATCCGCCAACCGATTGAACAGTAAGTGAATGGCGCTACTCGTCAAGCGTGAAGGGCGTGAACTCGGTCCCGATGTCATAGACGTCGACCCCCTCTTTCCCCTTAAGCCATCCGACCACAGCGTAGGTCACGGGCGTCAGGACCGCTTCCCAGCTGACCTTCAGGATGAACTGGCTAAGCATGACCTGGAGCATGATGTCGGCGGGCCAATCGGCCATTCCGTAGAAGGCTAGCGGGTAGAATATGAGGCTGTCCGCGCCCTCTCCCACCAACGTGCTGCCGATCGTCCGGGTCCAGAGATATTTGCCCTTCGTCCAGATCTTCATCTTCGCGAGGACGACGGAGTTCAAGAAGTCGCCCACGAAGAAGGCGGCCATGGAAGCGACGATGATGCGCCACCCCGATCCGAACACGCGCTCGTAGGCGCCCTGCCCGGTCCAGCCCTCCGCGACCGGCAGGTGGACGACAGTCCATTCCATCAGCGCCATGAAAAGAAGCGCGCCGAAGCCTGCCCAGATCGCCCGGCGGGCGCGGGCATAGCCGTAGACCTCCGTCAGGACGTCATCGATGACGTAGGAAACAGGGAAGAACAGGATGCCCGCGCCGAACGGCCATGCGCCGATGCCGGGCAGATCCAGGTACGAGCGCTTCTCGGCGCCGATCACGTTCGATAGCAGCAGCACCACGACGAACGCGACCATGACGAAGTCGAGATAGCGGAAGCGCGCATCGTGCAGCGCTCTCGCCTCAACGTGCTGCAGCCCCTCCCCCCCGGCTTTCATCGTGGAACGCCTAGCGCGGTTCCGCTTCGCGTCAAATGCGGTTACTCGTCGGACACGCGCCCGTAGCTCAGTTGGATAGAGCACGAGCCTTCTAAGCTTGAGGTCGTAGGTTCGAATCCTACCGGGCGCGCCATCGTTCAGACATTAAAGCGGGAAGTCACAATGAACTGCGGCCCCGTCGTGGCGCTGATACCGCGACGGGGCCGCTTTGGAAGGAAGTCTCCACTGGGTTCCGCCAGCCCTCGCAGTCTCCTCCGGAATCGCCCTCGCGGCTAGTCACCGAAGGTTAGTGTGTCTCTTTAAGGGATCAGCTTCCCGGGATTCATGATCCCCTGCGGGTCGAGCGCATGCTTGATGGCGCGCAAGGCATGGAGCCTTGCGGGCTCCGCGAGACGGCCGAATTCCTCGCGCTTCAGCTGTCCGATGCCGTGCTCCGCGGAAATCGAGCCGCCTGCGGCAGTCACCAGATCGTCTACGAAACGAGTGATGGCGTTGCCCTCCCGCTCATACCAGTCCGGCTTCGCGTGACTGCCGGCCCGGACGTGGAAGTGGATATTGCCGTCGCCAAGATGGCCAAAACCGCTCGCGGTGACACCGGGAAAGGCGCGCTCGACTTCGCGCGAGGCGGAGACGAGGAAATCAGGCATGCGCTCGACCGCGACGGACACGTCATGGGCGAGCGTCGCGCCTTCGGAGCGCTCTGCCTCGGAGATTGAGTCGCGGATGTTCCAGAATGCCTGAGCTTGCGCCTCGCTTCCGGCGAGCGCGGCATCCCCGATGAGGCCTTCCTGAAGCGCTTCCGTGAGGAGCCGCTCGAGGAGGCCGCCGATGTCGATTGCCGCCTTGGGCGTCGTCGCTTCCACCAGGACGTGCCAGGCGTGGCTGCCCAGCAGCGGCGACCGCGAACCCCGTATATGTTTCACGACGAGCTGAAGGCAGTCCTCGGGCACCAGCTCGAAGCCTTCGATGCTGTCGGTGCGTGCCTCGAGGAACCGAAGCAGGTCGAGCGCACGATCCGGGCTCTGGACGCCGGCCCATCCAACTGCCCGCGCAGCAACCGCTGGCACCAGCCGAAGCGCAACTGCGGTGATCACGCCAAGCGTTCCCTCGGCACCGATCAGGAGCTGGTCGAGGCTGTAGCCTCGATTGTCCTTCTTGAGGCCGGAGAGGCCGTCATGGACCGATCCGTCCGGCATCACTGCCTCAACCCCGGCGACCAGCGAGCGCATGGCCCCAAACTTCAGGACTTGCGTCCCGCCCGCGTTGGTGGAGGCGAGCCCTCCGATGGTGCAGCTGCCGCGCGCTCCGAGCGTCAGCGGGAAGCGCATCCCGATCTCGTCCGCCGCCTCGTGCAACGTGGCAAGGATCACGCCAGCCTCGGCGACCGCAAGCCTGGCGTCGGCGCTGATCGAACGGATACGGTTCATGCGCCGCATCGACAGGAGGATCGCCGACCCGTCGGCTGGCGGGGTCGCGCCCGCCGCCATGCCGGTATTGCCGCCTTGCGGAACGAGCGGCACCGAATTCTCCGCCGCGAGACGGACGATCTCGCTGACCTCCTCGGTCGAAGCCGGAGCGAGCATCGCGGGAGCAGCGCCATGCACGCGCCCGCGCCAGTCGGTCAGCCACGGCTCGAGGTCGCGGGGATCGGTGACCACCGCTTTGGGGCCGAGGCGACGCTCGGCCTCGGCGATCAGCCGCGCTTGCGCGTCCGTCATGGTGTGTGGCTTGGCACGAGCGTCCCGGCGCGTCAAAGCTCAACCATGGATAACATCCCCATCAGCATCATCGTCGCCCGCGCGCGGAATGGGGTCATTGGCCGAGACGGAAAGCTGCCGTGGCACATCTCGGCGGACCTCAAGCGCTTCAAGGCGCTGACGATGGGAAGCGCGATGGTCATGGGCCGCAAGACGTTCGAGAGCCTGCCGGGCCTGCTTCCCGGCCGGCGGCACATCGTGCTGACGCGCGATCCGGACTGGAAGGAGGAGGGCGCCGAAGTCATCCACAGCGTGGACGAAGCCATCGCCTTGGGCTCTGGCGAGCGCCTTTCGATCATCGGCGGTGCCGACATCTTCGCTTTGTTCCTGCACCTTGCCGACCGCATCGAGCTCACCGAAGTGCTCGAAGACGTCGACGGCGACACCTCGATGGCCGACCCCCGCGGCGAAGGCGCGTGGCGGCAGGTCTGGAGCGAGGATCATTCGGAAGAGTCTCCGCCCTTCCGCTTCGTAACGCTGGAGCGAGCCTAGGTCCGCGGCCGGCCGGTCGCGTAAGTGCGAAACCGCTTCAACTGCTCGGTGAGGACGCCGTCCACGGCAGGCGCCAGCTTTTCGCCGCCGCCATTGGCAAAGCCAGCGACCTTATAATCGAGCGTCAGCTTCGATCCGCCCGCGATGGTCTCCACCTTCACGTCCATGACGCCGGTCGTCGCTTCATAGAGGAGCGGCCCGAGCGGCCCGGTCATGACGATTTCCTTGCCGGGATCGACAAAGGCGACATGCATGTGCTCGACGCCGCCTCCGGTCTTAGGGATGCGTTCGCAGAAGCAGCCGCCGGGCACGAGCTCGAGCCGCAGGTTCGCCGAGCTGCCGCTGTACGTATGCTCCGGATCCCACCATGCGGGGAGATTGCCGAACGCGGTGAAGGCCACATCGGGCGGGACGACGAGCGGGACGGTCTCTCGGACTTCGAAACCGTTGGCGGAAGCGCTCACAACCTCGGCCGACGCCGGCGTCGCGACGAGGACCAACAGTGCGGCAAGATATCTCATGGGCCCCTCCCGTAAGCGGAAGATGCCTCAGCTAGGCGGTGCCGTCCAGAATCGCGTCGATCTGGCGCGCCACTTCGCCGATCGACGCCATCCCGTCGACGCGGCGGACCAGGCCCTTTTCCTCATAATAAGGGAGGATCGGCGCGGTCTTGGCGCGATATTCCGCCATTCGCGTGCGCACCGTCTGCTCATTGTCGTCGGGACGGCGCTTGAACTCCGTGGAACCGCAAACGTCGCAGACGCCGGCCACGACCGGCTTCTTGAATTCGTCGTGGTAGGGAGCGCCGCAGTTGGCGCAGGTGAAGCGACCGACGATCCGGCGCACCAGCTCGTCCTCGTTCACCTCCAGCTCGATGACGTGGTCGAGATGGCGACCGCGCTCGGCGAGCAGGATCTCGAGCGCCGCTGCCTGATGCTTGGTGCGCGGAAAGCCGTCGAAGATCGCCCCTTGCTCGGCCGAGGCGTCGAGCCGCTCCCCGATGAGCGCGCTGACGATAGCGTCGCTGACGAGCTCACCGCGCGCCATCACGGCCTTGGCCTTCAGCCCGACCGGCGTTCCCGCCGCGACTGCCTGGCGGAGCATGTCTCCGGTCGACAGCTGGACCATGCCACGCTGCGTCTGAAGCCGTGCGGCCTGCGTTCCCTTGCCGGCCCCCGGGGGGCCAAGGAGGATGATGTTCAGCATTGCGGCGCTCTCTCCCCTGTCGCCGAGTTACGCTAGCGCCGACGCGGCGTGGTCTTGAGCTTCGCCTTCTTGATGAGGTCGCCGTACTGGTGGGCGATCAAATGGCTCTGGATCTGGCTCACGGTGTCCATGGTCACGTTGACAACGATGAGCAGGCTGGTGCCGCCGAGCTGAATGTTCAAGCCCGCCTGTGCCGACAGGATCTGCGGGATCAGGCAGATCACCACCAGATAGGCCGCGCCGATGACCGTGATGCGGTTGAGCAGATAGTCAAAATATTCCTCGGTCGCCTTGCCGGGACGGATGCCCGGAATGAAGCCGCCGTGGCGCTTCAAATTCTCCGCTGTTTCCTCACTGTTGAACTGCACAGCGGTGTAGAAGAAGGTGAAGAAGGCGATGCCGAGCCCGTAAAGCGCCATGTAGGCCGGCGCGTGCGGCTGCAGATAGGTGCTGATCGTGATCAGCCAGTCGCTCGTGGCGCCCTCGGTGCCGGCGCGGCTCCCCGCCCAGTTGAGCACCGTCAGCGGCATCAGAAGCAGCGACGAAGCGAAGATCGGCGGGATCACGCCCGCAGTGTTGAGCTTGATCGGAAGGTGCGAGCGCTCCTGCTGCATGCCGCGCACCGTCTGGCGCTTCGGATATTGGATGAGCACGCGGCGCTGCGCCCGCTCCATGAAGCAGATGAAGAGGATGAGCGCGACGCTGAGGACGACGATCCCGACGACGAGGAAGCCGCCGATCGAACCCGTCCGGCTGCCCTCGAGGAGCTGGCCCACGCCCTGCGGAAGGCGCGCAAGGATTCCCGCCATGATGATCAGCGAGACGCCGTTGCCGATGCCGCGACTGGTGATCTGCTCGCCGATCCACATGAGGAACAGGGTGCCGCCGACGAGGCTGACGGTGCCCGCCATCTCGAAGAGCAAGCCGGGCATGACGACCGCCTCGATGCCCTTCTGGGCACCCTGCGATTCCAGGCCCTTCACGGCGAGATATCCCTGGACCAGCGTAATCGCGACCGTGAGGTAGCGCGTATACTGGTTCATCTTCTTGCGGCCGGTCTCGCCCTCTTTCTTGAGCTGCTTCCACGGCTCGTAGAGCGTGCCGCCAAGCTGCACGACGATCGACGCCGTGATGTAGGGCATGACGCCGAGTGCGACGATGCTGAAGCGCGCGAGCGCGCCACCCGAAAAGGTGTTGAAGACGTCGAGGATGCCGCCGGTCTGCGTCTCGTAGAGCGCGGCCATTGCTGCCGGGTCGATGCCCGGAACGGGCACGAACGACAGCAGCCGGAACAGTATCAGGCCGCCAATGGTGAACCACAGCCGTTTCTTGAGCTCGGTGGCCTTTTGGAAATTTGCGAGCGTAAGACTGGAAGCCAGATGTTCGGCTGCGGATGCCATTGACTAGAATTCCCCGGGAAAAACAAACGGCGGCGGTAAGGACCTAACGCCTCCCCGCCGCCGATATAGTGGCTCGAGGCCGCTTGTCTAAGGCCCGTTAGGCCTTGGCAGCGGCGTTCTTGCGCGAGCCCTTCTTCGCGGCGGCGAGCTCTGCCGGATCCTTGCGCTCGATCAGCTCGATCGAACCGCCAGCCTTCTCCACCGCCTCGCGCGCGCCCTTCGACACGCCGGCGACCTTGAGCGCCAGCTTGGCCTTGAGCTCGCCCTTGCCGAGGACACGGACGCCGTCCTTGCCGCCGCGCGCCAGGCCCGCGGCCTTGAGCGCGTCGTGGTCGAGCGTGCCCTTGGCATCGAGCTTGCCGGCGTCGATCATCTTCTGGATCGCACCGAGGTTCACCTCGGCATAGTCACGCGCGAAGATGTTGTTGAAGCCGCGCTTCGGCAGCCGCATGTGGAGCGGCATCTGGCCGCCCTCGAAGCCGGCGATGCTGACGCCGGAGCGCGACTTGGCGCCCTTCTGTCCGCGCCCGGCGGTCTTGCCGAGACCCGAGCCGATGCCGCGGCCGACGCGCACGCGGCCCTGCCGCGCGCCCTTGTTGTCACGAAGTTCGTTGAGTTTCATGTTCCTGCACTCGCTTTCGCTTTGTTCGCGCAGCTCCCGAAGGAGCGGATTGATTTAGGCGTTCTCTTCGACGCTGATGAGGTGCTGGACCTTGCGCACCTGCCCCATGACTTCCGGCGTCGCCTCGACCTCCACCGTGCGGTGGAGCTTATTGAGGCCGAGGCCGACCAGCGTCGCCCGCTGCGTCTTGTCGCGGCGGATCGGCGATCCGGTCTGGGTGATCTTGATCTTCGCCATCTTAGATTACTCCGCGATCGCTTCGGCCTGGGCCTCAGCCTCGGCAGCGCTGGCGCCGCCACGGCCGAGCAGGTCGGCGACCTTCTTGCCGCGGCGCTGCGACACGCTGCGCGGGCTCGACTGATCCTTGAGCGCCTCGAAGGTCGCACGGATCATGTTGTAGGGGTTCGACGTGCCGACCGACTTGGTCACGACGTCGGCGACACCGAGGCTCTCGAAGATCGCGCGCATCGGGCCGCCGGCGATGATTCCGGTACCGGCCGGAGCCGTGCGGATCGTCACCCGGCCAGCGCCGAAATGGCCGAGGCCGTCGTGGTGGAGCGTACGGCCGTCGCGCAGCGGAACACGGATCATCGCCTTCTTCGCCGACGCAGTCGCCTTCGAAATCGCTTCCGGAACCTCACGGGCCTTGCCGTGGCCGAAGCCGGCGCGGCCCTTGCCGTCGCCAACCACGACCAGCGCCGCAAAGCCGAAGCGCTTGCCGCCCTTCACGGTCTTGGAGACGCGGTTGATGTGGACGAGCTTCTCGATGAGCTCTTCGCCCTCTTCCTCGTCACGGCGTCCACGACGATCGTCGCGACGGCCACCACGGCTACCACGGCCACCGTCACGGCCACCGCCCGGTCCGCCACGACCACGGCCGCCACGCGGGCCACGGCCCTGCGGCTGCTGCTGCTCGGCCGGAGCCTCGGTCTGCGCCTGCTCGGCAGTTTCCTGAGTGACCTCAGGGGTTTCAGTCTCTTGCACCATTTAGAACTCCAGTCCGCCTTCGCGGGCAGCGTCGGCGAGGGCCTTGACCCGGCCATGGAAGAGGAAGCCGCCACGGTCGAAAACGACCTGGCTCACGCCCGCCTTCTTGGCGCGCTCCGCGAGGGCCTTGCCGACCGCCGCAGCGCTGTCCTTCGTCGCGCCGGTCGTGCCCTTGAGGTCCTTGTCGAGGCTCGAAGCCGCGGCAACGGTCTTGCCGGCAGCGTCGTCGATGACCTGCGCGTAGATGTGGCGGCCCGAACGGTGAACCGAAAGGCGCGGCTTGCCCGAGCCACGCGAACGAAGCGCGGTGCGGACCCGGCGGCGCCGGCGGTCGAAGAGGGAGAGATGAGCCATGGCTACTTCTTCTTGCCTTCTTTGCGGAAGATGTACTCGCCGCGATACTTGATGCCTTTGCCCTTGTAGGGCTCCGGCTTGCGCCAGCGGCGGATCTCAGCCGCGACCTGCCCGACCTTCTGCTTGTCGATGCCGCTGATCTCGACCGTGTTCTGGTCGGGAGTCTTGACGTCGATGCCTTCAGGCACGGGATAGTTCACGTCGTGGCTGTAGCCGAGCTGCAGGCGCAGGTTCTTGCCCTGAGCCTGGGCGCGGTAGCCGACGCCGGTGATCTCGAGAACCTTGGTGAAGCCCTCGGTCACGCCGGTGACGAGGTTTTGCACGTTGGTGCGCTGCATGCCCCACGCGGCGCGGTTGCGCTGCGCATCCGTGAGCGGAGTCACGCGGATCTCGCCCTCGGCGACGTCGTACTTCACGAGATCGTCGAGAAGCTGCATCGCGAGCGTGCCCTTGGGGCCCTTCACGGTCAGCATGCCGCTCTCGACCGTCGCCGTGACGCCGGTGGGAAGCGGAATGGGTTTCTTGCCAATGCGGGACATTAGAATACCTCCGCCAGCACTTCGCCGCCGACATTCTGCTCGCGCGCTTCGGCGTCCGACAGCACGCCGCGCGGGGTCGACACGATGATCGTGCCGAGGCCGTTGCGGATGCGGGGAAGCTCACGCGCCGCCGAATAGACGCGGCGGCCCGGCTTCGACACGCGCGCCAGGTGATGGATCGCGGGCTGGCCCTCGAAATATTTGAGCTCGATACGCAGGCCCTTCTGGCCCGCGAGCTCTTCCTCGGAATATCCGCGGATGTAGCCCTCGCGCTGCAGCACGTCGAGGACGCGCACGCGCAGGTTCGACGCCGGCGTCAGGATGGAATCCTTCTTCGCCTGCTGGCCGTTGCGGATGCGGGTGAGCAAATCACCCAGGGGATCGGTCATCGCCATCTTCTAACCTTTACCAGCTCGACTTGATCACGCCGGGGATGAGGCCCTTGTTGGCCAGTTCCCGAAGCATGATCCGCGACAGGCGGAACTTGCGGTAATAAGCGCGCGACCGGCCGGTCAGCTCGCAACGGTTACGAATCCGGGTCGGATTCCCGTTGCGCGGCAGCTCGGCCATCTTGAGGCGCGCGATGAGGCGCTCGGTCTCGTCCTTCGACTCGTCGTTCGCGATCGCCTTCAGCTTCGCGTACTTCGCCGCATTCTGCTGGACGAGCTTCTTGCGACGCTCGTTCTTGTTGATCGAACTCAGTTTCGCCATGACTTAAGTTCTTCTCCTAACGGGGAAACCGCTTACGCGGCTTCCCGCTGCTCCTCTGCCGGGAAGGGGAAGTTGAACAGGCGCAGCAGCTCACGCGCCTCTTCATCCGACTTCGCGGTGGTGGTGATGATGACGTCCATTCCCCGGACCTTGTCGATCTGATCGTAGTTGATCTCGGGGAAAATGATCTGCTCCTTGAGCCCCAGCGCATAATTGCCGCGACCGTCGAAAGACTTCGGATTCAGACCGCGGAAGTCGCGGATACGGGGCATCGCGATCGTCACGAGACGATCGAGGAACTCGTACATGCGGTCGCGGCGCAGGGTGACCTTGCAGCCGATCGGCATGCCTTCGCGCAGCTTGAACTGAGCGATCGACTTCTTCGCCTTGGTGATGACAGGCTTCTGGCCGGAGATCTGCTGCATTTCGGCAGCAGCGGTCTCGACCTTCTTCTTGTCCTGGGTCGCCTCACCGACGCCCATGTTGATCACGATCTTCTCGAGGCGCGGAACTTCGAGCCGGTTCTTGTAACCGAACTTCTCGGTCATCGCCTTGACGATGCGACCCTCATAATCGCCCTTCAGACGCGGCGAATAATCCTTCGGCGTCTTCGACGGCTTGCCAGTGGTCTTCGGCGCCGGGACCGAGGCCTCTTCGACCTTCGGCAGCGCTTCTACCGCCTCGGCTTCAGCCTTCTCGGCGTCGCCGACGCGCTCAACCTCGACCTGCTCGGTCGCGGGCGCTTCGGTCTCTTCGACCTTGTTCTTTTCGTCAGCCATGGATCAGCTCTCCGGTCTTGGCCGCGACACGGACCTTCTTCCCGTCGCGAACCTCGAAGCGCACGCGCGACGGCTTGCCGTCGGCCGTCGCAATCGCGACCTTCGACACGTGCAGCGGCGCTTCCTTGCGCTCGATGCCGCCCTGCGGATTGACCTGGGACGGCTTGCGGTGACGCGCGTGGACGTTGATGCCAGACACGATCACCTTGCTCTCTTTCGGCAGCGCCTTAACGACTTCACCGGTGCGGCCTTTGTCCTTGCCAGACAGGACCACGACCTTGTCGCCCTTCTTGATCTTCTGGGCGGCCATCACAGCACCTCCGGCGCGAGCGAAATGATCTTCATGTGCTTCTTGGCGCGGAGCTCGCGGACGACCGGGCCAAAGATGCGAGTGCCGATCGGCTCCTCGTTCTTGTTGACGAGCACGGCGGCGTTCGAATCGAAGCGGATCACCGAACCGTCGGGACGGCGGATGTCCTTGGCAGTGCGCACGATCACCGCGCGGTGAACGTCGCCCTTCTTCACGCGGCCGCGCGGAGCGGCTTCCTTGACGCTGACGACGATGATGTCGCCGACGCCGGCGGTCCGGCGCTTCGACCCGCCCAGCACCTTGATGCACTGAACGCGCTTCGCGCCGCTGTTGTCCGCAACGTCCAGGTTGGACTGCATCTGGATCATGGTTCGACCCTAACCTCTCTCAATCTCGACTCAGGCGTCCGCTTCCGCGTCGGCCTTGGCTTTCTTGGCCGGCTTCTTGGCGGCGGGCTTCTTTTCGGCCTTTTCCTCGGCGGGCTTGGCGGTGTCGGTCGGAGGAGCGACCTCATCGGGCTCCTTGATCTCGACGGCGCCAATCTTGGCCGTGCCGATGCGGTCGACGACGGTCCACGTCTTCAGCTTCGAGATTGGAGCGCACTCTTCGATGCGCACGATCTCGCCGACGTGGAACTCATTGGCCGCGTCGTGAGCGTGGTACTTCTTCGACAGCTTGATGATCTTGCCGTACAGCGGGTGCTTCACCCGCCGCTCGACGCGG
>Ga0207711_10001350_pt1 | contig 23156 bp, 23 predicted proteins | sample KBSS34metaG_FD_184401 | JGI IMG/M metagenome (GOLD analysis project Ga0207711, IMG submission 184401) | Switchgrass rhizosphere microbial communities from Kellogg Biological Station, Michigan, USA - KBS S3-4 metaG (SPAdes) (version 2) | ecosystem: Host-associated > Plants > Roots > Rhizosphere...
CACGCGGAAGCGCGTGCGGTTGGCGGGATTGACCTTGCCGCGCTCTGCCGAGTTCTCGATCGCGCGAACGGTGCGCGCAAGCACCGGGATGACGCCGGCCTCGTCCTGGTGCTGGCGGCGTCGCTGCTGCGGGGCACCGCGACGGGCGCCCTGGCGTGTGCCGGACTTGCTGCCCGACTTGGTGTTGCCGGAATTGTTTCCGGAATTGCGGCCGGTTGTGGCCATGCTGCTCCTCGGGCGGAAGACGAATCCTCCGCCGGCTGTGGTGAAGCTCCGGCTCTCGGTGCAATGACGCCGAGCCCCAGAGAGGTGGAACTGAGGGGAAGTGTTGCTGCCCCAGGTTCCAAGAACCCTGATCCCAGAACCCGGCTTTTGCCGGTGGGAGAGGCGCACTCACACTTTAGCCCAATTGCACGCCGAACAGGAGGATCACCGTGCGCGGCCTGGCTTCTCGGCCTCGGCCAATGGCACCTTGACGAAGATCGCGGTGAGGATGAACACGACGATCGCGACATACTGCGCGCCGTACCAGTAGATGCCCGAGAACCGGAACGGGACGACCGGATTCCAGATGACGGCGATCGCCAGCAGGAGCGGCATCCACCACCATTGCTTCGCCTGGAATGCGAAGTAGCCGATGATCAGGGCCAGGATCGCCACCACGTAGCGGATGACGATGAACCCGGTGCCCTCGATCAGTGCGAAGCCCGCGATCAGCACGATGGCTGCGAGCAGGCCGGGTGCCAGCGCCAGGCGCCGGTGTGTCGGGGAGCCGTAGCGGTCGCGGTTCTGCGCTCCACCGCGCGCGGCGCCTCGATTGCTCATTGCCCCCACCTTATCGGCGGCAATACTCTTGCGCCGTCGGCGGCGTTGGCCGTGGCATCCATCGAAAGGGCGAGCAACCATGGGATTCTTCGGCGATCTGATCGGCTCGCCCGATAACGCGATCATGTCCAGTCCGCTCATCGGCCGGGGCGAGGTGCTCGGCGTGCAGATGTCGGGCATGACCCTGCAGGTCGGCAACGGGCTGACCGAGCGCAAGTGCACGATCTCGCTCAAGGTCATGCTCGATGGCGAGCAGCCCTATGAGGCACAGGCGGTGCAGCGCATCCAGGAGATCTACCTGCCGCAGCTGTCGTCGGGTTCGGCGGTCGTCGCGGTGCGCGTCGAAGAGGCCGACCACTCCAAGGTCGCCATCGACTTCAACACCCCGGTGCCCACCATCACGATGCCGCGCACCGAGGGTCACAACAGTGCGGCCTGGGTGCTCGCGAACGGCAAGCCGATCACGGTCGTGCTGGTCGCGAATGCGCCGATCGGCGTGAAGAACGCCGACGGCATCGACGTGCAGGCGCTCACCCTCACGGTCGCGACCGGCGTGCCGACGCCGTATCAGATCCAGGTCGGCAATCCGGTGCCGTCCAGTGCCCTGCCGCTGCTGTTCCCCGGATCCAAGTTGCACGCCATGCTGGGCGACGGACCCAACGACGTCGTCGTCGACTGGAGCAAGGGCGCGGTGACGTAGGCGCCGCGACGTAGATTGTCGTCATGGATGCCGCGCTCGCCGTCGAGCACCTGCGGGCGCTGATCCGCATCCCGACGGTGTCGCGAGCGGATGAGACGCAGATCGATGCGGAAGTGTTCGCCCGATTCCGCGCCGAGCTGGCACGCCTCTACCCGCGAGTCCACTCGCTCGAGCACGAGCTGGTCGGCGGAGGTTCGCTGCTGTTCCGCTGGCCGGGGCACGATTCCGGCGACGGCCGGCTCGGACCTGCCGTCCTGATGGCGCACTACGACGTCGTTCCGGCCGATGAGCCGGGTTGGACGCACCCGGCCTTCGGCGGTGACCTGGTCGGCGACGGGGCCGAACAACGCGTCTGGGGCCGCGGGGCCATCGACGACAAGGGGATGCTGTGCTCCATCCTCGAGGCCGTCGAGGCCGCCTTGGCGGAGGGCGTCACGCCCTCGCACGACGTCTACCTGAGCTTCGGCCACAACGAGGAGACCCAGGGCTCGGGCGCTGCGGCGATCGTCTCGCTGCTGGAGTCGCGCGGGGTGCGAGCCGGGTTGGTGATCGACGAGGGCGGAGCCATCGTCGAGGGGCTGCTGCCCGGCGTCGAAGGGCCGATCGCGATGATCGGCCTGAGCGAGAAGGGCATCGCCGGCGTCGAGTTGATCGCCGAGAAGCAGGGCGGCCACGCCGCGACCCCGGCGCCGAACGGCGCAACGGTGCTGCTGGCGCGGGCCATTCTGGCGTTGGAGACGCACCCCTCACGGGCGAGGCTCTCCGAGCCGAGCATCGCCATGCTCGAGGCGGTCTCGGCCCGCGCCTCGGGTGTGCGTGGGTGGCTCTACCGGCACGCACGGACCCTGCGCGGCCCGCTCGCGCGCATCATGGCGCGATCCGGACCCGAGCAGGCCGCCGTCGTGCGCACCACGAGGGCGGTCACCCGGCTGAGCGGCAGCGCGGGCGACAACGTACTGGCCGAACGGGCCATCGCGATGGTCAACGTGCGCATCGAGACCGGATCCACGGTTGAGGCCGCCCTGAACGACATCCGCACGGTGGTCGGCGACAGCATCGAGGTGCGGTTGGTCTACGGCAGCGATCCGCCGCCGGTGTCACGCCGCGAGGGACCGGCCTGGGATGCGCTGAGCCGCGCCATCGCGGACGTGTTCCCGCGCACCATCCCGAGCCCGTTCATCATGATCCAGGCCAGCGATGCGCGGCACTTCAGCCGGATCAGCGACAGCGTGTACCGCTTCCTGCCCTTCGATCTCACCCTCGGCGAGCGTCAGGCCTTGCACGCGATCGACGAGAGCATCCGGGTGTCGACCTACCTGGATGGAATCCGGTTCTTCCGGCGCCTGATCGACGAGCTCTGATCGGAGGCCAGCGGAGCGCGGCGGCGTGTACGTCGCGCGGAGCGGGTGCGCAGCGTGAAGCGGCGGCGCACAAGAAGACTCAGATCAGGGCCTTGGTGTGCCAGACCGTCTTCGTTTCGGTGAAGGAGAGGATGCGGTCGAGCGAACGCCCCGGAACCCCGGGCTCCGGCTCGACCACGCGCTTCAGGGTGTCGGCCGCCGAGATCTGCAGCTCGATCCAGTCGAGGTCGCCGGCCCCGGTCAGATCGAGCGCGTTGACGTCGGCGTGACTGGCGAGCCAGGGTGCGATCTCGGCGGGCGATCCGGTGAGGATGTTCACCACTCCCCCGGGAACGTCGCTGGTGGCGAGCACCTCGGCGAGGCTGATCGCGCTGAGCGGATGCGCCTGATCGGCGACCACCACGACCGTGTTGCCCGACACCAGAGCGGGCGCGAGCACGCCGACCAGCCCGAGCAGGCTCGAGGTGCCCTGCGGAGCGACGATCGCGACCACCCCCGTCGGCTCGGGCACCGAGAGGTTGAAGTACGGGCCGGCGACGGGATTGCCCGACCCGGCGACTTGGACGTACTTGTCGGCCCAGCCTGCGTACCAGACCCAGGTGTCGATGGCCTCGTTCACCTGGGCTGCCGCGGCAGCGGCCGAGATCCCCTCCGAAGCCCTCAGCTCCTCGACGAACTGGGCGTGACGGCCCTCGAGCAACTCGGCGATCCGGTACAGCACCTGGCCGCGGTTGTATGCGGTGGCGTTCGCCCATCCGGGCTGTGCCGCCCGGGCGGCGAGCACGGCATCCCGCGCGTCTTTGCGACTGGCCTGCGCGGCGTTGGCCAGGAAGGCGCCTTTCGCCGTCGTGATCTCGTAGGTGCGCCCGCTCTCGCTGCGCGGGAACGCGCCGCCGATGTAGAGCTTGTAGGTCTTCGGAACAGCCAGCCGCGCCTGTGTCATTTGGTACGCCGCCGCTCCTGCGGCGTACGCCGCTCCGTGGGCACGAGCGCGGTCGCGCCCACTCCGCTGTTCGCCGATCGCAGGTAGGCGGCGAGGCCCTGGCGGCCGCCCTCGCGGCCGTAGCCCGACTCCTTGTAGCCGCCGAACGGCGACGCCGGGTCGAAGCGGTTGAAGGTGTTCGCCCAGATCACGCCGGCGCGCAGCTTGTCGGCCACGGCGAGGATCTTCGAACCCTTGTCACTCCAGATGCCGGCCGACAGCCCGTATGGCGTGTTGTTCGCCTTGGAGATCGCCTCGGCCGGGGTACGGAAGGTCAGCACCGAGAGGACCGGCCCGAAGATCTCTTCCCGGGCGATGCGCGACGAGGTGGACACGTTGTCGAAGATGGTCGGCGCGAACCAGAAGCCGTTCTCGGGGATCACGCACGGCGCGGTCCACCGCTCGGCGCCTTCGGCCTCGCCGATGTCGCTGAGTTCGCGAATGCGGTCGAGCTGCTCGCGCGAGTTGATCGCCCCGATGTCGGTGTTCTTGTCGAGCGGGTCGCCGAGCCGCAGGGTCGCGAGCCGGGTCTTCAGCCGATCGACGACCTCCTCGTGGATGCTCTCCTGCACGAGCAGGCGCGATCCGGCGCAGCAGACGTGACCCTGGTTGAAGAAGATGCCGTTGACGATGCCCTCGACCGCCTGGTCGATCGGGGCGTCGTCGAAGACGATGTTCGCCGCCTTGCCACCGAGTTCGAGCGTGACCTTCTTGCCGGTTCCGGCAACGGCCTTGGCGATCTCGCGGCCCACGGCGGTCGAGCCGGTGAAGGCGACCTTGTTGACATCGGGATGCCGCACCAGCGCCGCGCCCGTCTCACCGGCGCCGGTGACGATGTTCACGACCCCGTTCGGCAGCTCGGCCTGCTGCACGATCTCGGCGAACAGCAGCGCGGTCAGGGAGGTGGTCTCGGCGGGCTTCAGCACGACGGTGTTGCCCGCGGCGAGCGCGGGCGCGATCTTCCAGGCGAGCATGAGCAGCGGGAAGTTCCACGGGATGACCTGCGCGGCCACACCGAGCGCCTGCGGGTTGGCGCCGAGCCCGGCGTGATCCAGCTTGTCGGCCCAGCCGGCGTAGTAGAAGAACCAGGCGGCGACCAGGGGCACGTCGACGTCGCGGCTCTCTTTGATCGGCTTGCCGTTGTCGAGACTCTCGGCGACCGCGAGCTCGCGGGCCCGCTCCTGCACCAGCCGGGCGATGCGGAACAGGTACTTGCCGCGGTCGGCCCCGCTCAGCTTCGACCAGGTCTTGTCGTAGGCGCGACGGGCGGCGGCGACCGCTGCATCCACGTCTTTGGGCGTCGCTGTGGCGATCTCGGCGATGTGCTTCTCGGTGGCCGGCGAGATGCTGGCGAACGGCTTTCCGTGCCCGCTCACGAAGGCGCCGTCGATGAACAGCCCATAGCTCTTCTGCAGGTGCAGGATGCTCGTCGACTCCGGCGCGGGGGCGTAGTCGAGAAAGGAGCCGGCGCCGGGGGCGATCAGGTCTTTGGCCATGGGTTCTAGTCCAATGTCACGTAGTCGGGACCGCTGTAGCGGCCGGTGGAGAGCTTCTGGCGCTGCAGCAGCACATCGTTGAGCAGGCTCGAGGCACCGAAGCGGAACAGGTGCGGCTGCAACCACTGCTCGCCGACGGTCTCGGCCACCGTGACCAGGTACTTGATCGCATCCTTCGAGGTGCGGATGCCCCCGGCCGGCTTCACGCCGACCCGTTCGCCGGTGAGGCGGTACCAGTCGCGCACGACCTCGAGCATGAGCAGGGTGACGGGAAGCGTCGCCGCCGGGGCGACCTTGCCTGTCGAGGTCTTGATGAAGTCCCCGCCGGCCAGGATCGAGAGCCAGGACGCGCGGCGCACGTTGTCGTAGGTGTTCAGTTCCCCGGTCTCGAGGATCACCTTGAGGCTGGCGTAGCTGCCGTCCTCACGCCGGCACGCCTCTTTCACAGCGACGATCTGCTCGAACACCTCGCCGTAGCGGCCGGAGAGGAACGCGCCGCGATCGATCACCATGTCGATCTCGTCTGCCCCATTGGATACGGCATCTGCCGTATCTGCGAGCTTGACGCGCAGGCTCGCGCGTCCGCTGGGGAAGGCCGTGGCAACCGCGGCCACGCTTACCAGGCCGGCGTCCGGGTCACCGTGCGCGGCGCCGAGAGCGGCGACGGCATCCGGGACCATGTCGCCGTACACGCAGACGGCCGCGACGCGCGGCGCAGTCAGGTCTGAGGGGTCGGGGGTCAGCGCCTTCGCGACCAGCGACCGGACCTTGCCGGGGGTGTCCGCCCCTTCGAGTGTGGTCAGATCGATGAGCTCGATGATCTTGTCGAGCGCCCACGCCTTCGACGTGGTCTTGATCGACCGGGTGCCAAGACCCGCTGCGCGCTGCTCGAGGCCGACGGCGTCAACGCCGCTCAGGCCTTCGAGGTGCAGGCGCAGGCTGCGCTCGGTGAGATCGCCGCCGAGCATGCGGACCGCACGCTCGGCCGGCGCGAGAGCCACGGCGGCCGGCGTCGCCGGTGCGCCCTGTGACGAGGTGGGCGATTGCATCCGACGAGTCTAGTTCGCGCGGCGCGTGCGGGCCGTGGTGCTCTGCTCGGCCTCCCAGACGGTCGGATGCCCGCGCAGCAGGTTCTCGAGCTGGTCGAGGCGGGTCTGCCAGCTCTGCTCGATCGCCGCTGCGAACCGCGGGTCGGGGACAGCGACCTCGACCGTCACCCGTGTCGATGTTCCCCGGGTGCCGCCCGGAACCTCCTCGGCCGAGAGGCGGACGCCAGGGAAGTCGCTGAGACGCAGCACGGGATCGAGCCAGCCCTCGACGAGCACCGGATCGACCAGGGCATCGGACACGATCACGCGCGGCAGGTCGATGACCCGCTCGACGCGCACCGGTGCTTCCACGTGGCCAGCCTACGGTCCGCCCCCGGCACGCCGACCGGACCGCGCCGCTCGATACGCTTGCGGACATGACCTCCGCTTCCCCCGCGCCGACCGCCCAACGGCGCGTTACCGGCATGGTCGTCGGCATCCTGCTCGCGTTGCTCGCCCTCGGGATCGCGTTCGGCATCTACGTGGAGTTCTTCACCCTGCGCGACCCCGCGGGATCGATCGTGACGAACTGCATCGCGTCGGGCGCCTCGTGCGACCAGAGCTTCTTGAACACCATCTGCTACATCGGCTATGCGCTCTGCCTGTTCGGCTGGGGTCTGCCGGTCGGATTCATGGTCGTGCGCTTCATCCAGCGCCGCCGGGCATGGTTCCTGCCCCTGATCTCGATCGGCGTCGTCGTGATCGGTTTCTACGTCTTGCTGGCGATCCTCGGCCGGGGCTACGGCGTATGACCGGGCCCCTCGCGCTCGCCATCGACCTGGGCGGCACCAAGGTAGAAGCCGCACTCGTGGATCCGCACGGCGCCATCCAGCCCGGCACTCGTTTCCGGCAGCCGACCGGGCCGGCGCGGTCGTCGGATGAGCTGGCGGCATCGGTCGACGCGGTCGTCGCCCAGACCCTCGCGTCGCTGCCGGCCGGCGCCGAGTTGATCGGCGTGGGAATCGGAGCCGCCGGCCCGATCGTGGTGCGCGATGGCGCCGTCTCGCCCCTGAATCTGGCGGCCTGGCGGCAATACCCGCTCCGCGATCAGGTGCACGCTCTCGTGCAGAAGAGCGCACCCGGCACCCCGGTCACACTGCGCATGGATGGACTCTGCATCACCCTGGCCGAGCACTGGATCGGTGCCGCCCATGGCGTCGACAATGTCATGGGCATGGTCGTCTCGACCGGGGTGGGCGGCGGCCTGATCCTCGGTGGGCAGACCGTGGCCGGCCCGAGTGGAAACGCGGGTCACATCGGCCACATCGAGGTCGCGGGCTTCGACGACCCGTGCCCGTGCGGCGGCCACGGCTGCCTCGAAGCGGTCGCCTCCGGTCCGCATACGGTCGCCTGGGCGCGAACGCAGGGGTTCACGGGCAGCACCGGCGAAGACCTGGGCGCGGCGTACGCCGCGGGCGACGAGATCGCGATCCGGGCGGTCACGCGATCAGGAACGGCGATCGGCCGCGCCATCGCGTCCGCGACCGCGCTTCTCGACCTGGAACTGGTGGCGATCGGCGGCGGGTTCTCGCACGTCACGCCCGACCTCTTCGACTTCATCGCCGCACCGATCGCCCAGCGGACCCAGTTCGACTACATCCGCGCCGTCCGGGTCGTGCCGTCGGCGCTGTCGAGCGACGGGCCGCTGGTCGGGGCGGCTGCGCTCATCCACCGGGCCGAGCTCGTTCCGAGCGCCTGATTCAGAGCGCCGGCTCAAAGGGGCAGCGGCTCTGCCGCAAGGATCTCGCGGATCCGAGCGTCGTCGTCGCGCATCTGCTCGACCAGGGCGTCGGCCGAGTCGAACTTGTGCATCGGCCGCAGGTAGTCGACGAACTGGAGCTCGATCGGCCGACCGTAGAGATCGAGCTTCTGATCGAAGAGGTGCGTCTCGACCCGGTGCTGCGGGATGCCGTCGAAGGTGGGATTGTTGCCGATCGAGGTCGCGCCCGCATAGCTCACCCCGTCGACTACGGCCCAGGTGGCGTACACGCCGTCCCCGGGCAAGTAGCCCTCGATCGCCGGATCGAGGTTGGCCGTCGGATACCCGAGGTCTCGGCCTCGTTGCTCGCCGTGCACCACGGTGGACTGGATGCTGGGCAACCGTCCGAGCAGGGCTGCAGCCTCGCGCACCCGTCCCTCGGCCAGCAGTTCGCGCACCCAGGTGGCTGAGGCGCGGCGCGGGCCCGAGGCGCCCTCGACCTGCACGTCACTCAGGATCACCACGTCGAAACCGTTGGCAGCACCGGCTGTTCGCAGCAGGTCCACGTCGCCCGCGCCGCGAGCGCCGAACCGGAAGTCCGCCCCGCAGAGCACGACCTGGGCGTGCAGAGCGCCGGTCAAGACGCTCTCGATGAAGAGCTCGGGCGGTTCGTCGGCCAGCGCGCGGTCGAAGCGGAGCATCAGCGTCGCGTCGACGCCGGCGGCCGCCAGAAGCTCGCGCTTCTGCGCGTTGCCGACCAGTGCATCGGGACACTTCTCGGGGGCGAGCACCTGGAGCGGGTTGCGGTCGAAGGTGACGACGGTCGCGGTCAGCCCGCGCTCATCCGCCAGCTCGCGCAACTGCCGCAGCACACTGCGATGACCCAGGTGCAGGCCATCGAACTTGCCGATCGTCACGGCCGATGGCCCGAATCCGGCCGGCACCGCTCCGAGCCCGTCGAAGAACTGCATGCTCAGCCCTTCGCCGCGCGCACGGCAGTACTGCGCAGATACAGCAATCCCAGCACCGGGAGCACGAGCGGCACCAGCAGGTAGCCGGCCCCGAAGGCGCTCCACACCGTCGACTCCCGCCCGAAGGGATCGAGTGAATCCAGCCCGAGCACGGCGGGCGCGACCATGCTCAGGGTGCCCACCACGAGGACTCCGAGCAACTCGATGCTGATCGTGATGATCGCCAGCATGCGCAGCCGGGCCGCGAGGGCGATCGTGGCGACGAGGTAGATCACGCCGGCGAGCGCCGACAGCAGGAACGCAACCGGCGCCTCGGCGAAACGGTCGATGATCTGGAACACCGACCGGCCGGTCGCAGCAATCGCCAGGACGGCGTAGACGGCGACCAGAACACGTCCGACACCGCTCCCGGTGCGCCGTGCGACCGCCCCCGCGCCCGCCGCGCCGTCGGTGTTCGCGGCTTCGGGACTTTCGGTGTTCTGCGCGCCGGACATCGCCATCCAGACTATCCGGTGCGGCGAGGGGTCGCTGGGCCCCGGGCTGCTACGGAGTCCAGATCTGCTGCATCCTGACCACCATGACCGCGATCGCGAATGCCGCGACCCCGAGCACGACCGTGCTCCACCTGGTCCGCTCGATCAGCGCCCAGACCACCGCGAGGGGCGGGATCAGCACGGCACTGATCAGGTAGACGTAGAACAGCGGCACGCTGCCGGTCGGATGATTGCCGAGCGCGGGCGCGATCAGCGCCACCACGAGCTGAGCCAGCAGCAGCACCTCGACGAGCACCAGGGCGCCCAATGTCAGGTCGTTGGGGCGGCGACCGGCGAGGCCGATCGCCACGCAGAGCAGCCCCGCAAGGCAGGCGACGATCACCTGGGCGATCGTGAAGGCCGCGATCATGCCGGCCCCCCGGTCATGCGAGCACCTCGGCCGTCGGGAAGTTGACGAGCACCCGTGCGACGCCGTCGCGCACCGAGACCAGCCCCACCAGGCGACCGGATGCCGCGAGCGCAGCGGCCACGTCGGCGTCGGCCGCCTCGACCATCACCTTCTTGCCCTGCGTGAGGTCGGCGACCTGCTCGTCGGTGAGCCGGACGCCAGGGAACAGCTGCTCGGCGACCGCCGCCGGCTCGCGCACCGATTCGGGAGTGATCGCGTCGGCCGGCACGGCATCCGCAACGGAGAATGGGCCGATCGCCGTGCGCCGCAGGGCGATCAGGTGCCCTCCCAGCGCCCCATCCTCTCCGGCTAGCGCGGCGCCCAGGTCGCGCGCCAGGGCGCGGATGTAGGTGCCCGACGAGCAGTCGACCACCACGTCGAGGTCGAGGAACGGTGCATCGCGGCGTTCGGCCAGGATCTCGAATCGCGACACCGTCACCGTGCGGGCCGCGAGGGCGACCTCCTCACCGGAGCGAGCGCGCTCGTACGAACGCCTGCCATCCACCTTGATGGCGCTGAACGTGGACGGCACCTGCGCGATCTCGCCGGTGAGGGCGGCGAGCGCGGTGTCGAGCTGTGCGCGGCTGATGCCCGTGGCATCCATCGGCTCGGAGAGCTCACCGTCCGCGTCATCGGTCGTCGAGCTCTGCCCGAGCCGGATCGTCGCCGTGTACTGCTTGCCCAGCCCCACCAAGTAGGTCAGCAGCCGGGTCGAGCCGTCGACCCCGAGGATGAGCAGGCCGGTCGCCATCGGATCGAGGGTGCCGGCGTGGCCGACCTTGCGCGTGCCGAGAGCCCGCCGGGCGCGCGAGACCACGTCGTGGCTGGTGATGCCGCCCGGCTTGTCGACCAGCAGGATGCCGGTTGTCACGCCGGGTTGCCCTGCACCGGCTTAGTTGGCGCCGGCTTGCTCTGCGCCGGCTTGCTCTGTGCCGATGCGTCGAGCAGCAGGTGCAACTTGGTGGGCATCGCGGTCTCGAGCAGATCGATGGCACAGGGGTCGCCGGCCGCATATTCGTCCGCCATGCGCAACCCGACCATCGTGTTCATCATCATGCCGTGAGCGAGGAAGACGTCCGCCTCGGCAGGCGAGAATCCCGCCTCGAATCGCAGGAACTTGTAGACCTCGAGGAAGCCTTCGCGGGCCGCCTTGCCGATCACCGGGTCCGATCCCAGGATGAACGCGTGCATCAGGCTGAGCAGTAGGCCGCGGTCGGTCAAGAGGTCGGCATAGGTCAGGCCGATCCGGTGAGCGACGACCTGTCCGGTCTCGCCGGCCGCGATGCCGTCGGCCAGTGCAGAGCGGAAACTGGTGAGCAGCTTGTCGAGAGCGCGGTGAAGCACCTCGAGGAAGAGCGTCTCTTTCGTCCCGAACATCCGCACCACGTACGGCTGGCTCACGCCAGCGACACGAGCAACGGCGTCGGTGGTGGTACCCACGTAGCCACGCTCCCCGAACACCGCGGTCGCCGCTTGCAGAATGAGCTCGCGACGGTCTTCAGAGCGCATTCGGGTCGCGGGCTCTGCGGCCTTTTCGGGAGCGTGGATGGTCACGCTTGACATGGTATCAACTGATTACTAATCTGCACTTGTAATCATTCGATAACTTCTTAGGGAGCCCCCTTCATGACCGCCATCGCCCCCGCCACGCGACGGATTCCGCTCGCGCTCGCCCTTCTGGCCACCGGCATCCCGATGTTCATGGCCACGCTCGACAACCTCGTGATGACCAACGCGCTGCCGGTGCTGCACACCCAGTTGCACGCGTCGGTCGAAGAACTGCAGTGGTTCATCAACGCCTACACGCTGGTCTTCGCCAGCCTCATCCTCTTCGCGGTGGCGCTGGGCGACCGCTTCGGCCGGCGCACCGTCTTCGCGGTCGGTATCGCCGTCTTCACGCTGGCGTCGGCCGCCGCGGCGTTCGCGACGGATCCGACGCAGTTGATCGTGGCGCGCGCCGTGCAGGGGCTGGGCGGTGCGGGCATCATGCCCCTGTCGCTCTCGCTGCTCGCCGGCTCGGTGGAGCCGCGTCGGCGTCCCCTGGCGATCGGCATCTGGGGCGGGATCGCCGGCCTGGGCGTTGCAGCCGGTCCGCTGATCGGCGGGGCGGTCGTCGAGGGCTGGAACTGGCAGGGCATCTTCTGGATCAACGTGCCGGTCGGCATCATCGCCATCCCGATCATCCTCGCTGTGCTGCCCAATGCCTTCGGCGAGAAGGTCCGCGCCGACATCGTGGGCGTGCTGCTGGCGGGGCTGGGTGTGCTCGGCATCGTCTTCGGGATCGTCCGGGGCAACCCGGCTGGCTGGGACAGCGCAGAGGTCATCGGCTCACTGATCGCCGGCGGGGTGCTGCTCGTGGCGTTCTTCATCTGGGAAATGCGGCACTCCGCTCCCCTGCTGCCGCTGCGCCTGTTCCGCGACCGCAGCTTCTCGGTGGCCAACGTGGTCGGGTTCGGCTTCAGCTTCGGGATGTTCGGGGCGGTCTTCATCCTGATCCAGTTCCTGCAGATCGTTCAGGGCCACTCGCCGCTTCAGGCCGCGGTGCTGACCACCCCGTGGACCATGGCGCCGATGGTCGTCGCGCCCCTGGCCGGCATCTTCGCCGGGCGGATCGGCACGCGCAATCTGATCGTGGCAGGCCTGCTGTTCCAGTCGGCCGGACTGTTCTGGCTGGCGCTGAACATGTCGGCGACCGTGCCGTACACGACAATGCTGCCCGCGTTCATCTCGGCCGGGATCGGAATGGGCCTGGTGTTCGCGCCGTCGTCGACGGCAGTGCTGGCCAACATGCGGCCCGAAGACAGCGCGAAGGCGAGCGGCACCAACTCGACCGTCCGCGAGATCGGCGTCGCGCTCGGCATCGCGGTGCTGACCGCCGTCTTCACCGGCGCGGGTGGGCAGCTCACCCCGACCGGTTACGTGGATGCCGCGATCCCCGCGATCTTCGTCGGTGCGACCGTCGTGCTCGCCACCGCGGTGGTCGGGCTGTTCCTGCCCGCCGGCAAGCTGCCGCGCACGGCCAAGCCCGTCGAGCGCGCCTCGGAGACCGACGAGCAGCTCGCCGCGGAGTCGGAGCCGGTCGGGGTCTGAGCGCTCCGGGAGCCGAGCTGCGAGTCTCGACGGCACCGGGCTCGTAGGCTCGGTGCATGCGCATCGCGGTCATCGGAGCGGGGGCGGTCGGGGGAACCCTGGCCGCCCTCCTCGATCGTGCGGGACACGACGTCGAGGTGACCGCCCGCGGTGAGAACCTGGCGGCGATCAAGGAGCACGGTCTCCGCCTCGACGGCGCGTGGGGTGAGCACGTCGCCCAGGTCGAGGCCCACGAGACCCTCGCCTGGATCGGAGCGCCCGACCCAGATCTCGCCGTCCTGGCCACCAAGGCCCAGGATGCCGCCGCCGCACTGCGCGCCAACCGCGAGGTGCTCGGCACCGTCCCACTGCTGGTGGCACAGAACGGCCTCGGCGGGCTGGAGGTGGCGCACGGGGTGCTGCCGCAGTCCCCGTTACTCGGCGGCCTCGCGCTCTTCGCCGCCTCGTACCTCGAGCCCGGGCGGGTGACCGTGACCGCGGCGCTGCCCCTGATCGTAGGTGCCGGGCCCGGCACCTCGAGCGAGATGCTTGATCAGGTCGTCGATGTGCTCGAGGAGGCCATCCCGATCGAGGTGACCGACGACATCGTCGGCGCGCAATGGACCAAGCTGCTCATCAACCACGTGAACGCCCTGCCCGCGATCACCGGGCTGAGCGTGCAGCAGGTCATCGCCGATCCGGGCCTGCGCAAGGTGATGACGGCGAGCATGCGCGAGACGGTGCGCGTGGCACGTCGGCTCGGAGTCCGCTTCGGCCGGGTGCAGGGCGTGAACGGCCGAGTCCTCGGCGCGATCGGCTCGGCTCCGCTCGCGTTCGGCGCATGGTTCCCGAAAACGCTCGGATCGCGCATGGGGGCGGTGCCGAATCCGGGATCGACGTTGCAGAGCATCCGGCGCGGTCAGCTCACCGAGATCGACTTCCTCAACGGCGCGGTGGTCGCCGCCGCGAAGAAGGGCGGCGTTGCGGCGCCGATCAACGAGCAGATCGTGCACCTGGTGCACGAGGTGGAACACACCGGGGCGTTCCTGACACCCGCCGAGGTCGTCGCGCGAGTGCGTCTCCCGTAGCTAGCAGCTGTCGGCGAAGACTCGGCGGGGGTGGTCGTAGTCGGTGTTGTCGATGATCGCCGAGGCCGCGGTGCGCGGCGAGACCTCGCGCTGGTAGCGCTCCTGAGCCAGCAGGTAGCGCTGCCCGCGCGGTTGGTCGAACTCGGGGTGGGATCCGTCGCGAGCGATCATCCGTTGCCGCCGCACCTCATCCGGTGCGTCGAGCCACACCGAGAAGTTCCAGATGCCGGCCAGTTCCGGACGCAGCAGGAACAGGCCGTCGACGATCAGGAAGGCATCCGCCGGGCCCGTTGTCCAGTCCGCGTCGAACGGGACATCCCGCTTCAGGTCGAAGAACTTGAGCTGAAAGCCGGTCGAACCGGCCAGGCGAAAGGGGCCGAGCAGCACGCGGCGGAACGCCGAGTAGTTGAAGGAGTCCTCGTAGAACCCGTCTGCCGAATCGCGCCCCTTGGCATATCTGATGGCGCGCGGTTGATGGAAGTCGTCCATGCCGGCGCGGAACACCTCATGACCCAGCGAGCGCAACTCGGTCGCGAGGTCGTCGGCGAACACCGTCTTGCCTGCGCCATCCGGTCCATCGATGCCGACGACGACTCGGCCGTGCGAGTAGTTCTGCAGCAACTCGTCGGCGAGCGCGCGGATCGTGTCACGGCGCTCGGGCGCCCACCTGGCCATGACGCCAGCCTACTGTTGAGGCGTGGCGCTCAACCCGGAGATCGAGGTCGGAGGCGAGGTGGGCGAGGCGATCGCCGACTGGTACGCGGCCGGTCATCGTGAGCTGCCTTGGCGGCATCCGGAGTACCCGGCCTGGGGCATCCTGATGTCGGAGTTCATGCTGCAGCAGACCCCGGTCGCCAGGGTGATCCCTCGGCTCGCCGAGTGGCTCGCGCGGTGGCCGACGCCGGCCGACCTCGCCGCCGTGCCACCCGGCGAAGCAGTGCGGGCCTGGGATCGCTTGGGCTACCCGCGGCGCGCCCTCAACCTGCACGGTGCGGCGGCCGCCATCGCCGAACGGCACGGCAACCGGGTGCCGTCGGAGGTCGATGAGCTTCTCGCCCTGCCAGGGGTCGGCCCCTACACGGCGAGTGCGGTCGCCGCCTTCGCCTACGGGGTGAGGACGCCCGTCGTCGACACCAACGTGCGGCGCGTCCTCGCGCGGGCGCTGGACGGGCAGGCCGAGCCCGGCCCGCCGCGCACCCGGCGCGATCTCGCAGCCATGGAGGCGGTCCTGCCGGTCGATCCGGCGCGGGCTCGGCTCGTCAATGCCGGCGTCATGGAACTCGGGCAGACCGTGTGCACGGCGCGTGCGCCGCGGTGCGAGGAGTGTCCGCTGCTCGGCGTGTGCGCCTGGCGGGCCGCCGACTACCCCGAGTACGCGGGAGCGCGGGCGCCGCGACAGAAGAAGTACGAGGGCTCGGACCGCCAGGTACGCGGGCTGATCCTGCGCGAACTGCGCGCGGCCGAGGCTCCGGTGCCGAGCGCGCTGCTGGCCGTGCTCTGGCCGGATGCCGTCCAGCTCGAGCGCGCACTGGCCAGTCTGCTGCGCGACGGACTCGTGACCGGCGGCCCGGTCGAGGGCTATCTGCTTCCCCTCTCGTGAATCCTCATTTCAGTTCGCGCCGAATTGCGCGCGAACTGAAATGGGCCAACGCGACGTCCGCCTGAGCACAGCGGTGCGTGTGCAGTCGTAGGCTCATCCGGTGCCCACGACGCCGTTGCGCCCCACCTCCTGGATCAGCGGTCCGGATGCCGCGAACGACGAACTCGCGAAGATTCTCGCCGCCCTGCCCGGGCAGTTGAAGATCGAGCGCGACTACCCGCCGGCCGCCATGGCCGAGGCGGACGCCGCCGCCAAGGCAGCCCAGCTTCCGAGCTTCTTAGGGGCGCTGCCCGATCGCACCGACATCGAGTTCGTCACCATCGACCCGGCCGGATCGAACGACCTGGATCAGGCCCTCCAGCTGGTGCGCGAGGGCGCCGGATACCGGTTCTGGTATGCGATCGCCGATGTTCCGGCGTTCGTAACGCCGGGCGGCGCGCTCGACGCCGAGGCGCACAAACGCGGGCAGACGATCTATGCCGCAGACGGTCGCATCCCGCTGCATCCCCCCGTGCTCAGCGAAGGAGCGGCCTCGCTGCTCGAGGGCCAGCTGCGCGGAGCCTTCGTCTGGGAGTTCGCGCTCGACGCGAACGCCAAGGTCACCAGTTCGACGGTCGCACGCGGCCGGGTGCGCAGCCGCCGGCGCCTGGACTACGAGGGGGTGCAGTCGCAGCTCGACGCCGGCACGGCAGACGAGACGCTTCGGCTGCTCAAAGAGGTCGGGCTGGCCCGGCTCGCGCTCGAGCGCGCCCGTGGGGGCGCCAGCCTGAACATCCCCGAGGTGCTGATCGACAAGGTCGACGGCCGCTACGTGGCCACCCGTCGCACTCAGTTGCCGGTCGAGAACTGGAATGCCGAGCTCTCGCTGCTGACCGGTATGGAGGCCGCGGCCATCATGCTCAAGGGCAACCTCGGGATTCTGCGCACCATGCCGGATGCCGATCCCGAGTCGGTCGACCGGTTCCGTCACCAGACCAACGCACTCGGGCACCCCTGGCCGGCCGGCGAGCCGTACGGCGACTACCTGGCGACGCTCGACGGCAGCAATCCGAAGCACTTGGCGATCCTTCACGCCGCGGCGTCGCTGTTCCGCGGGGCCGGCTACACGCCCTTCGACGGCGCGCCACCCGCGAACACGATGCAGGCGGCCGTCGGGGCTCCGTATGCCCACGTCACCGCCCCGCTGCGGCGGTTGGTCGACCGTTTCGGCCTGGTGATCTGTGAAGCTCTCGCGGCGGGAACCGCGGTGCCGGACTGGGCGCGGGCCGCGCTTCCCGAGCTTCCGGTCGAAATGGCGCGCAGCAACAACATCGCCGGGCAGCTCGACCACCGCTCGCTGGACGCCGTCGAGACGGCCGTGCTCTCGCCGCGCGTCGGCGAGATCTTCGACGGCGTCATCATCGCGCAGAACAAGAGCGGCAGCGTGGTCCAGTTGCTCGATCCCGCCGTCACCGCCGAGTGCTCCGGCCATCCGAAGAACGGCACTGCGCTCAAGGTGAAGTTGGTGCAGGCGGATGTCGCGACATCCACCATCCTGTTCGAGGCGGAAGGATGAGAGCGTGACCGCGGCGGAGCCGGCCACCCCGGCCCCGGCATCCCCGGGCCTCTGGCGGCACGGCGGCTTCTTGCGGCTCTGGGCCGGAGAGACCGCCAGTCAGTTCGGCGAGCAGTTCGGCAACCTGGCCATCCCCGTGATCGCGGTGACGGTGCTCGGGGCGAGCTCGTTCGAGGTCGGTCTACTCAACGCCGCAGAGACCCTGGCGTTCCTGGTGATCGGGCTGCCCGCCGGCGCCTGGATCGATCGCTGGATCAAGCGCCGCGTCATGCTGCGCGTCGACCTGATCCGTGCGGTGCTGCTGGCCGCGATCCCAGTGCTGTGGTTCACGCACGTGTTGGCGTTCTGGCAACTGCTCGTGGTGGCAACGGCGGTCGGGGTGTGCTCGGTGTTCTTCGATGTGAGCTATCAGAGTTTCATCCCGAACCTGGTGCGTAACGACCAGATCGGCGACGCGAACTCCAAGCTCGAGACCAGCGCGCAGGTGGCGAGGATCGCCGGGCCGGCCGCGGCGGGTGGTCTGCTGGCCCTCCTGGTCGCTCCCCTGCTGCTCGGCGTGACCGCGGTCACCTACCTCCTGTCGTTCTTCGCGTTGACCAGCATCACAGACACCGAAGTCGCCAAACCGGTGGAAGACCGCCGGCCGCTGGTCGTCGAGATCAAGGAGGGGCTGAGCTGGGTGTTCCACCAGCCCCTGCTGGTACGCATCGTGCTGTGCACCGGGATCGGAAACCTGGTCAGTGCCCTAGCCATGACCATGATGCCGCTGCTCGTTCTGCGCGAACTCGGCCTCAGCCCGGCCATCTACGGCCTGATCGGCTCGGCCGGTGCCGTCGGCGGCCTCCTCGGAGCGAGCCTCTCGAGCCGCATCCAGAAATGGATCGGCGAGGGTCATGCGATCCCCGTGGCGCAACTGATCTACAGCGTCTCGCTCTTCTTCGCGCCGCTCGCCGCGTTCCTGCCCGGCGCCGCGATCCCGATCCTGATCGTGGGCGAGTTCCTGCTCACCTTCTCGGTGCTGGTCTACAACATCGCGCAGGTGAGCTTCCGGCAGCGCATCTGCCCGCCTGCCCTTCTCGGGCGGATGAACGCGTCCATCCGCTTCATCGTCTGGGGTGTGCTGCCGATCGGCGGATTCATCGCCGGCCTGCTGGCAACCGGGATCGGAGTGGTTCCGACGATCGTCATCGGAGCAGTCGGCACGGTGCTGGCGGGCATCCCGGTCTATTTCTCGAAGCTATGGCGGATGCGCACCCTGCCGACCGAGATGGTCGCGGCCTCGGGGCCAGACGACAGGGTGCCGCCGGCGTCCGCCTTCGAACCCGGTGCCGAGCCCGAGGGCTCACCTCCGACCGAGCCGCTCAACTAGTTCCTGCGAAGATCGGGCGTCTGAGCGACACTGGTTGCCATGCCCGAGCTCCCCGAGGTTCAGGCGCTGGCGACCGATCTGTCGCAGCGTCTGAGCGGTCGCGTGCTCGACCGGCTCGACATCCTCGCGTTCCCGGCGCTGAAGACCTACGACCCACCGCTCTCGGTGCTGCTCGGCTCGACCGTCACCGACGTGAGCCGGCACGGCAAGTTCCTCGATCTGCACCTGACGACGATCGACGACCAGAAGCTGCACCTGCTGATCCACCTGGCTCGGGCCGGCTGGCTGCGCTGGCGCAATGTCGCTCCGGCGCCGATGCCGCGCGGGCCTGGCAAGGGCCCGCTTGCGGCGCGTCTGGTGCTGGATGACGGCTCCGGCCTCGACATCACCGAAGCCGGAACGAAGAAGAGCCTGTCGATCTCGCTGGTCCGGCACGCCAGCGAGGTGCCGGGCGTCGCGCGGTTGGGGCCTGAGCCGCTGGACTCGGGCTTCACGCTCGAGGTGTTCGAGCGCATCCTGAAAGCGCAGGGGCGCGCCCAGATCAAGGGCGTTCTGCGCAATCAGTCGACCATCGCCGGAATCGGCAACGCCTACTCCGACGAGATCCTGCACGCGGCGAAGATGTCGCCGTTCAAGGCGGCAGACATGGGGCCGGATGACGCGGCTCGCCTCTACGCCGCTCTCCAGTCGACCCTCCGAGCCGCGGTTGAGCGCGCAGACGGAGTCTCAGCCAGTGAGCTCAAGGGCGAGAAGAAGAGCAACCTGCAGGTGCACGGCCGCACCGGGCTGCCGTGTCCGGTCTGCGGCGACACGGTTCGGCAGGTGATCTACTCGGACTCGACCTTCCAGTACTGCCCGACCTGTCAGACCGGCGGCAAGCCACTGGCCGACCGGGTGCTGTCGCGTCTGCTGAAATGACGCGCGCCACGACGTCGCGCTAGAGCTCCTCGTCGGCATCCTCGTCGGCGAGCTCGCGCGGCTTCACATACGGGTCTTCGTCTCCGGCGTAGCTGGCGGTGGAGGCGAGCGCCGCCGCCTCGCTGTCGCGGGTCTGCGCCTCGCGCAGCAGCGAGTCGATGATCGCCGCGTTCTCGGGGATGCCATCCGGGATGAACTCGAGCGACGGGGTCAGCCGCGTCGTCACGTTCTTGCCGACCTCGGTGCGCAGCAGCCCGGTGGCCGCCTTGAGGGCGGCTGCCGTGTCGGCGCGCTCCTCGTCGGTGCCGTACACCGTGTAGAACACGCTCGCGTGCTGCAGGTCGCCGGTGACGCGCACATCGGTGATGGTGACGAATCCCATCCGCGGGTCGCGCAGCCCCTTCTCGAGGCGCGTGGCGATCACCTGCCGGATGAGGTCGCCCATCTTCGCCGGCCTGTCAGATCCCGCCATGGTGTCCTCCTGTGTCGGGGCCCGGGAGGCGGTCTTCGATTCGAGTCACATCCGGTCGCGTGGCTGCGCCGCGCTCCTGCCAGACCCAGCCAGTGACTCGAATCGAAGACCGCCTCCCGACCCCTCTCCTGTTCGTTGGTGAAACCCGCAACTCACGCTTGTTCGTTGGTGAAACGTGAAGCCCAGCCGGAGGCGATTGGCAGTCTCTGCCAGACCGTTGGTGGGCCTGGCAGCGACCGCAGCCTGCGGAGGTCGCCGGAGACGGGCTGGCAGAGACTGCCAATCGCCTCCGGCGTTCCCGAACTACGCCCGGACCTTCTCTTTGAGCTCGATCGTCTCGATCTCGTCGCCGATCTGGATGTCGTTGAACTTGCCCAGCCCGATACCGGCCTCGAAGTCCGTACGGACCTCGGTGACGTCGTCCTTGAAGCGGCGCAGCGAGTCGATGGCGAGGTTGTCGCCGACCACCACACCGTCGCGGATGACGCGTGCCTTGGCGTTGCGCGTGATCGTTCCGCTGCGCACGATGACACCGGCGATGTTGCCGGCCTTCGACGAACGGAAGATCTCGCGGATCTCGGCGACACCCGACTGCACCTCTTCGAACTCGGGCTTGAGCATGCCCTTGAGCGAGTTCTCGATGTCTTCGAGCGCGGCGTAGATGACCGAGTAGAAGCGCACGTCGATGCCTTCGCGAGCTGCCCGCTCGCGCGCCTTGACGTCGGGCCGCACGTTGAACCCGATGACGATCGCGTTGTCGATCGTCGCCAGGTCGATGTCCGACTCGGTGACCGCACCGACACCGCGGTGCAGGATGCGCAGCTGAACGCTGTCGTCGACCTCGATCTTGAGCAGCGCCTCTTCGAGTGCCTCGACGGCACCGGAGACATCACCCTTGATGATGAGGTTGAGCGAGTCGACCTTGCCCTCGGCGAGCACGCGGGTGAAGTCTTCGAGCGAGATCCGCTTGCGGGCCTTGGCCAGCTGGGCGTTGCGCTCGACGGCTTCGCGCTTCTCGGCGATCTGCCGAGCCGTGCGGTCGTCTTCGGTCACCAGGAAGGTGTCGCCGGCGCGCGGCACGGACGAGAGCCCCTGCACCTGCACCGGACGGGCCGGGTAGGCCTCCTCGACGACGTCGCCGTTCTCGTCGTGCATCGCACGGACGCGGCCGTATGCCGTTCCGGCGACGATCGGGTCGCCGACACGCAGCGTTCCGGACTGGATGAGCACGGTCGCCACGGCGCCACGGCCCTTGTCGAGCTTGGCTTCGATCGCGATGCCGCGCGCGTCCTTGTCGGGGTTCGCGCGCAGGTCGAGGCCGGCATCCGCGGTGAGCAGAACCGCGTCGAGCAACTCGGCGATACCGACCTTGTTGAGAGCCGACACGTCTCGGAAGATGGTCTCGCCACCGAACTCCTCGGCCACCAGGCCGAACTCGGTCAGCTGCTGACGCACCTTGGCGGGGTTCGCCCCCTCCTTGTCGACCTTGTTGACGGCGACCACGATCGGCACGCCGGCGGCCTGCGCGTGGTTCAGCGCCTCCACCGTCTGCGGCATGATGCCGTCGTCGGCGGCGACCACCAGGATCGCGATGTCGGTCACCTGCGCACCACGAGCACGCATGGCGGTGAACGCCTCGTGGCCCGGGGTGTCGATGAAGGTGATGGCACGCTCGATGCCCTCGTGCTCGGTCCAGACCTGGTACGCACCGATGTGCTGCGTGATGCCGCCCGCCTCGCCCGCGACGACGTTCGCCTCGCGGATCGCGTCGAGCAGCTTGGTCTTACCGTGGTCGACGTGGCCCATGACGGTCACGACCGGGGGCCGGATCTCGAGGTCTTCATCGTCTTCGTCTTCGAGCTCCTGCTCGAGGTCGATGTCGAAGCCTTCGAGCAGCTCCTTGTCTTCGTCTTCCGGAGACACGATCTGGATGTTGTAGCCCAGCTCCTCGCCGAGGATCGCGAAGGTCGCGTCATCCAGGGATTCGGTCGCGGTCGCCATCTCACCGAGGTGGAACAGCGCGGTCACGAGGGCACCCGGCTGCACCGAGTACTTGGTGACGAACTCGAGCTTGTCGGCCAGGTCGGAGATGGATGCTCCGCGGCGCATACGAATGATCGTCGAGCCGTCGCCGCGAGGGATCGCGACGCCGCCCAGCGACGGAGCATCGCGCATCTCGAACTCTGCGCGCTTCGTACGCTTCGACTTGCGGGCGCGGCTCTTGCCGCCGCCACGGCCGAAGGCACCCGCGGTGCCACCACCGGGACCGCGACCGCGACCACCGCCGCCACCCGGGCGACCGGCGAATCCGCCTGTCGTTCCGGGCGCGCCACCAGGGCGCTGGAATCCGCCGCCGGCGCCGCCGGGACGGCCGGGGCCGCCGGGACGCTGCTGGAACGGCGCGCCGGGACGACCGGTGCCCGGCCCACCCGGACGCGGAGCGCCAGGACGCGGCGCGCCGGGACGCGGAGCAGCCGGACGCGGAATCGCGCCGCCAGCTCCACCCGGGCGCGGCATGCCCTGCGAGCCCGCGAAGGGGTTGTTGCCGGGACGCGGTGTGCCGGGGCGCGACATGCCCTGCGCGCTGGCGTAGGGGTTGTTGCCCGGTCGCGGCACGCCGGCGGACGCGCCGGCGGACGCGCCAGCGTCCGCGTCGCGCTGAGCAATTGGTGCGGCAGCTCCCCCGGCAGCCGGAGGTGCAGTAGGCGCGGCAGCGGTGGGCGCCTCAGCCTCCGCAGCCGGGGCCACCGGGGCTTCCGCTGCGGGTGCTGCAGCAGCGGGCCGCGCAGGCGCGGGACGCGATGCCGCGGGCCGCGGCGCGGTCGCCGTGGCGGTCGCCGTCGGAGCGGCGCCGCCTGCGGGCGCCTTGTAGCCGTCCGCCTCGAGCGCGGCCTTCAGGCGGCGCGCGACGGGCGGAGCGATGCTGGAGGACGCGCTCTTGACGAACTCGCCCATGCCCTTGAGCTTGTCAAGGGCGATCTTGCTGTCGATGCCGAGTTCGGCAGCGACTTCGTGAACACG
>Ga0207711_10001352_pt1 | contig 23146 bp, 34 predicted proteins | sample KBSS34metaG_FD_184401 | JGI IMG/M metagenome (GOLD analysis project Ga0207711, IMG submission 184401) | Switchgrass rhizosphere microbial communities from Kellogg Biological Station, Michigan, USA - KBS S3-4 metaG (SPAdes) (version 2) | ecosystem: Host-associated > Plants > Roots > Rhizosphere...
TTTGCCTTTTGCTTGTCGAGCTTTTTGGATTTGTCGGCGTTGGCGTCGGCGAGGGCCGTGATCGTTTCGAGGATCCGGGCGCGATCGGTAAGAGCGATCTCGGTTGCCTCGTCGCCGTCCTTGACGATAACGACGTCACCGGAAAGCTCAACGTTTCCCTGGCCAAGCAGCTTGCGACGGCGGATCGACATGCCGAGCTCGGTCAACATATCGAAGAGCGACTCACCCTCTTTTTCCAGCAGAGCCTTTCGCTCGTAAAACTGCGCCTTTGTCATTGGCGAGTATTCGGACTCGCCGAGAAAATCGACGAAGGTCTCGAAGCCGAGAGCCTCGTGCATCTTCTCTTCCTGAAATTTGACCAGGGCTTTTATCGCCTCGGAACCGAGAGAAGCTGCCACTTTTCCCGCGATGTTGACGCCGCCGAGAATGAACATCGCCCGCATGCGTAAGGCGTCGCCGTGCTTTGACAAATGAGTGTCGAGGACCTGACCGGCATGCTCGTCCTCGACCTCACGTACTTTTTCAGCTAAAGAATCTTTCATATATGTTCGTGCCATTTGCTCCTTTTAAATTCCTGCGCAGGAATTTAAGCTCCAGTGTTTTATTGATTGCGCGAGGGTTTAAATTCCTGCGCGCATGAATTTAAAGACTTTTCGAGGCGATACTCTGAGCGATCCGGATCAGCCGCTTGCCGACGGTCCACTTGCCGTTTTCGCATACGGCATACCCGCGAAGGCGAAGCGTTTTTAGCGACCGGTCCACCTGATCGCGACTCAAACCAGTTCGGTCCATAACGGTCTTGGCGGTCACCGGCTGCCAGGCCGTTCCCTCCAACGCTTCGAGGACCAGCAGTCCCCGCGTCAGTGATTCGTTCTCGTACTCTTCGTCGCTTCGTTTTGCCATCGTCCTCGTAATCGATGAACTGCAGAAAATAGATCAGCGCGGTCGCTATGAGAGCGAACACCAGCATTTCAGGCAGCTGCCACATCGACGCTTACCTCCTGTGGATCCATGTCCGCCCAAAATTCGAGCTCCATCTGCTCGGCGAAAACGGGAAAGTTTGCCTGGGCGACGCGATGGATCGTTCGCAGCTGCGTGATCGGAGCGGCCTTTGCCCGGTTGACCCACTCGCGAAAATCGTCCAGCTCGGTGATCAGCCAATAACCGGACGGATCCTCTTTGCGGCTGCCGACCGGCAGACACCAGAGCCGCCGAAGCGTTTCGACGACACCTGTGAAAGCTCGTTGAGGATCTTTGGAATGACTGAAGTGACCGTCGAGTATTCGCCGGCGTTTGCAGGGCACGTCGCTCGTGTGACCGGCGAGCAGCTTCGCAAGCTCGAAGTGATGCGGATCGAGAGCAATGCCGTCGCGAATGAGGCTGATCATCCGGTTTCCGAGGATCCGGGCGGCGTCATTCGGAACCGCATGCTCGGCTCCGGCTTTCATTCGCCAGCAGGTATTGATCCCAAGATCACGGATGAACGTGAAACCGACGTCGCCGCAGATGAAACAGCGAGGACCGTAGTTGTTGCAGATCGATGTTGTTTCGGGCTCATCAAGAAGCAAGATCATTTTTCGATCCTCCAATCGTCGAGATATTCTTCGAGCAGAATGCGATCCTCGGCGGTGAGCTGATAAGGCTCTTTTTTCGAAAGCCGATCGGCTGCCTGCTGGACCGGTTTCGGCATGGCGATAGGTAGTCGCGAGATCTCGTTGTGAACTGAGCGTCTGCCGGCGGCGTAGCCGATAACGCCTCCTATCCAGAAGCCCGAGGCGACAAGCCCGAGCCCGCATGCGTACATGAACCAATCCATTACCTGACCTCCTCGACACCGATCACCCGGGAATATGGGAAGCGAAACATTTCGCCGTTTTGAAAGATCCGCAGGATGAGCGGCTCGTTTGAATCAGGCTGATAGGTGCCGATGTACCAGCGCGTCGACCCCTCGTGCGCTCCGCGGACATGAGCTCGGACGCGTTTGCCGGCCTTGATCGGTTTGGTCGCCTCGCGAAATTCGGTCATTGTCATGCCGCCTCCTTTGTCGTCACGGTCGATCGCGGATAGAGTCCGTCGCGACGGTTCATGGCTTTCAAGGCCTCGACGATCTTGTTTCCCTCGGCGGTTGTCGTCGGGCGGCGTTTGCCGTTAAGCATTCGCTGGCAGAGCTTTTCGAGGCCCTCGGGGGTCATATTGCGAAGGCGGGCGAGCTCGTCGATCAAGGACAGGTGTTTGACCGTTTCAAGCTGCTTAACTCCCGCCTTCTGCCGGCGATAATTCAGCGTCCGCCGTGACACGTCTCCGCCCACAGGAAACGGATCACCGCCGAGACGCCGAATCATCGCGTTGGCCTCGTCAAAGGAAAGACCGGAGAGCCTATCGACTCGCTCATTTGTGACATCTGCCGCGAGTTCCTCCAGTTCCTCCTTGCCGCATCCCCTCTTGCGGCCGAGGCCAAAAATTGCACGTAGCTGTTCAGTAGACTTCGGTTTGAATTTTTGCCCGGTCGCTACTGCTCCCGGTTCTGACTTAAGGGCTGACATTTGTTTACTCCTTCTCTGAAAGGGCGATAACCATTTCGAGAGCTTTTTCGAGAATCTCCTTGGCCTGGGCGATCTCAACGGTGCATTCCTTAACTGCCTTGCGAGTGGCGACGGCGAACATCGCTTCACCGCATTCTTTGGCAGCCTGGCCGAGGACTCGCAGAAGATCCGCCTCGGTCACGACCTCGGGCGCGGCGTTAAAGTTGCGGTACATCGAAAGGTAGCGTTCGCCGATCAGCCGGACGGCCTGGGGATTTTTGCTCAGTGCGTATTCACAGAGCAGGTCCAGGCGTTCGATCGTGTTGCGCGTGCCGGTATCGGTAGGCTTTTCGCGGAACGGCCGCCGCTCCTGGTAGAGGAGCGATCGGGAGAGGCCGACAAAACTCGCGACACGATCTATCTCGTTGTCGGGAATAAGCAGCCTCATGAGCTCGTGAGATTCCATATACGTGTGACCTTCGTAATCTGTCGTTGCAATCGCAGGGCGAAAAAGCAATTGCCAACTCGGGGCAAAAAAATCTAGGCTCAGACCTCATAGGGTCCGAAAGCCTAGTTTGTTGATCAGGCGGCCCGCTGAACGGCCTCTCTTACCGTTTGCGGACGCGTCGGCTGATCGATCTTTATTCCGTACTTCTTGCGGACGAGCGACGCGAGTTTGGCGTTGTGCTTTCCGTAATAAAAGAGATCTTTAAGCATGGTGCGCAGACTCTCGAAGGTCGCGCCGTATTCGTCTTCCAGTTCGCGGGCAATACCGGTGACCGTAAGCCCGTTCTTTAGGAGGTGAATTTTGACTTCAAGTGCGTTCATAGCTATTCTTCCAAGTACTCCAGTTGGGATTCCATCTGGAAGTAAACCCAAAAGTAAACCATCACTTGACTATTGTCAAGCAGAAAGTAAAGTGACGCTTGACGCGGCAAAGATTTTTGAGCGAATACTGAAATCTCTCGGTGCAAAGAATGCACCCGAAGCAGCCCGAAAACTGGGCATTTCCAAGCAAGCAGTCTACGATTGGCAGAAAAACCCGCCCGGCCTCGACAATCTCATAAAAATCGCCGAGTCAACCAATACTTCACTGGACTGGTTATTGATAGGCCGTGAGGAACCGACAAGAAGTCAGGTCTTCGATCCGATTCTTAATAGGGATGCCTTAACTGAAATGATCAGAGAGGTTGTTCGATCGGAGATCGCCCAAAATGTTCAGGATCTAGGTTCCATAGATGAATTTGATGTTGCAACGGCGATACAAAAATACGATAATCCTGGCACAGTATTAACCGAGTGGTATAAACACGACGGCATTGCAGTCCCCGCCCTCACCTCAATGGCATTTTCCGGTTGGGCGAAAATGTCGGTAGAACAAAAAAACAAGGAGATTGTAGCTGCCCGCGGTATCCTCGACCGGCAGCGAAAACGCAGAGCCCATGTATCTCCCAAAGACACTAAGCGTTCTTAGAAAATTCAGCAGAGCTCCCCTCACCGGCCCCGATTTTGTGGAGCTCTGTAATCACAATCACATTGAGCTGATCCTGTCGTCGGAAGTCGACCGTGGCTTCTATTACCACATCGACGGCAAGCACACGATCGTGTTGTCGACAAGGCTGAAACCGCGAGAGCGGAGTCTGGTCGGATGGCACGAGTTTGCTCATTTCCTGCAGAACTTTTACAGGCGAGAGACAGTTGCGGCCTTCTCTGGCGTAGAGCCGGACGCCGCCAGCGAGAAGCTCGCGGACGTATTCGCAATGATCGCCACGCGTCCGGACCGGATCAGGATCACGCGGGGACTGGATTTTATAGACATGATCATGAGAGGTGAAAAATGAAGAGAATCCTATGTCTCGTTGTTTTCGTCCTTGCACTCTCGGCAGTGATCTCAGCCCAGCAAGTTGCAGTCATTACTGAGAAAGCAAATCTTCGCGGTACACCTAACAGTAGCGGAAAGGTTGTTACTGAGGTTTCGCAGGGGCAGCTTTTTGACCTGATAAAACAGGTAGGAGGTTGGTTTTTGGTTCAGACGCCCGATTATGTGGGATGGCTTCACGGCAGCACCATCAAGCTAGTCGGAGCCGAGCAGACCATCAATGCGGCCGTCGAGCCGCCAGCTGCGCCCGCTTACACTCCGCCTCCTGCTCCGGCCTACCAGGCCCCGGTTCCAACTCCAGCTCCTATTCGTGACCCGATATACCCGAAACCCGCGACGGTTTACACACCGTCAACTACTGCGACCCGATCGGGCGGATATATTCGCGGTCCTCGGGGTGGTTGTTACTACTACAGCGCCAGCGGCCGGAAGGTGTACGTCGATCGGAGCCTGTGTAATTAGCGAGTTATGAAAGGCATTTTGTTTTTTATAATTTTGGCGGCTTCAGTCGCTTGTTTTGGCCAGGGCGATCGTGACCTGCGAATAATGAACACAGACCTTGCGTCAGAGAAGGTGTGTGGATCTCCCGAATGGGCCGTTAAGGAGAAGATGTCGGCGACGGTCGCCAAGCGAAGCTTTGCAGACGACGAACTGACACTTACGGGCGTCGTTCTGAAAAACGATCAGGATCAGCGGATGTTCATTAACGTTGATACCGAATTTCTAAAGGACACCGTCTTAATGGGTGACCTTGCAGACTACCTGATAGTTGGGAAGAAGATCGACGCGACTCTGATTCGTTGCAGCCACATTTATTATCTCGCTAAGTTAAGTCCGGCTCCGGATGTTAAAAATAGAATTGCAGGACTTACCCTGGCTAGATTCAACGCGCTGAAGAAAGGCATGACCTACGACGAGGTGATCGCAATACTGGGCAAACCAGGTGAACTCACCAGCACGGCGGAAAACGCCGCTCACAAGACGCAGATGTATATCTGGAAAGTTCCGAAAAGCCCGATCGGGGCAAATATGAATGCCCTGTTTACGGACGGGAAATTGGTGAGTAAGGCCCAGGCGGGCTTGAAATGACAAAAAGAACTACGTTTTTGCGACATTGAAACCCGTTTCGGGCATCCAAATTGCATTAGAAAAATTCGCTGTTCTGATTTGACTATGGAGCGTATGATAAATAAGGATATGTCGGACCTCACCAAATTCATGGCAGCCCCTTACGTATGCGGAGGCCTTATGACGAAAGACGAAGTCAATCGTGTACCGGAACGCGAATCCGACGAATCTCGCGAGATCGAGGCGAGGCTTAAGAGAATCCGTGAACGTTATGACGGTGATTTTGGAGCCTTCTTTCGAGATGCTCAGCAGTCTGTTAGAAAGCAATATCAACCTGATGAGGAGTGTGCAATCGACGGTTTAGCCCGCACGTGATTGTTCCCGATCCTAAATATCGCCCAGATTTTGGCCGTTCCATTTATGTCGATGGTACGATCGACGCTTCGATGGTGTCTCGGCTGACTCCTCAAATAATTAAATTACAGCAAGAATCCCGCGAGCCGATTACTGTGGTTATCAACAGTAACGGCGGGTCAGTCGCATCCCTGGTAACCTTAAAACATCTGTTGAAAGCTCCATCTCAGGATCTGGGAGAGGGGTGTCGACTGATCACCGTAGTGCCGACTTTTGCCGCAAGTGCTGCCGCAGATTTGTTGTCAGCTGGCGATTATGCAGTGGCCTATCCAAAGAGTAACGTGCTATATCACGGAACGCGACTCAGCGACAGTGAACTCACCGCCGAGCGCTCATCATATTTAGCACAGTTGCTCCGCCTTACCTTAGAAGGCACTGCAATGGATCTTGCTCGCGACGTGGGCTTTCGCTTTTTCTTCAGATTCATCGCTTCACGGTCCCAGTTTTCGAACATCAGGGCTTCACTTAAAAAGCCGGCACTGAACGATCTTAGCTGTTTTCTCGAATACATTCGCCCAAAACTGTCGAGAACAGCCAGCGAAATCCTCACGATAGCCGAAGGACGTTATAATCGGTATGCTGAGGTTCTCGACTTCGTCAGTAAGAAGCTGAGGCGCATCAAGACGAGTAAAACGGAACTAGAGCTGGACGGTATTCGGCTAAAGGCGATCGTCGATTTTGAAATCAAAGAGAACAGCTCGGCTCCCGGTTGGTCCTTACAGTTTCAAGGAGTGCACAAGGTAACGGAAGATTTTCTCTTATATCACGAATACCGAAATGTTACTTCAAGTCGCCGCTTTAAGGGCTGGTGCTTAGCTTATGGTCGGTTCCTTGTGAGCGACGATGAGGCAAACCAATTGGATTCAATTATCGATCATGATGAGAAGGTAGAAAAATGGACCGAGCGCGTTCGGGATGATATTCAACCTATTTGGTCTTTCTTTGTGGCCCTATGCTTTACCTTGCAGCGGGGGGAAAACGATGCCTTCACGGCTCAGGATGCCTACTGGCTTGGACTGATTGATGAGGTCTTAGGCGAAGAAGAGTGTCCACCCGTCCGCCTAATATATGAAAATAAACCTGATCCGCCTGCAGCGCTTCCGGCCGCGGGAAGTGAGAGTTAAGTGGGTTGCAGTGGGCTGCTTTCTCAATCTCCGACTCGAAAAAGACAAAAAGGCGTCGGGGTTCATTACGACGCCTTTTCTTGCAAAAAATCGAAAAACCGATAATTTGGAGATATCGATGTTTCGAAGGCAATAATACGGATATTTTTGACTGAGTCAAATCACGCCGCGAGCTTTTCCGGCTGCCAGCCGGCCCACTTCCAGAACGAATCTTCATAGACCATCCAGCCGCTAGGACCGGGATCCTCGCCGACGGTCTCAAACTCTCCAGCTTCGCACATACGAATCAGCGTCTGTCGTGACGGACACGGCACGACAATGCGGTATTTTTTGATCAAGCGCTCGACCTCGGAGAGCTTCATACGGGTGCGCGGAGAGAAGCCGAACGGCAGATCCTGTTGTACGTTTCTGGTCGCAATCATTCCATTTACCACAAATCAAATAAAGTCACACGAAGCTTGCCAAGTGATATTTCCTGAGCGGTGAACGTTGCCTATTCTCGAAAACGTCGGCGGACGAAGCTGTTCAGAAAAAGGGCTGACTGTAATTTTCCGTCGCTAATAAGGGTCAGAAGGTGAAAAGCTTGGCAGCCGAAATCTTCTGACCCAGAACCTACATCAAGACCATGAAAAACGTCAAGGGAAATCAGTGAGATGGCGAAGCTAACGCAGGCGGAAGTAAGGGCAAAGGCCGATGAGTACGCGGCCCTGAGCAAAAAGATCGAGAAGTCCGAAGCGGCACGCGACGCGGAGATGCAGCCGTTCGTTGAAAAGCATCAGCGAGCGATCAAGGGAATCGTCGATCATCACGAGCCGCGGATCCAGAAGATGCGTGATCAGCGAGACGCTCTTCAGACTGAGGTTTTAGGGTGGTTGAACGGGGTGGGAAAACCTCTGGTCCTTGAAGGTGAGAACGCGACCGCCGTCGTCGAATCGAAGCCGGGCAGCCGAGTGATCGACGTCCAGAAGTTTTTGAAAAAGGCGAAGGACAAAGGGTCCGCGATGTGGGAATGCCTGAGCGTTGCCGTTGCTAAAGCCGAGAAGCTGCTCGGCGAAAAAACGATCAGTGAGATCTCGAGGAAAGATTCGAAGCTGGTTGCGAGCTTGAAACTGAAATGAGTTTTTCGGAGCGAGACAAACTGAAAGCACTTGCGATCGTGCATGTCTTCGAAACGTCGAAACCCTTCGGGGATTATTCGGCCCTCGCCGTGCTTAATGACGGTGCTGGGATCTCGTACGGCATCAACCAGTTTACGCACAAGTCAGGGAGCCTCGAGCTCGTGCTGAATGAGTTCGTCCTGCTCGGCGGTGAGCTGCCGCAGGTCCTGAAAACTGTCCTACCTGACATCCAGAATCCGAGGTCCTCAAACATACTTCTGCTGTCGAAAAACTCGGCGGTCAAGGCGGCGCTCAAAAAGCTCGGCGGAGATCCGCTGATGCGGCAGGCACAGAACGAAGTTGCGTTTGATCATTTTCTCAGGCCGGCGATCACTGCGTGTGACGGCTCCGCCTTCAAGGATCCGCTCAGCCTGGCGGTGATCTACGACTCGATCAACCACGGCTCGTGGGAAAAGGTCCGCGACCGCGTGTCTGCCGGCGGTGGTGAAAGAGGATGGATCGAGCGTTATGTACGAACTCGAGATGCGTGGCTAAACTCGGTGCCGCGGCTTAGATCTACACGATATCGAACCCAGTTCTTCCTGAATGAGATCCGGCACGGCAACTGGGAGCTTAAGCTGCCGCTTTACGTTCACGGCTGCGAGCTGACAGAGGACATCTTTCCGCCAATGACAAGCCCGGCGGTTGAGCAGTCAATAGTGATCATGCCCGTAACTACCGCAGAAGCCCCAGAGTCGGCCGCTACTTCTTCTCCCGCCAGTCAGGCCCAAACGCCGGGCACGTCGGAATCGGTTCTTGGTGCCATCACAAGGGCCGGACAGTTTGTCGAGGCCGCAGGCAAACCGATCGATGCGGCCGCACAGGTGACGGCCTCGGTCACGCAACGCAAAGACAGCGTCAAGTCGATGTGGACAGCTCTGCTGCATTCCGTTTGGCAGGTGATCTGGGCGGTGCTCGGATTTTTTATCGGCCTGCCAAAAGAGGTTTGGTTCGTCGTTGCAATTATCGTCGCGGCCTTCGGACTGTATTACCTTTACCGGCAAATCACATTGGGTAAGATCCGCGAACAGGCGGCACTTCAAAAATGACAATGCAGGATTCAAAGAACGGCCTTCTGGCCATATTCAGCGGAATACCCGCATATATCGCGGCGGTCGATGCTCAGACGATAACGATAATTTCGGCGATCGTGCTGCCGGTCTTTTTCTTCTGCGTGGGAAAGGCGGTAGATGTCGCCGTGCAGATCTACTTGAGGCGTCGCAGAGCGGACAAAGATCATGACGATCAATGAGGGCATAAAAGATCTGTTCACGGATCTCACGTCAAAGCAAATTATCACGGTGATCGCGATCGCCGTCTTCATCGTTTGCGTCGCGATCTCGGCCGGATCGGCGTTGTCGTTTTTAAGAATTCGCGCACTCGAAAAAGATGTCGCCGCTGCCAAAGAGCGAGCGGACGCCTTTGAAACAAAGGCGGACCAAAAAGAGAAAGAAGCGGCGAAGTACCAGGAGAAGATCACGTATCTCGAATCAAACCTGGTCGAAATCCAAAACCTAGCGAGGAAACAAGACGATGAAATTACCAGGCTTAATTTTACTGTCGCTGGCTCTCGTACTGATGTTGACCGTGCCCGTAGCGTTCGGTCAATCGCCAGCACCGCCGACGAGCTCTGTGATCGCCTCAAAGAAACAGGCCACCCGTGCGACCCCTAGCCCGACACCGGAGATCCAAAAGATCATCGACGCGTGCGCGGCGACGGCAGACGATCTGAAAGCGACAAGGACCTACGCGTCGAATCTCGAATCCGAGAACAAGCTGCTTAGCGAGAGGCTCGAAACGGAGAAGAAAACTACGGCGATCCTGACGGAGCTGAATAAAACCCGGGAGGCAGAGAACGCTGCTTTAAGGGATACGGTCATGGCGAAAAACGAGACCATCGCGGCCAAAGATGCCGTGATCACAGCCCAGGACAAGCTTGTCGCGAAACTACAGAAAAACAAGAGCTCACCCTGGCAGAGAGCCGCCGACGTCCTTCTCGGCGTCGGCTTGTTTGCACTCCTTAGGTAGGCGTCTTATCTAGGATTTCTCTTCGGTGAACGGAAGTTAGCTTTCGGGCTTCTAATGCTATTTTCATAAAATGGCCTGTTACGTCTGATACTTTGAATTCCTGACTGAATTTCATCATTGGAAACGTTCTTCCCATGTTCACTAAAAGAGCGTCGTGTTCATGAATGTTGTCATCGAGGCGGATTTGAATTCGAGAATAGGTAACCATGAGATCGTTTATAAGGCGATTCATTAACTCGAATTCCGGATCCGTAACTTTCCCTTTGTTTCGGTGAACAACTTGGCGAACATCCGCCAATTGCTGGCCAATAGAAAGAAAGGAACTTAAATCAAGCGTGATGGATTCAAGCCATTCTTTTCTAACCGTTAGCCTGGCGTTGGACTTCGCAAGGCTTTCCGCCGATCGAATCTGATTTCTGGCGATTCGGGAAGCAACAATCGGACCGACGACTGTAGCGATAAGTGCGACGAGTGCTGAAATGATCGCGGTGATTGTTTGCCAGCTTAGACCACCGTCATCGCCGACAGAAATAGTGACGCGAGGATCGAACATGTGTGGGGCCTCCTAAGATACTGCAAAAAGTAGAGGAACCCGTTGATTTTGTCAAAGACCTAGACTCTCATGTCACAAACATCGACCAGGACAAACCCCGAGACGATCAAAGACGCTTTCGCTTTGTATTTGAAATACAACGGCGAGCGTTTTGATCTGATCGAGGAAGAGATGCACCGGCTCGGCTGGGAAGGGTTTCGGAAGCAGATCCTGTTTAGCCGCGGAAAGGGTGAGAACTATCGTGACGGATGGATCGATCGCTTTGGCTGGAAGAATGCTCTCAAGGTCCATCTCGCCCAGGCCGCGACGATCGCGGCGACGTCGGCCGAATCTCTCCTGGCTGAAAACGAGTCGATCAGAAAGGCCGCGTACATGGAGATCCAGGAGCAAGGCGTGCGAGCGAACAAGGATCTCGTCTACCAGCACAATCTCTATACCCAGAACTGCATCAAGATCCTCGACAAGCTCGCCGAGGCCCGCGACAACTACGCGAACTTCACATTTTTCCTAAATCACCTGCTTCGAGCCGCGACGCAGATCTCGCCGGCGTTAGCGAAAGAGCTGTGCGATGCCGAGGAGCCGTTGATCGAATGGGCGGAAAAGGAATTCGTGACCGAGGATGAAAAGCCTGAAGAGTAAGCCATGCGGACCGTAAACATTAAGTTGAAGGAGCAGGAGGCAGGTATACGCAAGGTGCGTTTCCTGCCCGATGTGACGCCCGGCGACGATGATCTGATCCTTAACGAGTATTACTCGGTCATGACCGATGCCAACGGTCTCGCCAGCATCGATCTGCCGACAAAAGCGACGGGAACTGTTCGGTACAAGTGCGAGATCCCTAATCAGATCGGCGGAGACAACGCAGGTTCTTTTTATTTGGCAGCCGGCGGGGCGGTCGATCTCGAGGACCTGCTTGCGACCGGCGTTCCGGCAACAGAGACCGTGAAGGCTGCGATCGATGACGCGATCGCGAATGCTGCCAGCGGCGGAGCGGTGTTTCAAGGCCTATACCCAAATGCGACGTTCCCTGCGGCATCCACGCTCAACTCAGCGAATGGGCACAACGATCTCTACACCGTTCCGGCCGGCAGAAAAGCTCTGGTCATTGATTACATAAAGACCAACTCGACGGGTGGAGCGATCAATAGCTTCCCAGAGATAAAGATCGGCTCGACCTATTATCAGCTGGGGAACAGCCTCAGCGAAGTGTCGGGAGGTATCGGTCACAATTACGGAATGACTTCCGGTAACTTTTCCCAGTCCATCGTCCTGAACGCAGGCGAGAAGTTTTCGGTAAATTGCGACGCGCCAGGCCTGAGTGTCTGGGTGAATATCATCGAGTTTGACGCGGCCAGCCCATTGGGCAGGGCTGACATTCAAACATGGGTCAATGGTGCGAATACGCTGTTTACGGTACCTGTAGGAAAGACTGTGTCTTTTGGAGCGACTACGCTTCAAGCTAATTCCAATAATCCCGGCACGATCATAACCTCTTACGTTTACCGTAATACCAGCGGTTCCAGCCGCACCATCAGCACTGTCAATATCGTCCCATCAGGTGGGAGCCCGGCTGCGAATAATCAATTCGTCGGAAGCAATGTGATCTTTAACGGCCAGGGATTCAACAAATATTTCCACGGGAACATGAGACCCGGAGATTTTATCAACGTTAACAGCGACTCAAACGCCGCCGGACAGTACGCGTGGATCAACTACGTACTGAGGTGATATGGCTCAGGCAACAAAATACGATCATCGCAAAAAGATCAAGTCCGACATGGACCGGGCACGCCGGCAGCTCGGGCTTAATCAGCTTGTGTTTCCCGATTGGCTGCCGAGAGTAACGCCGCAGTGGCAATGGGACTGGCCGCACCAGATCTATCTCTACAACGCTCTGCAGCGGGTGACTGACGGGCTTTGCAAACGGCTGATGATCTTCCTGCCGCCGCGGCATTCGAAATCGGAAACGGTCACCGTTCGTTATGCTGCCTGGCGGCTTGAAAACGATCCGAAAGCCAACATCATCCTCGGGTGCTATAACCAGAAACTCGCGAACCGCTTTTCACGAAAGACCTACCGCATCGCAAAAAACCGCGTCGCGATGGCCAAGGACCGGAAGGCGGTCGAGGAATGGGAAACCGCGATCGGCGGAGGGCTGCGTGCCGTCGGCGTTGGCGGTGGTATCACCGGGTTCGGCGGAGATCTGATCCTGATCGACGACCCCGTCAAGAACCGCGAGGAGGCCGAATCGGAAGTTTATCGCGATAAATGCTGGGACTGGTTCAATGACGATCTTTACACGCGTCTCGAACCGAACGGAGCGATGGTCCTAACGATGACTCGGTGGCACGATGACGATCTTGCCGGGCGGCTGCTGAAGGAGGTCGAAGACGGAGGCGAGAAATGGGAGGTTGTAAAGCTGCCGGCGATCGCCGAGCCGGACGATCCGTTAAACCGTCGTGAGGGCGAGGCTCTGTGCCCGGCACGTTACGACATTGACGCACTGGAAGCCCGAAAGAAAAAGCTCGGGCCGTATTCGTTCGCAGCTCTCTATCAGCAGCGTCCGGTCCCGATCGAGGGATCGCTATTCAAACGCGAGTGGTTTGAAAAGAACTTCGTTGAGCGAGCTCCTGACGGACTGCGTTGGTGCCGCGGATACGATCTGGCGGTCTCGCAAAAGACCTCAGCCGATTACACAGCGAGCTTTCGATGTGCGTTCGACAAGGAAGGAAATCTCTTCATCGCCGATGGCTTTCGTAAACGGATCGAGTATCCCGAGCAAAAGCGTTATGTCGTCGGCCGGATGACCAACGAACAGAAAACCGAGCACGGCGTTGAAAAGGCTCTACATGGCGAGGCTCTTGTTCAGGACCTTCGTCGTGTGCAATCGATCCGTGGCGTGCCGCTGAAGGCGATCAAGGTCGATGTCGATAAATTTACGCGGGCCCTGGGCTGGGCGAACCTCGCCGAGGAACGAAAGGTTTACCTGGTCCGCGGCGGATGGAACGCCGATTTTATCGACGAGGTATGCAGGTTCACGGGAAAGGGCGACGCTCATGATGACCAGGTCGATGCGGTCAGTGTGGCGGTCGGAATGTTGTCGAAGAGACGAGCGAAGCTGCACGCATTCTGATGCTCGCCCTGTGTTGATCAAAAACATCGGCACGCCCAACGAGCCGCGTAGGTGATTTGGAACAATTTGGAACACCGTTCTGCGACGGGGCGGCACTATTTAATTCGAAACCATGAGCGATCTAACAAAGGCGGTCAAGGCACTCAAAGACAATTCCTGGTGCTATCAAAAACCGGAAGACTATTACGACGGGAAGCACAAGCTGTCGTTTGCCACGGAAAAATTCAAGAATGCGTTCGGAGAGCTCTTTCGGGCGTTCGCGTTGAACGTGTGTCCCGCCGTGGTCGACGCGGTAGCAGATAAGCTGGTCGTTGAAAACTTTGGAGTGGACGAGGGTGACGCGAAGTCTGCCGAAGATGCCTGGTCGATCTGGCAGGCGAACCGGATGGGGCAGAGATCAGGCCAGGTACATAAGGAAGTATTGCGTGCCGGAGATGCCTATGTGATCGTCTGGCCTGACGTCACTTCGGGCAAAGCGACGATCTATCCGAACAGGGCTGCGACCTGCACGGTCTTTTACGATGAGGAGACGCCTGGCAAGATCCTCTGGGCCGCGAAATACTGGACGCATCTCGACGGCCGTGTGCGGCTGAATCTTTATTACGCAAATCAGATCGAAAAATACATTGCGAAGAAGGCGGCACTTGACGACCTCTACACTCAGAAAAAAGAGCAGACGATCGAGAACCGGAACCGATACTCCGTGTTGCCCGAGGCTAAGGAGTTTCTTCCATACACCGAGGACGGACCGGAAACGATCAAGAACCCGTACGGCGTCGTGCCGGTCTTTCATTTTGCAAACAATGCCGACGTGGGGTCCTTTGGCATGTCAGAGCTAAAGCACGTCGTGCCGGTGCAGGACGCTTTGAATAAATCGGTCCTCGACATGCTGGTCGCGATGGAGTTTGCGTCGTACCGGCAGCGATGGGCTTCGGGTATCGAGATCGAGATCGATGAGACCACTGGCAAGCCAATCCCGCCGTTTACCGCCGGGGTCGAACGGCTATGGGTAACCGAGAGCCCGGAAGCGAAATTCGGAGATTTTGAGGCGACGGACCTGGAGCAATTCCTAAAGGTGAAGGACGGCATGCGTATAGACATCGCGACGGTGTCGGGCACGCCGCTGCATTATTTTCTGCTGACCGGGGCCGCCTTTCCGCAATCCGGTATATCGATCGAAAAACTAGAGTCGCGTTTTCTCAACAAAGTAAGGGACCGGATGGAAGCATTTGGCAATGTATGGGAGGACGTAATGCGATTCGCACTGCGCATCGAGAACAAGGGCAAAGACGCCCAGCTCCACACGAACTGGGCGAACCCGGCACCGCTTTCCCAAGGCGAGCAGCTCGACAATCTGCTCAAGAAAGAGCAGATGGGAGTTTCGGAAGAGCAGCTTTGGAAAGAAGCCGGATATGGCGAGAAGGACATCAAGACGATGCAGGAGGCAAATGCTGCGAAAGCCGAGGAAGAGGCGAAAAGGTTCAACGCCGGTGACCTGGGAAACAACCTTCCGTAATGAATGTCAGTTCTCGACAACACCCTCAAGAAGCACCGCAAGCGGATTATCGATCGCGAAGAGCACGCTTTCCGCGAGATGCTGCAGGCATATAAAAACGTCGAGCGTGAACTCAAGCGATCGATCGCCGAGCTGCAGAAGAAAGTCAGTGATGCAAAGGCAGCCGGCCAAGAGATCTCACCCGCGTGGCTTCAGCAACAGGATCGTCTCAAAACTCTTGTAACCCAAGTCAAAAATCAAATAACCCGCTTCGGCGGCACTGCCTCGCGAATTACCGCCCGTGAGCAGCGGGCCGCGATCGGCATTGCGATCGACCAGACGAAGGATATGATCTCGGCGATCGCTGGAGATCCTTTCGCCGCAGGTTCGCTGCTCAACCCGACCGCGGTCGAAAATGCCGTGGGTATGATGGGCGACGGCTCGCCGATCCTCGATTATTACGAAAAGAATCTTGCTCCTAAAGTCGCCCAGATGATCCGCCAGGAAGTGATCAAGGCCGCCGCTCTCGGCACCGATTTCAGAATGATCTCCAACCGCCTGCTGCAAACGGGACAGATCACCCGAACGCGAGCTCTCGCGACTGCCCGCACTGAAGTCAATCGTGTTCGCCGCGAGACGACACGGCAGATGTACCAGGCGAACTCGGATGTGATCACGGGCTGGGAATGGGTCGCGAGCAAATCGGCAAGGACCTGCCCGGCGTGTCTCGCTCTTGACGGCCGCGTCTTTGATCTCGACGAAGTTTTCCCTCAGCACGTTAATTGCCGCTGCACGATGATCCCGGTGATCGACGGGATCCAGCGGCCGCCGCGACAACTCGGATCGGATTGGTTCGATCAGCAGTCCGACGAGATCAAAGAGACGATCATCGGCAAGGATGGCGTGGCGGCGTATAACGAAGGGCTGGTCGGCCTTAAGGACTTTGTTGGCTGGCGAAACGACAAACGATTCGGAAAATCGGTCTATACGAAACCGCTGAGTCAGGTCCTGCTCGAAAAACCGATCGGCGAAAAGATCATCAGGACGCCGAAGAATGTTCATGTCGATTTCGAATTTGGAGCGGAAGAGGTCCTGCAGGATCTGCTGGCCAGGGATCTCAGCCACAATGAAATCGGCGGCCTGGTAGGTGCTCTCGACGGAGCGAAGATCTCCGTTGACCACAATGATGAAGGCGGACTATTCCTCCACGTAAATCATCCGCTCATTAGCCAACAGGTCCGGAGCCTCGATCGGGATTTCAGAGGTCGCGTTTTCATGCATAACGAGATCTTCCGGGCATCGCGTACTGCACCGAAGGGTACAGGTCTCAAATCTTTCGCGACACAGGTCCTTCATGCGGGGAAATTCGGCGTCGAATATATCGATACAGACGCCGTCGGCAATTACAAGACTAGTAAGGATGCGGCTCGCTGGAATGGTTATTACACCTGGGCGAGATTTGGCTACAACGCTCAACTCGGTCCGAATGATTGGGCGATATTTCCGGAGACTTTCAAGGGTATCCAGGATCTCAACGAGCTGATGCTGCAAACTAACGGCAAATTCGTCTGGCTTTATAAGGGTACTGGCAGGCCGATGCTGTTCGATTTGGACCGGTCAAGCCGCAGCCGGAGGATCCTCGAAAAATATTTACAGGAAAAGAACTTTGCTGTAGACTTCGAGTAATTATGGGAATTCCTCTGAGCGATTACGACGAGATCTTAAATCGTCCCAGCCGTAAAGCCGGCGGCGATGATGGCCCCGTGTTGATGCGGTCAGACGAGGCTGCCCTGGACAAAGCCTGGTCCGTCGTAGCGGAGGAGGATGGCGTCGATCAGTTGCCTGATCAGCCGAGTCGCGAAGAGATCAGGAATTCCTAATTCTCCATCCAAAAGACGAAAAAAGAGAGTCAAAAACGGCTCTCTTTTTCGTTTTTTGCGTTCTTGCCAAATAAAAACCTCCACCGAAATGGAGGTTTCAAAGGTTCTAAGAACCGAACGGCCTAATGCACTAGGAAGACATCCCAAGCCCAACGGCCAATCTGAGCACCGTGAACGTCCTTTACCTTTGCCCGGTAGCGGAATTGGTTGCCATATCGATCGACTCGTTTCGATTCCTTATAATCAAGGTCGATCGACGCGAGCCCCAGTTCCGACAGGGCATGCAATTCGTCGGGTTCGGAGACCCCGTTATGATTGACATCCCTCCATAGACGCAGAGAGCTAAAAACCGAATCCTGAATCGAAATCTTACCGTCGCCATTGCCGCCATTGGCTGGCTTATCAAACTCTGCAAGAGCCCGAAAGCCGTTTTGCTTTTCCCCTTGAGCAAGCGGTGGTTGAGGAGTTGTATCTCCGAACAACTCGCTTCCGTCGTCGATGAAGTTGTTACCGTTTCTGTCGACAGCCAGCCAAGCATCGTCAGAATCAGACGTAGTCCAGCCGACCTGTACTGGCAAACCACTACCATTGATATCAAACGTAACGCCATTGGCAAGATTAGTGAGATCGAAACCATTTCCAGAAACGTCGATCAAAATCGGGGAGCTGTTCGGTTCGCAATCACATAGATCCAAGTCCCAATGATAGCCGGCATCACAAAACCCCATATCGCATGGTGGTGGAGTCGGCGTCGGGTATCCATCGGGGCATGAACAACTATCCCAGTCGTAAAAAGTCGGCCCGTTACAAGAATCTTGTTCCGCCAACGATAAATCGCACCAGTTGTCAACGAGAGTTAGACCGGAGCTGCAGCCGGTGGTGGGATAGGTGGTGTAATCAGCAAAACCGCCGCATGCGCCAGCACTAGGCGTGGGAGTAGGAGAAGGTCGGCAAGTTTGGCAGTCAAAGCCTCCCACGTGCACGACCTGATTGCAATCCTCCCAACTCGACTCGACACCTGTTATTTCCTTTGTCCGAGGGTTCTTATCGCAAATATAGCTGCAGTTCGTTTTTTGGCACGCATCGAGCGGATCATTATTAATGCAATATTCCTGTTGTGCTCCAGAATCTGTGCTGGGGAAACTACATTTATAGAATGTTGCATAGACCTGCTTCCCGTATACGGTAACATTGTTAGCACGCGCCCAATGTTGGTCCGTAACGGTGCAAGTTTTTCCGAATTTTTTGCAATCTTGAATCTGCGTGGGGCCGCTTTGGCCCGAAATCACCAAGAAACTGCCAAACACAAGGAAAAAATATGAGAGTATTTCTTTCATTTGCAGCCGTCTCCTCGGAAGAACTGCACGGGGCTGACCTACTTCTCCAAAACCTTAGCTATGGCCGCCGTATCGCCCTTCTTGTATTTTTCTAAAAGAAACCTTCGGTAAGCGTTAGCACCAACACGGGCCCCACCCGATAAACCATCTAACTCAGTGGATTCTGCATCGTCTAAGCGTGCAAGAATTGCACTCACCGATCTTCCCTTATTCCGAAACTCTCTCCGTAAAGCGTCTTTGAACTTTGCGGCTCCATCGCGAACTTCTGCTATCATGTCAGCCCCCGCCCCTTTACCAACAGTAGTACCGTCGGAGAATTCAATGTAAACAGGTTCCAGTTCAAGAGCCTTAATCTCAGAGTCTGGCTCAACCACAGGTCCTGGAGCCATAACATGTAGTTGGCCACCCGGAGCTATCGCTTTTTTAGTTTCGGCCAAATCTGGGTTTATGTACGTGTCTGCTACGTCCAGCCGAGCATCACGCTGCTCGGCACCGTCCTTTTCGCTGATAACGGTATATCGCACGCTCGATGCACGAATGTCTTTGTCAGTTCCGTTGATCAGTAGACAATTAAATCTTTCTATAGTGTCAGCGTTGGCAAACACCGGATCGCATTTGATTTCGATCGGAACAATCTCACCGCCTACCATCAGGGGTTTTACGACGACCGGAATCTGCCTTTGAATAGAGGCGTCTTTATCTTGAACCTCAGCGGTTGGGGCCAAAAAGATTAGACCTCCGCAAACTAGCAGTATTATGACTCCCGCGATAAGGGATGTTTGTATCCTCATACTCTCATAATCTCCATTCTGCCCTGATCAGGTTTACGATGTTACTCTGCGAATTACTTCGGCCTCCGTCTCCGGTGGCAGCTTTCCAACCCAGGAATCGATAATCTCCCCCTTATCGTCGACGAGGATCAGAGTCGGAGTGCCTTCAACTTGGATGCTATCCAAGGATGCAGTCTTAACATCCAAGCTGCTCAAACCAAGTTTATTTAAATGGTCCCTGCTTTCTTCAACGTTAGACGGGAGAACGGCGACCAATTTGACGTTCTTGCCTTCCGCGCTCGAGATCAGGCGTTTATAAAACGGTGCGCTTTCATTGCAAAAGTGACAACTGGTTTGAAGAGCCAGGATGAGCGTTTTAGATCGTTCCGACCAATTAACATCCAGGGGCACACTCTTAACATCCAAGGGCGCACGTTTTCTGGCTCCTCGGGTGATTTCTGGTTTGGTCGATTGGATAGCTTCTGGTGCGGTTGATGCTGCAAAAATGTACTTATGAATCAAGTATTCGCTAGCAAAAACCGATAACACGATGACAGAAATGCTAATAAATAGTTCTGTCTTTTTTGGGAGCGACATCATACGTTAAATTGTAAAGAAAGAGAGAGAGAAGTGAAGACGTCAGATAAAACTACTACTTATTTTGCGAACATAATATGCCTACCGATTGCTCATGTCAACACTTTTTTTACGCCTCACTCATTCCATTTATCACAAGTCCAATAAACCCTCGCGAAGCTTAACAAGTGCTATTTCTCGGCGCGCATGCTTTGGCTAATCTCGCATGTGTATGGCGAGTAAGGCAGGCGAGAAAACCGCATCCGACGACAAGGACAAGGACAAAAAAGCCGCCGATGACGGAGCGGCGGGTGATGACGCAGGAAAAAAAAGCTCCGACGACGGCGGAAACGACGACGACGCCGGTGAAGGCAAGCAGGATCCTCCGAAAAAGAAGGCCGAGAAAACCTTCACCAAGGCTGAGATCGACGCGGCTGCGAAAAAAGCTGTCGAGGATGCCAAGAAAAAGTGGGAAGACGAGAAAGATCTCACCGAGCTTGAACGGCTCAAGAAAGAAAACGCGGATCTGCAGGCGTCCAACCGGCTGCGTGATGCTCGCGACGAGGTAGTCGAATCTCTTGGTAAAGCCGGTGCGAAATCGCCGGCACTGATCTTCAACTCGATCAAGGACCAGCTGAAATTTGACGACGCCGGAAAGCTGATCAATTCCAAGGACCTGATCGAATCGGTCAAGGGCGATTTTCCCGAACAGTTTGGCGACGAAAAGCCCGAAGGCGGGATCGGCGGAGGTGCTGGACAGGGCGGAAAAGGTTCCGGTGAAAAACTCACCAAAGAAAAACTCTCGGTGATGACGCCGGCCGAGGTCAATGAGCTCCCCTGGGAGGACGTCAGCAGAGTAATGGCCGAAAAATAGGCCGCGACGGCGATGATACGCCGCTCTTAACACACAACTATGTCACTCAATTTTATCCCTACCGTTTGGGCAGCTCGACTGCTGAAGGCTCTTGACAAGGCCCTGGTCTACGGACAGGCGGGCATCGTCAATCGTGACTACGAAGGAGAGATCCAGAAATCGGGAGACACGGTCAAGATCGCATCGATCGGCGACGTGACGGTCGGTAACTACACCAAAAACACTGACATCAACACACCGGAGATACTTACCGATGCCGAGCAGTCCCTGCTGATCGACCAGGCGAAGTATTTCAATTTCTACGTTGATGCGATCGACAAAGCTCAGCAAAACGTCAACTCGATGGATGAGGCGATGCGCAGGGCTGCGTACAAGATCCGCGATGTCCAGGACCAGTTCATCGCCGCCCAGTACGTTAATGTACCGGCAGCGAATCTGATCGGTTCCGACGCCGCCCCGATCACGCCGACGAATACCACCGCGTACGAGTACCTGGTCGATCTTGGTGTACTGCTCGATAACGCGAATGTTCCTTCGGAAGGGCGTTTCGCTATTTTGCCGCCTTGGTACGTCGGCCGCCTGTTAAAGGACGATCGTTTCGTCAAAGCGGGCACTCCGACCACTGACAACGTGCTGCGAAATGGCCAGGTCGGTGAGGCGGCAGGCTTCCGGATCCTGAAGTCGAACAACGTTCCGAACGCAGCCTCGATCAAGTACAAGGTCATCGCCGGGGTTGATATGGCCTACTCCTTCGCACAGCAGATCACCGAGCTCTCGACCTTTAAGCCCGAACGCCGATTCGGCGATGCGGTCAAAGGCCTCAGCGTTTACGGCGGCAAACTTGTCCGCCCGGATTGCTGGGCGGTTCTGACGGCCAACCCGAGCTAATAGGCGGATTGATATCACGGAGCGGAGAGAGACCGCTATAGGGACGGTCGCCAGGATCGGGGCCGTCCCGCTCTCAAATCAAACACAGATATGGCAAATCCAGCAAATCTTATTGTGAATGCCTGCGTTGCGAATGGCTCGATCGCACAGCCCGCAGCCCAGACGATCGACACGGCCGGAACGGTCCCCATGCCAGCCGGGCACTCGATGGACCGCATGATCATCGAGGTCGTCAACTCAGCGGCCCAAAACTGCGATGTGGTGCTCAAGGCTGGCACGCGGCCTCCGTCGCTGCTGGCGGCTGACATGACAACGACGGTGGTTGCGACCACAGGTAAAGCGATCATCGGCCCGTTTGAATCGGGAAGGTTCGTGCAAGCGGACGGCACGGTCAACGTGCAGTTTAATCCGGTTTCGGGCTCGCCCAACCTGGCGATCCGCGTTTACAAACTGCCGAAGCAGATCTAGGCCCAAGCAGCGAGTTCTTTTCTAGGAGGTCAGTTTAATGATCACAAAATTTCTACGCGGCGACGGCGTCGAATTCGAAACGATAGTCGGCAGTGAAGCTTTTCTGCAGATGGTAAAGGACGGCAGTTTCAAACGCGTCTTTACCGAGGAAGAGGCCGCTGAGCAAGCTACATCGGAAGTCGCGGCCGGCGAAAAGGCTGCGAAGCCCCTCGCGAAAATGAACCGGACGGAGCTTGCCGATCAGGCGATGACCCGCGGGCTCAGCGTTTCTGGCGACATGACGAAGGCTCAGATCGTGGCCGCGATCGAGGAACACGACGCCAAGAAGTAGATGCCGGACTCAGCCGAGAAAACCCGTTTGAAAGCGATGACAGCGTGGGACAGAGAGCCCACGCTTTCTGATGCTGAGATCGACTCACTCCTGTCGCTCGCACAGGTCGTTGACGTAAACGGTGTTGCTCCGGGAGGAGATGACTACGTCCCAACTCATAACCTGCGAGCCGCAGCTCGTGAGGGCTGGAAGTGGAAAGCCGGCCGGGCCGCCGAGCTGCAGTCGACGGATCTGGATGGCGACAGGATGTCAGCGAACCAGATCTACGATCACTGCAAGGCAATGATCAGGGAATATTCGGGAACTGCGAGCCCGAAAATGCCTTCGCGAGATGAGGAATGTGCGTCTACTGCAACCTGCGTCTGACCGCGATGAACCGGCATCGGATCCGGACATTCGGTAACGACACGCTGAGCGTTTACACCGCGACGCCGGCAGCTGGCGAAACGGTAGCGGCGACATTCACCCAGGACTGGTTTGGTCATCGCGTCGAGCAGACCACCGCTAACGCAGCCAAGGAAGAAGGAGCCTGGCAATTCCAGATCGCGGCTCCTGATACCTGGGAAACGAGCCAGCAATTCATGTACGCGATCGGCTCTCTCGTTATAGACAACCGTCGCTGGAAGGTAAAGAAAGTTGAGGCACCTGT